>OJDZ01000875.1_pt1 | contig 14391 bp, 9 predicted proteins | sample 1592981 | NCBI WGS metagenome assembly OJDZ01 (sample SAMN05416851, study PRJEB24817) | seawater metagenome | isolation source: Sea water | place: Canada:Atlantic | collected 2013-07
CAGCGTCAGATGTGTATAAGAGACAGGATTAATTCGTTTAATATAGCCTTGAGTAAGTTGTTGAGCGGTAATTTTATTATTTTTATACGCCGAGTGGATCTCATCTATTGTTTTTAGCTCGAGTGCTGAAGTGTTAAAAGCAACGATCCAGGTTAATAATCCCAATAATTTTTTTATCATAAAAAAGTACACAAATAATTGTTTGGTTACTTTTAACACAAAAAAGCCCCACAATGTGAGGCTTTACGACAATTAACTAAATAGCGCGTTTAAGCGTTTTCAAGCATTGAAAGCGCAACAGCTTCGGCTGCTTTAATGCCATCAATACCCGCTGATAATATACCGCCAGCGTAGCCTGCACCCTCACCTGCAGGGTAGAGTCCTTTGGTGTTAATGCTCTGAAAGCTTCTATCACGTTTTATACTAATGGGTGATGACGTGCGCGTTTCAACACCCGTTAGTAATCCATCATTAGTAGAAAACCCACGTATTTGCTTATTAAAAGCAGGAATAGCCTCACGTAACGCTTCAATAGCAAACGCAGGCAATACGTTACCTAAGTCAGTTAACTTAATTCCTGGTGTGTAAGAGGGTTTAACATCGCCTAAATCAGCTGAAGATTTGCCCTTTAAAAAGTCGCCGATTAGCTGGGCTGGTGCATCATAGTTTTCGCCGCCTAGCTTGTAAGCTTGCTCCTCTAATTTGCGCTGCAACTCAATACCCGCTAAAGGATGGCCAGGGAAATCTTTTTCAGGTGAAATACCCACAACAATAGCACTATTTGCATTGCGCTCACTACGTGAATATTGGCTCATGCCATTGGTAACAACTCGGCCTTCTTCAGATGTTGCCGCAACGACAGTGCCACCAGGGCACATGCAAAAGCTATATACAGTGCGTCCGTTATTACAATGATGCACGAGCTTGTAGTCGGCAGAGCCTAAAATTGGGTTGCCAGCATTTGGTCCAAAGCGACACTCGTCAATCATTGATTGCTTGTGTTCTATTCTAAAGCCAACTGAAAAGGGCTTGGCTTCTACATAAATGCCTTTTTCGTGAATCATTTTAAAGGTATCGCGTGCGCTGTGCCCAACGGCAAGAACAACGTGTCGTGTTTCAACATGTTCACCGTTAGAAAGGGTTAAGCCTGTTACTTGACCGTCATCTAAGTGAATATCATCTACACGGGTACTAAAGCGAATTTCACCACCTAACTCTATAATACGAGCGCGCATTTTTTCAATCATTGTCACAAGTTTAAACGTACCAATGTGAGGCTTACTTACATACAAAATTTCTTCAGGTGCGCCTGCTTCAACAAACTCGGTAATAACTTTACGACCATAATGCTTAGGGTCTTTTACTTGGCTATATAATTTGCCATCTGAGAATGTACCCGCGCCGCCTTCACCAAACTGCACATTTGATTCGGTGTTTAGTGCTTTTTTACGCCAAAAGCCAAAGGTGTCTTTGGTACGCTCTCGTACTTCTTTTCCACGCTCAACAATAATTGGATTAAACCCCATTTGTGCAAGCACTAAGCCTGCAAATAAACCACAGGGGCCAAATCCAATAACAACAGGGCGCTCTGTGATGTTTTTGTTTGCTTGAGCTACAAATTTGTATGAAGTGTCGGGCGCTGTTTTTACATGTTGATCTTTTGCAAATGTGGCTAAAAGCTCAGTTTCGTTATCAACTTCTATATCAAGGGTGTAAATGAGTAATATGGCTGTTTTTTTGCGCGCGTCGTAGCCACGTTTAAATACGTTATAACTGTGTAATTGTTCTGGTTGTATTTTTAGTTTGTTGATAATGGCTTGGCCAATAGCATTTTCATCATGATCAAGTGGCAATTTTATTTCAGTTAAACGTATCATTAATATCTCTATTTGGTGTCTTAGCGGTTGTATATCCGCTCACAATAAGAAAGTGTAGGGCACGAATTGGCTTTACATTAAGGGCGCATATACTACGTTAAATTGGCTAATTATGGCAGTTATTTATTGTATTTTTGAGGTGAAAGGGTATGATCGCGAACTATTAAATTAGCTTTATGGTTCAAAAAATTTATGGCGTTTGTAGTTACTGAAAATTGCATAAAATGTAAGTACACCGATTGCGTATCAGTGTGTCCTGCAGATGCATTTTTTGAAGGCCCTAATTTTTTAGCAATTAGCCCAATTGATTGTATTGATTGTGGATTATGCGTACCGGAATGCCCAGCTGAAGCAATTTATCAAGAAGATGAGCTACCCGACTCTCAAAAAGAATTTACTGAACTTAATGCAGAGCTTGCCTTAATTTGGCCGCGCATTACCCAAGTCAAATCTGCCCCAGATGATGCTGACACATGGAATGGAGTTGAGAATAAGCTAAAGCTACTCGACACCTAACAGTGCAATTAAAATAATCCTTTATTATTAATTAGTTAATATTTAGCGTAATTTTGTTTGCAAGGTATTAACAAATGTACCCGCTTAAATTAAACTCCGGCTTAGAAATTACTCATATTGGGTAAAGTTGTTCTAAATGGATGTTTATGCAGTACTTTATAACTATAAAAAAACCACTCACGTTTTTACTTTTATCGTTCTTCCTACTAGTTAATAGCTACAGTGTATTTGCTAAAAAAGAGCAGGTATCGCTGGCTCGAATAAATCAAAATATCAGTGTTGATGGCGTACTTGATGAAGCGCATTGGAAAAAAGCGACCTATGTTCCTTTACTCGTTCAAGATGAGCCTAATGAAAGAGGCACGCCTCCGGTAAAAACCGATGCCTACATGTACGAAGATGGCACAAATTTGTATGTTGGTTTTATTGCTTACGATCCGGAGCCAGAACAAATACGTGCTTCACTTCGTGACCGAGATACCCTTTGGCAAGACGACACTGCCATACTCGTAATAGATACCTTTAATGATGAGCGCTCAGGCTATGAGTTTTTTGTTAACCCGTTAGGTGCACAAGGCGATTTACGCATGAGCGATACCGATGGTTGGCAGTCTGATCCGTCGTGGAATGCAATTTGGGATAGTGCCGGAAAAATTACCGATGAAGGTTATGTAGTTGAAATGCGTATTCCTTTTAAAGCATTGCGTTTTCCAGAAGATAAAAAAGACTTAACGTGGGGGTTTTTGTTAATGAGAAACTACCCACGGGACGTGCTCTATCAAATATCTAACATGGGGTTCGACCGCGATGTCAAATGTAGCCTTTGCCAGTTTGATAAGTTAACGGGCTTAAGTGAAATTGAATCAAGTAAAAATGTACAACTTACCCCAACGCTTACAGCGCTTCGTCACGATGATAAAGCGCAACTCCCCGGTGACTGGGAGAACGGTAACATAGATACTGAAGCCGGTTTAGATTTACGCTGGGGAATAACAAAAGACGCGGTATTAAATGCGACTATTAATCCTGATTTTTCGCAGGTAGAGACTGATTCTCTAGAGCTTGATGTAAATACAACCTACTCAATTTATTATGCAGAAAAAAGACCTTTCTTTTTAGATGGTGCCTCATATTTTAAAAGTAGCTTATTTGAGCTTTTATACACCCGAACCATTGCAGAGCCAACTTTAGGGGCTAAGTTAACCGGTAAAACGGATGGGCATAGCTATGCACTTATGCTAGCTGATGATGAAAACAGTAATATTCTACTACCTTCAAATCAAGGCTCTGGTTTTGCTTCATTAAATGAAAAAACACAGGCAGCAGTAGGCCGTTATCAATATGACTTAGGTGATCAAGGAACGTTGGGCGTTTCAAGTACACACCGACAAAGCGATAATTATAGTAATACGGTACTATCAGTTGATGGCAGTTATTGGTTTAATCAGTCAGATACATTGCTTTATCAGGTTTCGTCAGCTGATACACGAAATTCTGACTTTTTGGTTGATAACTATGGACTATCCAAAACGCAATCTGATCAGGCATACGCAATTGAGTTAACGCGTGACAAGCGAGACTATAAACTTTACACATCTTATGAAAATATTGGTGAGGATTATCGCACCGATTTAGGATACCAAGCAAAAGTTGATTATGAAAAAGTGCTAATTGGTGGCGGTCAAACGTGGTATCGAGATGAGTTAGATTTAATTACGTCATGGTCTTATGAAGCTGATTGGGATAAAACCTGGTCGCAAAGTGGTGACTTGCTTGAGGAAGAATATGAAGGCTTTTTAAGTTTTAAGGGGCAAAAGCAGTCTTTATTTAATATTGGTTTTATCCATCGTAAAGAAAGTTATTACGATGAATTTTACAATCAGAATATAGGTTATCTTTACACTTCGCTTAAACCGACAAAAGACTTGAACTTATCGTTTTATTTAGAATATGCAAGCCGTATTGACTATACAAATTTAGAGCTTGGCGATGTAATTAATACACAAACGCAAGCAGTTTGGGATATAAACGATCATTGGCAAGTGGATATAAGACACAGTTATAGTAAGTTAGATAACCCACGAGATGACCGCGTTTACACAGCTAATTTAGTCGATTTTAGACTGCATTATAAATTTAACATGCGATCAATGTTAAAGCTCATTTTACAGGTTGAAGATATAGACAGAAACAAAGACGCTTATTTTTATCAAGTAAGCAAAACAAATAAAGACTATGGCAGCCAACTTGTTTATTCGTATAAAATTAACGCACAAACGTTATTTTACCTAGGTTACTCAGATAGAGGGTATCAGGATGATACACTAGAAAATATTGAGCGCGACCAACGCACCTTTTTTACAAAAGTAAGTTACGCATGGCAGCTTTAAAAGCATAGATAGATTTAAGCTCACAAGCAAAATATACATATAAGCTGTTTGTGAGCAATCTATCAAATACATGGTGTGAGTTTGCGGATACTTTGCGCTAAAAATAATTGCCTTAACGAATAATCAATAACTTAGCTGTATTAAAATGAACAAAAAATAGCATACAAGTCATTAATAATTGCTTACAAACAAAAATAGGGGATATAATGAGCATTTAGTTATTAAGGATTAGTATTGTTAGGGAATTTTTCATGAACAAATTAAAGCATGTTGGATTAATTTCCTTAGTCACTTTGTTATTTTGCTTTTACCTAAATGCTGAATTAACGAGCCAAATAAGCCGTACCAATCTGTTTCAGTCTAATTTTAGTGTTAAAAAATTTGATATAAGCAGCACCAGTTTAGATATTGCCCCTTGGTATAACCCTGTTTTAAGCGGTCATTATACAATTGACAGTGCTTCTCAAACATTACTTCTTGTTAAAACAACGGATCAACATTTTATTGCGGCTGATTCAAACGCACTCATCTTGATGGTGTTAACGTCGCCTAAAAACATTATTATTTTCTTCTCTTGTATACTTTTGCTTGCTGTCTACATAAAAAAACAAAGCAGGAAACAAAATCACAAACATAAGCTAAGCCAACTTAATCAGCAGGCTAATAAACTTTTAGAGTCGTTTAACTTAGATATTGAACCTGCTCAAAACCCTAATGGTATTAGTAATTTAAGCAAATCTATCACGACCTTAAATATGCATGTAGTGAATTATGTGAAACAAACACAAACAAGTATATGCCAAGATAAATTAACACAACTCATCGATAGACATGCCTACATAGAGCATATTGGTAGGCACATAAATCAAACCGGTCAAAAAGAACTCAATTGTGCATTGTTGTTTATAGATTTAGATGGGTTTAAGCAAGTAAATGATTCATTTGGTCATAGTTTTGGCGACGAAATATTGGTGCAAGTTGCCACGCGATTAGCTAATGTGTTGCGTCACCATAAGTTGAGTAATATCAATTCTGCAAACCAGTTAGAACAAAATTTATCGCGTTTAGGCGGTGATGAATTCTCTATATTTATTGAATCGTTGGACGAAAGTGACAAAGTAGTCGACATAGCCAAGCAAGTACTTAGTGAGCTTGAAAAAGACTTTGTGCTTGGCAATAAGATTGTAAAAATTAGCGCAAGCATTGGTATTGCTACTTATCCAGAAAGCGCATCTACACCACAAGCACTATTACAACTTGCTGATGTAGCAATGTATCGTGCTAAAAGTGATGGTAAAGGTATTTTTAAAGTTTATTCTCCAGAAATGGGTAATAAAATGCGTCGCTATCATTACTTACTTGAAGAGCTTCGTTTAGCCATTGCATGCAAAGACTTTTATTTGTCTTTTCAGCCAATTGTGCACGTAGAAGATTGCATGATTGACTATTTTGAAGCGCTCACTCGATGGAATCACCCCGTTGAAGGTATGATCTCTCCCGCTGAATTTATTCCTATTGCTGAAGAATCAAATTTAATATTAGAGTTAGGTGATTGGATTATGCTTGAGTCATGCAGACAAATGGCTGCTTGGCACAATGCGGGTATGCGTAAAGTAAAAATATCAGTGAATATTTCCGGTATTCAGTTAAAACATCGTGATATATACGATTGGATCACAAAAATCCTCAAAAGTACGGGGTTACCGGCAACGTCTTTAATGCTAGAAGTAACAGAGTCTACCTTTATTCAGGCAAGCTCTAGAATTATTGATGAGTTGAGCAAGCTAAGAGAAGACGGTGTAACTATTGCTATAGACGATTTTGGTACCGGGTTTAGCTCTTTAAGTACGCTAGCAGATTTACCCATCGATGTTATAAAAATAGATCGCTCGTTTATTACACAAGCTAACAAAAGCAAAAAATATAACGATATACTCAATACAATTAGTGAGCTTGGGCAAAGATTGGGGCTTAAAATTGTCGCAGAAGGCGTTGAAGAAATCGCCCAGTTTGAGCTTGTGAAAAAATTAGGTGTGAGTTCAGTTCAAGGTTACTTAGTCAGTCGACCTGAGTCGTCAATTAATGTAGGAAATAAAGTGTTACGTAATAATAACGCTAATTTATCTGCATCTGGCTCTAGCGCCTGGGAAATTTCTAAATAAATGTGTTGCTAGGGCGTTTACTGGACAATTTTTTAATTAAGGCATAGCTTTAGTTAAACTAATAATAAAAACGAATGTAAAGGCTTAGATAATATGCATCGAAGCTCCCTAATCAAAGAAAACCTTAATGATACCGTTAGATTGCTTTACGAGAACGCTTATTCAGGTTTACTCGTCTCTTTATTTGCCAGCGCATGTATTGCTTTTAGTTTTAATAAAGGCGGATTGTTAAGCTATAACGACAAGCTAGTTTGGTGGCTTATTATGCTGCTTGCTTTGGGGATCCGTTTTTTAGATATTCGTCTATTTTTAAAAACAAACAAAACGGCTACCCAATTAGACCTACTAAAGTTTTCAACAGGGGTTATTATAACTGCCATTATATGGTGCAGTTATGCCTTGTATTTTCACACTTCTTTTGCCCCCCTAGAAGCCACAAGTATCATAATTATATTATCCGCTCTTGGTGGTGGCTCTGCCAATGTTTTGTCAGCACATAAGCTGACCTGTTTTGCTTATGCTTTTATTCTGTTATTTCCCTACGCTTTAGTGCTAATAATGTCTGAAGACTATTACGAAAATGTACTCGGCTTTTTGGGTATTGGCTATGGCTCAATTACCTTGTTAACTCTAAATAAAGCATCTGCATTTACACAACAGGCAATACATTTAAAAAATCAAAACAGCGATTTGCTAGAAAGAATGGAGCTAAGAGTTGACGCGCGTACTAAAGAAATAATGCATTTATCAAACTCTGATTCGCTAACTCAATTATTAAATCGAAATGCATTTTTAAATGATGCAAAAAAGAGAATTAAGCATTATCCAGACCCACCTTTTGCGCTATTTTTTATAGACCTAGATGGGTTTAAGAATATAAATGATGTGATGGGTCACAAGGTCGGTGATAACGTTTTAAAAAGAACAGCGAAACGTATTTCTGATGTGTGTGCTCATAATCAGCAAAAGTGCCGCTGGGGTGGCGATGAGTTTTTAATTTTAAGTGATTTTGTATGCAAAGAAAATACTTACGATTTTGCTAAAGAAATTATTGATGCAATTACGCAGGATCATCCAGAAACAGAGCACGGTGCACGGGTAGGGGCAACCATAGGTATTGCACTTTACCCAGAGCATGGTAGAGATCTGGATGCCTTAATTTTAAATGCCGATATGGCAATGTATCATCAAAAGAGAATGAATCGTGGGCAAATAAGTTTTTTTAGCGAGTCGCTTCGTTCAGAATTAGAAAGAAAGCGCCTACTTAGCGAAGAGCTTTTAACAGCGCTCATCAACAATTGTTTTTCGTTAGTATACCAGCCCATTATTGACTCTAAAACACATGATATTTATGCGATTGAGGCGCTTATACGTTGGCAATTGAAAGGAGAAAACATTCCTCCTGACGAGTTTATACCTATTGCTGAGCAGTATGGGTTAATTTCAAAAATAGGTTTTTGGGTACTCGAAACGGCATGCCAACAAGCACTTACTTTTCAAAAATTAACTCCAGATTTATCAGTCAGTATTAATGTATCTGTAATGCAGCTTAAGGAGATAGAGTTTGCCAGTAAGGTTAAAAGCATTTTGGCGGATTTAAATTTTCCTGCTCATAAGCTTCATTTAGAAGTAACTGAATCTGTATTTGCAAACGATAAGCATACATTTTTGTATGTGGTTAAATCATTACAAGAGTTGGGTGTTAGAATTTCAATAGATGATTTTGGAACCGGTTACTCTTCTTTATCAAGTATGCTTGATGTTGGTGTAGATATTGTAAAAGTAGATAAAAGTTTTGTTCAAGATGAGGATGAAAGAGGCTTAAGCATTGTTAACGCAGTAGTGCAAATGGCAAGTTCGCTTAATTTTAATGTTATTGCTGAAGGGGTTGAAACACCTTTGCAGTGCAAAAAGCTTACTCAACTTGGCGTAACGCATTTGCAAGGGTATTACTTTTCAAGACCGCTGACCTCAAGCGCATTAATTGAATATTTAAACAATAAAAAAGCCTCATAAAGAGGCTTTTTTCAGTTTAACGAACCTGGGTTGTGGTTCGCTAACTTTATGTACAGAGTTAAAATTAATTAATCTTTATAAATCAAATGTTCTTGAAATTGCTAACACGATGCGCTCATCGGCGTAATCGTAGTCAAGGCTAGTATTTTCAGCTGCTACTTCAATACCAAAACCTTCGTAACTTGTTTGATAAGCAAGACGGTAGTGATTATACGATTTCTTTTGGTTTACATCCCACGCCCATTTTTCACCGTCAAGTGAATTAGAAATATCAAAACTTGCACGTATTGCATGATTTGGTGCAAGTTCATAAGTATGAGCAATCATTGAAACTACATGGCCCGCACTTGTTCCAAAATAATCCCAGCTGTACCAAAAGTTAAGCTCTGTTTGGCCGTATTCACTTGCGTAACCAAATTTAGTGTAAACCTCTGGGTAATTTCCATCACTGTTATTACCTTGGTATGTGTAGTATGCAATACCGTAGTCAACGCTAAACTTGTCGTTTAATTGTACATAGCGACCAACATAGCCATCTAGTTCAAAATCAGTATCGTCACCAAAGTCAACGTTTGATGCCCATACACCGGCATACACGCCATTATCAAAAGCATAATCTAAACTTGCTTGTAATGCAGGGTCGTTATCTGTTTGGCTTACACCATTAAAAGTGTAATCTGATGCAGCTGTAATAGTTGTTGACCAGTCTGCAGCTGCCGTTGTTGATAAAAGTGCTAGTGGCAATGCTACTGCAAGTTGTTTTAGTTTGTTGTTCATTATAAATCCCTAACTTTGTGTCTCAATTTTAGTGTAGTCAATCTTGTTTGCTTTTGGTGAGCTATCAATACTATTAACGGTTTTAAATTTGCTATAGCCAATGAAGCCAGCACATAGGAAAAACAAGGCAATCACCAATGCGCCTACCCACTGTATTTGTAAAAACTCTAGCTTGAACAATAATGTTAATAATGAAAGCGCAAGTATGTTTCCAATCATATACTTCGCTTTACCAAAGCGTTTTACAGTAATGTTTAAGTTGTCTGTGTATAAACGCACTAACGAGTCGAGTGAGTTAATTACAAACACAATACCTACAAATACCATGGCAAAGTTTTTAATGCCTTGCGTTGGAATGCCCGCTTCATGATAGTGGTAAAGTACGCTGAACCAAATTGCGATTGGTATTGAAGGGAAAATCAACATAGCGCCAAGTACTTGGTAAGTTTTTAACCCGCCAACAAAACGAGAAGTAAACTGTCCAATCATAATACTCCAAGCAAACCACCAAAATAGGTAAAATTCATGGTAATCGTTAAGCGGTAAAACAAATTCATTTATGTTGGCAAAGTATGTGCCGATAGAGGCTAAGTTATCTGTGAATGCTGACATTTGACTGTCACCCAATACAAAGGCACCAGCCCACATAAACCCAATTAGTGCTATGAATAACCAAGTTGTAGAAATACTTAAAAATCGTACGTACTTAATATCTGTACTTGAATATACCGCAAAACAAATTGCTGCAAATACAATTAAGTAAAACTCAGAAACGACACTTGAACCATCACCAATTTCAGGTAAATACCACGGAAGGTTTGAAAGTAAAAGGTATGCGGTAAAAGCACACGTACCAATAATTACTACATTATTGATAAATTTAACCCAAGGAATTTCGAAAAATTTAACTTTAGGTTCTATTACACAGAAATAAAAGCACGTAAGAAAGTAAAATCCCCAGATTAAAAATCCCCAATAACCAAACTCAATGGCCAGTGGATTTGCAAACGCGTATTCTGGGCTTGCTTTTATGTCTGCATAACCTGCAAACTCAGTTAAAGGAAACATTATAAGGCCAACATCAAGGCCTGAGGTAAAGAGTATTGCTATAAAAGTAAGTGTTTTAACTGGTGTAACACCAACAACACGTACATTACCCCATTTTAATAAAATGATTGTAATTGCAAGTAGGGTAAAAATAATACCAGCATTAAGCCAAATGGTCATTGCTACCCTCCAATAGTGAGTTATTCATAAGCACTCCGTTTTTTATTGTTCAATCTTGCATTATTACAACATAACCAATTTATGTTGTTCGCCACTGCAAGGCTTATAGGGTTAGTCTGACGAGGCTAACCCTATAAGTAGCTGATTAAATTTTTGCTGCACGCTGTGTTTCTTGCCAATTTTGAGTCATAGCAACATCAGCATTTGCTTTTTGTAATGCAACATTTCCTAAAATGATGTCTGCCGCTTTTTCTGCAACCATAATCGTAGGCGCATTAAGGTTTCCGTTAGGAACCGTTGGAAAAATAGAAGAGTCAACAACACGTAAGCTTTCAATACCATGTACTTGGGTATTTGAATTAACTACGGCCATGTCGTCTTCACCCATTTTGCATGAGCAAGAAGGGTGGTAAGCACTCTCTACGGCTTGGCGTACAAAGGCATCTATTTCTTCATCTGTTTGAATATGTTTACCTGGTTGAATTTCTTCATCACGGTAATCATCAAAGGCACTTTGCTCAATAATGTCGCGAGTTAAACGCACACAGGCTCTAAAGCCTTCAATGTCGTCTTTGTGCTGTAAGTAATTAAACAAAATTTGTGGCGGTTGCTCAGGGTTAGCTGATTGAATAGTAACGCTGCCACGGCTTTTTGGTTTGTTATGACCTACGTGAACTTGAAAACCATGACCTGCAAATGCACTACGGCCATCGTATCGCATAGCGGCTGGTAAAAAGTGATACTGAATATCAGGCCATTCAACTCCAGGCTTTGAGCGGATGAATGCACATGACTCAAAGTGGTTAGTAGCGCCTAAACCTTTACGAGTAAATAACCATTTAGCGCCGATCAAGCCCTTGGAAATAAGGCCCAATTTTCCGTTAAGTGTAATTGGCTGCTTACATTTGTATTGAAAGTAAAATTCAAGATGATCTTGTAAGTTTTGACCCACACCCGGTAAGTGGTGTTTAACTTCAACGCCTGCTTTTTCAAGGATGTCTTTATCGCCAATACCAGATAGCTGTAATATATGCGGAGAGCCAATAGGGCCAGCACTTAAAACAACCTCTTTTGCTGCATGTGCTGTTTGAACATTACCGTTTACCTTGTACTCAATGCCTGTGGTTTTTTTACCGTCTAGAATAACTTTTTGAGCAAGTGCGCCGGTAATGACCGTTAAATTACTACGTGATTTTACAGGGTCTAAATATTCACGAGAAGCCGAGCTGCGTACACCGTTTTTAACGGTCATGTGCATTGGGCCAAAGCCTTCTTGCTGTGACGCGTTATAATCGTCTGTACTAGCGTAACCGGCTTCTACACCTGCTTTTATAAACGTGGTGTACAACGGGTTTTGCATTTCGTTACCGTTATTAACGCCAAGTGGGCCTTTGCCACCTCGATATGCGTTTTCACCAAGGTAAAAGCTTTCCGCTTTTTGAAAATACGGTAAACACGATTGGTAGTCCCAACCATTAGCACCGTGCTGTTGCCACTCATCAAAATCTTTTGCGTGGCCGCGTACATACACCATGCCATTAATCGATGACGAGCCACCGAGTACCTTACCACGAGGGCAATGCATTTCACGGTTATCTAAGTACGGCTCTGGCTGAGTATGAAATTGCCAAGCATACTTGTCAGTATTCATAGGAATAGACAACGCCGTTGGCATTTTAATAAAAATACTTTTATCACTGCCACCGGTTTCTAGTAGTAACACTTTGTTGCTTGAATCTTCAGATAATCGGTTAGCTAAAACACAACCCGCAGATCCCGCACCAACAATAATATAGTCGTAATGATTACTCATAGTTACCACCTTAAAACGGGCTTTCTATGTCGGCCATGCCCACATAAATAGACTTGGTTTGCGTGTAATGATCAAGTGTTTCTATGCCATTTTCACGGCCAATACCAGATTGCTTATAACCACCAACAGGCATTTCAGCAGGTGAGTTACCATAGGCATTAATCCAACAAATACCGGCTTCTAATTGATGAATTACGCGGTGTGCGCGTTTAATATCGCTAGTAAATACGCCTGCAGCTAAGCCTAGGTGAGTGCCATTGGCACGTGCAATAACATCGTCTTCGTCTTCAAAAACAAGTACGCTCATTACTGGGCCAAATATTTCTTCTTTAACGATAGTCATATCATCGTTGCAATCAATAAACACGGTAGGTGCAACAAAGTAGCCATTAGGCGCTGATTCAGGTGAAAGCGTTGAACCACCGGTAAGCAGTGTTGCGCCTTCTTCAATCCCTTTATTAACATAACTCATTACTAAGTCTTGATGCTTTTTAGAGATAAGCGCACCAAAGTTAGTGTTTAAATCTTGCGGGTCGCCCGCAATAATATTTTTCTCTGTTCGCGTTTTAAGCTCATCAATAAATTGCTGATATATATTTTTATGAACGTAAATACGTGTACAGTTAGTGCAAATTTCGCCTTGGGTATAAAAGTTACCTAGCATGGCTGCGCTTACTGCTTGCTCTATATTTGCATCATCAAACACAACAAGCGGCGACTTACCGCCAAGCTCCATGGTTACGTCTTTTAAGGTACCCGCAGCGCTTGCTACTACTTTTTTACCTGTGCCTACTTCGCCAGTGAACGACACTTTGTCAATTTCACTGTGTGCAGTTAACCATTGGCCTACGTCACCTGCACCTTGAACTACGTTAAATACGCCAGCAGGTACGCCCGCTTCTACAAAAATTTCGGCAAGTTTAATAGCGCCTAGTGGCGTTTCTTCAGATGGTTTAAATATAAATGCGTTGCCAGCAGCAAGGGCTGGGCCTGATTTCCAACACGCTATTTGTAGCGGGTAGTTCCATGCACCAATACCGGCACAAATACCTAAAGGTTCTTTGCGAGTGTAGTAAAAATCATCACCAACCATTTGTTGTTGACCAACTTGTGCAGGGGCAAGGCCTGCAAAATATTCAATAACATCTGCGCCAGTTTCAATGTCAACACAGTTAGCTTCTTGCATTGGTTTACCGGTATCGAGCACTTCAACCAGGGCAAGCTCATCATTGCGCTCGCGTAAAATAGCAACGGCGTTTAATAAAATACGGCTGCGCTCAATAGGGGTCATGGCTGACCAAACTTTAAAGCCTTGTTTTGCACTTTCAATTGCTGCGTTTTGAACGTATTCATCGGCAACTTCAACGGCATAAATTACTTGGCCGGTTGCAGGATTTACTACATCAAATGTTTCGCCGCTTTTGTTTGCAAGGAATTGACCGTTGATAAAGTTTTGATAGATAGGTGTAGTCACGTTAGGCTCCATATTGCTTGATAAGTGAATGCACGTAGTTTTTAGCCAGTGATTCACTGTGTTTAAACTGATTTTCGTCTGATTGGCTTAATACCTGTCTCTTATACACATCTCCGAGCCCACGAGACGGACTCCTATC
>OJDZ01000885.1_pt1 | contig 14214 bp, 13 predicted proteins | sample 1592981 | NCBI WGS metagenome assembly OJDZ01 (sample SAMN05416851, study PRJEB24817) | seawater metagenome | isolation source: Sea water | place: Canada:Atlantic | collected 2013-07
TGTTTTAAAACACCATGAAATTCGTAGATGAAGTAGAAATTCGCGTAGAAGCCGGTGACGGTGGTAATGGAATAGTTAGTTTTCGTAAAGAAAAGTATATTGAGTTCGGTGGTCCAAATGGCGGCGATGGCGGCGATGGTGGCGATGTGTACTTAATTGCTGATGAAAGCTGGAATACACTAATCGATTATCGTTTTGAAAGATTTCATCGCGCGAAACGTGGTGAAAATGGTCGTAGCCGAGATTGTACCGGTAAAGGCTCAGAAGACTTATACTTAAAGGTGCCTATTGGTACGCGCGCAGTTGATGTTGATACCGGTGAACAGTTAGGTGACTTAACGCAACATGAGCAAAAGTTATTAGTCGCTAAAGGCGGCTGGCATGGCTTAGGCAATAGTCGTTTTAAAAGTAGTACCAATCGTGCGCCACGTCAAAAAACTGATGGTACGCCAGGCGAAATCCGCAATTTGAAACTTGAATTGTTGCTATTAGCAGACGTTGGCTTATTGGGGTTACCCAATGCCGGTAAATCTACCTTAATTCGTAGTGTTTCTGCGGCTAAGCCAAAAGTTGCTGACTACCCATTCACCACTTTAGTACCTAATTTAGGTGTTGTGCGTTTAGATGCTCAACGTAGTTTCGTTATTGCCGATATTCCAGGTCTAATTGAAGGTGCTGCTGACGGCGCTGGCTTAGGTACGCAATTTCTAAAACATTTAGAGCGTTGTCGTATTTTATTGCATGTTGTTGATGTGATGCCAGTTGATGGCTCAGATCCGTTGGAGAATGCTAAAACCATTATTGGAGAGTTAGAAACACATTCTTCAGAGCTAGCAGGAAAACCACGATGGTTAGTCTTTAACAAGTTAGATTTATTACTTGAAGAAGAAGCAAAAGAGATCACTGACCGCATTATTGAAGGCTTAGGCTGGGAAGGTGAGGTTCGCAGTATTTCTGCGTATAATCGTACGGGTACTGAAGACTTGTGCCAAGGGGTGATGAGCTTTATTGAAGCCTTGCCACCGGAAGAGGAAGAAGCGCCAATTGATGGTAAAACTGTTGAATTTAAATGGGATACTTATCATGAAGATGCAATGGCAGAATTGGAAGATGATCTAGATGATGAAGATTGGGATGAAGACGATTACGACGTAGAAGTTGAATATCGCAAATAAATTTCCCAGCAATTTTTAATCAACTTAATATAAGGTGCATTTGTAGCAATACAATTGCACCTTTTTTGTTACGACTAATAACGTATAATATTTAAAATTTAGCCATAAGACAATTCAATAAACTTTATGACCATACTTTCAATGATAGTAGCGCATGCTAATAACCGCGTTATCGGAAAAAATAACGCTATGCCTTGGCATTTGCCTGCTGATCTCGCTTATTTTAAAAAAACAACTGTAGGTAAACCCATTGTTATGGGCAGAAAAACTTATGAGTCTATTGGTCGTCCATTACCAGGGCGCCAAAATATAGTTATTTCCCGTGATTCTAATTATCAAATACAAGGTGTTGATGTCGTTAGTTCTGTCGACGATGCTTTAGCGCTTGTAGAGAATGTTGATGAAGTGATGGTGATTGGTGGTGGCGCTATCTACCAACATTGCTTAGCGGCAGCGCAAAGGCTTTATATCACTCATATCGATGCTAATATCGAAGGCGATACCTATTTCCCTGAATATGATTTAAATGTTTGGAAAAAGGTCTCTAGTGAACTTCGTGTTAGCGATGAGAAAAACCCATATCAATTAGATTTTTCGGTCTATGAAAAAGTATAGATAGCCATCATTTTGGTATAAAAAAGAGCGCTTAAGCGCTCTTTTTATGTCTGCATTTTACATCGAGTAAAACTAAAGTTTAAACTCTTGTACTGATTGTTGTAACTCTTCCGCTAAACGTGCGACTTCGCTACTTGACTCTGCCGTTTGCTTAGAACCGGCTGTAGTTTGCTCAGCAATAGCAACAATAGACTCTAAGTTTTCGCTTATTTCATGGGCAACAACACTTTGCTCTTCTGCTGCGGTTGCGATTTGAGAACTGCGGTCGAATGCTTCATGAACTGCATGAGTAATGGTATCAAGTGCTTTTTCAGCTTCGACACTTTGCTCAACACAGTTAGTTGCTTGTTTTTTACCAGTATCCATCACTGAAACAGCTTTTTCAGCACCACCTTGTAGCACTTCAATCATATTTTGAATTTCTTGCGTTGATTCTTGTGTGCGGCTAGCCAGAGTTCTAACCTCATCTGCCACAACAGCAAAACCACGACCTTGCTCACCGGCACGAGCCGCTTCAATCGCAGCATTTAACGCTAATAAGTTAGTTTGCTCTGCAATGCCTCGAATAACATCAAGAATGCCACCAATGGACGCACTATCTTGCTGCAGCTTATTAATAACTTGTGATGCAGATTCAACTTCGTTAGCGAGTAGTTCAATCGTTGCACGATTACGGCCAGAAATAACTTTAACACGTTCTGCTTCATCGTCTGCTTGCTTAATTTCACCTAACGCATCATTCGCGCTCGATAATACACTTTGTGCCGTACTGCTCATCTCTGTTGTTGCAGAAGCAGCTTGTTCCACTTGGGTACGCTGTTCTTCAATCGCCGAAGTACTTTGAGCCGTTACTGCAGATGTTTGTTCAGCAGCTGTTGCTAATTGAGTAGAACGGCTAACAATGCTTTGAATTAAGGTTCGTAGGCTATCAATCAACAAGTTGCAATTACGTGAAAGTTGAGCAAATTCATCATTGCCGCTTTCATCTAACTTGCGAGATAGGTCGCCAGAAGCAACGACATTTAGCATTTCATTAACTCGACTTAATGGGCGAGTAATACTGGTTAAAGTAATCCAAGCAATGACTATTGCTAAAACAATTGAAACTAAAGTGATGACAAGGGTATTACGTGTGCCGTCTGATACCGAGGTTTTTACTAAAGCGCCTGTGACAACAGTGGCTTGATTTGCTAACTCTACTTGCTTGTCTAGTATGGCATTTGCATTACTTATACCATTTTCAGCTAATTTTAAGCTTGCAGTTGCAGCTGCAATGGCGTTAAGTTGACTATTTTTATTGGTAAATATTTTATTGTTACCTGTGATGTAGCCTTGCAATGCTTTGAAGCTGTCGGTTAACTCGTCAGCAATATCTTCCATGCCCTGTAGTCTTAGTTCACTAACAACGTCAGTAATTGATTTTTCAATCTCGCTAAAGGCATTTTCTATTTCACTGGTAACCAAGTCTGCCGACTGCTGATCTTTAAGTTCACGGTATTCAAAAGATGAACTAACAATACTGTTTAGCAGGGTTTCTAAGCGCAAGCCTAATTCTATAGCTCGTTGTAATTTAGTTGAAGCAAGGTCGTGATCAGCCAAATCGAGTAGAACCGTTGCTGTATCGTCCGCTTTCTCCTCAATAACGTCTATTTTATCAATTAACTCAAGGCGTTGCTCTATAGCAAGTTGTCGGTTACTCAGTACGCTGTCAATTTCATTTTCTAGGCTGTCGTACACTGGGTCGACTTTACGTAAATTTGCAATTAAATTTTCTTCGTCTTGCACTATGCTTTTTAGTTTTTTTAGCTGTGTTCTAAAGTTGTTTTTTTCACTATTAAAAGCGCTTTGATTTTCTGCTAGTGGTGCTAGTGATGTTTGGTAATAGGCGCGAAGGGTTAAGTTGCCAATGCCGGTTAAATCGTTTGCTAATTTGTTACTACCTTTTAGCGTCGGTATCGCAAGTTGATTTTGCTGTTGCGTGGCATCACCAATAGTATTTAAACTATTCCAAGATATTGCGCTGGTTAAAAAGAGTAAAAGTGAAATAATGGTAAAGCCACCAATTATTTTCATTGCTACTGTTAATTTCATAGATCCCACCAATAGGTAAATTAAATCACTCGTCGATTGTCACATAGATAATAAGCGTTATTACCATATGAGTAATCATTAATTATTAGACTGCAAAGGAAAACAGGTAATTCTTATTGCTAGTATAACAAGCTGAGTCACTTTTTAAACTAAAGTCATGCGTTATATTAGTTTTTATGTGATTGCTCAGTAAATAGCTTTTTATCATGCCACCTTAGCATGGTCAAATGTTGTCCCCAAACACAGCCAGTATCAAGTGCATGTATATTGCTAGGTTGGCAATGTCCCATTAAAGCAGCCCAATGACCAAATATCCATTGTATATTGTTATTAATGTGTCCAAATTCAAACCAAGGTGATAGCTCATTACTTGCCTCGTTAGGATGTTCTTTACAAACAAAATCTAAACTACCATCGGCATAACAATATCGCATACGCGTTAGTGCGTTAATGGTAAATCTAAAGCGGTCGGCGTCGTCTTCTGCGTTATGCCAATTTGTTGGCTTTTCACCATACATTAGGCTCAACCAATGAACTGCGTTTGATGATGTTAAGTGAGCTTGCGCTATAGCGGCTTGTATTAGTGCTTGCTTGGGCGTCCATTGCGGAGAAAGCCCAGCGTGGCTCATGTAAGTTTCTTCAAAGGGCAACTTTTGAATAAGCGGTTGCTGAATTAACCATGTCATTAGTTGGGATAAGTCGGGTGCCGATAATAATGCATCGAGGTGATCTAGCTTTTTTACTTTCTTGATACCGTGATAGACAGCGAGTAAATGAAGGTCATGATTTCCCAGCACCACTTTTGCGTTGTTATTTAATGACTTAATAAAACGCAATGTTTCTAATGACTCTGGTCCTCTGGCCACGAGATCTCCAGCGACATAAAGTAGGTCACTATTATTCGAAAAACCGACTTGAGTTAATAGCGCGTCTAATTCGCTATAGCAGCCTTGAATATCACCGACGAAATAAACGGCCATAAGCGCTCTTTAGTTTAATATATTAGGTTTTGCTAAGCGAAATACGGGAATTTCAACTTGGATCAATTTTGCTGACTTTGTTTGCATTTGGTAATGCCCCTGCATATTACCTAATGGCGATTTCAATAAACAACCACTGGTATAGGTAAAGCTTTCGTTGGCTTTAATATAGGGCTGCTGACCGATAACACCTTCGCCAGTTACAGTATTAGCATCACCATTAGCATCTGTAATCAACCAATAGCGACTTAGTAGTTGCACTGTTTCGGCGCTATTGTTGGTAATGGTGATGGTATAACTGAAGACAAATTGATGCTCAGCCTCGACTGATTGCTGAGCTATATATTCACTAACAACCGATACTATTACCTCAGTTGATATTAATGTGTTTTCATCATTCATCGTCGGTTTCTATCGGATTGTCGGTAACAAAGTTAGCCAGCATGACAAAATCTGCCAATGATAAGTTTTCAGGACGAAGTCCAGGATCAATACCTAATGACGTTAACTGCTCTGCTGAAATAAGCTTTTTGAAGCTATTACGAATGGTTTTTCGGCGTTGATTAAAAGCCGCTAAACACACTTTGTTCAATGCGTTGATATCTTTAACCGGGTTTTTGATAGTTTTATGTGGTATTAACCTAACAATTGCAGAGTCGACTTTCGGTGCGGGTTTAAAGGCTTCTGGGCCAATTTCCATCACAGGAATCACCTGACACTGGTATTGCGTCATAATTGATAAGCGGCCATAAGCTTTACAGTTTTCACCTGATGCCATACGCTGCACAACTTCTTTTTGTAGCATGAAGTGCATGTCTTTGACTTTATCTTTAAACGTTAACAAGTGAAAAATAAGTGGTGTCGAAATGTTATACGGTAAGTTACCAAAAATACGTAGTGGCTTTTCACCTGAAGCTAATTGAGCAAAATCGAACTTTAAGGCATCTTCCTCATAAATGGTTAATTTAGGCGCTAAGAACGGGTGATGACGTAATCTATGCGCTAAATCTCTATCTAATTCAACCACGCTTAAATGACCCGCTCGTTCTATAACAGGCTCGGTAAGTGCACCTAATCCAGGACCTATTTCAATTAAGTTGTCATTGGGCTCTGGGTTAATGGCGTCAACAATATTGCTGATAATTGCGTCATTGTGCAGAAAGTTTTGTCCAAAACGTTTCTTCGCTTGGTGACCTAAATGGGAGTTTTTGCTCATAATGTTTTTTGCTCGAATTAATCTTATGCTTGATTGTTAGCTAATGCTATTGCAGTATTTATGGCTTCATTGAAGCTGCCCATATCTACTTTATCGGTGCCGGCTAAGTCTAAGGCGGTGCCGTGATCGACAGATGTTCTAATAAACGGTAATCCTAAGGTAATGTTGACAGAAGCGCCAAAGCCCTTGAATTTAAGTACCGGTAAACCCTGATCGTGGAACATGCTTAAAATAGCATCAGCATCATCGAGGTATTTTGCTTGAAAAATAGTATCTGCAGGCAAAGGACCAATGAGGTTCATGCCTTCTAAACGCAATTCTTTTAGGGCAGGTATCATCACATCGATTTCTTCACGTCCTAAATGCCCGTCTTCACCGGCATGTGGATTAATACCACAAACATAAATTTTTGGTTTCGCAATACCAAACTTATGAATTAAATCTTGGTTTAATATGCGGGTTACTTTTTGTAGGCGTTCATGCGTAATAGCTTTTGAAACATAAGCTAAAGGAATATGTGTCGTGACTAGCGCAACTCTTAATCCTTCAGTTGCGAGCATCATCACCACATCAGAACAATTAGCTTGATGAGCAAAATATTCTGTGTGACCACTAAATGCGATACCAGCTTGATTTATAAGACCTTTATGAACTGGTCCGGTAACCACAGCATCAAATTCACCTGAAATGTTTTTTTCGCTAGCAATACGCAGCGTTTCAACAACGTAATGACCATTATTGGCGTTAAGTACGCCAGGTTGGCAAATATCATCTAACGGTACAGGTAATACAATTAGCGTACCTGCTTGGTGCGCAGTGACGGCTTCATCGGCATCATAGTGTTTAATGGTCAATGGTAGATCTAATAGCTTTGCTCTTGCTGCTAATAACTCAGGAGATGCGACAGCAACAATTTGCGTAGGCCAATTTTGTTGCGCTATTTTGATCATCAGATCAGGGCCAATACCTGCTGGCTCTCCCGGTGTTATGGCAATTCTTTTTAACACTATTTTTGTTCCGTTTCGAGTATTTCTATATACGCTTCATCACGTAATTCTTTTATCCAACGCGCACCTTCCATACCGAATTTTCTATTATAAAGCAGCTGGTATGCGCGATTTTCATTCATTTGCTCTGTTGCGTCTAATGTTCTACGACCGGTTAATTTAGCAATGTGCCAACCAAACGATGAACGAAACGGCTTATGCACTTCGTCAATACTTAAACGTGCTAATGCTTCAGAAAATGCGGGGTCGTATTTGCTCGGCTCAGCCCAGCCTAAATCACCACCACGAACAGATGTAGGTCCTTCAGAGTGTTTTTTAGCAAGTTCGGCAAAGTCAGCTTCACCGGCATTAAGCTGGTCAACAAAACCTTGTAATAACGCTTCCGCTTTTGCTTCACTCAGTATTATTGATGGTTTAATTAATATGTGGCTCGCTTTTACTTCCTCTATTTCTAAAGTTTGACGGCCACGAACATCAACGAGTTTTACAATACTAAAACCTAAGCCTGTGCGGATTGGGCCAAAAATGCTGCCCTTGGTCTGGCCATCGACTAATTCAGAAAATAAAGTGGGTATTTCATTAATACTCTTCCAACCTAAATCACCACCTTCAAGCGCATTAGCACCACTTGATGACGTCATGGCGATATTAGTAAAGTCACTGCCGTTATTTAAGAGTTCAAGCACTTTTTCGGCACGAACTTTAGCAGCGCTGATATCCGCTTGCTTTGGGTTGTTTGGAAATTCAATTAAGATATGACCTAATCGATATTCGACATCGGCATTGGTTTGTTCTTTCATCACATCTAGTAAATTAGAAACTTCTTGTGGTGATATGTAGATACGACGACGTAAACTCGCTCGACGTACTTCACCCGAGATAAGTTCATTACGCACGCTTTCACGATATTTTTCATAGTCTAAGCCATCTGCAATAAGCATTTGACGAAACTCTTCAAGCGATTGATTACTGTCTTTTGCCATGTTCGATAACGTCTCGTCAAGCTGAGCGTCACTGATTTGAACGCCCATGCGCTCACCAAGTTGCAAGATAATCGCATCATTAATTAATTTTTCCATGACCTGGATACGTAAAGCACGATCTGAAGGTAAGGTTTTGTTGTTCTTTTTGGCCTGTAAGCTCACAGATGTAACAAGATCTTTTATTTCAGATTCTAGTACCACACCACTATTAACAACTGCCGCTACTCGGTCTAGTTCAACTTCCACAGCTAGAGATTGCTCTAGTGAGCTAAAAATAAACACCGAGCCAAGAAGTAATAATTTCAATGAATTTTTCATGTAACGTAAATTTCTTTTAATTAGTTATTGAGGAAGTAAGGGCGTTTATAGCCAAATATACTTGAATTAAACATATCACCAACACTGTTGGAAGATTTATTGCTATTTATACCATTATATACAAATTGAATGTTAAAACTGCTATCAAATGCGTTACGATTTTCGTTTAAGTTACCCGCGTCGTCAATTTTTGAATTAATATTGCGATGATAGGTGAAGCGAACCCCCCAACAACAGCTACTGTATTCAAGACCAGCGTAACTTTCAATACTGCGTTTCCCTTGTAAGTCTTGGGTAAACCGACCAACAAATTGCCAATGATGAGCAATTTTAACACTAGTAGCCAGTGACATTTGTTCTAATGACTCTCCTGAGACATCACGAGTATATCGATGGTTCAATTGAATTGTTTGATTATTGGAAAATAAATAATCCACTGTCGTTTGGCTTTTATTGGTGGTACGTGTATCAGTGTTGTACTGAATATCAGAACTAAATTGCCAATTGCGACTTAAATGGACAAAAACATCGGCAGCGAGTGCAGACTTGTCTACTAGCGCATCTTGGTCGCTATTATTAAAATTACTCTCATTAAAGTAAACAATTCGCCCTAAACTAAAGCGCAATACTTCGTTGTTTTCTTCGGTTAATAATCTACTTGTGACACCCCAAGATATTTGATTAGCTTGAGCTATGCGATCAATACCACTAAAGCGACGGTCGCGGAATAAACCATTATAGTCGTCTTGCAGGTTAGTTGTGTCGTAAATGCCAATATTATTTTGCTCTTTTTCTGGAATAAATAGATATTGCAATTGTGGCTCTAAGGTCTGGTTATAGCGGGTATTGAAAAGGGCTAAACTTCGATCAAAGTTAACGCCACCATGAAAACGAATTTTAGGTAGTGTTCTACTGACATTTTTCTCTAACAGACTGTCATTACCGATGTTTTTCTGATGATAATTGGTTTGAAGTACCTTTATTTCCGAATTTAAAAACCAAGCTGGGGTCGCAATTGGATATAACAAACCCGCTTCTACGTGATATCTTTCTGCGCTTGGCTTAGTTTTATCTGGAGTATCAAAACTTGATAATTCAGAATAAATATCAATAATGCCATCGAAGTTTGATAACTTTTGCTGACGACTTATTTCAATTTGCGGTAAGGTTTTATAGCTGCGTTGATGATTACCTAGTACTTCAAAATCTTGTAGTTTTAATGTGGTTTGCCAGTGGTCGGCAAAGTAGGAAATTTCGCCAACTTGATATAAATATGAGTCATTAGCGTTAAATTGGCTACTGCCTAAATCAACCAAATAGTTGTCATCACTAATCGTTGTGTAATCAACGTGTGCTCTAAATCCTTGTGAAAATGTACCTATATGCTGAAATCGTGCTAAATAACGTGAATCATCACTATTAGTGAGTTTTTTATCCTTATTAAGGTATTCAATATCAATTTTTCCAGATTGTAATCCATCTAAATATCTAAACTCCGTAATTAGTTGCGTGCCCCTATCCGACATATAACGCGGTGTGATAGTCGCATCCATATTTTCTGCAATATTAATATAGTACGGTGTTTCAATTTCTATGCCTGAGCTATTTGACGTACTCACTTTAGGATATAAAAAGCCTGACTGTCGGTCGTTACTAATAGGCATAGTTAAATAAGGAACATAGAAAATAGGGATATCAAACAGGCTAAAACGCGCATGATAAGCCTCTAATGATTTTTCATCAGACGAAATGGTAATTTCACTGGCGCGCATTTGCCAGTCGGGTACGGGGCCATAACAAGTGGTAAAGCTTGAATCGATAAAGCTCAGCGTTTTGCCATTACCATTAATATTAATTTTTTCTGCGCTACCGTGCCCAGAAGAGCCAGTTAACTGATACGAGGTTGCAGTCAATGAAGTGGTTTTTTGTAGCTGATTAATATTAAGTGAGTCGGCAAAAATATCTATGCCATTATTTTGAAAGTGAATATCACCATTTGCATCGACTGTCGATGTTTTGCGATTAACTGATAACTCGTTAGCTACCACAGATTTATCTTGATTTAGTAAGGTAACACCACCGGTGAATGTGGCATATTCACCTTTTTTAATACTTGACGTTGACGATAAAATAGTGAAGTTTTCATTTGGAGATTTACCCGTCTTATCGGCAATATTAGCGTAACTTGGAATCGGGCATATGTTAACACTATTTGTATTTATTTCAGTATTTTGCGCGTTGCTAGTAAAGGTACAAGGCAACAGAAAGACAAGAGGGATTTTGTTTAAGGGAAAACGCATTTATGGTCCGGATAATTAACTTTAAAAAATACAAAGCCTAGATTCAGAGCGGCATTTTACCGCTAAAGGCCATAATAATATAGCAATTTTCATTAGCCTGCTAATTAGTTATACTCAAACGACTTTAAACGGCAAAACATATTGCTCAGATCAATGGCTATTATTAGACTATTTGGCACAAACTTTATAACCGCTAAATACCTGTTATATTTTTAAATCAATAGCTTAGCTAAAATCATTTTTTTGATAGCGTCAAGGTAATATTCAATAGCAATATGCGCGGCTATGCGGCATTTTTTTATCAGGATGATAAATAATAAAATACAGCGCTTTCAATACGGCTTACTTGTGGTGTTAAATATGCGTACTTACCAGTAGCTTAATAATTATAAATAGTATTTTTAGAGATATCATTCATTGAACAACTTACGAACCACCGAGTTACTTATATGGCTAGAAAGCCATTTTTCAGTCGACCACATTAACTTAATACCATTGACGGGAGATGCTGGTTTTAGACGATATTTTCGCTTTCAATGCCAAGGGGTTACTTATATTGCCGTCGATGCGCCAGTAAAACTCTCAAATAACCTTGCGTTTTTGACTGTACAAGAAATTTTGCAGCAAGTTGATGTCAATGTGCCTGAAATTATTGCTGCGGATCTAATACAAGGCTTTCTTTGTTTAAGTGATTTTGGTGATGACTTACTGGCAAATAAATTGTCGAATGAAAATATGCAGCTATATTATCGCAATGCGATAGCCGAGCTGAAAAAAATGCTTACCTGCCAAACCTCCCTGACTGAAACGTTACCGCTTTACGATAAGTTGTTCGTCAATACCGAACTGTCCATATTTAGTGAGTGGTTGTTAGAAAAGCATTTAGCTATCCATTTGAACGATGATGAAAAAAAACGATTAAGTGATTGTTTTGATACACTAATTTCTGCCATTGCAGAACAGCCTAAAGTATTTATGCATCGAGATTATCATAGTCGAAATATTATGCTGCTAGATGACGACAAACTTGGCATTATCGATTTTCAAGATGCCGTGCAAGGACCTGTCATTTATGATTTAGTGTCGCTACTCAGAGATTGTTACATACGTTGGCCTAATGAATTACTGGCGCCGTTAGTTGAGGATTACCGACAGCAGGTGCAAAATTATTTACCCAATGAAAACATCAGCAAAGAAAGATGGCAATATTGGTTTGATTTAACTGGCTTGCAACGTCATATAAAAGCCAGTGGCATTTTTGCTCGTTTATACCATAGGGACAATAAATCAGGATACTTAGCTGATATTCCATTAACCTTGGCTTACATTCAAGATGTTAGCAGCCAGTATGATAAACTCGATTTTCTTCATCAGTTAGTATCAACTCGCGTTATTCCGGCGCTAGTTGCATTAAGTGAGTAGCCGTTGGTTGATTTTTTTAGTGTTTTTTAGTTTGAGTTAGGTGGTTTTCATGAAAGCGATGATATTGGCAGCAGGGCGTGGCGAACGTATGCGGCCGTTAACGGATAACTGTCCTAAACCGTTATTAAAAGTTAATGGTATACCACTTATTGAATATCACATAAAAAACTTGGTCGCTGCAGGGATAACAAATATCGTTATCAATCATGCATGGCTTGGTCAGCAATTGGTTGATTATTTGGGTTGTGGTAAGCAGTTTTCTGCCCAAATTAGCTACAGTGAAGAACCTGTTGCTTTGGAAACGGCCGGAGGCATTATCAAAGCTTTACCTTTGTTAGCAGAGCAAGACGATGAGATATTTTTGGTCATAAATGGTGATATATACTGTGACTTTGATTTCAATAATTTACCGCCATTATCGACAAAATGTAGCGCCCATTTGATGCTAATCGAAAATCCAGAACATAATTCAACGGGGGACTTTCAAATTCAAGCGGGGATGTTAGCCAATCCAAAAAGTAATAGACAAAATACTTATACGTTTAGTGGTATTGCACTCTATCGAAAAAAATTTTTTCAGCAAAACACAAAAAAAGGGGAGTATCAAAGTCTTAAGCAGCAACAGATCGTGTTACCTTTAGCACCGATGTTAAGAGCGGCGGCTGAGCAAAAACAAGTGTCTGCTTGTGTTATGTATTCGGCTTGGACTGATGTTGGCACACCAGAGCGTTTAGCTAAGCTAAACACTATTTAAACAGTTTTACAGTTAATTAATTATCGAGTTTTAACATGCGAATTTGGGGTAAAATTTTAGGTTTCTTATTTGGCTTGATGCTCAGTAAGAATATTATTGGTGCTTTGATCGGAGCTTGGATTGGTCATCGTTTCGATAAAGGCATCGGGCTAGACTTTAGTGGTTTGGGCGGGGCAAAAAGTGATACAGAGCGTCAAGCAGCATTTTTTTATAGTACCTTTTCGGTCATGGGCTATATCGCGAAAGCGAATGGCCAAGTTACTCAGCATGAAATCGCTTTTGCTACGGCGTATATGGACAAGCTTGGACTTAAAGGTGCATTACGTGAACAAGCTCAAGAGGCCTTTCGAGACGGTAAAACTACAGGGTTCCCACTTGAAGAGCGATTAACAAAATTGAAATCCGCAGTCGCGAATCGCCAAGACCTTCTTCTGTTGTTCTTAGAGATTCAAATTCAAGTCGCATTTGCTGATGGTAACCTTGATAAAGATGAACGTGATGCCTTACATCAAATTGCTAATGGCTTAGGTTACTCAGCAAAAGAATTAGATAAATTATTAGAAATGATTATTGCAGGTGCAAATTTTCATCAACAAGGTCAAGCTGGTGGCAATAATCGCTTCGCGCAATCAGGACAGCAACTTGCCAATGCTTATAAGGTTTTGGGGGTAACAGAGCAAGATTCAGCCAGTGACATTAAAAAAGCTTACCGAAAACTTATGTCACAGCATCACCCTGATAAATTAGTAGCGAAAGGCTTGCCACCTGAAATGATGGAAACCGCGAAACAAAAAGCACAAGACATTCAGGCGGCATATGAGCTGATTACGGCACAAAATAAATAAAAGTTTATATGTTAAGCCTTAAATTAATGACATGATTTAATAGGCTTGCGTTAAACGTGCGCTTTTATGTGTTAAATGGCTTTAGCGTGTCTTGCAAGGTAGGTTATAAGTCGCGTACACTAATGGGGAACTTGTTTCATTCACTCATTGGATAGCAGAAATGTACTTTTCAGTAACTAACAGACGACTTATTGCGATATGGCTCAGTGCTATATTGTTAGTGATGTCTGTGGCTGTTTCTGCGCATAGTGTTGAACATCTCGATGAAGGTGCTAAAACGCACTGTACTTTGTGCTTTCACCAGCATCAATTTGATCAAGTACTACCGCAGCAAGATGCCAATCTTGACTTTAATAGTCAACAAGTAGAAACAAGCGAAACTGCTCAACCAATATTAACATTAGTTCATCAGGTTAATTACCTAAGCCGCGCACCACCAAAAAATCTTTAAAGCTAATTATTTAACAACTTTTTTAACATAGCCAACTTGCCAATTGAGTAAGTGGGT
>OJDZ01000897.1_pt1 | contig 14077 bp, 15 predicted proteins | sample 1592981 | NCBI WGS metagenome assembly OJDZ01 (sample SAMN05416851, study PRJEB24817) | seawater metagenome | isolation source: Sea water | place: Canada:Atlantic | collected 2013-07
ACGAGATAGGAGTCCGTCTCGTGGGCTCGGAGATGTGTATAAGAGACAGGAGCTTACCCCGTGACCGTGGTCTATGATCATGGTGCCGCCAGAATAAAACATATCAGGCACGTACATAAGTATGATGCCATCAGCAGGCGATTTTACCGGATCGCCCTTTTTACCTGCATAATCTAAACCATAATGAGGTCGTTTAGGCACGCCATTATAATAACGTTGGCTGCCATAAACACCGGTAATTATACCGTCAATAGGTGCAACAAATCCCTGTGCAAAAGCCGTTAAATCACTATCTACTTTTCGCGCTGCGGATATTTTTTTATTATCTTCTCCCACACGAATATTAGCTTTTTTATTGGGGTTCATTATTTTTTTAGCGATACCTTCCACTTTCTGAATATTGTATTCACGTTTTAGCGGCGTTAAGGTGGTTTTTTCTCGTTGGCCGTTCGGACTAATGATCACTAATTCACTATTGTTTTTTTCATCGCGACTAAAGCCTAGCGCGTAATCACCGTTTGCAGACACTTTAATTGCTTTACCATTAAGCATGACTTTATTTTCAGGTGCGGTTTTGCCAACAATTAATGCGCCTTGAAAAAATTGCTTGGTTAATTGTGCATGCGCTGATGTAGTCGATAACATCAATACACAGATAAACGTGGCACTTATTAGCGATGAAAACGTTTTAGCCATTAGCAATAGCTCCTTTTGCCACACCTTCAAAAGCAACAACTTTAAATTCATGATTGGGCGATTGCTGCTTAAGTTGACGCAAAATAAAATCAGCAAGTAATTCAACGGTGGAATCACAATCAACCACATCTAAAATTTTACCTGGTACGGCAATATCAAATCGACCTTGTGGCGCAAAGTATGAAAATAATTGCTGATCGGGTACTAAATTAGCCAGCGCAGTGGCTGATAGTTCAATATCAGATAACGCGATGCGATCCGCTTCACTGGCCAAATAAATATCTTGCCAACGTAGACTCCAAACCTCTTCCAAAGCTTCAGAGCGCTTGCCATCTTTATAGATATGAATTTTTGAACGGTGACCATGGGCAATACGCTGGCAGTTTCCATCATGCAGTTTTAAACCGTGGGTGTAATGATAGTATGCCCCGTCAATGTTTTCTGCCCGTAAGTTTAGCGTTAAGCCTTGAACATTCTTCGGCAATTGCGCAAGAATAATAGTGGTTAAGTATGTGGTTACTGAGGTAATATCAATTTGCTCACACGCTATTTTCGCAAAAGCGCAACTTGGCGATTGTAAGTAGTAGTTACCTTGCTTTGAGGTAAAATCAACAAAGTCATGACCTGCTCGATAAGTAGAGTCTGCAACGCTTATTGCGCTATCAAGCATTGGTAGCAACAATTTATGATCAACCGCGTCATCAATGATGGCTTTAATTTGCTTTTTAACCACGGCAAAATCAAGCACCATACTCATTTCATTTAAGCTACCGTCAAGTAAAACATCAACTATCCAGCTTTCACCAACAATACCGCGCTGCGGACAACAATAAGAAAAGTCGATTACGGTCAAATCATTTACAAATAACTGCATGTGTAATCTCCTAAACTTTCACTTGCCAAGCAATCGTTTCACTTGCTCGAATAGGCACAACAACATCATCACCAAACGCCATCGTTGCAGGGACTGGCCATGCTGATTTTTCTAAGGTAATTTTATCATTGTTAATTGGTAAGTTATAAAACCTTGGACCGTTTAAGCTGGCAAATGCTTCAAGTTTATCAAGCGCACCGGCTTGTTCAAATGCTTCTGCATATAGTTCAATAGCAGCGTGTGCGGTATAAGCACCAGCGCAACCACAAGCTGACTCTTTAGCACTTTGTGGATGCGGCGCTGAATCTGTACCTAAGAAAAATTTCGCACTACCACTGGTAGCCGCTTCAATTAACGCATGCTGATGAATATTACGCTTAAGTATAGGTAAACAGTAAAAATGAGGACGAATACCGCCAACTAACATATGATTTCGGTTAAATAATAAGTGGTGAACGGTAATAGTGGCAGCTACGTTATCACTGGCCGCTTTAACAAAATCAACCGCGTTTTTAGTGGTGATGTGTTCTAACACGATTTTTAATGTTGGATATTTAGCAACTAATGGACGCAAAATGGTGTCGATAAACACCGCTTCACGATCGAAAATGTCGATATCGTGATCAGTCACTTCACCGTGCACCAATAGCGGCATATTGACTTCTTCCATTGCCGCTAATACCGAAGCGATATTATCAACATTCGTCACACCCGAAGATGAGTTCGTTGTTGCACCTGCGGGGTAAAGCTTAGCCGCATACACAATACCTGATGCTTTCGCGGCTGTAATATCCTCTGCAGTGGTTTGATCGGTTAAATACAAGACCATTAACGGTTGAAACTGAGCGCTTGGTTTTGCCGCCATAATGCGCTGATGATATTGCTTTGCTAACTCTGCGTTAGTTACCGGTGGCACAAGATTTGGCATAACAATCGCGCGACCAAAATAGCGACTAATATCTGCTACTGTGTTATTTAACGCTGCGCCATCGCGCAAATGTACATGCCAATCGTCGGGACGCGTGATTGTGATCGTTGTCATTTTCTTTCCTAATTATTGCTATGCGTTTGCTATTGCCTTTTATGGCAACATTTAAGGTGTTTTTAACTGCGCTGCTATTGCTTATACGTTAAAATTCGTTTTCTGAGTCATCATGTGACTCAATTGCCATTGATGGCGGCTGACTTTGTTTGGCGTTATTTTCTAATAAGGCCAGCAATTGCGCCTTTAAGTTTGGTGGCACTTTAAATATGGTAATACTTTCGTTGGCTTGATTGTAAACCACATCTTGACCAAAGTGACTACGTTCAAAGCTTAAGCTAATACCATTACCGTAGCCCGAATACTTAGTTACCTTGTTCACAACCGCTTGGTCATGAGGGAAGGACTCTTCAATGGGGTAGGATTGCTCTTGGCAAAACTTGTAAAAGTCTTGGCCACTTTCTTCGTTTTTTATAACATTACCGAGTTCTTGTAACGAAACATCTTGTGCGGATTCTTTTTGTTCTTTGCAATAGGTTAATAGCTCTTTGCGCGTTTGCTGCTTCTCATTGGCATCAAACTGATTAACCGCAACAAAATCTTCTACTGCTTGAACTAATGTTTGCGTTTGCTCTTTTGAGTTTAAGCCTTCTTCACAGCTTAAAAAGTCTAAGAAAAAGTCCGATACCTTTCTACCCGCTCGACCTTTAATAAACGAAATATACCGGTTACCTTCAGCATTATCTTGGTAGTCGAACAAATCAATACGCGCTGCAAGTTGCAGCTTATTCGTATCTAAATGCTGATCAGCTGAAATATTCAATTCGCCGTCGACAGAATAATGTTCTGAAATCGGAATTATCGCTGCCAATAAATAGCGACCACCCATATATTCATAATGACAAACAATTAGATAGCCAGTTTCAGCAAGATCATATTTTTCTAATTCATTTTTCAGTAAATTTGCTGCTTGACTGCTAAATTGGTGAAAACTTTGTACGTCACCTAAATAACTTTCCATAATGTCAACAAACCGAGCACTTTCACCCTCAGCTGGCATTGAAGAGAAATGACCGTATGCCTTGCTGCCTTTACTGTTGTAAATTTTATGTAAGGCATCGACAAAGCTTTCTATTTTGCTGCTAGCAGCAACATCTTCAGGACCTAACCTGAGTAAAACTTCACCAGTTTCTTCTTTTTTTGTTAAAAAATGCAGTGCAATGTTCGAAATTATTAAGCTCATAGATAAAGGTCAGTATTATATTGTTCGGGCATTTGATAAACTTAAGTCTGTTTATTAAATTACCATTAAGTGTTTAAGATGCCTATTGTATCCAAGTATTCCAACGAACGTGTAGAAAAAATTATTAAAGAATTGCATGATGTACTCGTAAAAGAGTCTGCAACCCCTGATCTAGCGCTGATGTGCCTAGGAAATACCCTGACAGAAATTATTATAAATAATGTGCCAGAAAAGCAACGAGAAGTCATAGTAAACAATTTTACCAGTGCATTAAAACAATCTATACAAAAATCTAAGTAAAACGTATAACGTTAAAGCGACAATTGTTAACAACAATAATAAGAGAATAAAACGACGCAATGGTTTCATTTGAATCAAAACCCTATAGTAAGCGCCTATTACAGCTAGTAAGCTGGAGCCACTGGTTCACCTTTTTTAATATTATTGCCGCGATATTATTATCGTCAATTTATATATTAAGTGAATCAATGCCTGACACCTTGTTAGGTAAAACTTATTTGGTGACCACTTGGTTAAGCCATATGGCGTTCTTAACTTTTATGAGTTTTGTACTCATTTTGTTCCCGATCATCATATTATTTCCGCGTACACGGTTTATTCGGGTTGTCGCTTCTATCATTTTTACCGTCGAGTTACTGCTATTACTACTCGACGCCTATATATATACACGATTAGGTTATCATTTAAACATTTCATCGAGTGCACAAATACTCGAGCTTATTAGCAATGAAATTCAGCAAAATAGTCGAGCTTTTTGGTTTGTTAGCTTAGTGTTGACTATGGTCATACTATCATTTGAACTCATCACTTCAAATTTCGCCTGGAAACACCTAAAACAATTACAACAAACAATCTTTGCCCGTTTTATTGTTATTCCTTTGGTGGCCTTTTTCTTTTTAAGTCATATCGTACACATTTGGGCAGACGCAAACCTTGAATATGACGTATTACGTCAAGATACCGTTTTACCGTTGTCATATCCTTCTACGGCAAAAACCTTATTAACCAAATATGGTATGTTCGATGAGGTCGATTATATTGCGCGCCGTACCAGCCCGCTTGCTTTTACTGACGCGGTGCCTCAATACCCGCTTTATCAAGGACAATGTCCAAGTGAAAGTAACATAGAACAGTCTGTTTTTATGGTCGTAACAGACCAAACATTACAAATACAGCAATTAGATAAAATTAAGCAAAGAATCAAGCGTGGCAAGCTTTCACTTGATAACCACATTGATAACGCGTTACCAAAAGATGCGTGGTTTAACTTGTTTTTCAGCTTACCCAGCATTTACAAAGATGGTGTTATGGCACAACAAGCCCAACCCTTGTTACTGCAAATAATCGCCAAGAAAAAGCTGACTAAATCATTTACGATTGTCGGTGAAGATAACAGTGAAAACTCGATTATAAACGCCAATGGTTTAGCCAATATTACCAAGCAACTATTTCCAGTAACAAGTAAACTAGATGATATTTCCAGTTTAATATTTGCCGATAAACTTAATAGTTACGCACCTGGTTTACATCTATTTTATTTTAAAGGTAACAATAGTTATCAATTTGAATTGTTTTTAGATGCCTTAATCTCAGCTCAAAATAAGAAACAACAAAAAGATATTCTTTGGATCAGCTCCATTGGTAACAGTTCAACCGAAACAAGCTTATCAATTAAACCTGCGCTATTGGTATTGCCAAACAGCAAAAGTAAGTCTGTTGATGAACTGACCAGTCATATGGACGTGCAACCCACCTTGATTAAACAATGGCTCACGTGTGACATAGCAACTAAAACGTATAGTAATGGTAACGACATTAAGCAACTAGAAAATGATCGTATCATAGCTAATACCATGGACAACGGCATTGCGGTTTTTAATAAAGATAAATCCATGTTTGTCGATCAAAATGGTAATTTTCAAAGTTATTCAATACAACTGGCCGCGCCCATTACGGTAAAACCTGACTTTCCGCTGATGATAGACGGTGTACATTTTATTAAGCAATTCAGTAAACAAGAGAATAACGTACAATAATTAATCGCTTAAACACTATGATGTGTTTTTTCATTGCATTCGATGCATAATTCATTAATATAACGCACATAAGTTTTATCCCCATTAAGCTTATATTCGGGGTATAGCGCAGCTTGGTAGCGCGTGCGTCTGGGGGACGTGAGGTCGCAAGTTCGAATCTTGCTACTCCGACCAATTCAAAAAAAGCCCTGCGATTGCAGGGCTTTTTTTAACGCGAAATTTCATAAGATTAAAACACTCAACAGCACAGATTTCTCATTTGATAAATGTATCAACGATATTCTACGCCTTTATCAGTATGGGGCCTTAAATCACCGGACGGTTTTCTTTTCTGAACCGCATTTTCTAATCTACGTTTCGTGACATCCACGGCTCTATTTTATTTAACTCTAGCTAATAATACGCCGTTATAAATCTATGTTACCAACAAATAGCGCTCCTTTAAGGAGTTGAAAATGTTATTTTGAGTAACTTGTATGGTGCTAGTTTTAGCCTGCTCTTGCCATTATTTATCTTTACGATATTTTTCTGCTGAACTCTTAGCTAAGAGATAAGCTTTATCAAAAGCATTTGTTGATGTTGTTTTAATGTTTGGTAAAACACCTGTTCCTTCCCAGTTAGTTTGAGTGATAGGGTTAATAGCACGACCTGTAGGAACATTAATACTAAAGTATTTATTTACTTTTATCGGTCCACCCGGATTTGCACCACCGCCAGTACTTTCACCTACTATTGTTGCCCTATTACGAGTCTGAAAGTTATAAGCAAACTCCTCAGCACCAGAAAAAGTATATTTACTTGTTAAAATAAATAACGGCACATTAGGCATACGTTTACCCGGTAATTCATCAAGAGTCCAAAACTCTTGAGTTAAATCCCCTTTTCTCCAATATAGACTATTTAAATGAGTCTTTTCACCAAAAAAGTAACTGCAAATATATTGCACCATTTCAGGTGAGCCTCCATCATTTTTTCGTAAATCAAAAATAATGGCATCCGTATTTTTAATACGTTGTAATACGTCATCAACGGTTGCTTTTGCTGAATCGAAACCACTAAAATATCGGAAATCAACATACCCTACATTACCTTCTAGTATTTTAATTTCTTTAAAGCCATAGTTTTCTTTTTGTTCCTGCTTTAAATATTCCAAATGCGGATTATTTGCTTGTACTTGCTCTGAATGTTCTTTTTCAGGCTTGTTAACTCGAACTTCCATGTGTTTATCGTGGTTTATGTGTTGTAAATCTAAAGTTAATTTGGTCGCAAATTTATCAACATCAATAATATTACTATATTCTCCTGTTTTTAATTGCTTTTGAATATAAGCAGCATTTTGTGCTGCAACTTCAGGAAAAATGTAATTTTCAATAATGATCTGAGAAATACTTTCGACCACTTCTTTACGTTGTTCCGCATTTATTTCAAGGCTTTTTGATTGAGTAATTGAAGAGAATATTACGGTTGAAAGTAAAACTGATATTAATTTAAATAACCTAAAATGGGGGATTGAGTAGAACATGCAACTTCCTTATTAGATGGTGATATATAAAGCACCATAACGCCATTTAAAGGGCTGATAATTGTTTGCTAAAATGTGTAGCGAAGCGAAACCGAGCAAACTGTCACAGTGACTTTAATGCCTTGTTATAACTCAACATTATCCGAGCTTAGCAACTGACGACTATTACGTAACGTTAGTACTTTAATCTCTTTTTCAATTTTATAGATAATGCGATAACTACCAAATATTATTTCACGATAATTGGAACCTAACAACTCAGGAACTTCTCGACCTAACTCTGGTTGAGAACCAAGTAATTCAGTACGATCAAAAACATCATTTACCCATTTGTCAGCTGCCGATGGTTTATCAAGAGCAATAAATTTGGCAGCAGCCTCTAGTTTTTCTAATGCTAAAGGAGACCAAACTACTTTCAAGGTTTAATACTCTTCAAAATCTGTGCGCGGGCATCTGAATTAGAAACACCTAATCCTGCAGAAAGCTGTGCTTCTGCTTTTTGTACTTCTTCAAGTAATTCAATTTTTTCCTGCATAGATTCATACTCTGCCACATCTACAACGACAGCCACACCTTTTCCCCTTTGGGTAATGACAATTGGCCTTCTTGTTTCATTAATTTGACGGATAAATGATGCAGCTCCAGCCCTAAAGTCTGAAAGAGGCTGTATATCTTGATCAAAGTGAAGTCTACTCATGGTGACACCTTTAGTTGTACTTTATATGGTACAAAGTATAGTAAAACAGAGCAGCAAGTACAAGGCTTTGGATTTGAGTTATAACGCCCCGTTAAGGGGAAATTTATTGTTGGCTAAAATGTTGTCCGTTTGAGCAACTTATGTGTTTCGAGCTTCAAACCTTAAACTATCGCGCTCTTTTTTACACACAACTAAGGATATAAATTTATTTTCGTAGGCACCAAAAAATTGGAAATTACCCCGTGCTTTTCTTAAAGTCAAATCGTTATTTAAATCTGATTCTAAATCTAATCCCAACTCAAAAAACACTAATGAGTCGTCTTCCCAGAAACATACGGGACAAACTAAACAAGCCCCTTTCTCAGCAAGCGAATAATAATCACAACAATCACATTGATGCATATTATTGGAAATAGGAAATTCATCTAGCTTCAAAATACACCCGCACTATAAAAGCACATAACGCCCAAATAATGGGCTAAAAATTGTGGGCTAAAATGGAGCGAAGCGAACAGCCCGCAATTTTTAGTCCTGTTAATTTGCTTGTTATGTTTTGGTGTTCACATTACCCGATATTTCTTCTTGTTCCCAGAACACATCAAGTAAATCTTCACCAAACTCTGTCTTTGAGTTTTCGTTTATAGAACTCAATTCAAACTCATTAAATTCTCCGTCAAAATGCCCGCCCGAGCTTATAATTGAAATTAGTGATAACACTCCATTTTGAGCACCTAATCTAATAAAATCAGACAATAATTTTCTAGTCTGATTATCTGCTTGTTTCCAATATTGAATTAAAGGCTTCATTGAACTATCAGAGCATTCTTTAATATCTGTTTCCGAGAACATATCCTGATAACCAGAAACTAGATCATTAATGCATTCATCTCTAACTGTAGATATAAATTTATTAGGATTCACCTAAAACTCTCCGAAAAACATAACAGCTTATTAGACGTGAGAAAGCCTCTTTTTCCACAAGTATTCTTACATCTAATTCATTTAATAATTTAATTATTACCTTAATAATCCCTAATTATCAAGATGTTAATCTAGTTCTAAAGCTCCTTATATTGTTGAAACAAGGCTATTTGCACGCTTTCGTTCATTTAAATTGTCAAAAGCGTGCATTATTTTAAAAACCTACAATTCAACTATACTGAGTACTCATGGATGTTATTAATTAGGTAACTAAACCTGCAACCTCATAGAAAATTCTGGGGTTCTGTTCGAAGAAAAGGTTCGATTAATTTTATATGAGGTATCTTTTTACGGTAACGTGAAATTTTGACGGTCTTCTTGACGGCTTACAAACCTGTAGATATAAAAAGCGCTGAAAAACAATGAATTATCTATAAAGTATGGCAGTGATATAGAGATTTGAACTCTATTTGAAGATTTAGCGCTACAAACCCTAATGGTTTTAATGCTCATAATGCAAAAAACCCGTCAATTCTTTCGAATTAACGGGTTTTTCTTAATGTGGCGGTGAGATAGAGATTTGAACTCTAGAAGGGCTACAAACCCTTGCCGGTTTTCAAGACCGGTGCTTTCGACCACTCAGCCATCTCACCTGAAGTTAAAAAGCATTGCTGCTTCAGAACGAGGCGAATATTAAATACTGTGCGTGGTTTTGTAAAGTGCTAATTGCGCTTATTTGGCATTTTATCTATTTTTTTTGATTAAGTGCTGAATAAACCATCAAATATCTATTTATATCTGCCCTTTCGCTGTGTTTATAGCCACGGTTTACCTGTACGATTTGTAACAATCGTAACTATCAGTAATTCGTTATTGAACTGTTATACTGTGCAACTGCATATTTTCCAGGAGGTATTGTGCCTAAAACCAACCAATCTGTTGCTGATCGTAGCCTGTTAAGTTTAACGTGGCCTATTTTTATCGATTTGTTCTTTATTTTTATGATCAACGTTACTGATGCTTGGTTTTTAAGTCGTATTTCAGATTCGGCTGCTGCTTCTGTCGGTGCTGTTATGCCGATATTAGGCATCGCTTTTGCGCTGTATAGTACATTGCATCAAGGTGGTAGCAGTGTTGCTTCACAACGCATTGGTGCTGGCGATCACAAAAAGCTCGCAACAACCTATGGCGCTTTGTTTATAATTCTATTATCTGGCGGTATGTTTTTAACCATTATGATGTTTTCGTTTGCCCCTACTTTCGCACAATGGATGGGGTTAAATAATGATATGGCTAGTATGGCAAGTATCTATTTAAAAACGATCGGCATGGGCACATGGATATTAGCCATAAGATTTGCCGCTGCGGCGGTATTAACCTCTCAAGGTAAAACCCATTGGAACATGTGGTCAACGTTCGTGATGACCATAGTTAATATTCTTTTTAATTATCTATTAATTGATGGCAAGTTTGGTTTTCCTGCCTTAGGTGTGCAAGGTGTTGCTTATGCGTCAGTGATTGCTTGGGCGGTTAGCTTATGTTTTACCTTGGTGATTATTATCAAGCATTTAAAGATCAAAATTGCTTTGCCTAGCCGTTGGTTATTGTTTAAAAAAGACAGCGCGCCTATTTTAAAAATATCGATGCCGTCAGTGTTAGAGCCGATGTCATGGCAATTAACTCAAATACTGATGACCGTGATGATCGTTACTATGGGTGAACTTGCGTTAGCTACCCGTATTTACAGCTTCAATTTGCTTTTTACCGCTATTCTTTACGGTTTTGCGGTCAGCTCTGGCGTACAAATTAAAGTCGCTCATTATATTGGTGCTAAACGGTTTGATGATGCGCACAAGCAACTGATACTTGGCCTAAAGCTTGGTATTGCCGGTGCTATGTTTTTTGTTTTTACTTTATTGGCTTTTTCGGATCAGTTGTTTGCGATATTTACCGATAATGTCGATATTTGGTCACTGGGTAAACTGATATTACTGGTGGCAATCATGGGCGAATTTGGCCGAAGTTTTAATTTGATCGTTGGTTCATCGTTACGTGCTTCAGGTGATGCGCGTTATGTGTCGATTGTTGGCTTTGTACTTATGTGGTTTATCGCACTACCCTTAGCTTGGCTATTAGGCCTTCATTATGCCTATGGTTTAGTGGGTATTTGGTTAGCAACAAGTTTAGATGAATGTATACGCGGCATTATTGCATTCAAGCGCTGGAATAGCGGAAAATGGCGTACTAAAGGTGTTTACGCTGAAGAAATACCCGTACATGATCCGAGTTTAAACGAACGCATTGATTGCCAAGAAGCTAATGATTGTCGTGATGTATTTAACCAAGCGTCAGCACCACAACAAGATACAAAAAATTAAGTGCTCAAGGTTAAAATTAAAGAAAAGCCGCGAACAATAATGTTGTTAACGGCTTTATTTTTGCTAACACTCGGGCAATTACCCCTTAATGGTATAAAAGCCTTTCGTTGTTAACGATACGGTAATCGGTTGCTGGCTTTTGTTTTTCCAATACCAACCGTGAACACCTTTAAAAGGGGTTGTTAATGAGCCTTTCATATTGTTTGATGTAGTAATGGCAAAACTTTCAAAATAGCCTGTGGTGTCACCTTCTGGCTCACCGTGAAAGTCAAAATAAAGCTCGTCGCCATCAGTTACCCATTCATATGTTAGGTGAGCATATTTATTCATATAGAATTTATACTCCAAGCCTTTGCCGGCAGGGATAATAATATCAATGCTGTCACTACGTAATATGTCGATTTGTTGACCGCGCTCAACCACCAAGCTAGGTGACGTTTTTGACGCTTGTGCGATAGCGGTTAAGCCTAATGCTTTACCCACACCTGTTGGATCAATATTGTATTCTGCAGGCAAAATGCAGGTAATAAGCAATACAATGGCCACTATAATCGCCATCATGCCCGCTTTAGTTAATGTGCGTGTGGTGTGAACAGGTATTTTAAATTCATTCATTTTTTATCCAACTTTTTCTTTGTATGTAGGGTTCAAGCATTTATTGCGGTTAGCGTTACTGACATTGATTTAATTGTCATGCGACTAAGTTATAAAATAGCCGGTCAGTTGTAACCCCATCAGCATAAAACCTGCGCTCATTAACGCGGTATTGGTAATCGTCGCAAAGTGCAAGTAGCTACGATGCCTGCGCCAAAAACTTAAAATAATTAACACCATAGCCAACGCTAAGAACTGGCCTATTTCAACACCAACGTTGAATGCAATAATATTGCTGACTAATCCGTCACTGGGTAATTGAAACTCTTGTATTTTAGTGGCTAAGCCAAAGCCATGAAACAAACCAAAAATCATTACCGCAATTTTAGTATTGGGCTGGTAATTAAATAGTCGCTTGAAGCCACCTAAATTATCAAAACCTTTATATACTACTGACAAGCCAATAATGGCGTCGATAATATAAGGGTTGATGTTGATTTGGCTAAATACGCCGTAGAGTAAGGTTACACTGTGGCCTAAGGTGAATAAGCTAACGTAGAGGATGACATCTTTGCTACGAAACAAAAAGAACACCACACCGACAAGAAACAACAAGTGATCGTAGCCGGTTACCATGTGTTTAGCGCCAATATAAATAAACGGAAATATAGCTGCGCCTTGGTTGGCCTCTAAAAATTGCTTTGTTGTCTCGTCTACACCGTGCGCTAATGATGAAAATGAGGCAAATAAACCTATGATCATCAGTAATAACGACATTGAATTTTTAACGATTATATTCACTCAGTGATCCTTGTATTAGCTAGGTTTTTTTAACAGACTGTTTATACACTATGCTTACCTGCAAAGTGAATATAATTAGTTTATTAGGTAAATATTTTTGCGTAGAGCAAATAGTTACGCTATTTAAAGACGATGTTGCTTTAGGCTCTGTACCCGGTGACGAAAATAATAAATAATAGCTTTCTTTTATATCATATCTATCAATGCCGATGAATGAAACGCTGCAAATAATCAGCTTAGCTGACCTTTCTATTGCTTTTATCCCTGTGCTTATCGCAATGGTTTTTTTATATTTATGGTCATTAAATGTAAAACAAGCCAGTTATGCCCTTTCACGCATGCTGGTGCAGTTATTACTCATTGGCTATGTGCTGAGCTATATTTTTTATTCTGATAATGCGGGGCTAATTGCCGTTATTTTATTGGCTATGGTCAGTATTTCTTGCTGGATCGCGCTTCGTACATTAAATGAATATCGTTTAGTGCTATTTAAACACGGTTTTATTGCCATATTATTTGGTGGTGGCTTTACACTATTTGTCATCAGCCAAGGCGCATTATCGATAACACCTTGGTATCAACCACAAGTGATTATTCCTTTGGCGGGCATGATATTCGCCACAGCAATGAATAGTATTAGTTTAAGTGCTGAGCGAATATTTTCTGAAATTGACAATAAGACACCCTATGCACTCGCACGAAAACATGCGCTTAATGCGGCGACTATCCCGGTGATTAATTCTTTATTTGCCGTTGGTCTTGTGTCAATTCCTGGCATGATGACCGGGCAAATATTATCAGGTGTTTCACCCTTAATTGCGGCTAGATATCAAATCATCGTGATGTGCATGATATTCGCTTCATCAATATTATCTGCGGTCATATTTTTACTGCTGTCTGAGTCCAAAATGTTAAAAATAATTGAAGAAAAACGTAACGCGTGACCATTATTGACGTCACTTATTATCATATGAAAATTCACAGACCCCTTTGCCACTCTTGCCTAAGCGCAATTGTTTGTGGTTGAGTGATAGCCATATTCACTTTGTCGAGTAACACTTGCTTATCTTTACCTAAAACACCTTTTAGCACGAGATAATTTGACGCGTGATCAGAGCGAAAAATGGTTTTATCCAAGTTTAATGTGATTAACAACGTCGCCATTTCTTGAAATAATTCTTGCTGATTTAACTGCCGAAAACGGCCATTGAAATTCTTGGCAAAGCGCGCTTCGCCTAATGGAAATGACACCACCAACGTTGACAGAAAGTCAGGTTGTGCCTGTCTCTTATACACATCCGAGCCCACGAGA
>OJDZ01000911.1_pt1 | contig 13886 bp, 14 predicted proteins | sample 1592981 | NCBI WGS metagenome assembly OJDZ01 (sample SAMN05416851, study PRJEB24817) | seawater metagenome | isolation source: Sea water | place: Canada:Atlantic | collected 2013-07
CGGCAGCGTCAGATGTGTATAAGAGACAGTACGGTAAGTAGTCACTGTGTATTCATCTTGATGGTTATGCATATGAACTATTTGGTCTTCGTCCCAGAAATTCTCAGAGGCATAGTCATTCCAAATACGCGTCCATCCATCAGCGTTATAGCCATAGTCATCTTCAAAACTCAATGAAATATGAGACATAACACTAACTAACCATCCATTGGTAAAGTCGCTAGCATCTGCACCAATCATTGATTCAAGTTTGTATTCATTATCAACACCATAAACATGGCTAGACTCAGTTTTCACCGTGTCGCCATCACTGTAGTAGGTTTTGGTAATGAAAATTTGCGATGTGTTTAAAGCGACTCGATCAAAGGTTTGACACATGCTCCAGTCTACATTTGTAGCGTAAGCAGAATTTGCTAGAGCATAGCCAATACCATCACTTTTCTCGGTGAAGTATTCAGTGACAGAGCAATTACCATCTTCCAAATTAAGCGCAACTTCAGCTTCAATTCCATTGGTTATACTAGTACGTTGTTGTCTACGCTCAAGCAAGTCACTTAAGCGACTTAAGCCTCCACTCATGGCGTTTATACTCTCGTCCCAGTTACCAGGGCTTTGTTGAACATATTCTCGGCGGAACCATGACTTTGAAGAGAGCCCGGAGCCAGTGCCATCAAAGAAATACTCAATGAATACATAATTTGCATCTGGGTTAGCTTGTTCTAATTCAACGGTTTCAGAGTAAGACTTAGCTAAACCAGGAACAAGGGAGCGAGCAAGGCCATGCAGGTCGGAATTTCCATTGGCAATATAATCACTATAAAGAGAATCAACCGTGATGTTATATCGCTGAGCTACTCTAATTTCTTGATCGATAAGTCGCTGTTGAATAACTTTACGTAACTGCTGGTTATCAATGATAGATTCACATGATAGTTCAGTACCTCCTGCATATAGTTCTTGTTCTACTGTATTCCAAATAACAGTGGTTAATGGTGTTACGTTTCGTAAATCTTCATCTGTTTGCACAGCAAAACTGGGAGGAACTACTAAGTCATAGGCTTCTGCAATTGGATTCTCAGGGTCATCCAAGTCAATTGCACCAACTGGTACATGAGTAATTAGTGGTACATATTGACCACAGTCTTCATGCACATTAGGTACTTCAATGATAAAGCTTGGATTTTCTTCATTCGGCTCAACAGTTACCGCATTGGGTTCACCATCATCCAATACACCGTTGAAGTTCAAGTCCATAAAGACCGTGGCGCCAACGATATACCCATCAATGGCCATGCCTTGAATAGTCATCACCTCAGCTGGCGGCGGTGTTGTGGTCGTTGGTGGCTCCGTTTGTGTTGACTCAGAGCCACCACCACAGGCAGTTAGTGATGAGGCAATAAGCATTGCTAACGTTGTTTTTATTATATTTTTCATACAGGGCTCCTTGTTACTGTATAACTTTTAGATTGGGTTAATCATTTCTAAGGAATCTATCCATAGAGTTGAAATAATTTGATGCCGGCTCAAAACCGTTTAACGAAGATTTTAAACCTCCTTGTTTTTGATACGACGATAGATTGAAGTTTTTTGGATATTCAAAATTAAAAGTGGACAAGCCAACATCTTGTATATTTTCTATTTCAACGTGACGGTATTCGTTTGTTGAACTCCTAAATATGACAAACAGCTTGTTTCTTGAAATTGAAAAACCTAGAGGATCAATCCGTTGCTTCTGATTTCCTATGTCTATGTAAACCACTTGATGTAAAATAATACCATAAGCCAATTGCTCAAATATGGCGTTAAACTTTGAACTGTATTCACTGATCAAGGGGTCAGTCTTGACCTCTGAAAAAATACTCTGACTGTCTTTCCTGTGAGAGTTAGTCTGAGTTTTTAAGTTGTGAATTTCTGAGAAAATGGAATTGATTGTTGCCTTGTACTCTAGAGGAAAGCTTTTTGTTAGCCAAGCTTCAGCTAAATGCAGCAGCATACTTTCTCGTGGTCCAAACGTTTTAACTGGTAGGCTACCTCGATGATAACCATAAGGTTTATCTCTAGAATCTAGCTCAACACTTAAATGTTGAACTAGAATATTCAGATTTCTCTGTATTGTTCGAATGTCACGGTTCAAGCCGATATTTGCTAATTGTTTCTGTAGCTCCAAGGCGGTTACCTTGCCTAGTCGAGGTATTCGGTTGTATAGCTCAAATAGTAGCGAAACGTGCTCATTCAGATTTGGTTTTGTAGCCATAACTGATTGCCTTTAAGGACAAAGCGAACTTCTGGCTTTGATAAAATGTCAGCCGAATACGCTATGAATAAAAGTTAAATAAGGTTGATGTTATTGATTGGTGCGGCGTTACTTGCCGGATGGATTTTTAAAAGTAACTTTCTATGAACGACAAAAAAGCACGGTAGAAGTCGTACTATTACGATGGAGGTAAATTGTCGTTTAGTTGTGGGTTCCTTAGCTAATTAGGTTAATACTCAGCTAAGTAATATAGGTTTGAAAAATGTTGGAATTGATAAGTTATACAGGTGCATTTTCTAATGAGAATAAGTAAAGCTGAGCGTGCCTTTTTCGAGTTAAACACAGTTACGGATAGCACTTTAAACAAGCTAGGCTACAGCCCTTTAAATACAAGGGTTCCTTTTCAGAGCGCCTTTCTTATATTCCGTCGATCTCGATCTATCCAAGTAGGCCTCTCACTTAACTAACTTTATCAGCGATATCCAGTAAACCTAGTGACTCTATGTGTGAAGTCAAATCATCAACTCCGTCATCAAACCACCCTGACTTTGGAAAACGTAAAACAAACCAAAGACGCCAGTCGTCTATATCCTCTGCTGTAATACATACAGGTAACTCTCTGAGGTGTGGCTCAATGATTTGCGGGCAAAATGTTAGTGCACGACTTTTAATTTTTTTCATGGTGGGTTTATGGGGCTTATTTTGAACAGCAGCAATCGCAAGTGATTCCTTAAGTAAGTTACGAATATTATCCCCAGATTTGTAAAGTGATAACTCAACTGCATTTACATAATGGTCTAACGCTTCACTGACTTGACCGTTTAAAATAAATAATCGCCCTTGTAGCCACTCGGAGTGATAGCGAAGTTCATCACTTAAGTTGTGTTTTTCAACTGATTTATCTAAAGCTTTTAATTGCTTCGAATATTGTTCAAAACTACCAGACGGTTTAAATGAAGTGCGTTTTAATAACTTGTGTAATTCGCTACCTTTTACGGTTAATTTAAACAGGTCTGTAGAACTTATTTCATCAAAATAAAACTTAGAGAAAATCTGGCCTAAATCTAATAGTGGCTCTTTGTTTTTTTTCAGCCGGACAATGACAGCTTCTTTGAGTGCAGTGACAAATTTATAATTTGTTTTTCTGTGAAATGAATCAATAAACCTCGTTAAAAACAGAGTTTCTTTATCTTCATTAATTGCACTTGGGTTAGATACTGATGTCCATTGAGCTAATAGAGTTAGGTTACCTAAATTTGGAATATCTTCTCCACACCGCCATTTGTTAATAGTCCGAATATTGTCAGCGAAAAAATTATTTAGGTTGTTTTCTGGTAATGAATTTTGGCTTTCATAAAAAGCAACTAGCTCTTTAAATGGTTGTTTTCCACAATAGAAGCTGGGAACGTTATTGGTTGGCATTTGACTAGTTCCAACTTTCCAAACGATGCTAGCTAAGGCTTCAACTACATAATACCTATTGAGCATAAACGCCACTTTGTTTTGTGAGATTCCTTCCATAGGAACTCGCTTTATTAGCTCTAGGTAGTTGTTAATGCCCATCCAAATAGAGTCAGTGAAAAATTCGGCAAACTCCACCGAAACAATTTTAGATACTGGCTCATAAAACAAATGTCGCACAGATTCTCCAATTAACGCAGGATCGACGGTTTTTCTTGAGGATAGGTCCTCTTCCTTGCGATAACGACTATCCCCTTTACGTGCTATGGATTTGGTATCTGCTAGATCAGCGAGGCGATTTAATACATAACCAATATTTGGATAGGATTCATTTACAGGTTTCATATAGGTTACCTTTAAGTTCCATTTAAAAGGAGGGGCAAAGCCCCTCTGCATTATTTACTATTTTTAGCGGCTGTACTAGTTGCTCTTGCCGCAAAACTGTTTTTTGGAACGACGCCAGCACTAGCCTTGGCTGTTGCACTTTGAATTCGCTGTGCAGCTTGTTGTGTCATTGGCGATGATGGTTTTGTTTTTGAAGTCATAATATTCTCCTAATTGATTGCTGGTAAACTTCGGTCGTTATCATCCAATAATCTGAATCAATCAAGGAGGAATCTAGTGGCGCATTTTTTTAAATCGCAATTACGAAGTCAAATGAAGCAGTAATAAAACCATTTAAACACTTTGTATTTGTTATCAGAGTAACCGGAAATTAACAAAACCATTTAAACACGGCAGTTTAATTTTCTTAACGGTAGTTATAGCCTGAAACTTAAAGCAACCAATTGTCTGATTGTTAATATATAAAGCACTTCTCTTAAATATTACTCAACAGATTCCTTTATTGATACTTATCAATAGGAGTCAATCATGACGAAACATTTAACCAATAGAAACCTAACTATTCATAATGAACCTAAGTTCAATGACTGGGATGTTCTAACCAATTATCAATTAAGCCAAGAGTATCTTGGTAAAATACAAAACGTATTAAACAAGTCAATACAACAGTACCCGAGAACCTTCGTGGTTCGAGTAGACTTACATTTACCTAAAGTTTTGGCCTGTCCGGATTACCCTTCAGGTTTTAACACTGAAGCTATTACTCGATTTATTGAGTCGCTTAAATCCCAGATAAAGGCACAACAAGTAAGAAGCCTGAGGGCAGGTAAGCGAGTCCATCCCAACACACTCCGATATGTTTGGGCTAAAGAGCAGCATGAGTCGGTTGTACCTCATTATCACATGGCTTTACTATTCAATAATGATGCGTTCTTCACGTTGGGTGATTACAAGACTGTTCAAGACAATTTAGCTGGACGGATATACACAGCTTGGGCTAGAGCTTTAAATATTGAGCCTGAAAAGGCAATAGACCTAGTTCATTTTCCTGAGCGTAGTCCTACGTATAATTTAAATGCTAACTCTGATAATTTTGTGGAGGACTGTAATAGCGCATTTATGAGATTAAGTTACTTAGCCAAGTTTCAGACTAAGCACTACGGTAGCAGAACAAAAAACTTTTCATGTAGCTGGCAATAATCTACTTAGAAGAGGGCTTCCCTCTTCTATGACGACTTTACATTTAACCGGTTTACTGGCAGATATATAGCCTGTCTGTTGTTCTGGTAATTGCAGTATACAACCACCGATAATCTGACGTTATTTTTCCGGAATTATAAGCATCAACAAATACATGGGGCCATTCACTCCCCTGACTTTTGTGACAAGTAATAGCATAACCAAATTTAAGATGTAGGCAATTCAAATAAGGGTCAACCCTTTTCACCTCTTCATATGAATCACCATTTGATTTGTGGTTGGTAAAAAATCGCTTATTAAAGTCAGCACGCAAAGCCTGATACAAAGTCCCTTCAAGCCTTGGCGCTGGATTATACATTAAGTTCAGAAGAACCTTTTTTGTTATCACCAAAGGTTTACCGTAATCATCTTTAAATTCAATTTCTAAGTCCAAAAATTGCAACTCTACTGGTGTGATTAAAACCCCACTAGGTAAGTTTTCAAGAACATATATTTTTCTGCATTCAACCCCTGAAAGAACCCTAGTCACTCGACCAAGCTCGCCATTGGAAATAAAGCTGTTCGTAGTCTTGAAGTTTTTTGCGCACATCACAGTTTCATTGACTTGGACAGGAGCGCTAGGGGTAAATAATTTTGCTCTAATGTCGCATACGTACTCGTAAACTTTTTTATTAGTTCGAGCGATGATTATTTGGTTATTTGTATTTTCAATACGCCCTTCACAAAGTTCAAAATACTTACTCACAACACAACCACTAGGCAGTATGTTCACATCCTGGGAGGAAGCGTCAAACTCAAAGTCAGTGGCCTTTCGGGTTTCCATAGCATCCCGCAAAGCTTGGGCATTTTTCATTACGCCAGATTCAGATTTTTGTCTAACAACTTCAGTCAACTCAAAAGACTGGCACTGAAGCTTATAAACAACCCTTAATAAGTGCTCACAAAGAGCAGGCGAATAGCTGTTATTTATTGGAGGTAATTGTGCATTATCACCAATGAAAATAACTTTTCTTCTTGGATTGTTTCTAAAATCGATATACTCCATCAAATCCTGCAATAAGTAGCCTGAGCCAAACTTGCCAATATGAGAAGTGCTAAATCGGTCAGAAATCATTGATGACTCATCCACAATATAAATAGTATCTGGTTCGTCACTATTGTCATAAAGGTATGAAAATGTTTCTGGTTTTCTATCAAGGTATTCACTTTTGGGCTCTTCATCGTTCTCATAAAACTTGTAGATAACTCTATGAATGGTTGAGGCCTTGAATTTAGTTTTAGTGGCAATGACTTTTGCCGCCTTTCCTGTTGGTGCAATAATCACAAACTCTTTACCTAACCAACTTAAGTATCGTGTCACGCCTGCCATGATGTAGGATTTGCCCGTGCCCGCAAAACCTTTCAAAATAAAGGCATGGGTGTGGGGTGCTTCTATGAAAGACTCTAGCTCTACTAATAACTCTTTTTGGTCGTTAGTTAATTCTTGACCCTTGAAATGGTCTGAAATTGACATGTTATTCTCCTAATTAATTCAATCAGAAGATTTGACGAGTCATTATTTTTTGGCCAGATTTAGTTTTAAACTAAATGGATTGGCAGGCATAATTGACCTAACCTAGCCACAGGGCTAAGCAAGGCCAGGTGTCTTAATGGGCTTATGATACTGCTTTACCAAGCCACTCGTTCGATTCACTTAAACTATGCTTTTTAAATTTGTCCTTTATTGGGTGATTAATGCTCGCTTGCATCTCGTTGGTCTATTTTATTTTGCAGGCCCGCTTATCTATAAGGGTATGTAAGCTAGTCAAAAAAACAGCATATAAGTGCTAGTACCTATGATTGGGTACTAGCACTTATAATGATTAATTAAGGTCGTAACCATAAAGGATATTGCTATCTCGTCGGCCAATAGTATCCTCTATCCACTTTTCGACTTCGCTTTCTATCCAGCAAACCGAGCGTCCACCTAATGATACGCTGGCGGGAAACCTTCCTTCACCAATGTATTGATAGATGCGACTACGGCTTAAGCCTGTTTTCGATATAACCTCTTTCATGCGAATTAATCGTGTACTCATAGCTTACTCCTTGTATTAAACTTTTACGTAGCTTTTGGTCTGGGGAGGGTGAACATAGCAACGCTAGAAATTAGCCTGTTGCTGCTATGTTACCCTTAGATTTCAACACGACCACAAATTACATTCGAAGTGCTCAGCATTAGTTAGAACGGTTTAAATGCGTGAGAGGAAAAGTAGCCATGATGAGGTGTATAACCTAGTCTGGTTCGAAATAAGACAGGGGCAATACTTGAGTCATCTATAGAAAGTTCAGCTATTTCACAAAGTGTGGTAAAACCGCATTCATACATTTCAAATGTCGAATTACTAAATATTGCTCGGCAACCCTCTCCATAGTTTGAACACAGAAAATCTAGCGTTATTGCATCTTCACATATTGCTCCGTTATCAACTTGGTCGCTAAGGTTGGTAAGAATATGAGAAAAGATATTATAAACATCGTCTGGAATTTTGGCCTCATCTCCTCTTGGGCTTTTAATCTTCTCAGATTCAGTCATAGGCATTAAGAAATAACCTTCATGAATTATAGAAGTGCCTTTGCGTTTAGTGTTCCATATCATTCCTATCGATTTGTCAGAGCCAGTATCTCGTTTTTCAATATCCCCTTGAACAATATGGAAGAGATAGTCGATTACTGATTCACTGTATGCATCATTATCATCTTCAATCGCTAAGTTAAATTTGACTAAATAGGCTCCGTTTCGGGTGTTAAGCCAACTAGAGTACATTTCATAAATCAACTCTAAAGAGCGTTCCGTATAATTGGCACCATCGGGTAGTTTAAATTCTTTAAATTTTAGATTCTTAAATATTTCACTTTGTTGGCCTGTAAACTCATCTCTAAAAATCATTTTATTTGTCATTGTTTTGTCCTATTTAAAAGTTATGAGTGTTATTCACTCAAACAATGAAGAAACAATGTAAAAAAAGTCCATAGACGTCCTCAGGGGTATAGCAAGCGTAAGTACGCCTGATCGGCATCAATGTTATGAGGTGAACGCTATACATGAAAATATGCTGATGCCCCTTGAAAAAGGATTAACGCGTTTCGCGCAAAAAAAACGGGGCAAAGCCCCTAAATTTCTAGTTCAACAAAGTCCTTGTCAATGACGTCTTGAGTGATGCCTATATACCTCAGCGTCACCCCCTCAGAGCTATGCCTGAGCATTTTCATTACTCGTGCGATATCATTGGTCTTCTTATACAAATGGTAGCCCCGCGTTTTTCGCATTGAGTGAGTTCCAAGTCGAATACCTAGCTCATCCCCCACCAACTTAAATGCCTTGGCGACAGCTTTTCTTGTCAGTGGTTTAGGCTCACTATTTATGGATTGTTGGTTTCGATAAGATTGGAATAAGTAAATATGTGTCGGATGTCTCAGACGAATATCGTTTATCAACATCTGTACTTTATTGTTCAGCTTTATTTCAGCTCGCTTGCCAGTTTTACCCTCAATTAAAACCAAACGGTCATCATTAATGTCGGAAAACTTTATTGATAACAAATCTGATATTCGTAGTGCCAAATTTAACCCAACACCCCAAATGTCAGCCATTTGTCTAGAGCAGCGAATTTCAAGTAAGTGACTAATCAGCTTAACCTTATCCAGGTCTTTAATTGCTTCTACTTCTGCCATGGTGACTCCTCCTATTAAATTACCAGCATTACCTTAGGAGGCGATGCTGGCGCTATATGCTGTTTAATCAAAACTTACGCTTACCTGATAACAATCATTGGCGAAATACTCAATGAAATTGCTAACGAACGGGGTTAGCAGCTCTTTGGCACTTCTGTTTTGTAGCCAGCCAATAAACAAATTGAACACTTGCTTACTGATAAAACAGACATCAATTTCTTTAACCAGCTCGGGGAAAGGTCCTCCCTGGTAAGAAAAGTCTGTTATATAAACGAGTTGCCATAACTTATTTTGTTTCTCTATACGTATTTCAACCGGATGATAGCCACCAGCATCAGCCGAGTAATTAGGGTCCCGAAAGTTAAGTGTGATGGCATTAAAGTCATCATTTGGTGTTTGTGTATCAGCAAGTGATTGGTTAATTAATTGGTATAGTTTTACAGGTACAGGAAAACCCTGCACTTCATTAAAGTTCAGTTTCATGGTGTTGATCTCTAAAATTGATTGCCTGGAACAGTCAGGCGTTAATGGGTAAATATGTAATGATTGAAATAATTAAAGAAGCCCGCGTTCGGCAAATGACGTTGCACCATCACCGACAACAATATGGTCAAGTACCTGCACATCAATCAATGCCAAGGCATCCTTTAATCGTTTAGTTATCGCTATATCAGCTTGTGATGGTTCAGGCTCACCAGAGGGATGATTATGGGCAAAGATTACAGCAGCTCCATTTTGGTGAAGCACTTCTTTAACGACTTCTCTTGGGTAAACGCTAGCAGCGTTGATTGTCCCGAAAAACAATTCCTTGTACTCAATGAGTTTGTGTTGGCTGTTCAGTACCAATATTGCGAAAACTTCTCGCTCGTACTTGCCAAGTTTGAACCTTAGAAAATCTAAAGTTGCCTCGCTGCTGGTAAATGCTTCCCCTGACATGTATTTGCTTTGCAATATCTCAGCAGCTTTTTCTAGTACCTGCTCAGCTGTCATCGGCACTTCGGTGATGTATTGAATTGATTGGTCATTAGGCATAACGCACTCCTTTAGTGATTCGTTGGTATATGCCAATGAGTAATATATGTGTGTGTTTATTTGGAATCGATAAATACAGCCTTGCAGATCTCGATTGGTACCCCTTGGAAGAATACGAACTTTTTTTACATCAAATTCTTATATTTTGAGTGAATGACACTTTCAAAATTTATAAGAGGATAAAACAATGAGTTTAAGGTTATTAAGGTTACAGCAGGTTAAAAACTTAACAGGCTTACAGCGCTCAGCTATTTATAAGTACATCAGTGAAGACAGATTTCCACAAAGTGTAAAGCTAGGTGTAAGAGCTGTTGCCTGGGTTGAACATGAAATTCAACAGTGGATTGAACAGCGAATTAGTCACCGAGATGACAATATTCTTTCTGGTTATGATGTGGAGGTTTAGTGATGATTTTTATAGATGAATATAACGGTGATGAAAGTACGCTATACACTGATAAAAAGTTTAAAGAGTTTACCTTGAAACTTCCAGGTGCTTATTACACAGCACGTTCAATGCAACTAATTTATGAGATGTACTGTAACTGGCTTAAAACTAGGAATGGATTTTATTTGTTTGAGGTGAAGCTATCCGTTGCGGACAGTCTTGGCGTTTGCAGTGAATCTATGCTTGATTGCTTATTCCATAGGGTTCAAGGTGATATTAAATATCTAGAATTAGGTGCTGACAAGTCGATAGGATTCATATCCAATACATATCGATTGGCATCTTCTACTATCCATAATGGATACTTCTTACTGCCCATGTCTGAAGCCGCAAAAATCAATAGCAAAAGAGGTGAGAAAGCTGAAATTCCAGAAGATGTACATAGAGTGTTCAAACGTATCCTAAACTCATTCTACTGTGATTCATTCTGCCATGAAGATATATTCAAAGAAGACGAATTAGACTTAAGTTTTACTTATTCGACTTCAGGCGAAGGGAGCGCTGCAATATTTAATGATTCAAGCTTTGAGATGCATGAGGAGGGTTTTAACAGGCTTTGTGAAATTGCTGAACTACCTATCGAAAGAAAGCACATAGAATCTTCTAAATTTCGCGCCTGGCATGGTTACATCCCTCATCATGATTATTTTTGCACTTCACTATTCGAATCGTTTTTCTTCTATTTTTAATCTAAAAAGCTATTTTCACTGAAGTGGAGGGCAAGCTTTTAATTGTTACCAATTCTAAATAGATGCAGTGGAGTCTTGGCCAATCTAGGCGTCACTGTATTTATCCTCGGACCTCTACGAACAAAAAATTACACGCCGTTCTTTTTTATTGACTGGTAGCAACCAAGCTACCGCTTAATAGGAATTAAAAAATGAATAGCGAATTTATCAAATTACCTCAAGTGCTTTACCTAACAGGTTTAGGTAGAACCAGCATATACAAGCAAATAAATAACAACACCTTCCCGCAACCGATATCCTTCGGAGCTAAGCGTATTGCATGGCGAAGAGTTGATGTCCAAAACTGGATTAAAAGTAAAATTCAAGCGAGGGGTCAACAATGAAAAGTAAAAAAAGCGAAACAGCCATGCGCTTAGAAAAAGGGTATTACAAGAAGTACCAGGTCGATATTGATTCTGGTGAGCTATCTATTTCCTTGTTACAAAAGTTAATCGCTGGTTTTGAAAACTCCATGAAACGTTTTCCAAACTGCTACGTGTTTAGAGTTAAATTAAGGGTGCCTAAAACCTACAACCAAGATACCAATAAATTATTAAACAAATGGTTTTACTCATTGGCGAATCAGCTGCCAATTAACGGAAATAGGAACGCAGGTAATTCAAATCAACATGGAACATCAACTGAAGCGATTAATATGATTTGGGCAAAAGACATGAGTGATGACGGCTCAGTATTTTACCGTATTGCACTGTTCTTTAGGGCACCTAAAAATGCAAATGAACAATTATCAATAAAAGCCAAGGCTTTTTTCAAACGAAAAATAGTAAAGACATGGGCTTACGTTTTACGACTTAATGAGGAGCATATTCACACCCTGTATTTAGTTCAACCAGCAACGATTATTCCTTTAATTTTTGGTAATAGAGCTCACAATGAGCACTTGCGTCACTGCGTTTTTATTTTAAGCGCACTAGCAAGAAAATCTCGCTACCCTACTAACAATCTTGACGATGTATTTGGCATTAAGTACAGCAGAAATCCTAATAAGAGGAGGAATAGAAGTTAGTATGGGACCTGATACTAAACCTGACATGAGAACGATAACTAAGGATACCTTAAAGTAAAAACCACCAAATAGCCCAGGTCATCGATGGCCTGGCTTTTATGCTGTTTATTATTTTACCAAATAGACGTAATTGGGTAATTACATTGACCATTCCGCAATTTTCTCATATTCTAACGTTGTTCACAGTTAGAGATAAAGCAATGAGTGATGAAATACTGACGATTCAAGAGCTTGCAGAGTACCTAAAGCTTAATGAAAAAACTGCTTACCGTTTAGCTAGCGAAGGTAAACTTCCTGGTTTTAAAGTTGGTGGAAGCTGGCGTTTTAAACGAGAAGATATTCTCATATGGATTGAAGAGAAAAAGAGAAATAATAACCAATGATTGCCTCACATCACGCCAAATACTATGCGCACGAGCTCACTTGCTTGCATGCAACAGATAGTGTTGATCGGCTATCACAGTCACTTTTTGATGCCACCGTTGATCTCAATCCGCACCAAATAGAAGCCGCTTTATTTGCTTTGCGCAACCCCTTACAACAAGGGGTTTTGCTGGCTGATGAAGTGGGTTTAGGCAAGACCATTGAAGCTGGATTGGTGCTTTGCCAGTATTGGGCGGAGCGAAAAAGACGCATGGTCATTGTTTGCCCTGCTGCATTACGTAAGCAATGGGCACAAGAGTTATCAGAAAAATTTGCTTTGCCAAGTGTGGTGCTAGATGCAGCAGCGATAAAGAAGTCTGGATTATCAATAAATTCTTATATTTCGAGTATGGCTGGCAAGCAAATTATTATTATGTCTTACCATTTTGCGGCCAAGCTTGAAGAACAGCTAGTTACAATTCCATGGGATTTGGTTGTAATTGACGAGGCTCATAAGCTTAGAAATGCTCACAGGCCTAGCAATCGAATGGGGCAAGCGCTCAAGTCTGCGTTCAATGGCAGAAGAAAAGTATTGCTCACAGCAACACCTTTGCAAAACTCATTAATGGAATTGTACGGCCTTTCCACTTTGCTGGATGAGCATTTGTTTGGCGACGAAAAGGCATTTAGAAAACAGTTTATTCAAGGTGAAAGTGATAATGATGAGTTAAAACAAAGACTAGCTGGGTTTGCTAAGCGAACCTTACGTAGTCAAGTATTAGAGTATGTTCGTTATACTAAACGTCAAGCAATTACACAGCCATTTAAACCTACTGACCAAGAACAGGAATTATACGAAAGTATTTCCTCATTCTTACAGCGAGAAATTTCATTCGCACTCCCCAAGCGTCAGCGGCATCTTACCGGCTTAATTTTAAGAAAGCTGCTTGCTTCAAGTCCTTATGCGGTAACAGGGACACTACAAACGATACTTGAACGTTTGCAAAACAAGTTAAATGGTGAAGAACTGTCAGATGAAGATCTTGCAAAAATACTTATTGAGCAAGATGAGCTAGAGGATGACTATTTAGAAGAAAACAATGAGGAAGACTTTGTAGCTGAAGAAATTGAATGTGACGTATCCATCATAGAAAAGCAAAAAGATCTGCAAGAAGAAATTGCAGAAATTGAATCTTTTATCAAGCAAGCTCAATCCCTTAAAACTGACACAAAGGCTGAGGCTTTAATCACAGCATTGGGACTTGGGTTTGCAAAAATGGCAGAGCATAATGCACCTGTCTCTTATACACATCT
>OJDZ01000914.1_pt1 | contig 13880 bp, 10 predicted proteins | sample 1592981 | NCBI WGS metagenome assembly OJDZ01 (sample SAMN05416851, study PRJEB24817) | seawater metagenome | isolation source: Sea water | place: Canada:Atlantic | collected 2013-07
CTACACACTGCATATCGTCGGCAGCGTCAGATGTGTATAAGAGACAGCTATAGAATTTTACTGTTGAAAGCTGATGGCAGCTATGAAATTTATGCCAGTATCCTGTCGTATCAGGAACAATTCTAATGACTACCCTTAACAAAATTACTCAGTTTGGCATCAAGGTTAATGTCGGCATCATTGCCTTGACTATTTTTTCGGCCAGCGCTGCACAACCTATGATGGCTAGCGCTGATACTGCTTTATCTTTTAAGCAGGCGATTAATCTAGCGCAAAAAAATGACCCATGGTTAACGGGTAATATTCATCAACAAAAAGCACTTGAGTCAATGAGTGTGGCTGTTGGTACCTTACCAGATCCTACCGTTTCTATCGGCTTAGCTAATTTGCCTACCAACGGATTTGATTTTGGTCAAGAAGGCATGACCCAAGCCAAGGTTGGAATAACACAAATGTTTCCGCGCGGAGAAACGCTGAAATTCAAAAGCCAACAACTTAAATTGCAAAGTGAAATGTTTCCGCAACAAAGATTGGATCGAGAGTCGAAGGTGGCGGTTACCGTAGGAAGCTTATGGCTAGATGCTTATCAAGTTCAGCAAAGCATTGCGTTAATTGAAAAAAATAAAGCGTTATTTGAACAGTTAGCCGATATTGCAAAAGCTAGCTACTCATCAGCGGTTGGGAAAACTCGGCAACAAGACATTGTGAGAGCACAATTGGAGCTTACCCGTTTGGAAGAACGGTTAGACAAGCTAGGTCAACAAAAAAATCGTTTTGAAGGCATGTTATTACAGTGGTTAACGCAGATCTCTGACGATAATGGTGCAACAGAAGATGTATCATTGGCGGCAAAATTTTCTTTGCATAATATTTTATTAAGTGAAGAGTTACCGAAAATAGCACTGATTAATCATCAGCTGGTATATCAAGAACATTGGTTACAGCCTAATGACCTTGTGCCGTACTTTGCTAAGCACCCAGCGGTTGTGGCAATAGATAAGAAGGTAAAGGCAACTAAAACGGGTATTACCTTGGCTAAGCAAAAATACCAACCACAATGGGGGGTTAATGCCAGTTATGGTTATCGCGCCGATGATCCTATGGGCAATAGTCGAGCCGACTTGTTTTCGGTTGGCGTATCATTCGATCTGCCTATATTTACTGAAAATCGACAAGATAAAGAAGTGCAATCAGCGATATCGACTACCGAAGCGGTAAAAACAGAAAAGTTACTTTTACTGAGAAAATTTATCAGTGCTTACGCCAGTTCTAAAGGTCGCTTACAGCGCTTAAAAAGTCGACAACAACTCTACAAGTCAAAATTATTGCCTCAAATGTACGATCATGTCGACGCTGCGTTAACCGGATATACCCATGATGATGGAGATTTTACCGAGGTGGTGCGTTCACGTATTGCAGTGTTAAATGCTGAAATAGATGATTTAGCTTTGAACGTTGAAGAACAAAAAATATTGTTAGAGCTTAACTATTTACTCATTGGCAGTATTGATACGCCAATAAGTAAAAATAAGATAGATGTGATCAATAACGGTGAATATGTCACGACTTTTGATGCCGTTAATTTTGGAGAAGAAAAATGAGCGCCGGTAGTTTAAAGAATAATACTAAAGCCATTATCGCAGGTATGATCATCGGGGGTATGCTGACCTTTGGCGCTTACACTTGGTTAATACCATCTGGAAATGAACAGATGGCAAGCGCAACATCTACAGAGAAACAGCCTTTGTATTGGGTTGCACCTATGGACGCTAATTACCAACGCGATAAGCCCGGAAAATCACCTATGGGCATGGATTTGGTGCCGGTATATGAGGATGATGGTAACGGCCCTGATGAAGGTCCTGGTACTATTCGAATTTCATCTAATGTGATCAATAATTTGGGCGTTCGTACCACCAAAGTGAGTTATAAATCACTACATACTGAAATTAATACCGTTGGCTATGTCGCTTACAACGAAGATAAATTAGTTCATATCCATCCAAGGGTGCAAGGCTGGATTGAAAAACTATATATTAAATCTGTTGGCGACCCAGTCGAAAAAGGTCAGCCGTTATACGATATTTATTCGCCGGAGTTAGTGAATGCTCAAGAAGAGTTATTGCTCGCATTAGCGCGTAACAACAAACAATTAATCAGTGCTGCTGAAAATCGATTAATGGCACTACAACTACCTAAATCGGCAGTTGAAAAGTTAAAGAAAACGAGAAAGTCTCAGTCAAACATTACCTTTTATGCACCGCAAAAGGGTGTCGTTGAAAACCTAAACATACGTGAAGGTTTCTTTGTTAAGCCCGGTTCAACGCTTATGTCGATTGGCGACTTATCTGAAGTTTGGGTTGAAGCTGAAGTATTTGAACGACAAGCAGGACAAGTAAAAACACATACCCCCGTCACTATGACGCTTGATTATTTACCGGGTAAAACGTGGACAGGGCAGGTTGATTATATTTATCCAACACTTGATGCTAAAACCCGTACTGTTAAAGTTCGCCTGCGTTTCAATAATGATAATGGCGATTTTAAACCGAATATGTTTGCACAAATTGCCATCCATACTACGGGTAATGAAAATGCCTTACTTATTCCTAAAGAAGCGCTGATCAGAACCGGTAGCCAAGACCGGGTTGTGCTCGCACTTGGGCAAGGAAATTTTAAATCGGTGGCGGTAACCGTCGGACGCTACGATAGTGAAAGTGTTGAAATAGTTGCAGGCCTGAGTGAAGGAGAAGAGGTTGTTAGCTCCGCGCAGTTTTTACTGGATTCAGAATCAAGCAAATCATCAGATTTTAAACGTATGAATCATGATGATGTTAGACAAAATGATGCCGTACCAACGTCGGTGTGGGTCGCCGCTAAAATTCAAAGTTTAATGGTAGGTCATAGAATGTTAACGCTAGTGCATGATGCTATTCCTGAATGGGATTGGCCTGAAATGACCATGGATTTTACGGTCAGCGATTCAGTCGATTTTTCTTTACTTAATCAAGGTCTTAGTTTGCACGTTGAAGTAACAAAAACTGCGGCAGGCGACTACCAAGTCAGTAATATTCATATCCCTGATACGTTAACAGATGATTCTAGCCCTATGGTCGGCATGGATATGAGCAAAGGCAGTAAAACAAGTGCCGTTATACCTTCTGCAACCGTAACCGGCACCATCAACTCCTTAATGATTGAGCACGGTATGATCAACATTAGTCGCTCCGCCATTGAAAAATGGCATCGAGAAGCGGCAACCGTTGATTTTATTGCCGGTGACGGCGTGAGTTTATCAAAGCTCAGTCAAGGTATGCAGGTAAAATTTACCTTCGAAATTCGCGATGACAACTTTGTTATTGTTGAAATTTATCCACTAGCCAATGATGAAACATCAATAGGCGCTTCAAGCGATGAAGTGCCTGTTGTTGATCACTCAAGCCACCAATAAAGGAGCTAAATACTTATGATTGCTTCTATTATTCGTTGGTCGGTCGGTAATCGATTTTTTGTCTTACTGGCAACGTTTTTACTGGTCGCAGCCGGTTTATATTCGGTTAATAAAACCCCGATTGATGCTTTGCCTGATTTGTCTGATGTGCAAGTGATAATAAAAACCAGTTATCCAGGGCAAGCACCACAAGTGGTTGAAGATCAAGTAACGTATCCAATGACCACGGCGATGTTGTCTGTCCCCGGTGCGGTGACGGTGCGTGGTTACTCTTTTTTCGGTGATTCCTATGTTTATGTGATTTTTGATGAAGACACTGATTTATATTGGGCACGTTCACGGGTGCTTGAATATTTAAGTCAAGTCGCCCCTAATTTACCCAGTGATGCTAAGCCGCAATTGGGTCCTGATGCAACGGGTGTCGGTTGGGTCTATCTATATGCTTTGGTCGATAAAACCGGTCAGCATGATTTAAGTCAGTTACGTAGTATCCAAGATTGGTTTTTAAAGTTTGAACTGCAAACTGTGCCAGGGGTTTCTGAAGTTACCGTGCTTGGCGGTATGGTTAAGCAATATCAAGTCAGGGTCAATCCAGATAAGTTAAGAGCTTTTGGTATTCCTTTATCGCTCATTCAAACCGCGATTAAACAAGGCAACCAAGAAATAGGCGCCTCAGTCATTGAAATGGCAGAAGCAGAATATATGGTTCGAGCTACGGGTTATATCAAAGGTGTTGAGGATCTTGAGCATATTCCACTAGGGGTTAACCAAAATGGTACGCCATTATTGTTAAAAGATGTCGCTGATATTGGCATTGGTCCTCAAATGCGTCGTGGTATTGCCGAGCTGAATGGTGAAGGGGAAACCGTTGGCGGTATTGTGGTGATGCGTTTTGGCGAAAATGCCCAACAAGTCATCAAGCGTGTGAAAGCAAAGCTTGAAAAACTTAAGGCTGGACTGCCTGACGGTGTTGAAATTGTGCCTGTCTATGATCGTTCTGCCTTGATAGAGCGTGCTGTCGATAACTTGGCTTATAAGCTATTAGAAGAATTTGGCGTTGTCGCTTTGGTTTGCATTATTTTCCTGTTCCATGTTCGCTCGTCTTTAGTGGCGATCGTGAGTTTGCCAGTCGGCATTTTAACCGCATTTATTGTCATGCATATGCAAGGGCTCAATGCCAATATTATGTCATTGGGCGGTATTGCTATTGCCATTGGAGCGATGATTGATGGTGCTATCGTGATGATAGAAAATATGCATAAGCATATGGAACGCCTCACTGCTCAAGGCAAAACCCTTACTAATGAAAACCGTTGGCAAGTGGTGATTGAATCGGCCAGTGAAGTCGGGCCAGCGTTATTTTTTAGCTTGTTAATCATTACGGTGAGTTTTATTCCGGTATTTACCCTAGAAGCACAAGAAGGGCGTATGTTTGCGCCGCTGGCTTTTACTAAAACTTATGCCATGGCGGCATCAGCGGCATTGGCAGTTACTTTAGTGCCGGTGCTTATGGGCTATTTTATTCGCGGTAAAGTGTTACCAGAACACAAAAATCCGGTTAATCGATTTTTGACCTTCATTTATATTCCGGCCTTAAAAACGGTATTACGTTTTCCTAAAGCCACTTTACTTGCAGCATTAGGTGTACTGGCTATTGGACTCTATCCGCTAGATAAAATGGGCAGTGAGTTTATTCCGCCACTCGATGAAGGTGATTTAATGTATATGCCGACCACCTATCCTGGCATCTCGATAGGGCAAGCACGGCAGCTGCTACAACAAACCGATAAGTTAATCAAAACCGTGCCGGAAGTTAAAACCGTATTTGGTAAAGTTGGTCGCGCAGAAACCGCAACGGATCCAGCGCCATTAACTATGATTGAAAGCTTTATTCAGTTTAAACCACAAGATCAATGGCGTGAGGGAGTAACGACAGAAAGCTTGAAAAAAGAATTAGATGCACTGGTAAAACTTCCGGGCGTTACTAATGCTTGGGTGATGCCGATTAAAACGAGAATAGATATGTTAGCAACGGGCATAAAAACCCCTGTCGGAATAAAAATATCAGGCCCTAAGTTGAATGTTATTCAAGATATAGGTAAGCAAATTGAAGAAGTTTTAGTTAATGTGCCTGGCACCGCTTCAGTGTACTCAGAGCGTGTGGCAGGTGGTCGTTATGTCAAAGTTGATATCCAACGTGCTAAAGCGGCACGTTATGGGTTAAACATTGCTGAAATACAGCAAGTTGTAGCGACAGCAATCGGTGGCATGAATGTTACTCAAACGGTTGAAGGTTTGGAACGTTATCCGGTCAGTTTACGCTACCCACAAGATTATCGTGACTCTCCTGAACAGTTATCATTATTGCCCATTGTTACACCTAACGGTCAACGAATTTCACTCGGTGACGTTGCTGATGTCTTTATTGAGGATGGTCCTCCAGGTATAAAGTCTGAAAATGCCCGCTTAAATGGCTGGGCATTTGTCGACATTGATGGTGTAGATATAGGTAGTTATGTGGTTGACGCACAAAAAATTGTCGCTGATAAACTGAAATTACCGGCGGGTTATTCCATTACTTGGGCAGGCCAGTACGAATATATGGAACGCGCTAAAGCTAAATTGGCTTATGTGGTGCCACTAACGTTATTTATCATCATAGTGTTACTGTATTTAAACTTTAGAAATATGGTTGAAGTCGCGATGATCATGGGCACGTTACCACTGGCTATGGTAGGCAGCATCTGGTTAATGTACTTAGAAGGCTTTAACTTTTCGGTGGCGGTTGGTGTCGGCTTTATTGCGCTGGCGGGGGTTGCGGTTGAGATCGGCGTTATTATGTTGGTTTATTTAAACCAAGCCTATCAAGCAATGCTTAACGACCATCATGAGCAAGGTGTTACAACCACTAAGGCTGATGTGCTACAGACCGTATTAGAGGGGGCAGGTATGCGCGTTCGTCCCGTTATGATGACCGCAGCCGCGATCATTGTCGGCTTATTACCTATTTTATATGGTACAGGCACAGGTTCAGAAGTGATGAGTCGTATTGCTGCACCTATGGTTGGCGGTATGTTGAGTGCGGTTATATTGACCTTACTTGTTTTACCTGCGCTGTTCTATCTATGGCGTTGCTCAGCAATAAAAAACACAATATCACGGGCATAAATAGATGAAAGTATTAAAAATAAGTCGCAAATTTCATCGCTGGTTAATGTTGTTTTTAGGCATGCAATTTTTGATTTGGTCAATATCAGGCGCCTATATGGTGATATTTGATATTGACTATATTCATGGTGATAGCTTGGTGGTAAATCACCAAAACAGCATTGATGTCGCTAAAATTTCTTATCCTCTGTCGGCATTACGTCAACAGTATCCTGATGCAAAACATATAGCGGTAGAAAATTTTATTGACCAGGTGGTATATCGTTTTACTGCCTTTGATAAAAAGTACCTTGTTGATGCGTTTAACGGCGAGCAGCTTTCGCCGTTAAACGCCAAGGATGCCAAGCGCGCAGCAAAATATTATTACAGTGGCACCGGCGAGATTGTTGAAATTGAGCTGATCAGTGAAAATCCACCATTTGAGCTGAGCCCTCGCGCTTTACCTGCTTGGCGAGTTAATTTTGATGATTTTGGCAGCCCATCACTTTACGTTTCAGCGCAAACCGGTAAGTTGGTCGGTAAACGTCATGAGTTTTGGCGTACTTTTGATTTGATGTTTAGTTTGCATGTGATGGACTATGAAGATGAAGACCCAAGCAACCAATTGTTGTTTTGGTTTGCCATATTTGCCTTGCTTGCCGCCATTTTCGGCGCGGTGCTGAGTTACTTGGTTATTTTTAAAAGTAACAAAGCCGATGTTGCTAAACAAAGTATCGGGGGTGGATTTAATGTTGCTGATTAAAAAATTACATAAGTGGCTGTCATTATTAGTTGGCATACAATTATTACTTTGGCTTGGCACGGGCTTGTTTTTTAATTTGATGGATCATCAAAAGGCGTCTGGTAATCAATATCGTCAAAAAACTGTGCCAGTACATGTTGATATGGCTCGGCTTATTGAGCCTCAGCTTGTGCTGTCAAAATCTAAGCCAGTGGTGTCTTTAAAGCAAATATCACTATTAGATCAACCCTATTATTTACTCACGCATCAAAACACGCTTTATCGTCATTTAAAAAACAACTATTCCTTGGTTCATGCTTATAGCGGTGAGCCGACAGTGATTAATGACGTTATGGCGGGAAAACTGGCGCAGTCCTCATATAAAGGTCAGGGCGTAATCAAAAATATCACCAAGTTATCACCGCCATACGATGATATACCGCGTGAAAAAAATGACGTTTGGCAAATCAATTATAACGATGAAGTTAACACCAGCGTTTATGTTGATGTCGGCTCAGGTCGCATTATTAAACACAGTAATGATGATAAGCGCTTCGCCGATATTTTCTTTCTGCTGCACTTTATGGATTACGGCAGCGAAGGAAGTTTCAATAATGTCCAAATCATTGTTTTTGCTATTTTCACTTTATTCTTTAGCTTTACTGGCTTTATTTGGGCCATTGAGTTGGGCTTAAATGGCCAATATAAGCTTAGCTTTACGCGTAAGAAGCGTAAGTTAGCGTTGTTTGATAAAGATAACCAAGCGATTGGCAGCTTTGAAGTGACAACTAACAGTAACTTGCTCGATGGTTTAGCTGCACATGACATTGCTTTGTCTTCAACATGTGGCGGCGGTGGTACTTGTGGGCAATGTAAAGTGCAGCTTAACCATAACACTAAAATCACCTCGGCGGATCATAGCCACTTTAACGATGAACAACTCAAACAAGGTTTTCGCTTGGCTTGCCAACATAATGTAAGTGAAGTTGGGCAGCTAACATTGCTTGATGTTACGCAAGCAAAAAAGCACTTATTGGAACTAACCCATAGCGAATTTATCAGCCCATTTATCAAAGAGCTGAGGTTCAAAGTTGTTGGTGACTATCGTTTAAGGTTTCGCGCGGGAGCTCATATGCGCTTTTTTATTCCTGCAGCCAGAGGGGTATCTATTCCTCAGCGTTTACCTGAAGAGTTAAAGCCACATTGGCATCATATTGAGCATTTGGAATATCAACATAACGCCTGTAGTCGAAGTTATTCATTAGCGAACGGTGATGGTCAAAGCGCGGATGGTGCTGAAGAGTTAGTGTTTACTATTAAAATACAAAATGCCGCAAATAATAGTGTATTACCCGGGGTGGGCTCAAGTTATCTCTGTAATTTGGTTCAAGGCCAAACAATAGAGGCTGTTGGCCCGTTTGAAGATTTTTATGCAAAATCGAACAGTAATAAAACCATGGTACTCATTGGGGCTGGTTCAGGTATTGCTCCGCTTAAATCGATACTCGAGGAACAGTTGTCAAATACTGATAAAGATCCCTTGGCTAAAAGGTCTATTTATTTCTTTTATGGCGCGAGAACAGAACAAGACTTGTTATATTGCCATGAGTTTTTTCAACTATCAAAACAGTACCCACAATTCAAATATTTTCCAGTGCTATCTCAACCCTCTGGAGATTGGACGGGAGCTAGGGGCTATACGCAAGAATTGTTGAATAGCCACTTGGAAGCTATTAATCAACTTAATCGTTTGGAATTTTATCTTTGCGGCCCAGCAAAAATGATGACAGACACCATGAAGTTATTACAAGAAAAACATGTCGATGCGAGCAATATCGCCTTTGACCAATTTACCCAGTAAACCATTAATTTTATTAACTTAGGAATAAAGTACGAAAACGGTAATAACATTAGATTTAGTGCCAGTGTTGATTGATTAAATATATTGGACAAATAACAACAGGAAGAATCATGATAAAAGTTAAATTAGCTATAATATTTGTATATGTCATTAGTGTTTTTTTCACTAGCTTTAGTATTGCGCATGAGACTAAATCTAGTTCAGTAGAGCAACCGTCAAGGTTTATCGGTATTCAGTCTGCGCCTGGGCAGGTGGTTAGACAATTTCATCAGGCATTGAAAGCCGGAGATAAAATAACAGCGAGAAAATTATTAGCAGATGACGTGTTGATTTTTGAAGGTGGTGGCGTTGAGCGCTCAGCCGATGAATATGCCCACCACCATATGTTATCAGATATGAAATATCTAGCTGCCATAGACAGCGAGTTACTAGAGCATAATGTTAAAGTTATGGCTAATAGTGCGGTTTCAATGTCGCGTAGTAAAACGACCGGCACATACAAAAACAAAGCGCTAAATTATGAAGCTATGGAAACTATAGTGCTAGAAAAGCAACTCGATGAATGGAAAATAGTACGTATTCATTGGTCAAACTAAACAATAAGTCATTAACTTCCCTTTGTTGTTGGTTAACGTTTATTGCTAAAAATCATCGTTAAAACACGGCTTAAAATTCAATTTACGATAATCACTTGACCTGTGTCTAGCACACAGGTGTAAGCTAGTTGTAGATTGTTTAATAACCATTTTTTGTAAGTGAGGACTTTTGCCATGAGAGTAACCGAATTAGCTAATACGATGAATACCACGCCTGATACGGTGCGTTATTACACCCGTATTGGACTCATTTCGCCAATGAAAAATCCTGACAATGGCTACAAAACTTATAACAAAGCCGTACAACAAAGGCTTAAATTTATTTTAAGTGCGCGGCAACTGGGCTTTGCGGTGGATGAAATTAAAGAGATCTTATCCGAAGCGGATAAAGGCCATACGGCATGTCCTTTAGTCAGGGAGATTGTCGAACATCGTTTGGCTGAAACAGAAAAGCAATTTCAGGCGGCGTTGCTATTAAGAGAGAAACTAAGAAAAGCGGTCAGTGATTGGCAGCGTAAACCTGATAAGGCTCCGTCTGGTCATATGATATGCCACCTTATTGAAGGGGAAGTCGTTGATGTTATTGACACTGCAGGAGAGCGAGATGAGTAAATTATCAGAAAATACTATTCAGACTGCTAGCCAAGAGTTGATTATTGACGGTGCAAGTTGTGCAAGCTGTGTTGGCAAAATTGAAAAAGCTTTACGGGCAGTCGCCGGCGTTGAAAGTGCCGCAATGAATTTTGCTTTAAGAACGGCACAGGTAACTGGTGATGTTGAGGCCGATAGCCTTATTAAGGCGGTTGAATCTATTGGTTACAATGCAAAAAGCACCAATGAAGCCAGTGATGATGAGCTGTTAGATGAGAAAGAAATCGCCGATGAAAAATACTACTCATCACTATTAAAGCAAATGTGGCTTGCGCTAGGTCTTGGTATCCCGCTGATGATTTATAGTTTGGCCGGTGGCCCGATGACCGTTGACACCACGTTAGAGCGAATAGTTTGGTTATTTATTGGCATGCTGTGCCTTGGTATTATGTACTTTGCCGGTAAACATTTTTACCTCGGTGCTTGGAAATCTTTTATCAATCATAGCGCCAATATGGATACCTTAATTGCCTTAGGAACTGGCACTGCTTGGATTTATTCAATGATTGTAGTGTTCTTTCCGCTAGCGCTACCTGAAATGGCACGGCATGTATATTTTGAAGCCACAGCAATGATCATCGGCCTGATTAATTTAGGCTTAGCGCTAGAAGTGAAGGCGAGAGGGCGAACCAGTGAAGCGATTAAACGCTTACTTGGATTGCAAGCAAAAACAGCGCGGGTCGTTCGTGTTATCGATGGCAAGGAACAAGAAATTGATATCGCTATTGCCCAAGTGAACCTTAACGATATCGTCCGCGTTCGCCCGGGGGAAAAAATCTCGGTAGATGGCATTGTTGTGCAGGGGCGCACCTCGATTGATGAGTCGATGTTGACCGGTGAACCTATGCCGGTGGAAAAAAGTGCAAACGACGAAGTCGTGGCAGGCACATTAAATAAGTCAGGTTCAATTTTATTTAAAGCAACGCGTGTTGGCAAAGACACCGCTTTAGCACACATTATCAATATGGTGAAAAGGGCGCAAAACTCTAAGCCACCGATTGGCCGTTTAGCGGATGTTATCTCCGGCTATTTTGTTCCTGTTATCATGATTATTGCTATTGTCAGTGCGCTCGCTTGGCTCAATTTTGGTCCTGATCCCGCACTTGCATTTGCCGTGGTTTCTGCCACCACAGTGTTGATTATTGCTTGCCCTTGTGCTCTGGGTTTAGCAACACCGATGTCAGTGATGGTGGGGGTTGGTAAAGCAGCTGAAGCTGGGGTGTTAATTCGCAATGGTGAAGCACTACAAAGTGCATCGAAAATTACCGCCATGGTCTTGGATAAAACCGGCACCATCACAGCGGGGGCGCCAAGTATCACTGATATAATTATTACCGATAAAGCTTATAGCGAAAAAGAACTTTTAACGCTAGCCGCTAGTATTGAAAGTGGCTCAGAACATCCATTGGCAGAGGCCATTGTTGATTCTGCTCTTGAGCAAGGTATAGCGCTTGAAAGCGTGAGTGATTTTCATGCCATTACCGGACAAGGTGTGCAAGCTAATATCAAGGGGCTGCAATTGCTTTTTGGTAATCAAAAATTAATGTTGAGTAACAAGGTTGCACTCAATGACTCGGTTGCCAAGGCACAAAAATTAGCCGATGAAGCAAAAACGCCAATGTACTTGGCAATTGATAATAAATTAGCTGCCATTATCGCGGTTTCAGATCCTATCAAAGAAGACTCGGTTTCAGCCATCAAAAGATTGCAAGCCAACGGTATTCGCGTGGTTATGTTGACCGGTGATAATAGTGCAACAGCACATGCAGTGGCTAAAAAAGTTGGCATTAATGAGGTATTTGCTGACGTTATGCCTGAAGATAAAGCGAATAAAGTGGCTGAATTGCAAGCACAAGGAGAAATTGTTGGCATGACCGGAGATGGCATAAATGATGCGCCAGCACTGGCTTTAGCGAATGTCGGTTTTGCAATTGGCACCGGAACCGATGTCGCGATTGAAAGTGCTGATATTACCCTGATGCGAGGTTCATTGCATGGGCTGGCTGATGCGATTGCGATTAGTAAAGCGACGTTACGCAATATTAAACAAAACCTCTTTGGTGCTTTTATTTATAACGTGGCCGGAGTTCCGTTCGCTGCGGGTGTACTTTATCCATTTTTTGGACTCTTGCTAAACCCGGTGATTGCGGGCGCGGCAATGGCATTTTCGTCATTAACCGTCGTGAGTAATGCCAATCGATTAAGATTATTCAAGCCGAAAGAGCATTAGCATTAGCGGTACGTTTAAGTAATAGCAAAGAGGAGAATTTGAAATGATGATAATTAATTTAATGGGTTTGTTGCTTATCGCACTCATTGTCTGGTGGTTCTGGTTATATAAACCGAGCAATGCCGTTGATGCTAACGCAGAAAACATCGCCATCAAGAATAAAAATAGCACCAGGTAAGAAAACGACATTACAGTTTTTGCGTAAAGACGCGAGTTTTTGTGCCGCTACCGTATTGTTTCCTGATTTTGACATTAGCGAAGAGCTACCACTAGAGGCCAAAAAATCAGTAGAGCTTCCTGCAATGTCAGCGGGAGAATACCTATTTCATTGTCCAATGAAAATGTATACTGGAACATTGATTGTTGAATAATATCTTGAGTTGGTTTTTGAGCTATGAATTTCCGCCAGAGCAAAGTTAGATTTTTTTTACAACCTGAGTATGATGCATACATAGTTTATATTTTAAATATCAGGTAAATTGCTTTGTTTCGCGAATATATCAAGCGGGCTGAAATACGCTCAAATCAAATTGATTCCGACCATTTTTTTTCGCTTGATATAAATATTCATCGGCTAATTCAATAAGTTTGGTACTGGTGATTTTAGCGCTATTAGACTTTAGAATAGCTCCTACTGACACCGATGTTTTAATATTCTCTCGATTAACTTTTAAATGAAAATCAGCGACATCCTTCACTATTTCGCGACATGTATTTTCGAGAACTGCTTGATTGACGCCATAGAGAATAAGCGCAAATTCATCGCCACCGATGCGAAAACCCATGTCTGTAGACCGACGACATTTTGCATCCACCACCTGTGCTATTTTTTTTAACACATCATCGCCGGCTCTATGGCCAAATGTATCGTTGACCGCCTTAAAGTAATCTGCGTCAACAAAAACTAGCCCTAAGCTGACTTCATCACGACTCGCAATCGCATTTAATCGTTCAATTTGCTCTTGAAAGGCTCTCTTGTTATTAAGTTTTGTTAAGCCGTCCGTTATTGATTCGTTATATAGTCTATTGATCAGTAAGTAATTTTTATAAAGCGTTTTCTGGCCTAATTTATTAATAGTTAAACAAATACCCGCAACAAAACTCAATATGATCAGTACAAAGAGTAAATCGGCTAATTGTTGCGTGGTGTAAAGGCTGTCTCTTATACACATCTCCGAGCCCACGAGACGGACTCCTATCTC
>OJDZ01000915.1_pt1 | contig 13879 bp, 11 predicted proteins | sample 1592981 | NCBI WGS metagenome assembly OJDZ01 (sample SAMN05416851, study PRJEB24817) | seawater metagenome | isolation source: Sea water | place: Canada:Atlantic | collected 2013-07
ACACTGCATATCGTCGGCAGCGTCAGATGTGTATAAGAGACAGTATCTTGAGTTTATTCAACCTCGGATTATGATGTAAATCACAGCCCGACTGTAATTACATTAAACTCAAAAACCGGAGTATATTTTATGCCATCTGAATATGACAAAAACGATCAAGAAGTAATACGATCGATTGCTCAGCAATTGATTAATAGACAAATAATGAACATTAATAATGATGAAGATTTTTACATTCCTACCGATCATTACACAGATAATATTTTCCCTGAGGTGAATATAAGTTACGAGGAAATGAAAAGCCTAACTGGTAGGGATAAGTTAAGACACAACACTGCAAAGTCTTTAGCCTCACAGTTTGATCCGAGAGTATTCAACACTAACGTGGATGAGGATACAAAGCAGATTCAGGTATCTATCAAGACTATAAAGCAAAAAAATGTGACTAATTTCACAAGTTTTTCTGCGCTCCAAAACATTAACAGGAAAACCATAAATACATTTGAAAGTGAAACAGAGCACTACAACGCAAATGAAGCTGAAGATGATGAAGATGGTGACTATAAGCCAAAAGATCCCCTTAGAGATCCATTTCTGTAAAAACAAATACTATACCCTAGCGGAACCAGTTATTTCAGCCTTTAAACCTATTAACAGACCACTTAAAACAGACTGCTATAATGGAACCACTTATAACAGACTATTTTAGGTGTTTATGTTTATCAGAGCGTATCTACGAGCGTCAACCAAAGAACAAGATGCTAAACGTGCCAAAAGCGAGCTCATAGCATTTGCCAAAGATCATGGCCACAAGATTGCCGCCTTCTATATCGAAAACGAATCAGGAGCTACTTTGGTGCGACCCAAGCTTATGCAGCTGATTGAAGATGCTCATAAAGGCGATGTTATCTTAGTTGAGCAGATTGATCGCTTAGCGCGTTTGAACCAAGCTGACTGGGATACTCTCAAAAGAATGCTATCAGAAAAGAAACTATCTATCGTATCAAAAGAGCTACCTACCTCATATATGGCGCTTCAATCTGAAAGCAGCACTGAATTTATGAGTAGTGTATTGCAGGCCATTAATTCGATGATGCTGGATATGCTCGCTGCTATCGCTCGAAAAGATTATGAGGATCGCCGTAACCGTCAGCAGCAAGGTATTGCTAAAGCTAAGTTAGAAGGTAAGTATGCCGGTCGTAGGAAGGATACCGAAAAGCGCAAGATCATCGCTAGTCTACTCAAATCAGGTCATAGCTATTCTGATATTCAAAAAATGGCCAAGTGCTCACGGCATCTGATCGCTGCTGTGGCCAAGGAAAGACTGGAACTTATCATTGCTCATTAAGTGGTTCCACTACAGCAGTCTACTATGAGTAGTCTATTAATGGATTAATGAGCCTTTTTAGATAGTTCCGCTAGGGTATACCCATTTAATTTTTCAATATGTTTATCGCCTAGTCTTCAGTCATAATGCAGCGTATTGACTAACTATTCAGGTTTCAAACAAAAGGCAAGCTAGTGAAAAAGAGACTAATTTTAAAAAATCTTTCATCTTCACAATTGATTCCTCTTCTTGAAGAGTGGAGTCCTGCATCAAATGAAGATGTATATATCTGTTTGGATATGGAAATAGGGTTTTCAGATCAAGGCGATGGAATTAACTTATTTTATGTAACACTAGCCACTCCTGAGTCATTAAGACGATATATTGTCGGGCCATGTCTTGCAAAGAATAGGACGATACTCATATCCGAGTATAGCTATCAGATAGTTATGAATATTATTCTTGAAATACTTGACGACTGTACCAGAGAAACATTTGAGGAGAGCTGTACTGTACTTCAAAGATATTTTTCTTGGGAGTATGAAGACTATAATATGTAGTGCTGATATCGACAGCGAAATGTTGTTAATAATATTGTTGATAGTAAAGAGATGAAAACTACGTAATACTTTGTCTATAGACAATAGTTCGATACCTATATAGCGCACCGATCATGAATAGAACATGTATGTTAAGTACACCATGAAGTACACTGTGACTATTTCAGTGAGCAAAACCACTGACACCATTAGCCTACAACCTAATATTCAAGTCCTCACTAGGGTACCGAACCCATTTAATGAGGTAGTATCAGTTAACTGATGTAATAAGCTTAGATTCTATAATAAAAAATTAGCCCAGCTATAAAAGCTTAATAAGGCAAATAAAATGAATATCCATGTTTTAGATAGGTTTGATGAGATTTATTACGACTTAAATCAGGTAACCATTGAAGATGTATATATTAAAAATAGAGATGAAACAAGAATTAAGTTTAATTCGATCAACTTTAAGAATGCTAAACCTAGAGATATGAGCTTTCATGAGTATTTTTTTGAACCTTTTAAAAACACTCAACCTGAGACTTACAAGGTCTTATCTAAGGTTACAGAAGAATTTTTCTATGCTATTAAAAGATCAGATATACCAGAAATATTGTCTGATATTACAGCATTTGGTATCAACATAAATGGCGTTATCGTTTATCTGCGGTATACGCCTTATATAGCTGATGATGCTCAAGAAAATGAGTTTAACTTACCCCTAGAGATTACTCAGTCTTGGCTATGGCAAAGTGCTGGTTGGTATGTCCCTGAGAACACTGTTTACGGGCCACTGGCTCCAAGCGGCTTGCCATCGAGTAACAGTCCACCTATTGGTTCAATTTGTCCGGATATTGAAGGTAAAAATAAAAAAGCTCATAAGAAGGTGGCATTTTTAGAGGAGAAGTTTCAACAGCCATTGCTGGTCGACTATGAAGATGACGCGAGTTATGAGACGCACTTTCAACTTCGTGCCTTAATCGATACTAGATTTAATGGTCTAGAGCAAGAGAAGAATTTTCAGATATTCTCTGTCACCAACCATGTCCAAAAAGACATGTATTTGATACAAGATCAGGATGTCTATAGTATCCAAAAGCTAATCAAACCAGCAGAAGCAATTGATCATTATGCCGCTCACTTACTGTCAAGACAGGCTGGGGAATTCGACTTTTTAAAATATGCTGAAGACTTTTAACGGCATTCCTAGCTTGGTTAATACCCCTATAGGGTTGCTACTCCCTGTAGGGCTATTCTAGTTGACCCCTTAAACTTCGCTTATCAGGCAAGTTGAGCTTTATTCCCATAACGGGCGTTATGACAAATAATATGGGAAAGGTATGGAGCAGCGCCAGGCTTCTGAAACTAAGACATACCTATTCATACATTCAAAAATAATGCTGCTCACTAAAGCGAGCGCATGATCTGTCATACTACGCTCGATTCATGAGTAGTTGCAGTAGTTCGACATTGATGTAGTAAGAGCTACGACCAACCTTCTCTTTTTGTAGTAGCCCAATATCAGTCAGCTCATCTAAGTATTTAGTCGCGGTGATGCGCGTTACTGCTAAATCAGTCATCACAAACTCTATTTTGGTATAAGGATGATTAAATAGGTTGTTTAACAGTTCTTGGCGATAGATTTTGGGCTTCTCCTCGCGCATTTTGAGCTTATATGCTTGTATCAACGCCTTAATATCTTTAATTAAGGTGATGGTGGATTTAGACGTCTCTTCTACACTATCAAGCATGAATAACAGCCAATCTTCCCAGTCGCCAGTATCTCGAACATGCTGTAGATAATGATAATAATCAGCCTTATGTCGAATCAAGTAATGACTGAGGTATAAAACGGGCAAGTCTAGTAAGCCTTGCGCCACCAGATAGAGAATGTTTAAAATTCTCCCTGTACGCCCATTACCATCATAGAACGGATGGATACTCTCAAACTGATGGTGAATGACCGCCATTTTTACCAATGGATCAAGATCGCATATCGCATCATCATTTATAAAAGTGGTTAGGTTATCCATTAATGCTTTGATGTCATCGCCGTGTTGGGGCGGCGTATAGACAATATCGCCTTGGCTATTTTTGAGCGTCGTACCCGGCAGCTTACGGAACCCTGCAACGTTTTTCTCTAACTCTTCTTGAATCACTAGAATATCACTTAAGCGAATAATGCCACTTTTTCGTACCGTATCGAAACTTGATTTTAGCGCCTGCGTATAGTTCTGCACCTCTTTGGTCGCAAGGCTTTGATTGACTATATCAAGCTCAGCTTTAAACAGCTCATCATTGGTAGTGACAATATTTTCTATCTCAGAGCTGTGTTTTGCTTCTTGTAGAGCCAAGGTATTGATTAAGATCGCCTCATTAGGAATGGATGAGACCACACCTTTGAGTTCAGCTAAATATCGATTGGCTGACGACAGTTTTCTAAGAACCGCTCTGGTTTCTAGCGCCTCCATGTCAGGGAGCGGTAGAGGAATAATCTGATACTCGTCCATGGACACCTCTTTGGGTATGTATAAAAAAGCTGATTTTCTATATATGTTATATATATACGTATAGAAAAACAGCTTTTCTATACATGTTTTTTTGAGATATATAAATTTTCTGATTTATTAGACTTGTTCAGCATCGCTCAACGACACCCTTAGTAATTTTTGAGCCTAATGACTGACAGGAAATTATAATTTGCCTGATAGATAAGTTAGTGCCATAGTTGTTCACTGAACGTTCTGGACAGTTGTACTGTACAGGTTGTAAAAACGTACTTGAACACTAGGTGAACAATGAACATATCGGTGACGAAAGCAGCAAAAGAATGGGGTGTATCAAGAACGACGATATATCAGAAAGTCAATGATGGTGAGCTTTCCAGAACAGCAGATAAGAAAATAGACGTTTCAGAAATGTTGCGCGTGTTTGGTGAGCCAATTTCTAAAAAACGTACTGAACGTTCAGTGGACACTGTTCAAAGTACACCTTTGAACAGTCAAAGTGTTCAGTACAATACGGATATTGAACACCTATTAGCGCTTGAAAAGCTCAAGAATGAACACCTCAGCCAACAAGTAAGCGATCAAAAGAAGTTAATTGAAAATTATCAGCAGCAGATAGGACAGTTGAACAAAACGCTGGATAAAGCCAACGCTAGTATCCAGGATTTCGCACAAGTGAGACTGCTAGAGTTCAAACAATTTGAGCACGATGATGAACCACAGCTGGAACAAAAACCAACGACAACAACTCCTACGCCTCATCCTAAGAAGAAACGGTGGTTCTTCTAGCTACCATTGATATTAGACAACATATTAGTATTTAATCTTTGGTAAATAGCTTTCTAAGGCTTTGTTTGGCTTGTTAAAGCTTTCAGGCTCTCGCTGTATGATGTTGATCATTTCGCGCTTAAACATATCATTATTCATTTTACCGTCATTGCTTAGGCTTGGGTGATTGTTATAGTCATTCATAAACTGTACGTTATCAACGATAGACTGTATCGTAGCCTGTGACAATGTGCCGTCTTCACTGGTTAGTTTGTCCAATGTCTTCTTATGAAACTTAAGAGTTAACTCTTTAAATGCCTTACCTTTACCCCGTTTATGATACTCAACGCTCACTTTATAATTTGTGCTTTCATTAACCTCTTGTATAGCTGTTTCAATTACTCTTTCTCTGAGCTGACCAAACTGTTTATACTTACCTGCAACTCCCATAATATAGCGAAAATCATCTAAATCCATCGTCTTGCTGTATTGATACTGGCCTATCCAGCAAATAATGAGCTCATAAAGGCGTATTGAGTGAATACTTGAAAGTTCTGATATCTCCATCAGCTTGTATTTTGTGAAATTAGCCTTTAGTTGTGTTAGATAAGGCAAAATATCTTCAGCAAAGGTTAGTGTTATCTGGTCTCCATTAGGATCATAAAGGACACCACTAACGAAACGTGTATGAAGCTTTTTATCATTATCCAACGCTATCATTACATCTCTATCAAAAAGTCGTTTACTAGCTTGCTCTAAGTCTCTGAATGCATTTTTTTTGGTACTGTCGTTATAGAATATCTTTGCTACTTCCTCTACTGTGACAGTGAACTTAGTCTGCTTAGTTATAGTTCCTGCATCTGGTCTACTATCAATACGGCCAATACAAGAAAGCAATAACTGTTTCTCTTTAGTCGTCATTGTATAAGTAGCTAATACAAGCTCATTAGCTTGTACAACTAAATTACTTTCCATTTTTTGAATCCCTATTATATTCACTGTATTTTAGTAAAACTAAAGCTTATACTATCATAAAATAACATATATAATAACATGAATTTATTATTGTGTTTTTTCTACTCATTTTGTGTTTTTTCTACTCATTTTGTGTTTTTTCTACTTCTAAACTATTGATTTTAAAGGAGAAAAAACGCTCTTAAACAGGATTAAACAGGATTAAACAGGATTAAATAAAAACCTTCTTTTACTGAACAATTAATTTTAGCTGCTGATAAGTCAAAAAACAGTTTCTGTAGTCACAAATGAATGATCGCTTAGTTCGAAAAAAGAAAAAAGAGGATATGTAAGATTAGAAATCTGGTGACAGATTATTTCTACTTTGACTTGTATTACTAATCTCTATTCCTCTATCGATGACTTTTAAACCTTCATTAATGCTTCTTAAATCAACGTCAGTTAACTTTTCAGCATAATCAGTAGTAAAGCTACTTAAACTGTCCCCAAGCTCTTTAGCATGCTTCTGGGCGCTCTCAGTACTACTTAGTGTATTTAGTCCTTCGTATACGATCTTGTATTGCTTAGCAGTCAATCTAATAGTCTTATTTATATGTTGCTCTGCTAAAGCTCTGCTCTCATCTGTTTTTTCACTGTTATTCGCATATTTGGTTAAAGCAGCTAGATAAGGCTCTACTGTTAAAATCTCTGCGGTTACTCTGCTAGTATCGTTTTTACCTAGTTTTGCTTGATATTCTTGTTTTAGCTCAGCCCTCTGTTTGTCTACATGAGCGATAAACTTATCAAAATCTGCTGTGAATGTTTGGTAATATTCCCTTTCTTGTGAAGGGAAGTTTAACAAGCGAAATTCGTGAGGATTATTTTCTAATACCTCGACAGTATTGATCTTATCGGTAGCGAGCCTTACGTTTTGTCTAAAATCTGAACCTTGGTTTTCATTGATCCCTAATTTTTTCGAAAAATCATCAAGTACCGTCAGTTGTCTCTTGTCAAAAAGTCCTTTTGTATGCCGGTTGAGTAATGTATAAGCTAGCGTCTTAGCTGCGTCCTTAACATCATTACTTCTTTGAACATCTCCGAATCTCGATCCGTTAAGCTTGTTATCTGTTTCTCTAATCGCTCGATCAATTCGTCTTTTTCGCTCAAAAAAGGCTCGTTCGTACTCGTTGTCGAAAGGGCTTGGGGCTGGTTTTGCTCTTTCTGTAATGCTGTTATGGATTCTTGAAGCTTCTGATTTGCTGTTTGTAGCTCTTTGTTTTGTTTCATCAATTCGCTTTGGTAAGTTTTTGCATCGTTCAGCTGCCCACTCACCAACTGATAAGACTCTCTCATGCTTGTCAGTGATTTCATCAATTCGCTTTGGTAAGTTCTCACATCGTTTAGCTGCCCAATCATTTGCTGATTCTGCGTCTCTAGTTCTAACTGCGTTTTCATCAATGACTCGTTGCGTTCTATCAATGACTGATTCTGTGTATTTGATTTTGTCAGTGATTTCTCCAAGCGTTCGATTAACTCTATCAATTCGGTCACGGTTTTCTCTCTCAAAAATAATTTTGTTAGACGCTTCTAGCACCAAGCTATTACGCTCTGCGATCATGGCGTTAATTTCACCCCTGATCGTCACTGGGGCAATACCGTTAAATACCTCGCCTTTTTCCTTTGCTGCCGTTTTAGCTTTCTCATATGCGTCACGCTCCCGCTTTGTCGCAACGCTGCCCATCTTAAGTTGTGGCTCAATATCTTTGCCTTGATGTGCATAGCTACGGCAATCTATCAAATCGTGCTTATGCTCAGCTAATTTTTCATTGGCAAGCTGCTCCCATAGTTGGCGAACCTCTTTAATCTCAAGACTGACTCGTTCCATGCCAAGCTCACGACGCTTCGTGTCGGACAACTCAATATCGGCTTTGTCAGTCAAGATGATTTCATGATTATTGCCCATTGCTGCCGTACGAGTAGTAAACAGGATATGAGCATGGAAGTTACGAGGGTCAGCACCCCGATCAATCTCTCTTTGAGTTGGTTTGTGAATAGCACAATCGGCGATCGTGCCGTAACGGTTGGCTAGGGTTTGGGCGAACCTATGCGCCAGTGTCTTACGATCTTGCTCACTTAACTCATGCGGTAGATTAACAAGCCATTCTCTAGCCACTCTTGCATCTTTGCGTTTCTCGGCACTCTCTGCTTTGTTCCATAAATCACTACGATCAATAGTAGCGCCGGCAGCAGTTAATGCTGAGGGCAAAATAATATCCGCGCTCATCACACCTGAACGTTTGGAGTAGTCATGTGTTTTACCGTATCGTTTATCCTCTAGAATTTCACCAGAACGATAGCTCGCACTGGCAACGGCACTTTGTCCGATCCCTCGTGATATTGATTTAGTCGATGCGAGAAAAATAGCCATTTTTGATTGCTCGGTTTTTGGTTTTTGCTACTAACAGCTTTTTGTTAGTAGTGGGGTTTTAGGGGTTTCCCCTAACGTGTTTTGACTTTATAAATTTTAGACCGTAGGGAATAAACATTTGTAAAGTCGAAAACTCGCACTTAGTCAGTGGGACGCAACCACCCGTCAATTAACTATATCATAACTGATTGTTAAATATGAATGCCTTTGCTATAGTCCTAACATAAGAAAAGATCTTGATTAGGAGTTCCAGTTATGAGTTTGATCGATAATAATGATATGAAAGAGCAGCAACGTATAAACGAATTACAGCGGAAGATTGCACTTGAGAAAGCTAAACTAGATAAGAAGCTAACAAGGAAAAAGATATTATTAGGGGCTTTCCTTATTGAAGCTTTAGAAGATAATACTGTTAATGACTTACGTGATTATACTGCAAAAAACCTACCTAAGTTCTTGACACGAGAAACAGATAGAAAACTTTTAAAGGATCTTGTTGTCAGTTTAGGAGGTACTATGATAAACGATGAAGAAAAATATTCTGATAATACAATTAGCAGTAGTGATGTGATGCTAGATGGTCTTGATAGGAACTAAAAGTACAAGATTATATTTAAAAAACACTCTTCTATTTACAAAATTATGGCTTACAAATGAACTTATTAGAACAGCTTACAGAATTATTATCTACTGACGAACGTCTTGTTATCAACGGAAAGTTAGCTAAAAACAAAATAGTAGAGTTAGGTTTAAGCTTAGACTCCACACTTCTTAAGCTACTTCTATCCAACCCTAAAATTAAGAGCCATTTTTTTACTGATGTAGATGGTGTTCTTATTTTTGATAAGGTAGCTTTTCAGCAATTTGTGAACAATAAGTCTTTCTTGCCTGATAGCTTTACACGATTCAAAAATAAAACAGGTTTGTCTGTTGACGATAAATATTTAGAAGATAGTAACGATGTAGTCTTAGCATGGCCTTATAAAGACTGTATCTTAGAGGGTGGACAGACTAAAGAAGATCAGAAGAGAAAAGAAGTGTTTTGGAATGAAGCCCTTGCTCCAGAGCAAGTTGATAACCTTCTTGCTCCAAAAGCTTTTTCTAACTTTAAGAAGTATGACATTAATGGTGAGAGTAATAATTTCGAATTTAGTAAAACAGAAAGTCTACTAATCCGTGGAAATAATCTTCTTGCTTTAGAAAGTATAAAAAAATCTTACTCCAAAAAAGTTAAGCTCATATATATAGATCCTCCATATTATTTTCACAGCCAAAAGAAAGAAGACACTTTTGCTTATAATTCTAATTTTAAGTTATCTACTTGGTTAACTTTTATGAGAAATAGACTTCTCGTTGCAAAAGAGTTACTAGCAGATGATGGTGCTATTTTTGTACAAGTAAGCGATGATGGGGTAGCTGAATTACATTTACTTATGAAAGAAGTTTTTAATACTGAACAAAATAATTTTATAAACAAAATAACTTTAAGAACTAAATCACCTTCTGGATTTGCAAGTGTTAATCCAGGTGTTTTTGAAACTGCTGAATATATAATATCCTTCGCTAAAAACAAATCTAAATGGTCATATAACCGTCAATACATACCATGTGATTATGATGAAAACTATAATCTTTATATAGAAAACTATAACGATAACTTTAGTGATTGGGTTGTCAAAGACTTGAAAAGACATGTTCTTGATGTCAATTGTTATGAAACTGAAGAAATAGCTATAGAACAAATAGGTCAACTAGCCCTCACTAACTTAATTGGGGTTTTCGCACTGGAGAACGCTGAAAAAGTATTTCAATCTACGGCTATTAGTAATAAAGCTGGTAAAAAAATAGTTGAAGCCCGAGATATAACAAAAAATAATAACGAAATCATGAAGCTAGAAAGAGATGATAATTATACGGTCTATGTGAGTAAAGGTAGAGAGATGGCTTTCTACTCCAAGAAGGTTAGGGATGTAGATGGAAAGAAAACTCCGACAATATTACTATCAAACATTTGGACGGATATATCCTACGAGGGTATCTCAGCTGAAGGTGGCGTAACGCTCAAAAAAGCAAAAAAACCTGAAAAACTGCTTAAAAGAATTATCGAAATGGCTTCTAACGAAGGCGATATAGTGCTTGATTATTTTTTAGGAAGCGGAACTACTTGTGCAGTTGCACATAAGTTAAACAGGAAGTTTATCGGTATTGAACAGCTTGATTATGGTAAGAATGATAGTTTTATTAGATTAAAGAAAGTGGTGGATGGCGATAAGACTGGTATATCTAAAGATATTAAATGGGATGGGGGTGGCTCATTTATATACTGTGAGCTGGCTGAACTTGCATCGAAATATTCTGATCGTATTGAAAAAGCAGTAACTTCTAAAGAACTCATTGCTATATGGGATGATCTCAAAGAAAGTTCGAATCTGTCTTACAAAGTTGATCCTAAAGCGTTTGATAAAAACATACAGTCATTTAATGAGCTTAGTCTTGAAGACCAAAAACACTTTCTTATTGAAGTGATTGATAAGAATCAATTATATGTGAACTACTCTGAAATTGACGATGAAGCAAATGGCATCTCAGAGCTAGACAAGAAATATAACAAGCAGTTCTACGGTGTGTGAATAATATGATGATGCTTCACGAGATATTTAGTAATCACAAAAAAATGATGGGCGATCAGGCTTTTTCTGGCTTAGTTCCGGATTATATAACTAACAACATCAATCCTAATTTTGAGCTTAGACCTTATCAAAAAGAAGCGTTTGGGCGCTTTGAATTCTATCTCGATAGTTATCCAAACAAACCAAAAAACAAGCCCATAAACGTGCTATTCCACATGGCCACTGGTTCAGGTAAAACCCTGATCATGGCAGGAGAGATCTTAACGCTTTATCAGCGAGGCTACCGGAACTTCCTATTCTTTGTAAATAGCACCAACATTATCAAAAAGACAAAGGAGAACTTTCTAAACAAAGCGTCTTCTAAGTACCTTTTTAGCGATACTATCAATATAGATGGTAAGCAAATCAGAATTAGGGAAGTTGAGAACTTCGCCTCAAACAATTCTGACGATATAAACATAGTCTTCACCACTATCCAAGGGCTTCACACTATGATGCTGAACCCTAAAGAAAACGCGCTATCAATGGAAGATTTTGAAGACCACAAGGTGGTTTTAATTGCAGATGAAGCACATCACATCAATGCTGAAACCAAAAGCAAGAAAAGCCATGAAGAGCTTTTTGCTGTAGTAAGCTGGGAAAATACAGTTCGGGATATTTTTAATGCCCATTCAGAGAATGTGATGTTGGAGTTTACCGCTACTGCTGATCTTACCGAACCAGCTATTCAAGAAAAATATCAAGATATCGTACTCTTTGATTATCCTCTAAAGCAGTTTAGGCAAGATCTGTACTCTAAAGAAGTGAAAGTACTACAAGCTGATAGCGAGCCTATGGATAGAGCGATACAGGCTATCATTCTAAGTCAGTATAGACGAAAGATTTTTGAAAAAAATAAGATTTTGATCAAACCAGTAATACTTTTTAAGTCCAAAACAATTGCTGAAAGTAAAGCTTTTCATAAGGCTTTTATTGAGGCGATAGGTAGTATCAACAAAGACGATTTAGAAAAAGTCGAGAACTTGGCAGTTGGCAATAATATCATTCGTAAGGCATTTGAGTTCTTTGATACTAACGATATTCGTCTAGAAGACTTGGCACTAGAGTTTAAAGAAGATTTCTCTTTTGAAAAAACCATCGAGGTTAACAGTAAGGAGAACCTCGAAAGCCAGCAGATACTATTAAACTCTTTAGAAGATGCAGATAATGAGGTTCGAGCGGTTTTTGCAGTAGATAAGTTGAATGAAGGCTGGGACGTCCTTAATCTATTTGACATTGTGCGTTTATATGACACACGCGACTCAAGAAGTAACAAGGTAGGTAAGACAACCCTTCAAGAAGCACAGCTTATTGGTCGTGGAGCTCGCTACTGTCCTTTTCAGGTGGATGATGAACAGCCTCTATATCAAAGAAAATACGATATATTAGATGACACGATAGACGCTCATGAGCTAAAAATTTGTGAAGAGCTCTATTATCACTCAGCACACAACCCTAAATATATCCAAGAGCTTAATCAAGCATTGCAAGAGCTAGGCATCAAAGCAAAAACAACTTTAGAGTTACCCTTAAAATTAAAAGATAGCTTCAAGCAAACCCGTCTTTTTAAAACTGGCTTCATATATGTCAATACACGCTTGGCTTATGATCGATCAGAGGTTATAGGGCTTGATGACTCAATCATTAATACAAAACACTCATATACCTTGAGAACAGGACGATCGAGTGAGTTATCTGTATTTGATGAATCAAATACTAGAAATTTGAATATTGATGAAAAGACGTTTCGTGTCTTAGATTTTGGGATTCATCTCGTAAGGAAAGCACTAGCCTCAACTCCTGCGTATAAGTTCAATGAGCTAAAAAAGCTGTTCCCCAATCTAAAATCTATCAATGAATTTATAGAATATCCGAACTATTTAGGTAAAATCAAGGTAGCTATCAGAGGCAATGAGGGTGATTTGGAAAGCCTATCCCAAATAGAAAAACTGAATGCTACTAAAAAGGTTTTGGCTGATATTGCTGAAAAACTCAACGAAAACCGTATAGACTATAAAGGCTCAGAAGAATTTATACCGAAAACGATAAATCATCTTTATGAGAAAGATAAAATTCTCAATATTGTAAATGAAGGGCAGACAAATCAAGAGTTTGGGATTGGTCAAAAAGAAACCAATAATCCTGACTTATATCTAGATCTGTCTACTCGAAACTGGTTCGCGTTTAATGAAAACTATGGCACATCTGAGGAAAAACATTTAGTTCGCTTCGTAGACAGTATGATGACTGATCTTCAGCAAAAATATGATGATGTGTTTTTACTGAGGAATGAAAAGCACTTTAAGCTTTATTCTTTTGAGGAAGGAAGAGCTTTTGAACCGGATTTTGTGTTACTTCTTACGAAAAAAGATGCGGATTATGAGCTGCATTATCAGGTATTTATTGAGCCTAAGGGTGGACACATCTTTGCCGACGATATTTGGAAGCAGAACTTCCTATTAGAGCTTCAATCTAGGCACAAGATAGATAGGCTATGGGAAAATAAGGGCTTCACGGTTTGGGGGTTACCTTTTTATAACCATGATACTCACATAAAAGAGTTCTCTCCTGCCTTTCAAGAATTATTGTAGATTAGGCCTAAATAGCAGACGAACACTGAAGTCAAAACAAAAAATCCATTGAATAAAATTCAATGGATTTTTTTGTATATATAATATCTGTCT
>OJDZ01000916.1_pt1 | contig 13861 bp, 12 predicted proteins | sample 1592981 | NCBI WGS metagenome assembly OJDZ01 (sample SAMN05416851, study PRJEB24817) | seawater metagenome | isolation source: Sea water | place: Canada:Atlantic | collected 2013-07
GTCCGTCTCGTGGGCTCGGAGATGTGTATAAGAGACAGGAGTTAATTTAAACCAAGCGCGCGCGAAAACGTCAGAAAAGTAGTCAGGATCACTAGCAAAACGTTCTGAAATTTTACGATAGGTAGGGTCCATTTTCATCGCCATATCGGCATCAGTCATGATTGGATTCTGACGTATGCTAGCATCTTCAACGTCGACAGGTTTATCTTCTTCTTTAATGCTTGTCGGTTGCCACTGCCAAGCGCCGGCCGGACTCTTCTTAAGTTCCCAATCGTGATTTAGTAGCATGGTGAAGTAACCATTATCCCATTGAGTAGGATGGGTGGTCCATGCGCCTTCGATACCACTAGTCACTGTATCGCGACCAATACCGCGCTTAGTTTTATTATTCCATCCGGTGCCCTGCTCAGTAATATCAGCAGCTTCTGGCTCTTTGCCCAATAGTGATGCATCACCATTACCATGACATTTACCGACGGTGTGACCACCAGCAGTCAAAGCGACAGTTTCTTCATCATTCATCGCCATACGCTCAAATGTCACGCGTATATCTTGAGCTGTTTTTAGCGGATCTGGTTTACCGTCAACCCCTTCAGGATTTACATAGATCAGCCCCATCATTACAGAAGCTAACGGGTTTTCTAAATCTCTTTCTCCAGAATAGCGACTGTTTTTACTGCCACTCGGTGCAAGCCACTCTTTTTCAGCACCCCAGTAGGTATCTTTTTCTGGCTGCCAAATATCTTCACGACCAAAAGCAAAACCGAAGGTTTTTAACCCCATGGATTCATAGGCAACAGTACCTGCGTATGTGGTTAAATCGGCCCAACTAAGTTTGTTGCCGTATTTCTTTTTAATTGGCCAAAGTAAACGTCTTGCCTTGTCGAGATTGGCATTATCTGGCCAAGAATTAATCGGTGCGAAACGCTGATTACCTGTTGAGGCACCACCGCGGCCGTCGGAAATTCGGTAAGTTCCCGCGGCATGCCAAGACATACGGATCATTAAACCGCCATAATGGCCCCAATCTGCAGGCCACCAATCTTGGCTATCTGTCATTAATGCCTGTAAGTCTTTATTAAGTGCTGCTATATCAAGTGTTTTGACTGCCTCTCGATAATTAAAGTCCGCTGCCATTGGATTAGTTTTGTTGTCATGTTGATGAAGAATGTCGAGGTTTAGTGCTTTCGGCCACCACTCCATGTTAGACATCGAACTCTCTGTTGCGCCACCGTGCATTACAGGACATTTTCCACTTGTGGTTTTCTGTTCACTCATCTTGTTTTCCTTGGCTATTTTTGTTCTTGAACTATTCTAATTTACTGGACAATACGAGCAGATCATTGCGCACGATCAGCTTGTGATGAAAAAAGTTGTTAAAGGCAGTGCCAGATAGTAATAGACGCTAAAATATTAATAAACGCAAAAAAGCGCCAGTGTTTAAATGGCGCTAAAGCTTAGAAGCAATTTTTAGTGTGACAATTAACCGTCTGCTGCATCTTGAACCGCTTCACCGGCACTTTCGATATCCTTTCCAGCGCCTTCAATAGTTGCACAAGCACCTAAAGCACTGCTGAGTAATAATATGGTTAATATTGACTTTATCTTGGTAAAGTAAGAGCTCGTTTTCATGTTATTTTCCTTCCAGTTATTCACAAGGTTTGTATTAATAATTATTCACTTAGTTAAATAACGCAAATATTATCATTCGAGTTATCACGACTTAGGTAAGTATGGTGTAACTAGGCTTTTTCGCTTAGTGCATCATTTTCAGTGTTGCTGTCTTCGCTACCATCATTTTGTTGCTCTTTATTTTTAGGTAGCATGGTATTAAGCTTTTCACCACCTTTAGCGCCAAAATCCAGGGTTCTGATTGGAAACGGAATTAAAATATCCGCTTGTTCTAAGGCATTTTTAACAATGGCCAATGCTTTGTGCCTAGCTTGCATAAAGCCAGTTTCTCCTGGATAGTCTATCCAGAACCACACCAATAAATTGATACTACTATCACCAAAACTTTCGGCATAAACCGCGGTTTCTTCTTTCTTAATGATAAAGTCACAATCACTTAAGGCATCAACAATAACATCTGTCGCCACTTCAGGATCGTCCGCATAAGATATACCAACAGGGATTTCAACTCGTCTAATACCTTTAGTTGTGTAGTTGGTCAGTACATTGCGAAATAATATCTTATTAGGAATAATCTCTACTTGACCAAAAAATGTTTCCACTAAGGTATTGCGTAAGTTAATAGTTTTTACTGTACCAAAAACGTCTTCAGCTTTAATAATATCGCCGATTTGAAAAGGTTTTCTTATCCCCATTGCGATACCAGCGATGAGGTTCTCCGTCATATCTTGGAAAGCAAAGCCTATTGCTAGCCCGATAATGCCGGCACCCGCTAATAACGAGGTAACGGTACCCTTTAAGCCAATAAAATCGAGGGCGACAAATATACCAGATAGCAGTACACAGACTCTGATGATGGATGATAGCAAATCTGCTATTTGACGCGAATCTAGCGCTTTTCGCATCACTTTTCTGGTAATATTGCCAACAACTCTAGCAAGAATGGCAAAGACAATGGCAATAACAATTGCCACTACTAAATTAGGTACGTGTTTAATACCTGTCTCTAACCAGCTTTGCAGCTTTTCATTAATCAGACTGGAAAATTTTTCTAACTGTATTAAATCCATTTCTTCCTCGTACAATATTGTTGGTTTATATGAAGTCATTAACTAAAAGTTGTAGGGCTATCTTTTGCCATACTCAACAACTATTTTTATAATGTTATTGAATGTCGTCATCGTCAGAGTCAATAGGTAAAGTGACGCTATTCATAATTCCTCTCTTTCATATTTGATGATTTAAAAATATTAGTATTGACTAACTATTATCATTACAATCAAGACTTGTGCCATCATTCAAATTACTGATTAATATGTTTTTTATTTTATTTTTGTTTGAGAGAAAAACAATTTATGTAAATATTACAGGGTAATATGTCACGTATACGCGATGGGACTATTGGCAAAAAGTACAATAAAACACGGGGAAAACTGATTTCTGAGGTGTAACAGGCGAATTATTAGTTGATGCTTTACTAGTAAGCTATTTTATTAGTGATTTATATTACAGTTACTTAGGTTGTTAAAAACTAGCCAATGAAGCAGACCTTCATTGGCTATTAGCGATTAGATAAATTTAAGTTGAATACCTAAACCTATGCGCTGTTGGTGACGGTTATAATCAACCAATGAGTCGCCGTAGCCATTAAAATATTGTAATAAAACATCGTAACGGTCACTAATCGGATAAGATAAATTCAGCTGAACACTGCCTTTGTTATCACTAGTTTTCAGGTTATTTCTCACTAAAGCCATAATATTGAAATTACCTAACTTAGTGCCATAGCCGAACTCTGCATGACCCATAAAGGTGGTAATGTCGGGATTATCATCACCAGTGGAATCCAAAGGATCATCCTTTTCATCTTCTTTGATTCTGTACCAAGCTTTAATATGATAAAAAGAGTCTTCATCGCTAAACATCGCAGAAGCAAATAATCGGTTCCAACTGCGTGAACGTAAACCACTTTGGCCATTTGATTGATGACTAAAACCTAAACGAATTTGGTTAAACTGAAAGCCGGCAAATGAAAGTTCATTGCGCCAAGCGTAAAACAGCTCAGGCTCATAATTGGTTTCTCGAAACGGTTTAGAGGCTTCACTGTTGTAAACTTGCCAAAACGAAACCGCAGTAAAGCCCATATACAAGCCAGAAGAACTGTCTTCCTCTAAATAAATGGGGAGCTTAACGCTGATTTGATATTTGGCTTCAAAGTTATCAACATTCTCAGTATTTAAACCACTCGCGCTGAGGGGATTAGGGTTATTGACATAAGTAACTGGCAATATGTAGTTTAATCTATGTTGTGATAAAGAAAATGGATTATTAATTGCTTGATTAACTGACTCAGCGCGTTCATCTAAAATAGAATCCGGTTGCGCTTCAGGGCTAGCTTCTTGTGCAACAACACTAGCATTAACTAGCAAAGCCGCCGCAGTGATAAGTAATTTTTTCTGCCAAGCGAAGAAAGCGTTTTTAGCCGGTTGATCGGAAAAAAACAGTTTTAGATTGATCATAATTCTCTCATTAATAGGCCGATTGTAGAATCGAGACGGCCTATTATAGTGGTAAGTTGTTATTATACCAATTGGATCAATAAGCTTAATCAACTTGGCATGTCATTTTTATTAACCGGCCATTTCAGTTTGATATTTAACCGCTAGCTCGGATTTTTGCTTAGCACTGAGATTTTTCCCCGCTTGCTGAAAAAACTCCCTTTCCTCTTCTTCTAAATGATGCAGTACTTTATGCTGTAAAGACTTCATGGTTTTAAGCCATACTGGTGAACTCATTTCCGTTTGCTCCAGCTGGGCAATAAACTCATCTATTTCATGGTGTTCTGCAATGGCATGCCGTGCAAGCTCAATCGTGTTATCTAGTTTCATCAGCGGCGCATAAAAGTAACGTTCTTCGGCAATAGAATGCAGTGTTAATTGCTGCTTTAAGTCGATGAAAAAGTCACGGCGACTTGCAGAGTCACCTGTAGTTTCAACTAAAACTTTCATTAGTAATCTTTGTTTTTCGTGATCGCTTCGCAAGGCGGCAAAAATATCCATCGTGTACCTCTATCTAATAATTAACCTAGCTATTGTTAAGCGAGATGCGTACCAAATATTTTTCTTTTTATAAAGTATTGTTTTTATTTGTTATTGTTGTTTTTTTAAATGATTGATAATAATTTTTATTATAGTGTTAGGCAAAGATTACAGGGTGATGGGTAATTTTTTTAGGGCGAAATGCGTCAATGGCAAAGCATAAATTGACGCATTAAAAGGCTTATATAATACTTTTGAGGAGATCTAAGTTGACCGGTTTTAATAGGGCTTTATTTATGCCAACTTCTTTTAATGACTGCTCAGGAACTGATGCGCCACTCACTAATATCAGCTCTATATCCGGGTGAGATTGCTGGATAATACCAGCCAACTCTAAGCCATTGGCATCAGGTAGGTGCAAATCAAGTAAAATTTTACTCCACTGTCCGTCAGATATAAGTAGTTCTTGGCATTCTTTTGCGCTATTAACTGTTGCCGCTTGAGCGCCCAAAGATTCAAGTAAAAGCAATGTAATGTCAGCAGCATCTACGTCGTCTTCCACTATGAGTATGCGCTGATTATCTTGTTCACTGTCGTTGTGAAGCTTTTCGATAGACTGTGGGTTTTGAACCGTAACTTTGGATGAATTTTTCGACACCGGTTTTGAAATACTCTCAGTTGCCACGTTAAGATAAGTAGCTAAACCGCTATATAGCTTAGTTTTTTCTATTGGTTTGGGAATAATATGATTAAAGCCAATATCGATCAATTCTTGTTTAACACCTTTCATGGTCGCTGCGGTGATGGCAAGGATAGGGTTATCAAAGCCCAAATCTCTCAAGGCTTTAATTGCCCGCTTACCATCGAGCTCAGGCATGTGAATATCCATCAAGGTAAGGTCAAAGGTTATGCCTTGAGACCTAGCGCGTTTAAACTCCTCAAGCGCTTGTAAGCCGTTACTCGCATAAGTGACCGTAAGACCGAATGATTTGCAGAGATGTCCGATTAAACGACGAATATCATCCATATCATCCACAACGAGTACATGCCCTTGTAGTTGAGTAAATGCTACTTGCTTATTTAAAGACTGCTCTGGCTCAAAAACCAATATAATACGGGCTTGATTGGCAATATCACCGGGATAAATACTAAAGGTAAACTCACTACCACCATTGAGTTGTGATTGTACCTCAATAGTACCGCCCATATGTTTTACCAGCTCAGAACAAATTGACAAGCCTAAGCCTGCGCCTTCTTCTTTTCGAGAAATAACATCTTCAACTTGTTCAAAAGGCTTAAAAATAGTATTGAGCATACTATCGGGTATACCTATGCCTGTATCTGTAACCTTAAAAAATAAGACTTCTTTGTTATTGACGAATTGGGTCCAAATATTTAGTTCAACTCTACCTTGACTGGTAAACTTAATAGCATTGTGAATTAAATTAATCAGCACTTGCCTTAATCGGACCGGATCGGCGTAAATAAATTGTGGTAATGGTGCTTGTTCAAGCAGCACAAGCTCTAGTGACTTTTCTGAAGCGTGGACTTTCATTAAGAAAAAAATATCAGCAATGAAGTTGTCTAATTTTATGTCAGAAAAATTATACTCAAGTTTGCCAACAGCAATTTTCGACAAATCGAGCACATTGTTTAGTAGGCCAAGTAAATGTTGGCTATTATTTAAGATGATGTTGAGTTCAGTACTTGCATCATTGGCTTTATCGCCACTAAGTAATAATTCAGTGTAACCGAGTATCGAGGTTAACGGTGTACGAAGTTCGTGGCTTAGATGGGCAAGAAACCGATCTTTCGATTGGTTTTGGGTTTCGGCGTTAATTCGCTCAAGTCGTTCATTTTCAATTTCTTGCCGTGCTAATGCATATCTGACCGCCCGAGCAAATCGCGAGGTGTTAATTTCACCTTTTACCAAATAATCAACTGCGCCAGCGGCAAGAGCAGCTTGATCTAGCACGTCATCAGATTGACCGGTCAGCATAATAATAGGTATTGCACAGCCATCTTCAGCAGCTTGTTCTAAAACGGTCAAGCCATTGTATGCACCTAATTGATAGTCAAGTAGGCATATATCGTGTTTTCCTAAGCTGAGTTGCTCAAGTGCTTTTTTTGGCGTGGTTACCCAGTCAATTTCAAACAGATATGAGTCCAGTTGTCTGAGATAGTCGCTAGTAAGAATGTAGTCATCTTCATCATCTTCAACAAGTAATACTCGGGCAATTTTATCTGGCATATTCATGATGTCACCGCTATTTATTCATTAGGTAATTCAACAAACTCTATCCAATATCTGCCTAACGCTTTCATCAAGTCAACTAAACCGTCAAAGTTGACTGGTTTCGTGATATAAGACGCAGCCCCTAAGTCGTAACCTTTGATTTTATCTTCTTCTTGAATCGACGTGGTGAGGATAACAACCGGAATATTTTTTAACTCAGCATCGGCTTTAATTTCTTCTAATGCTTCTCTGCCGTCTTTTCTCGGCATATTAAGATCAAGCAAAATAAGTCCAGGTCTTGGTGATAGCTTTTTATCAGCAAATTTACCTTGTCTTCTTAAGTACTCAAGTAGCTCAACACCGTCATTAACACAATATAGCGAATTGCGTACTCGACTTTCTTTTAAAGCATCTTGAGTCAATATACGGTCATCTTCATCGTCATCGGCCATCAAAATAGTGATAGGCTTGCTCTTATTGTAATGCATTTAAGTTATCTCCTATTATATTAATGAGAGCGTTATCAACAGGGATTTCGATCCTGAATAATGTGCCTATGTCCAGTTCACTGGTTGCTGAAATATTTCCGCCATGTCGTTCAACGATACGTCGACAAATAGCTAAACCTATACCAGTACCTTTATATTCAGTTCTAGCATGCAGGCGCTGAAAAGGGGAAAATATCTTATCAGAAAATTCTTGTTCAAAGCCAATACCATTGTCTCTAACGGTGATAATATGCCATTGCTCGGCGGTAATTTCTTCTTGGCGATACTGTATTTCAATAACCGGTTTTACATCGGTTTTTCGAAACTTTATTGCATTAGACAATAAATTGATAAACAGATGATGCATTTGGCTTGGGTCAGCATTGATCTCCGGTAAATTGCCAAACATGATTGTTGCTTCACTCTCTTGGATACTGACTTCGAGATCTTCTACGGTATTTTCAATCATGGTTTGTAGCGAAACGTTTGTAAACGGCTTACCACGGGTTGAGATGCGAGAGAATTCAAGTAAATCGTTGATTAAATTTGACATCCTTTCTGCAGCATTGGTCATTCTATTAATGTAATCAGCGCCCGTTTTATCTAGTGAGTGTGCATAATTAGATTGTAACCGATCACCAAAAGCACGAATTTTCCGTAACGGTTCTTGCAAGTCATGAGAAGCGACAAAGGCAAAGTCTTCGAGTTCCCGGTTACTGCGTGATAATTCATCCGAATAAAGTGTAAGTTCTTTCGTGCGCATAGCAACTTTTTCGGCTAATACTTCGTTTTGGTGCTCAAGTTCTATGCGGTGCTTTGTTTCGCTTCGTGCATTCAGTCGGGCAAAAAATGCCAACCCTAACAACAGCAAGCCGCTGGTGATACCAGAGATAGCAAAAGTAACTTTTGCTTCACGCTCTACGGTCGCCAGTTTGGAAAACAACGTGTTTCGGTAGTTAATTTCAAGTAATTTGATATGCTCTACCTGTGTTCTAAGCTCTTTGTATAAATTACGACCTCTACCTGACATTACCTGTTTTAGTGCCCGCTTCTCTTTATCTGCTTGTGCTAATTCTACTGTGTGTACTAATTCTATTATTTTTTGCTCAACAAGTAAGGCCAGAGATGTTATGCGCTTTCTTTGTCCAGGCACTTCAGAACGCAGTTCTTTCATATCGTCCAGTTGCTCACTTAAACGATCTAGTGCATCTTCGTAAGGCGTTAAATACTCTGTTATTTCAGTTAGTAAATATCCTCGTTGGCCGGTTTCAGCCATTAGCACTAAATTATGTAAATCATCTAACTCAATAATAATGTCGCCGGTATTATATAAACTGCTTTGTGTAGCTGATAAATCTTCAATGGTTTTCATGGCCAAAAAGCCGTTGGTCATTATCATCATAATAACGATAGCGGAAATTAAAACCCAGTTGAATAGCGCGTTTTCAAACAGCTTTTTAATCGGCATAAATACTCACTCTTTGGCTAGAAAAACTATCAATTAATCAAGGTTAAACCCTATTTAGAGGGGGCCTTCATTACGACGGAAAAATCGGCGATATCTTGCAAGCTTTCGCTACAATCTTGGCAAGCTATAATGATTTTATTAACGGCGGTCAGCGCTTTATCTTTTGGCATGTCGTTTTCGAGTACCATTTTTATCAGCTCCGCTTGCATAGATATTCTATTTAACGGGCCTCGGGTATCGTGTATTAACTGATTTATATCGTTATTGATAGAATTCAAGTGCTTTCCTCATTATATTCGTTGCTAGCGATTCAGATAAAAAAAGTATTAGCATTAAACCGAAAAATCACCGTAAGCATGTAATCTGTTGTACAGTGTTTTTGTACTAATGCCTAACATTTCAGCTGCTTGGGTTTTATTACCATCGACTTTATCAAGTGTGACGCGAATAAGTTCTTTTTCAAGGTCTTCAATCGTTTGACCAGCAGATATTGCTGATGAATTGTTATCAATACCTGCAAACGGCGAGATAAAAGTATCAGGCAATTGTATTTTTTTAGTTGCCGGATCACTCATAATAAATGCTCTGTGTATTGCGTGTCGGAGCTCTCTGACATTTCCGGGCCAGCTATTGCTTTTTAAAATTTCTAGCTGCTCTGCTGACCATGTATATGAGGTGTTATTTTCGGCGTTAAGCTGTTGTAGAAAAACTTCTGCCAATAGTGGAATATCTTCTTTTCGTTCGTTAAGTGATGGAATTTGGATCGGAAAAACAGCTAAGCGATAGTAAATATCTTCTCGAATAATATTACCTTGCGCTAACTCGGTCATTTTTCTGTTAGTGGCAGATACTACACGGCAATTTACCGCTATTTCACGTGTCCCACCGACGGGAATTACACATTTATTTTCTAGCACACGTAATAAATTTGGCTGCATATCTAGTGGCATTTCAGTAACTTCATCGAGGAATAATGTCCCGTTGCCTGCCCGAACAAAAACACCATCTTTACGGGCAATAGCGCCGGTAAATGCTCCTTTTTCATGACCAAAAAGTTCACTACTAATGAGTTCTTTTGATAGTGCACCACAATTGGTCGCTACTATCGGATCCGCTGTTCCTGTTGAGATATGAATAGCATTTGCTACTACCTCTTTGCCAACGCCGCTTTCGCCCATTAGCATCACATTGGCTGATGTTTTAGATACACGCTCAATCATGGTATAAAGCTCTAGCATCGGCTTTGATTCACCAACCAGACAGCCAAAATGCAAGGTTGGTAATTTGCTATTTTTGACTTTTGTTGGCTTAGCCTTCCTATTCAGTGTGTTTTCAATATCTTCACGTTGTAAGGGCTTAACAACATAATTGACCTTTGGGCCACACAAGCCGGCCAACATCCCTTTTACAGAAGGGTGCCCAGTGATTAATGTGATGTAAGGATTGTGATCATTATGTTTTAAAAAATCGATTAAGTGTAAGCCACTGCCATCGGGTAACATGAAATCAAGTAAAACGTGATCAAATTGATGTTGTGTCAACCATTCCTTAGCTTCTTTAAGGTTTGCAGCGACACTGACATCATGACCTAAAAATTCTATTATTTGGCATGCAACTTCGGTAAATTCCGTGTCATCGTCAACCAAAAGTACTTGTAGCATATTCTATTCCTTTGCAAACGTTATTCATTAACGCTTTTTATAATACGGCGATAATAACAAATAACGCGATACTAGACTAACTATCATGTACTTATCAAGTGATAGCGTTGTTGTGGTTTAGTTTACAACTAAAAATTTTTATCGTCGTGAACAAGGTAAACTCAAGAATGATATAGATTATCGTTAGAGTAATGTGAATAACTTGTAAACAAACACAGCATAAGGCCATACTTTGGGGCCTGTGGCAGTATTGAAGCCTGGGCGTGTATTAATATGATGCAGGACAACTGGTTTGCGCCAACATTAAATCTAGATAATGTTGATGAGCAATGTGGCGATCTTGATTATATTGTTGGCCAGGGGCGAGAAATAACCACTAATTATGTGATGAGTAATAACTTTGCATTTGGTGGTATTAATACTTCGTTAATCTTTAAACGCTGGCAAGGTTAACGCTTGTATGCGTTTTTTATTTTTAGAACGGCGATAGTAAGGTAGGAAAAACAAAATAATACCGCTGACTGAGATTATTACTAATACTATTGCAATAGGTAAAGTAAACCAGAGATTTGCTTTGTCTTGCCAATAACTTGCGTCGTGTAATTGTTCAATGATATCTGAGCGTCGAAAGGCAGTTTTTAAAATCTCACCGGTTGTCGCATCAATTTGAATTTCCCAGTGTGATTTTGCGCGTATTTTAATAATGCCCTTGTTTGGTCGCACGTCTAAACGATCAACGGCTTGCCAAGAGTCTATTTCTGCATGTTTTACGGTTTTGGCAATGTTTAGTACTTGCTCAAAACTGATACTGGGTTGTTTAAATGCCCCTTTTTCGCTCGCCGGCTGAATATATTCCACTTCTTTTTTTAGCAACAATAAAATCCCCGTCACTAAAATAATTAGAAAGGGTATCGCGATAGCAATGCTTGCCCATCGATGCGTACTGCGGTTGATGCTGCTAAATTTCATTTGTTACGCCTACATTGTTGCTGCGCTTTATCGCGGTTTAAAAGCGCCACAGCCCACTGATATTAACGGTACGCTCAGGTTGAAAAGCAGCGTCTTCATCGCTTGATGCTTTATAGCGATTGTCAGTTACATTGAGTATCGATAACGTTAATGTAACATGGTCATTAACTTGATAATCACCAGTAACTTGCCAAATAATTTCGCTAGCTTGTACCTGTTCAGACGGACCAATATCGCTATCTTTGAATTGATAAGTTAATTGTTGGCGGATAGTAAACTGTTCATTTTGCCAATTTAGCGACCATTTTAACGCCTTTGGTATACCATCATCAACGGTATTGTTGTTTACATCACGCGCTTGTTGCCATTGTAAGCCGATACTTGTTTGCCATTGTTGATTTATCGCCCAGTGATTAATCAACTCAAAGCCTTTTATTGTCACACTTGGGCTATTGCGGTAATAACGCGTGTTATCGAGCGTGTAGCGTTCAATATAATCATCTATTTTATAATGATAAGCATTGAGGGTGGTCGAAAAATTATCGCTAAAATGATGATTGAATGATAATTGCAGTCCGATACTTTGCTCTGGTGTTAATTCAGGGTTGCCTTGGGTATTGCCCCTGGGTGTTTCACCAGAGAAAAATAATTCGCTGACGCTAGGAAAACGAAAGGCATTGGCTATTTGCAAACTGGCTGAGCTATCAGTGGATATTTGATAGAAAAAATCCGTCGATAAAGATAAAAACTTATCGCTTTTAGTTATTTGCTGTTGTGCTAGGCGAATTTTATCGTATCTTGCTCCTGCAGCAATGGTGAGTTTGTCGATAGTCCAATCATGTAAAGCGTATGCTGAATAAGTATTTTCATCGGCGTTAACCAGCGATTTTTCCCAAGCCAATGCATTACTTGCAGTAAACTCACTTTCATCAATGGTAATATTGTGACGACCAAACCACTCGACGCCAATGGTGGTATTCTTAACTAACCATGCACCATAGGCGCCATAAGTATTTGACTGATAATCAGTTAAGTTACGTCGTGAAATTTCTTGCTGGTCATCGAGGCGTAAAATGTTGGTTTGCCAATGCTGCTGGTGTTGGTAAAGCTTTAATTGCCAGTGCCCTGAGGATGAAAACTCAATTTGTGACAGCAGATGATCATCTTGCGGGTAGTTGCTGATGCGTTCGTTGGGGTAGGTCCTTGAACTTTTACCAATATCATCGCCTTGGCTAACAATTGCTGAAGCAAAAATATCAATACTTTTCCAGGTTATTTCGGTTGATATGGTCGCGGCTTTTTGCTGATATTGGCTATTTAATTTATTGCTTGGGGTTGAGTCATCACTTGCTGATTTTGCGTTATCTGCTTGGCGATGAATGATACTGGCATTGACTGCATCACCGTTAAAACGCGCCCATATATGTTGAGCATTATCTTGGGGTTGTAATGTTACACCCAGTGCAGATTGAGCAAGTGTTTGTGTGGAAATACTCACGACACCGCCCATAGCGCCCGACCCGTATAAGGTTGATTGTGGACCTTTTTGAATAGTTACGCTTGAGATTAACTCAGTTGGTATGAACGAAGCCGAATTTCCCGCTCGTCGATCGGTAATAATGGGTATACCATCAACCTCTGTTTTAATGCGAGCATGGCTAAAACCTCGAATATTATAACTTTGAAATAATCCTCCTTGGCCATTCAGCGTTACGCCCGTACTTTGTGCAATGATATCGCCAACCGTGTGTGGTGCACTGGCAACTTGTTCAGGATAAATCATGACATCGTCACTAGTGCGACTGTCGTTGAGGGATTTTATCAATTTATTATAAGAGATTGTGATGGTTTCAGTGCTATTTTCTTCACTTTGCTCAACAGCATAAATTGCCGTAGGTAAAACTGACAGGAAAAAAGCCATCATATAGGGCAGAGAAATAATTTTCATAGCAGAATTTAACATCTTAGCGCTTATGCCGGTAAATGAATAATAACGAATTGCTGATCGCTACTGGTATCAAAGCTTGTTAGGTCTTGCTCAGCAGGTCCTTTTATGACTTGGCCTAAGTGATCAAAACGAGCACCATGACAAGGGCAGACGAAACCATTTTCCGCTGGCGCAACAGCACAACCTTTATGAGGACAAGACAGCAGTGAGGCAGCAAAGTTATTAGCCTCAAGTTTTACCACGCCAATAGCGTATTTACCGTAGCCAACAGTAACGGTGCTGTTGGTATTAAATGCCGTTCTATCGATGACTATTTTATCATTTTCAACGACAGCGTTAGCATGTTGTCTGTCTCTTATACACATCTCCGAGCCCACGAGACGGACTCCTAGATCGTATGCCGTCTTCTGCTTGAAAAAAA
>OJDZ01000953.1_pt1 | contig 13289 bp, 16 predicted proteins | sample 1592981 | NCBI WGS metagenome assembly OJDZ01 (sample SAMN05416851, study PRJEB24817) | seawater metagenome | isolation source: Sea water | place: Canada:Atlantic | collected 2013-07
GCTCTGCTAATAAAGGGCTTTGCAGTGTCTCTGTGATCGCCAACGACACCAACATGCTAATTACCTCCTCATGATTAAGGCGCAGCTTATCGACGCCCCACCGGCGGCTCAGGCTCACGCCGCCACCCGGCCCGCGTTCTGCCTCAATGGGAACCCCCTGATCGCGAAGCTCATTGATATCCCGCAGCAAAGTACGGTCACTGACTTCCAGTTGATCTGCAAGGCGCTTCATCGTCCAGATCTCATCCTGCCGTAATAACCCGACGAGACGATCCAGACGGTTCTGCTTATTCAGCAAACTTCCTTTGGCCATGGCCATTCCTTAAATACATGAAATACAAGACAGACGAGCAATGAAACAAGCATCACACAATAACCGACATTTAATGTCGGCTATTAGATTAATCTAATCCTGTGCCCACTCACAGACCCATTGAAGCAAGGACACCCAATCAGATATCTAAACAAGACAGACTTTAACGACCAAAAGGAAAACAAACATGCTCAATTCAACTGTTCATACTTCCCTTAACTCAACTGCGGCCAACATCAACAACAGCTTTGAAATCATCGCACTGCAATTTCGTGATAACGTCGAATTTGTAGATCAAGAAGCCGCCATGGCAAAGCTGAACGCAGTGGTTAAAACCGCCGCAGGCTTTCAGTCACGGGATTACTACTACAGCGAAGAAAATGGACACTGGATTGAATTTATTGTCTGGGATAACGAAGCATCAGCCAAAGCAGCCTCAGCAAACATGATGAAAAATGAAGACGCACTGGCCGTATTCAGCTTGGTTGATCAAACCACCATGCTCTTCTCACACTACCAGCACAAAGGCGGAACTGCCGCTTGAATCAAGCGCCACAAGCCTGTAGGAGCCGTTCAGCGTTTTTTGCTAACGGCGATTACGACCATTGAAATTGTCACATGCAATTTAGGCCCATACGAAGTCATTCATGTGGGCAGAAAATATAACCTCTCTGTCGGGGAATAAAAGACTCTAAACATCAAGTTATTTTATCTAGAAATCACCTTCTGCGACCTGAAAGCAAGTCAGGCCCATAGATCTCCACATTTTAACTACTTTATCTCTGTCATCAAAGACACAAAAAATGTCCACTTGGTAATTAGGGTAATAAGATAGTAACCATTGCTTTTTTAACTCCTCGTCGGGCGTATAGGAGTTCATTTCTCGCATTGTTAAATCATCGAATAGCACATTATGTTTATTCAGCCATTGAATAGTTTTCTCTCTCACCACATCACCGCGAGCAGAGAAAACATGAATTTTATAACCTTGCGCTTTCAACGCCTTAATTGTTTCTATCACAGGCGTATGAGGAATATCTTGATCACAGGCTTCAAAATAAGCATCCCAGTCTATTCTTTTACCTAAAGACTTATCAATATAATGAAATCTGTGTTTATTTAGGGCTAAAGTTCCGTCTAAATCGACTATGATTATTTTATTATTCATTAAATTTATTGATATCATCGTGGGCTAAAAGTAATAAATTTCGGACTCGTTTGAATTGCTCATGGTCATAATATTCATCTCCACTTGCAAGTCTCAATGTTAGCTTCCCGTCATTAATTACGGCTTTTTCATGTGCTAATTTATTTCTTTCCTTAATCACTTTGTGGAGGTTAGATTCATCAATAAAAATATCATTTATCTCATCATTTATCTCATCATTCATGGACAAATAAGTTAAACGTATTCTATTAAAATCAAAAATATTATAATCTTTAAAACTAACAATTAAATTTTCTATAGAATCTATTCTTTCAACTTTTGACATTCTACCTTTAAGGCTTTGTATAAGTTTTTTCTTGGTTTTTTTTAGTAATTTACTCTGTTCTTCATCATTAAGTTGATCACTCACTTTTTTGACTAAAATATCTCTAATGCTCTGATCAATATCACTAGTTACTGCCATCACAACACCACGTATATTATTAAGATCAGAAAGCTTTTTAATATGGTCTTCAATAATAGGTTCTATATCATCATAAAAAAAATCTCTGTGAACTATAAAAACTCCATCAACTTCATTATCAAACAAATACTTTCTTAATTCATGAGGTATTTTACCACTATAAAAAATCATATCAGTGTAAATTTTATTTCTAAGATGAGCGGCAATATTTAATCCATTCGCGCTATTTCCACCTAAGTCGTAATCAAAAATAATCAAATCATATGGATTATATTCATCCAACCTAACTGCTAAGGCCTCAATCTCCTGTTCCGAAATTTTATCTCTATGATCGAAATCTGGAATAAACCCATATTCTCGAATAAGAGACTTTAGCCTAGCTACATCTCCTTCAACTTCAGAAAATTGATCTTCAAACCAAAGGACTTTATATTCTAATTTCATGTTTTCCTTAACCTTATTAGGATTTTAAAGCCTTTTTCTGGCTGATCAGGGAGTACTAAATCACCGCCCATTTTTTCTATTTGTTTTTTACTGTGGAAAAGACCTAATCCAGACCCTCTAGTTGTCGTAACACCTTTTTCAAAAATCCGGCTAGGCTCTATTAATGACTTATCTAGTCCTCGACCATTATCTTCAACCAATACTTCAATAATACCGTTAGTCTTAGTTTCTATTTTAAAAAATATAATAGAAGCTCTGGATTTCTTGGCATTACTTACTAAATTATCTAACACCATACTCAACTCTATTGGCGTAAAATTAGTAATAAAAGGTTTAGAGTTTTGCTCAACTTTAATTTGAATTCGACTGTTATAAGCTGTTGATATCGTATTCAAATACTGCTCGATATAAACACCAATATCATCTTTAATTTTCGTTGAATCGAGCTTAAAGTTAGCCGTTGTAGCAAAGCGAGACGTTGTCATCACCTTGTCTACAGATTCAAGCAAGTCACTTAATGAGCCAGAAATTTTTTCTCTATCAAGCTCTTGATTTGGATCATTAATTGAAAGTAAGGCTGATGTAATTTTTTGTTTTGCAGATGCAGTATAAATAATAATTTGATGGAGGAAGCTTTCTAACTGCTCTTTATCTTTGTTCTCACTAGAAAGAAGAAATAAATTACGCTTCTTTTCTTCATCATAAGCTGTATAGAGTGTCTCGGCTTTATTCTCTGCTTCTGTTCGCAGCTGAACCTGCTTAACAGTTTCTTGTTCAGCTTCAAATCGTAAGATAGCTTCTTGCTTTGCCTTCTTCTCAGCTTCGGCACGTGCGGACATTTCTTCTGAGGCAATTCGTAATGCTTCCTCCTCAGCTTTTTTTAGCTCAACAAAACGCTTTCGAGCTAAATCAATATTATTTTTTAAATGATCATCTTCAATACTCTCTGCGAGTTTGGCTAAGCGTTCGACTGAACCTTCAAAATAATTTGATTTTTCATCAAGCACATCAATTAAGTTCTGACTATATTCTAATAATTCAATGTCTTTGGCTCCTGCAAGCTTAGATACAACATCAATAATATTTGATCTATTTTCATCTAAAGCTAGTCTCTCAGCAGTATCATATGTTTTATCTATCTTATCATGCCAAGTAACGCCAACAACGTAGTTTTCAAGTCGACGAAGACACTTAGTGACAACATAATCAAATAGTTGCTTAGACGCCTCTGTCTCTACAAGCCCCTTATCTCGACTAGATGATTCTTTAAACTTTGATTCTGGGCCAGCAATATCAACACGCCCCATAATATCTCGGGTACCTAATGTTCTGGAATACCCTTGCTGATGACGGCGATCCACTTTCCAATAATCATCACCCTCCTCCCCTACAGGAAAAACACGAAAGCCATTTCTAAACATAAACAAAGATCCAAAACTAACAGAATCAACTCCCGATCTCGATTTAAACGTATGCTTAGCAGACAGGTTTAAATAAAATATTTGACAGCTAAACCCCGAATCTAAAAGTTCAGTATATGGAGCAGCCGACTCTTTTATTTTATAAATTAACTCACCTCTATCAACCAATGTACTTGTAAAATAACCGTTATTATCTAAATCGACTTGAAGCCAAGTTGTTTTTAGCTTAAGTACGTCAAAAATAGTATTTTTCACTTCACCATTTACAATATTAGAAGCCGTTTCAAGTGAGTCTTCCCCTTTACTTAAAACTATTAGATCTTGCTCTCTCTCTCTTTGGCAATGCAGATTCAGTCTCATTTGAACAACTGAATTTCCAAATGGGTTAACTAATTTTGCTAAATTACGTTTTAGCCTTAACAATTTTTTTCTATCCCAAGAAAGTGGTTCTCTTAAAGATGAAATTTCTAAAATAACGCCACTGGTTTTTAGGGAGTACTCCTTGGAAGATGAAGAAAAATTAGATTCAGTATGATATTTAATGTCTATATTCTCAAACCTAACTTTTGAGTCTTTTTCAAAATCACCCCAATCAACATTTAATACGTGAACAACAGAGTCTTTTTCTGATTTTGATTGGAGTCTTAATCTTCCACCTAAACGGTCACAGGAAAATCGGCCAACCCCTTTGTTTCCAGCATAAACTCTCGAAACTACGCCATCTTCCGAACCATCCTGTTTTGCTGAATGAGCAACTTTCAGCCATTTTCCAACCAAGTCGTCATAACTCATTCCTTTTCCATCATCCAAAATAATAATTTTACTAATTTGGTCATTTTCAACTTCAAAAGAAATTTCTACATTCTTAGCTCTAGCATCAAAAGAGTTCTTAACAAGTTCAAATAGGGCAACAAAATCATTATTAATCAAGTCTTTACCGATCACAGATTTTAAGAAAGAACTTACTTCAAAATTTAATATTTCTGAGTTCTTATTCATCTTAATGACTCACTCTATGTATTTTTCCAAGCAGTATTCCTAATATTTCACCAAGAAAAGGAGGTACCGCATTCCCTACTTGGGTATATCTAGGACACTCTTGGGTTCTTCGAGAACCGCCTGTTGTGTATTTCCCTCTAAAAACATAGTCATCAGGAAAAGACTGAATTCTAGCATTCTCTCTTACAGTCAAGATCCTTGGCTCTGAATAATGTAGTAAGTCATCAGGTAGTGTCGTTAAAGTGCGCGAAGGCTCTTTAGGGTTTAATACTGAAATAACCTGTTTTTTAGTACCAATTATTTTTTTATGCTCATCACTTAAACCTTTACCTGGTTGGCATAATTCAAGGATGGTTTTGAATTTTTCTATGGTTTCAGGGCGATGACGCGCAATACGTAAACTATTGGGTTTAATACCTTTCAAGCCCTCTCTCATGAGCTTTTGATATGCATTTAATCGCCGAGGTGGTTTATAATCAATTTGCTTAAAACCTTGCGTTATACTTCCCGAATGATAAATAAGCGGATATCTTGATGTTTCCAAATCGCCAATAGCTGACTTAACATTTACAGGTCTATTAGGTAGATTTTTCTTATTTAAAAAATCCAATCGAAGTGACGCAAGAACCTGAAAAGGATTAATATCGTTTCGAAACAAATCAGATCGAATACCAATCATTATGAAACGCGTTCTTTTCTGAGGTACACCGTAATGCTCGCTATGCAGGTAGTCTGTAAAGACGTGATAACCCAATTTTTCAAGTCTAGCTTTCACAACCATAGAATAAGGCAATTTTTCTCTTTCGCCTTTGGCATCTTTAAATTTTGAGTTAAAACCTCTTACGTTCTCCAGTACTAAATATTTCGGAGACACGATTTTTACCATGTTCATATATTCTTCAGACAGTTTATTTCTAGGATCTGAGGAATTTCGCCTTCCTGCCAAAGAAAACCCCTGACAAGGTGGGCCACCTGCGATTAGGTCAACACTGCCCTTTAGCGAAGCTAACTCTTTAGGGTAGTTTTCCAATATATCTTGAATAGTTGTCGATTCTTGAGGCAGCCATGAAGGCCAGTTGAAGTGGTTATATTTACCATCGATCAGATTGTACTTGAAGGTTTCAAACGCCATCGAGTCTTTTTCAACAGCGAACAACCCTGTCCAGCCAGCCTTACCAAGCCCTAGAGAAAATCCGCCACAACCTGAGAATAAATCTATGTAGGTTCCTGCTTTTTTATTGTTTCCCGATTCCATTAACATCTACTCTATGAATTGCTATCTGAGCTAGTTCTATAATGAACCTGATTGATTCTAATTGCCAGGATACAACAAATACATCACATGGCAAGTTATCACGAATCACTACTTATCAAACGCCTTCCTTATTGTTGTAGACTGTATAACTCTTAGTGCATAAATTAGAATCCGTGGTCTTAAGTCAGAAAAAATCCAGTCGACCACTCTGCGAATAATGTCTGATTTTCTAGTTAGGATCATTGCTGTGCTGCTATAAACCCAAGACCTCCCTCCCCCTAACGAACAACGATACTAACCCTCAACCGCCTCACTTTCTTTAAATCTTGGCGTCGTTTTAATTCGTTTCACAATCGGTATCCCTCTAATAACCACCATTACCAATACCACCGCGCCGATGATCAGTGGAATAGGCTCTTCCAATGTCAGCGCCGATACATCCATGATTGCAATACCTAGAACAGTAAATACAAGGCCCAGTCCACCAAGTAGATACAAGATGCCATTAACACTGGAGAAGTTATTAGCACTGCGAGCCACCCGAGGGTTGTTATTAGAAACAAGTACCGAGGTGGTTTGGCCTATCTTGAAGGCGCTTTCTATGGGGTTGCCATCCGCTTCAAATTGCCATTTTTGGTTGTCTGCAGTGTATTCAATTGTGGGGCACCACAGAATACTGGTGCCCTGCCTAGATCTGAATTCGCGTCGGTTAACCGCAACAATATTGCCCGTCACTGATTTGGATTCACGTAGAAAGGCTCGATCCAAGCGAAGAAGAAACACGGCGAGTAACACGAGACTAAGGCCCGTTAAGGTAAAGAGTAAAGGGACTACAAACATATGACCTCCGTTGTCTGATGTCTTATTTTACCAGATTACTGCATGGAGGCTAGCGTAACGTCAGCGATTGGGCTTTTCGCCGATAGGATCAGCTCCTACAAAAAAACAGCCGCCAAACGGCGGCTGTTTCAGTCTCTTTGAATATACTCTCCCCTACCCGGTCACTCCTCAAGCCGCTGCATATAGAAGCGCGCACTGAAGGTCACTTGGTCAAAAGTACCGCCGGTTTTCACGCAATTTGGCGTGAAGTGATCGCCGGTGCCTTGGTTATAAAACAACGAAAGCGAAACGATGCATTGGTTCTGGCGTCCGCCGTTGGTGGTGATGGTGGCATCGACGGTAGGTAAGCTACCAGTGGCGCCGTTGCTATTAACGATGTATTGACCGAGCGTTGGCAGCGGTGAGGCATTCACGCAGGTGCTGCTCGGTGTGATATTTGCGCTGCGGTTCGTTGTAGGCGGCGATCAAGGTGGGCATGAGTGTATTTCCTGCTCCGGCGTAATAGGGAACTGTATTCGCTTGCCCTTTTAGTGAGCATCGTCATTACTTAAACTGAATTCTTGCATTCGCGCTTTCGCTATCCGCTTAGATTTTTCATCTGACTCAGGGTTCTGCAATGCTTTCTGCATATACGCCATCCCTTTTTCGATGTTTTTTTCCACTCCTAGGCCTTCAAAATAGAGATCCCCCATGTACAGCTGTGCACGAGAACTATCTTGGTCCGCTGCCTTTTTAAACCAATACGCCGCACCTTCATAGCTCGGCGCAATGCCAAAACCAAAAGCGTACATATCACCTAACATTAGCTGTGAGTCTAGATAGCCTAGCTCTCCAGCTTCTTGAAAATAAACAACCGCTGAACTCTTGTCGCTCCCCATAGCACCAGTCTCGATAATTTTCATACCTTTAAGGTGTAATGCTTCCAGCGGTTTCTTATTTTCAGTACTTGATGAACCTATTTTTTCTTTAACCTCATCAGCAATTACTGCCACCGAACACAATGAACAGATAACCAACAATGCTGTAATAAAGACTCTAAACGACATTAAATTCATAGTGGTTCTTTGGTTAAAAAACATGATGTATCTCCATAATAAATTTTCAGCTACTCAGCTCGGATCAAGCCTGCCTTCATAGGCAACGATTAATCCAATCAGCGGCGTAGATATTTCGATATTGAAACAGAACTGCCCTGCTTTCTCGGTTTCATAGCTTCGTCCCGCGGGTAGCAGTGCTTTTGGCATAGGGATCAAGAGGGTCAGGGATCAAGAGGGTCGGATCAAGAGGTTCAGAGTCGTTGATAATCCCTAGTAACTGCCAATATCGCTTTAGTCACTGCAATCGCACTTTCACTTGAGTAACCTCCTCCACCGGTTATGACCGCAGGAACATTCATATCAGCAAGTTTCTTCAATGTTAACTTTTCTCGCTCGGTCACATCATCAACAGTGAGTTTTAGCCCACCTAATTTATCTACTGCAAGTACATCAGTACCCGCTATAACAAATGCAAATTTGAACTCGCCAGTGATTTTACTTAGAGCTATCTTCAGGCACTCCAGATAGGTCTCACCATCAGTGCCCGACTTAAGCTTCATTGATATGTCTACACGCTCCCGCGTGAATTCGCTCGCGGGGTAAATACTGGCATTGTAGATATCAAGCAAAACGACATTAGGGTTATCCATGAAGGTCTGAGCATTACCGTTACCGTGGTGTGCATCGGTATCAATAATAAGAATCCTGTCATCTTTATTAACGTGGCCATCTTTGAGTAACTGCTGGTAGCAAATACCGATGTCGTTATAAACGCAGAACCCTTCCATATTTTGTGGCATTGCATGGTGGTAACCACCAGAAAGATTCCAGAAAACGCTACCTTCCTCCAAGGCTTTCTTCGCACCTAACAAAGTACCTGCTACCCCCCAACGCATGGGCGTCAGTATTTTTTTATCTAGGTATGAATAACTTAAAAACGGCACTTTTGGTATTTCTAGCGCTTGCATGATGCCATTCTTATTTTTTACACGGTGCCGCATAACGCTGGTCAAAAAATCATCAACGATACTTATTTCAATCGGTCCTTCAGGGGATAAAAATTCGACCTGATCCGATCCAGCCAACTCATCATGAATTTTACAAAATTTCATACCGTCAAATGGATGCAGATATTTCAGCACCCCTAGGTCGATATTAAAATTTTTATTGTAAATTACTTTCATGCAAGGGCCTTGCTGTTGTTTGCCAATTCGTTTGCATAGCGGAGCACTTCATTTGGTGTCCATATGCCACGACCCAAAACCTTACCTAAACGACCATAATCATGAGCAGAAGGCCGGAAAGTCGCCGCTTTACCACTCGCAACTTTCAAACAATCAGCAACAATATTGGAACAGTTATTTTTTGCAAGTTGATATCGAGGGGCATTTGAGACCAAATCAGATATGTGCTGTGCGAGATGTTCTTCATTTACGCATGGGATTAATACGGTTATTGGTTCCCTTCCTCCTTCAGAGTAAATATCCTCTTGGAGGGCTGCCATGAAATGACCCGGATGACTTCGCTTGATCTTCAAGTCTTTCTTTCCTGCTGCGTCTGCCGGCCAAAAACTTATGTAATCAGTACCAAAAGACAATGAGCTGTGCCCTACCATATTGCCGTGAGGTGGCCATACGTGAACTTTTAACATGCGTTATCTCCCTATAATCGAAAAGCTCACTGGTCATTCTTTCAAACAGACCAGAACCAAAGTATCTATACGCATGCTTAGTTAGCGTATACGCAACAAATGGCTGTTTCAAAAAGCTGCTAATCTTAACCTTAATTTCAAGAAAATTATTAGTTCGATAGTAACGAACTATGCTCTTCAGTGCTAATAGATCAAGTAAGAGACAATAATGCTCGTATTCTTATGTTTAGTGACCACTTCAGCGTCAGGTAATACCCTCTAGGTTTCCCCTCGCCTGGGATCAAGATCAAGAGGGTCTGCAAGATCAAGAGGGTCAGAGTCCTAGATCAAGAGGGTCAGAGTCCTTGATATTTATCACTCCCCTACCCAATCAAGGTCGAGGTGCGCGGTAAAGCCTAATCGCCATTGGCGCTGTTGTTGTGCGGACTGCACTCCCAGTCATATCTTCACTTAGGTATGTCATATTCCTTTTCTGGTATAGACATGACTACCTCGTAATTCCAAGGATAATCAGGGTACTCCGCCTTCAGAGCAGCAACGTCGTCTCCATAAGTATCAGAGATTTCGACCTTGAGAACGCTATACATATTACTTCGGACCACCTCAATTTCATGGCCAGCATTCACATAGCCGAAGTAGTTGATCTTTCCGGGTAGTACTTCAACCTCGTAGGCGAACTCAGCACGAGGGCTGGCTCCTTGCCCTATCAGGAAATAATTACCTGCTTCGACCTTAAGTAACTTCGGGCCTGAAGTGTCTATGCCCATAGCTTTCCCGCAACCAATCTTCTTTTCTGGGAACCATGATGATGTTTTGGTACTGAGTGCCATGACTCCTACTGACTTAGCTTCACAAGACGTGTTAATCATGACGAGTCCCATTTCTGCAGGTAGTGGTTCATCCATCTTTAAAGTCGATGAACAACCAACAATCAGTCCTGTAAGAGCAATTAAAGCGATAGTTTTCACTGTAAGGAGTCCTTTCAATATATGGGTGAACGTTGAGTTTACTGCAATTGATATTTCGCTCAACTGCCGTGTGGCAACATTATTCATTGATGTAAAGCCGATTTGTTCGAAGTGAAGTCAGAAGACAAGTCCTTAGAAAGGACTAACCCAGAGAGGTCTGCTTCACTAACGAGCTGCCTAAACTCTTTACTGCAATACACGCCAAAGTAATCATCAAAATCTGTCTTAAAAATTACTTCCTCAGTATCAAAAAACAAGGAAGCGACTTCTCCAAATGAATCCTTTGTACTGATCTTTTCATTGGCAGAAACGACCTTCAAAGGATTGAATATCGCCCCTTCTTTGGACGCTTCATTTTCAGAACTGTACATCACTGGTAACAGCTCACCATGAGGCTCGATAATGCCTTTTAATGACTTCAGCGCCTTCTCAGAAAAAAACAGGTGACCACTATGTACCTGAAGGTCAGGGATAGGCTTATCACTCTTACCACCCAAAGCAGGCTCAAAACGAACTGATAATTTTTGCCAGATCGGAGCATATTCTCTTGGGTCGCACTCAATCTGGATAAGATTTTCTTCACCCAGCTTTTCGATGACCTCTTCATCGTCATACACAAGGCTTAGGTAATCGATGTCATTGGATTTAAGGCGATACAGCATTAAAAGGCCTCGTGTTTCTGATCGGCCCGGAGCATCACTTCCTGAGGCAATGAACCAGTTTGTAAACGAAAAGACACACCTACAAGGAGCTTATCAAGATCAGCTTGTCTCTTTTACGATTAGAGCGAAGAACACTGCGGAGCCACCCGTAGTAATGATGCCGGTGGATGCGGCTGTGCGGAACAGCGTTTTTTAAACGTTCTGGCATATGAGATTTAGCTGCTGTGTTGTGAGGTAACCAACACCCATTTATAGGGTCATCGATCCGCCGACGATGTTTCGCCAGAATAAGTCTTAAAGGTGCTGCTTTTGGATGAGCGCCAGACACCACTGCGTGAGCATCACATAACTCATGCGGCCTTGGGTCTCCCATTCTCGCCATATTGCTGGCGAGATTACCTGAACTATGCCCTTCTCCCTTTACTTCAAGGAGTGACATACCAGCGGCTTCCTCTCTATAACGAGCGACACCCTCTTCAACCTGAGCGGTTATATAGACATCGTTAAGCACAGCTTCTGTCAGCTCTGCCTCATTATCGATCAGTGAGTATATTCTCCGCTCTAGGCTCGTTTGGAACACATATGGCTGGCGGTTGTGCATAGCAATTCCTTTGCTTAGGAAGATTATTTATTAATTGTCGCGGATAAGATCCGTTCTTACAAGCCCAGTAACATCCAGCTTAAGCGCTAGGTATCGCGCAAGCTCCACAATCAAAACAGCCGCCCAACGGCGGCTGTTTCAGTCTCTCTAAATATTACTCTCTCCTACCCGGTCACTCCTCAAGCCGCTGCATATAGAAGCGCGCACTGAAGGTCACTTGGTCAAAAGTACCGCCGGTTTTCACGCAATTTGGCGTGAAGTGATCGCCGGTGCCTTGGTTATAAAACAACGAAAGCGAAACGATGCATTGGTTCTGGCGTCCGCCGTTGGTGGTGATGGTGGCATCGACGGTAGGTAAGCTACCAGTGGCGCCGTTGCTATTAACGATGTACAGACCGAGCGTTGGCAGCGGTGAGGCATTCACGCAGGTGCTGCTCGGTGTGAGATTTGCGCTGCGGTTCGTTGTAGGCGGCGATCAAGGTGTGCATGAGTATTTCGCCTGTGTCGTCAGTAGGAACAAGCGCTTCCCAGCATCGCTTCCATAAGGTCTCGAGCATGTGTGTTCCTTACTTAGGCATATAGATGATTGTGTTCTGTCTACGTTGGCTTATGACGCTGTAGGTAAGCATCAAATACAAATGGTGTCGATATGATTACAGCCAAGTACACAAAATGATGGAATTTAAACCCGGCGATAAAAAGGAAAAAAATAAGGCAGGTAATGACAAAGGGCTGTATGTACTCCTGAAGTCCTTTTTTAAGAGCAGCCACAAGCGCAGATTCTTTTATATTGCGATTTCGTATCAAGAATAAACACAGGCAAAGACACATGCTAATTAGTGCTGGCAACCCTAGCGCTCCTGTGAGGCTATAATCTTGAGCACCCGTAATCAGTGGAACAATGTACATGCCAGCCACTACAATATTTACAACGGTTCCAGCCTGTAAAATTACCTGCCGACGCCAGTCTTCTCGCTTTCGGTCTAGGTGTTTGAGCTTGTAGTTACCAATACGCCGTATTTCTTTTTGTTTTACATCTTCTTTCACTACGCTGGCTCTGCTCATCCAATATTAAGCCAGATTGTCGCGAATACGGTGTGTTACTACAAGCTTGTAGGTTCGTTCAGCATACCTCTTTCGCAAGTTGATAAATCATATCTTCTTTTATATCCAAATATTGGCTGTGATCAATGCCATAATATTCAACCGACTTTTGAACCAACCCTCCCATGGAATCCAGTGAATCAAAGTTCCAATACGCTTCGTATTCATGACTTATGTCTTTCGCCAAGATTAACAGTGCGTTCGCTGCAATCACATGCTCGTCTACTTCTGCGCGTCCCATTAGTGCGGCCTGAGCATGAGGCTGAGAGCGAAGTGCTGAGCTTAACTCGATTGGCATAAACCATCGTTCTGCAAGCTCACCTGCAATGCTATAGCGATCGATTCCAAAGTGAGTTCTTTCGG
>OJDZ01000958.1_pt1 | contig 13208 bp, 7 predicted proteins | sample 1592981 | NCBI WGS metagenome assembly OJDZ01 (sample SAMN05416851, study PRJEB24817) | seawater metagenome | isolation source: Sea water | place: Canada:Atlantic | collected 2013-07
AACTCCAACTGGGCAAGTGTTTGAATGACACTGTCTAACCATTATACATCCCATGGCTACTAAAGCTGTAGTTGCTACTCCATATTCTTCTGCTCCCATCATGGCTGCAATAACAACATCTCTTCCTGTTTTAATTCCTCCATCTGTTCTTAGAGTAACTTTATGTCTTAAATTATTTAAAGTTAAAACTTGATTGGCCTCAGTTAAACCCATCTCCCAAGGTATCCCAACATATTTAACACTTGTTTGCGGTGTAGCTCCTGTTCCTCCATTATGTCCAGAAATTAAAATTATATCTGCTTTTGCTTTAGCTACCCCAGCTGCAATTGTTCCTATACCAGATGATGCTACTAATTTTACACCAACTCTTGCTTTTGGATTTGCTTGTTTAAGATCATAAATTAATTGAGCTAAATCCTCGATAGAATAAATATCGTGGTGAGGTGGTGGTGATATTAAGGTTACACCCGGTGTTGAATGTCTTAATTTAGCAATTTCTTCTGTAACTTTAAACCCTGGTAATTGACCTCCCTCACCAGGTTTTGCCCCTTGTGCAATTTTAATCTCTATTTCGTTACAGTTATTTAGATATTTAAGTGTTACTCCAAATCTAGCAGAAGCTATTTGCTTAACTCTAGAATTAGCACTGTCACCGTTTTCCATCTTAATAAATCTTTTTTCATCTTCGCCACCTTCACCACTACAAGAGGCTCCTTTAATTCTATTCATTCCTATAGCTAAAGTTTCGTGTGCTTCTTTCGATAATGCGCCATGAGACATACTTCCACTTCCAAATCTTGTTAAAATATTTTCAATTGGCTCTACTTCTGAAATATCTAAAGATGGGTTTAAATTTCTATCTCTAAATCCAATCAAATCTCTAAGGTGTATAGGTGGAAGATTATAAATACCTTCTGCATATTTTTTATAAGCTTCAAAAGAATTTGACGAAACTGCACTTTGTAAAAGGTGAATAAGCTTACCTTGATATTGATGAGTTTCACCATTCTTTCTATACCTATAAATTCCCCCAATTGGTAAAACTGTATCTGTTCCTTCAAATGCTTCTTTGTGAATAGTTCTTAATTTTTTTTCTATTCCATTTAAACCTATGCCTGAAATTTTTGATAAAATTCCTGGAAAATACTCTGATGCTACTGTTCTGCTCAAACCAACTGTTTCAAAATTACATCCACCTCTATAAGAACTTATGACCGAAATTCCCATTTTAGACATTATTTTCAGAAGCCCATAATTTACTGATTGTATATATCTCTCTATGCATTCATCGTACTCAAACTTTCCAAATAATTTTTTTTCAAACCTTTGATATAAACTATCCAGTGCTAAATAAGGATTAACAGTAGTAGCCCCAACACCTATAAGTGTTGCAAATGAATGTGTGTCTAATGCTTCCCCAGTTTGAGCATTGATTGATGCATAACCTCTTAATTTTTTTTTTATAAGATAGGTATTTATTGCACCAACACTTAATAGCATTGGAATGGGTAATCTTTTTTCAGAAATATTTTTATCACTTAAGATTAATTGAGTAAGGCCTTGTCTAACTGCAATTTCAGATTCTTTTCTAATTCTCTCAATAGAGGTTTCAAGATTTTCACTTTTATCAAAAGTACAATCAATTATTATTGATTTTTCACCGAAGAAATTAGTAAATTTTTCTAATTGAGAATTTGATAATATAGGGCTGTCTAAAACATATATGTTTTCTTCTGTTAAATTAGTAAAATCTAAAATATTTCCAAGATTACCAAAACGAGTTTTTAAACTCATAACCTTGTTTTCTCTTAAAGAATCAATTGGTGGATTTGTAACTTGACTAAAGTTTTGTCTAAAAAAATGGTAAAGCGGCCTATAACGGTCAGATAGTACCGCAAGTGGAGTGTCATCACCCATAGAACCAATGGCCTCTTTTGCATCTTCTGCCATGGGATGAAGAATAAGCTCTAAATCCTCTAAACTATAACCAAATGTATGTTGTCTTTTTTTTAGCTCATCACCTGAAAAAGTAGATTTTTCATTTTTTATTGGAAATTTTTTTTCTAAATCAATTATCTGATTGTTAAAATGTTTAAACTCTTTTGCCAAATAATCTTTTATTTCAACATTAGAAAATACTTTACCTTTAGCTATTCTAACTCCAAGAATTTCTCCAGGTCCTAATCTACCTTTTTTAAGAATTTGCTTCTCATCAATTTCAACCATTCCTGTTTCTGATCCTGCACATAATATTTTGTCTTTTGAAATAGTATATCTCATTGGGCGTAACCCATTTCTATCAGCAGCTACAATGGCCCATTCATTATCGGTAGCTGCAATAGCAGCTGGTCCATCCCATGGCTCCATTGTACTGTTTAAAAAATTAAATAGTTGTTGATGATCTTTTGATAATGTTTGACTTTTTTTAGACCATGCATCTGGAATTAACATTAATTTTGCAAGGGGTGCTGATTGGCCAGAAATATTTAAAAGTTCAAAAACACTATCTAGTGCAGCAGAGTCTGATGATCCTGGTTGTATAACTGGTTTTAAATTTTCCATATTATCAAATAAAGGGCTGTCCATTTCTTGCTCATGAACTTTCATCCAGTTTGTATTTCCTTTGAATGTATTTATTTCTCCATTATGAGCTAGTGCCCTAAAAGGTTGTGCCAAGTCCCAGCTTGGTGCAGTGTTTGTTGAAAACCTTTGATGAAATATTGCAAATCTAGATATAAATCTCTCATCTTTTAAATCTAAATAAAAGTCTGCAATAGACTCTGCTAAAAACATTCCCTTATAAATAACTGACTTAGAACTTAGTGAACAAATATAAAAACCTTCTATCGCATCTTTAATAGCTTCTTTTTCAATTTTTCTTCGAGATTCATAAATTTTTCTTTCTAACTCTTTTTCTGTTAAATCTTTATTATTATGTTTGAATAGAACTTGAGTGATTTCTGGTCTCGTAAGATTTGCTTTTTCACCTAAAACTTTTGGATTTACTGGAACCTGTCTCCATCCATAAATACTAAAATTACTTTTTGTTAATTCACTTTCAATTAAAGTTCTTGCATTTTCTTGTGCTTGATAATTATTTCTAGGTAAAAAAATCATACCCACACAAATTTCTGAACCATCATGGTCGTGACCTGTGATTTCTATTTTTTCAGCAAAGAAATCTGAAGGAATTTCCAAATGGATTCCAGCTCCATCACCTGTTTTTCCATCAGCATCAACAGCTCCTCTATGCCAAACTGCTTTTAAGGCATTAATTCCATATTCAACTACTTTCCTTGATTTTTTGCCCTCTGTAGAAGCAATTAACCCTACTCCACAAGCATCATGCTCCATTTCTTTTGAATAAACATGACCGTCTTCAAGAATTTTAAGATTTTTTTTATAATTTTTCATTAAGCAACCTTCTCTTTACTGAGTTCTTTACTCTCTAAAAAATTTTTTATTGATACTGCTACGTCTCTTCCATCTTTTATAGCCCAGACAACTAAAGATGCGCCTCTAATAATGTCTCCTGCTGCAAAGACACCTGGTAAATTTGTCTCCATTGTATCAAAATTAGTTTTTAATGTTCCCCATTTAGTAACTTGTAGATCTTCAGAGCCAAATAGTTTTGGTAAATTTTCAGGATCAAAGCCAAGAGCCTTGATTACTATATCTGCTTTAATATTAAAGTGAGAATCATTCTGGATTTCTGGTTTACGTCTACCACTGTCATCAGGTTCACCAAGTTTAATTTTATCCACCATCAAACCTTCAACTTTATTTGTTCCAACAAATTCTTTAGGGCTAGATAACCATACAAACTCTACTCCCTCTTCCTCTGCATTAGCTACCTCTCTAGCAGATCCAGGCATATTTTCTTTGTCTCTTCTATAAAGGCATTTAACTGATTTTGCTTTTTGTCTGATTGAAGTCCTAACACAGTCCATTGCAGTGTCACCTCCTCCAATTACAACAATATTTTTTCCTTCAGCATTTAAGGTTCCATTATCAAATAACTCTACCTTATCTCCTAATCCTTTTTTATTTGAAGCTGTTAAAAATTCCATAGCTGGAAAAATATTTCCTAAATCTTTTCCTGGTAGATCTATTTCTCGAGCTTTATAAACTCCAGTTGCAATTAAAAGAGAGTCATGTTTTTTTCTTAATTGCTCTAATGTAGCATCTTTTCCAACTTCAAAATTTTGAACAAATTTAATTCCACCCTCTTCTAATAATTTGGTTCTTCTTTCTACAACAAATTTTTCTAATTTAAAATTTGGGATCCCATAAATCATTAAACCACCAGCTCTATCATATCGATCATATACAGTAATTTGATAACCTAACTTACGTAACTGCTCTGCAGCAGCAAGACCAGCTGGACCAGCACCTATAATTCCAATACTTTGACTCTTTTCATTTTTAACTTTTATTGGATTTACCCATCCTTGTTCCCAAGCATTATCAGTAATATACTTCTCAACTGAACCTATAGTTACAGTTCCATGTCCTGATTGTTCGATTACACAATTTCCTTCACACAATCTATCTTGTGGACATATTCTTCCACACACCTCTGGCATGTTGTTAGTGCTTTGAGATAATTCGTAAGCCTCTTTTAATCGTCCCTCTGCAGTTAATTTCAGCCAATCTGGAATATTATTACTTAATGGACAATGTACCTGACAAAAAGGAACTCCACATTGTGAGCATCTGCTAGATTGTTCGCCTGCCTTTTCGTTAATAAACTCTTTATAAATTTCGTTAAAATCTTCTTTTCTGTTGCCAACTTCTCTTTTAGGTGGAGTTTGTTGACCTATTTTAACAAATTTAAGCATTTTTTCTGACATATATACCCTTTAATAAACTGAGCATATAATAAGGTTTTGTGTAATAAAAGACAAACAAGGTCAATATATATGACCTTAAGTTTACAATAAATACTGTTAATTCTTTGTATTTTAATTTTTGCATATCTAATATGTTCAAATGGAATTGTTTAAATCATCGAATATTTAAGCTACGAAGCTTTAAATGTTCTCAAATATTATTGAAATTATAATCCTATCACTAGTTCAAGGTATATCAGAATTTTTACCAATAAGTTCTTCGGCTCATTTAAACATTGTTGAAATAATCTTTGAGTTTAATTCTAACTCACTAATGATTGACGTTAGTCTCCATCTTGGCTCTTTACTAGCAATAATCTTTTATTTTAGAAGAGAGCTACTAGACCTTAGAAATAATCAAAAATTATTATCTTTATTAATTATTGGCTCTATACCAATTGTAATAGCTGGGTACATAATCAGCTCCACGGGTCTAGTTAGTCTATTAGAAAATAATTTAAAGATAATTGCTTGGACGACATTAATTTTTGGAATTATTTTATATCTCGCAGATAAAAGTAAATTTGATAAAAAAATATCCTCCAACCTAAATTTTAAAACAATACTATATATCGGTTTGTTTCAAATACTTGCTTTAATACCAGGTGTGAGTAGGGCAGGAATTACAATAACAGCTGCAAGGCTTTTTAGATTTAATAGATTTGATTCAAGCAAAATTTCTTTTTTACTAGCTATACCTGCAATAGCTGGAGCAAGTGTACTACAATTAAAAAATGCTATTGGCCAAAACTTTGAATTTAACTACCTTATACTAATATCAATCACTCTTTCTTTTTTATTTTCTTATTTTACAGTTAAGTTTTTCTTAGACTACATAAACAAATTTTCTTTAAATGTTTTTGTAATTTATAGAATTATTATTTCAATAATTTTATTTATAATAATATATAATTAATTTTTTTTTAATATTGGTGCTAATTGTGAAAATAAAACACCAAATAAAATAAATAAACATCCAAACAAATTATTTATATCTAAAATTTGATCTAATAAAATCCAAGCAGCAATTGTTGCAAAAACACCTTCTAAAGAAAAAATTATTGCTGATGGAGCAGGGGATATATTTTTTTGTGCATATATTTGCAAAACAAATGCAAGGCCTCCAGATAAAACTCCAGCATATAAGATTTGAAATTTTTCTTTAAGAATATTAGACCAAATAAAGTCTTCAAAAATTAACCCTATAATTAATGATAAAGAGGCAACAATTAAAGTTTGAATTGCACCAATTGTTAATGGAAGATTGTAGTTTTCTATAATTTTACCAGTAAAGATAATGTGTGTGCTCCAGAAAAATGCACCCATTATTATAAGCGCATCACCAGTTCTAACCGTTGCACTGTAAAAATTAGTTAGCAAATAACCTCCCATCACACAAAGAAGAACTGAAGGCCAAATACTCCAGTGAATTGGCTTTTTATACATAAAAAAAATTATAAACGGGACCATTGGTACATAAAAAATAGTAAAGAACGCTGCATTAGCAACATCTGTATAGAGTAAAGCCACTTGTTGAAGTGCTGATCCCAAGAATAAAGATAGGCCTATTAAAAGAGCTAAGTTGGTAAATTCTTTTTGATTTCTTTGGACTGATTTTGAGATATTTTTTCTTTCAAAAATAAAAGCTAAAGGGGCTACTACTAAAAAGCCAACAAAAAACCTTACCGCATTAAAAGTGAAAGGACCAATGTCGTCCATTCCAGTATCTTGAGCTATAAAAGTTGTTCCCCATATGAATGTACAAAGTAATGCACAAAATAATGATGAGGTTTTTGACATTAAAATCTATACAGCTAATTTATAAGCAAAATTTTTGCCTAAATTTTCTTTTAGATCATTATTAAATCTAGCTGCTTCAGCTCCATCAATTATTCTATGATCATATGATAATGAAAGCGGTAACATTGTTCTTGTTTCAAATTTTCCATTGAAAAAAATTTGTTTTTTTTGTGCTTTACCCACTCCTAGTATAGCAACTTCAGGATAATTTATTATTGGTGTAAAAAATGAACCTCCAATTCCTCCAAGGCTTGTAATGGTCATGGATCCTCCAAAGAATTCTTTCTTATCTATTTTTAAATTTCTACATTGGTCACTTACTGTTTTCAATTCATTGCTAATATATGAAATACTTTTATTGTCAGCATTTCTAATTTTTGGCACCATCAAACCATGAGGAGTATCAACTGCAATTCCAACATGAAAATAATTTTTCATTGTTATTTTTCCATTTTCAATATCATCTATTGATGAGTTGAAACTAGGAAACTTTTTTAAAGATGCAACTAAAGCTTTAACAATAAAAGCTAAGGGAGTAATTTTTTTTCTTTCACCTGTGTACATATCAGTAAGTGAAGTTCTAAAATCTTCCATTTCAGTTATATCTGCTTCATCATGATTTGTTACATGAGGTATTGTAGTCCAAGAATTAACTAAATACGTAGAGGCTAATTTTTTAACCCTAGGCATATCTTTAACTTCAATTTCTCCAAAATCAGAATGGGAAAATTCACTAACAATTTTTTTTGCTTGAACTTCAGTCTTATCTGGAGTTTTATTAATTCTAGAGGATATGAAATTTTTTACATCATCTTCTACAATTCTTCCTTGTCTTTCACTGCCAACTATTTCATTAATATTAACCCCAAGCTCTCGAGCAAATTTACGTACTTTTGGGCTTGCAGATGAAGCTTCTGAATTGTTTTTTTTTATTAAATTTTGTGTTTGTATAACTTTTACAATTTTTTCTTCTTGATTTTGACTTGTAGCTGGTTCTGCTTCTTTAATAGTTTTTTGTTCTATCTTTTTTTCTTCTTCTCCAGATTGCTCTACAGTTAATATTAAATCACCTTCTGAGACTCTATCTCCTACTTTAATTTTAACAGACTTAACCTTTCCATCAAAAGAAGCTGGTATTTCAACACTAGATTTGTCACTCTCAATTGTAATAAGTGGATCATTTTTAGATACTGACTGACCATTTGAAACTAATACTTCGATTACCTCAACGTCTTTAAATTCGCCAATATTTGGTACTTTAATCTCTTTATCTGACATCTTATAGTTTTGTTGGCATTGGTTTGCTGCCATCAATATTATACTTCTTTATGGCTTCTTTAGCATATTTTGAGGCTATTAGTTGCTCTTTTGCTAGTACGCTAAGTCCATAAGTAACAATATGTTCTTTATCAACTTCAAAAAAATTTCTAAGGTTTTTTCTAGTGTCGCTTCTTCCATAACCATCTGTACCTAAAGAATAAAAACTTTTATTAGTATAAGGTCTGATTTGATCAGAATTCATTCTCATATAATCTGAAGCTGCCAAGATTGGTCCTTCAGTTTTTCCTAAACACTGCTCTACAAATGAAACCTTTTGTTCTTTATCAGGATTTAAAAGATTATACCTCTCAACTTCCATACCATCTTTCCTCAACTCGTTAAAACTAGTGACACTCCAGATTTCACTATCTATCTGATATTCATTTTGAAGGATTTCTGCTGCAGCCATCATTTCTCTCAATATTGTACCTGAGCCTAAAAGTTGAATTTTAGTTTTTTTATATTTATTGAACTCTTTAATTTTATACATTCCTTTAAGAATTCCTTCTTCACAATTCTTATCTTTTGGTATGCTTGGATGTGAATAATTTTCATTCATAGTTGTGATGTAATAAAAAACATTCTCATTTTTTTCATGCATTCTTCTCAAACCTTCTCTAAAAATAACAGCTAGCTCATAATGAAAAGTTGGGTCGTATGTCACACAATTTGGTATTGTTGAGGCTATCAAGTGACTGTGTCCATCCTGGTGTTGTAGTCCTTCACCAGCTAAAGTAGTTCTTCCAGCTGTTGCTCCAATTAAAAATCCTCTAGCCTGACTATCTCCACCTGCCCATGCAAGGTCACCTATTCTTTGAAAACCAAACATAGAATAAAAAATATAAATTGGTATCATTTCAATATCATGATTAGTGTAGGAAGTCGCAGCAGCAATCCATGACGACATTGCTCCAGCTTCATTAATTCCTTCTTCTAGAACCTGTCCAGTTTTCTCTTCTCTGTAAGAACTTAACTGAGCAGAATCTTCTGGTTCATACTTTTGACCTTCGTGTGCATATATTCCTATTTTTTGAAAAAATCCTTCCATACCAAAAGTTCTTGCTTCATCAGGAATAATTGGAACTAATCTGGGTGAAATATTTTTGTCTCTTAATAAATTTGTAAACATTCTAACTAATGCCATGGTTGTAGACATTTCTTTTTCACCCGTTGATACTTTCATAAAATCAAAAATATCTTTTGCTGGTGCTTTAATAGGTTTTGAATATGTTGTTCTTTCAGGTAAGAAACCACCAAGTCTCATTCTCTTTTCTTTAATATACTTAATCTCTAATGATTTTTCATCAGGCTTGAAATACTCAACATTTTTTACTTGTTCATCTGTTAATGGGACATCAAAACGATCTCTATAATATAGCAAATCATCTACATCTAATTTTTTAGTTTGATGAGTAGTGTTAACACTTTCACCTGTTTTTCCCATACCATAACCCTTAATGGTTTTAGCGATTATAACCGTTGGGCTACCTTGGTTTTTTGATGCCCGGTCGTATGCTGCATAAACTTTATGAGGATCATGACCGCCTCTATTTAATCTCCAAATATCTTTATCTGATAAACTAGAAACTAGCTCTTGAGTCTCTGGGTATTTCCCAAAAAATTTTTCTCTAACATAAGCTCCATCTCTAGCTTTCATTGCTTGGTATTCACCATCAACAGTTTCATTCATAGTTTTAACTAAGTGACCTGTTTTATCATTAGCAATCAATGAGTCCCAGTAAGAACCCCAAATTACTTTAATTACATTCCAACCAGCTCCTCTAAAACTTCCTTCTAGCTCTTGAATAATTTTTCCATTACCTCTGACAGGTCCATCTAATCTTTGAAGATTGCAGTTTACAACAAATATTAAGTTATCCAGTTTTTCCCTAGCTGCTAATCCTATTGCACCTAAAGATTCGGGTTCATCCATTTCTCCATCACCAAGAAATGCCCAAACTTTTCTACCTTCATCTTTAATTAATCCTCTGTTAATTAAATATTTCATGTATCTCGCCTGATAAATTGCAAGCATAGGCCCTAGTCCCATTGATACAGTTGGAAACTGCCAAAACTTTGGCATCAACCAAGGATGTGGATATGAAGAAAGTCCACCTGGTTTTACTTCTTGTCTAAAACTATCTAATTGTTTTTCATTTAATCTACCTTCTAGAAATGCTCTAGCATAAATACCTGGTGCACTATGACCTTGAAAATAAACTAAATCACCACCAAATTTATTATTCTTAGCTCTCCAAAAATGATTCATTCCTACATCATAAAGTGTTGCTGCTGATGCAAATGTACCTATGTGGCCACCTAATTCAGGAAATTTTTTATTTGCTCTAACAACCATGGCTGCTGCATTCCATCTAATTAAAGATCTAATTCTTCTTTCAATATTCTGATCTCCATTAGACTTAACTTCTGCCTCTGGTGGGATTGTATTAATGTAAGGAGTGTGCTGTGTATAAGGAATATTTGCACCTTCTCGATATGCTTTGTTAATTAATTCTTTTATCAAAAAATGAGCTCTTTGATTTCCATCTTTTTCAACAACTGCAGATAAAGACTCTAACCAATCTTGAGTTTCTAATGGATCAATATCATTTTCATTTGTAACCTGAATTATTGTTTGTTTTTTTTCCACAACTGGGCTTTGTTCAGTGGTCGCTTCTTTTTTTTCATTTTTTAAAACTGATTCTGCTTGTTTAATAATACTTTCTGTATCTTTAGGAATTGGCTTTTCTGAAGGGCTTTCTTTTGAAGACTCAACACTTAACAATAAATCCCCTTTAGAAACTTTATCACCCACTTTAATATTTACAGATTCTACCTTACCAGTGACTGTTGATGGAATTTCAACACTAGATTTATCACTCTCAATAGTAACAACAGGATCATTTAGGTTTATTTGGTCTCCAACTTTTACTAAAAGTTCAATAACCTCAACTTTTTCAAATTCACCAATATCTGGGACAAGTAATTTTTCACTCATTATTTAAATCGATTTATACACCTAAAAAAAACTATATCTCATGTTATTTTAGCACAATAATAAGTTTTTTTATGCAAACCTGTATTTTTATTGAACAAAAAACTTTAAAAATTAACAAATAAATAAGAAATTAATTTCTTTCAATACACATGGCTATTCCCATTCCACCACCAATACAAAGAGTGGCGCAACCTCTACTTTTATTTTGTCTAATCATCTCGTGAATAAGGGTTACTAAAATTCTAGTTCCTGAAGCTCCAATTGGGTGCCCTAATGCAATTGCCCCACCATTAACGTTTACAATCTCTTCAGGAATTTTAAGATCTCTAATTACGGCAATGCTTTGAGCTGCAAATGCTTCATTTATTTCAAACAAATCAATATCCTCTCTCTTCCATTGAACTTTTTCTAATGCAAGATTAACGGCTTTAATTGGTCCTAACCCCATCAACGAAGGTTCAACACCACAAGTTGCCCAAGAGACCACTTTGGCTAACGGTTCTATACCTCTAAGTTCTGCTTCTTCTCTAGACATTAATATAGTTGCTGCTGCACCATCATTTATTCCTGATGAATTACCTGCGGTGACTGTTCCATTTTCTTTGAAAACAGTTTTTAATTTTTTTAAATCTTCTAAATTTAAATTATTTCTTGGATGTTCATCTTTTTCAAAAATAAAATTTTTATCATCTGTATTAATATTTAATTTAATTAACTCGTTTTTGAATTTATCATTACTTATGGCATCTTGTGTTTTTTTTTGAGAATTTAAGGCGAACATATCTTGTTCATCTCTGGAAATTTGATACTTTTCTGCTACATTTTCTGCCGTAACACCCATGTGATAATTATTAAATGAGTCTATCAGTCCATCATTGACCATTGTATCAACTAATTTATTTTCATCTAATTTTTTATCTTCTCGATAAAATATTGTATGTGGTGCTCTAGACATATTTTCTTGTCCGCCAGCGACTATAATTTTATTTTCGCCTAGTTTAATAGATTGATAGCCTGAAATTACAGATCTTAATCCAGATCCACATACTTGATTAATTATATGTGCAGGTTTTGAAACTGGAATTCCAGCATGAATAGAAGCTTGTCTTGCTGGGTTTTGCCCTAATCCAGAAGTGAGAACGTGTCCCATAATCACCTCATCAATATCGTCTGATTTTAATTTTGATTTATAAACAGCTTCTTTAATAGCTAGTGCACCCAGTTTATCAGCGCTAAGACCTTTTAAAGATCCTTTATATGTGCCTATAGGTGTTCTTAATGCAGCTGTAATAACCACATCATTTGATTTTTTGCTCATTGATAGTACAGCATAATATTTTATAACTTAAATTACATCAAAAACTTTGATATGTTGGGCAAATTATTTAATTAAGGACCGCTGGCCAAATTGGATAAGGCGCTCGGCTACGAACCGGGAGATTCCAGATTCGAGTTCTGGGCGGTCCACCAAAAAGGATAAATAAAGAATGTTAGATTGGCTACTAAAATCATCACTACAAAAATCGGTTATATATTTTTTTATAATTGTTTTTATAATTTTATTAATTTTAACTTTCGTACTATAAAGAGCTATGAGCAATGAATTTGAGCAAATAAGTATTAAACCTGGTTTTATGAAACACAATGGTGGAGTTTTATTTAAAACTGTATCTGAAACAGAATATGAATTCAAAACTACGATTAATGAAAATCATTTAAATGCTGCTGGGATAACTCACGGTGGTTATTTATCAGCCTTAATTGATGCAGGAGCGGGGACTGCTGCACATAGAGCATCTGGAAATGCACCTTGTGTAACTATTTCATTGGATTTAAAATTTATTGGTGCCTCTAAAGTAGGTGATATAGTTACTGGCTTTACTAGAATTCTTAAAAAAACTAATACACTGATTTTTTTATTTTGTGAGCTGAAATGTAATAATAAAATTATAACCTCAGCATCAGGTATTTGGAAAATCTTAAAAATTAAACCATCTAATCTTGGTCCTGGTGGATAATTATTCTTTTCTTCTATAGTTCAAATAACCAAATATTATTAATAATAAAATAGCTATTGGGTAAATGATTCCTTTATTTGGTCTATCTGCATTTTCTATTTTAAATTCACTTATATAATCACCAGTTTCAAAACCACTTTTTTTAGCACTTCCATTCCACTGCAGGGTATCAACAATAAC
>OJDZ01000978.1_pt1 | contig 13008 bp, 13 predicted proteins | sample 1592981 | NCBI WGS metagenome assembly OJDZ01 (sample SAMN05416851, study PRJEB24817) | seawater metagenome | isolation source: Sea water | place: Canada:Atlantic | collected 2013-07
TCTTTCGTTTCATATGTTTTCATTTGGGGATACTCATAAAGGTCTATTTTGAGCTCAATAATTCATATAAACATTGAGTAATATAACGCCCTGTTAACAGGCAAAAAATAGTTGGTTAAAATTAGCGACGAAGGAGCAAAACTAACTGTTTTCTGTACTTGTTTAACAGCTTGTTAAGTAGCGATTTATACAATAGTTCTTTTAAGTCTTGCAACCCTATTAACCTGTGTAAGAATTGAAACTTCTTTCTTAACAATATTATTGGAGTGAGCCCTATCGGAAACATAGTTAGCCATTTCTTTAAATATTGGCACTCTCTCTTGCGCTTTTTTACTAAGCCATCCAGCAGCTTTCGCACCAGTACTAAAATACGGTATAAATATACCCGCCGTATCTACACTCAAATCAAGAGCACCTATAGCAATAGTTTTTCTACGTAAAAGGCTTTGTACTTGCCCATTATATATTCTAATTTTTTCATCTCTCTCATTGATTGGTAATTTTGAAAGTTCAGAAAACAGACGGTTAAGACACTCTCTAGATAAAGGTTGCTCCGTTACTTCAAGGTATTCAGAAATAGGAATATAGTCATTTACATCAAAAACTGACAATAACTCTAAACTTTTATTTCTAGTTTCTTCAGGATTGAATACATCCTGATTATCTTTTAAATATGGCAAACTGGCTAGCTTATAGAAATTAAGAATATTTGCCATCAATATAGAGAAAGGCTGGTCGGAAAAACCACTATTTTTTTCAAAATATGGAAAATAAGTTGCATCCAGCGCATGAGAAATGTGAATAGCTTCGGAACTAGTTAAAAATTCAAGTTCAAATTTATTCTTTAAATTCTCTGTCATATTATCAGTGATTGTTTGGTTGACGCCAAATGAGGGTATCGACTTAGTTCCTGAAGTATTTAAAGAATCAAAACTACTTCTTAAAGCACTAGTTGGCCAAGTTAAAACCTTTTTAAAATGATCAACAGGCTGGTTAGTTAGTATGCTTAGTTTGGATAGAAGTGGTTATAAATCTTTAATTAGATTCATGTCTTTAAAAATATAGTTATTATGAGTTTCAACAATATCAATTGCACTCAACGCAGAAAGAGCTCTTCTAGAGATAACGCTTGTTGGATTAATTTGATAGCACTCTTTCAAAAATTTATGATCCAACCTAAATTCAGGTTGTGTGTTGATAATTTTTAATCTACCTCTATCAATGAGATAGAACATATCATCTCTTGATAATCTTTGTTCTACTAAGAAGCCATGCATTCTATCTGCTAAAGGTAAAATACAGTAAATAACATCGTAAAGAAGTAGGTGATTTCTTAAATTTACATTACTGAATAAACTTAAATCTAATAAACAACAACTCTGCTTAGAATCATAGAAATATAGATCGTTTTTGGTGAAAGAGCCTGAATAGATATAGTTTGCATTATCAAACCATAGCCCTTCATCTCTTTCTAAATAGCCAGGGTCAAAATCATGAAGTGATGATGCGGATAGAATTTCAAACATTCCTGGTGATTTAGTGTTTTTTTTGTTTATTTTAGTAAGCGTCAACTCTGAATCGTACGTTGAACCAATTTCTTTAAGTGTCTTTTTTATTTCATCAATAGAGCCACTAAATTCATTTGCATTCACTATAAAATTTAAAACTTTTCTCTGATGATCTGTTTCTATTCCACATACCTTTAAATTAGGGTGTTGGCACTCTATATGATTACATAATTGAAACGATGTATATGGTAACCCTTCATAGTTAGAAGCTAAGGAGTTGTCATCAATATATTTGACTGGAGATATATACTCTTCTGGACGGCTTTTAACTAAGTAAACTGGAGATGTTATAAATCGAATGGAATGGTCGTACTCCTCTTTCAATGAGTCAAAGTCATCAATATTTTCTTTTATAAAAATTTGATATTCAACGTCACTTATCTTGTATAATTCAGTTGAATAAAATGGGTATTTTGCTCTGAATATCAAATCTATTCTTTTACATGAACCTTCATAATTAAGCATTGTTACCTCTAAAACTCGATATTGATTTAGCTACTTAACGCCCGCTTAATGGGTGCGAGTTTGCGAGCGTCCTAATTAACGTGATTGTTATATGCTTACTCATCAATTAAAAATTCTTCTTCGGCTTTTTTGAGAGTCTTTGGACCGATGCCGTTAATTTTAGAAAGAGAATCCAAGTCTAAATAACCTTCTTTAATTCGATATTTAAATATTTCTTTGGCTATATTTCGATTTACTGAAAGCAACGCTTCTAGCTCATCTATTGTTGCGGCGTTGATATCTGGCTTACCTGCATTACCGGCCTCATCATCTAAATGCTCGAGAATATCAGCTATTACCAAATACGTATGGAATACCGCTTTTTGTAGCTTCCAGCTGCCCAAGTTCAGCGTGCACACCTTTATTAGCTAATTTATTAATTTTTTCTAACCAGGAACCCAAATAATCAACATGTGTTTTTGCTAAGGCTTTATTGCTATCAGACTCAATAGCTGTATCCATAAATGCCCATATTCTGTTAACATACTGATTTTGACCCAAAACCCTTCCATTTACTTTCTTATCTGATGCCGGATGCAATTGATCAGCAAGGCCCTCAAGAAGTCTTCTGCAGGTAGTTAAAGCTTGAGACCACTCTTCTTCCTTCGAGGATGAAACAGACTTAAACGCTAGCATTAATTGTTCAGCGAGAAATGGGTCTAGGTCTAATAATTTGTCATCAACCTCATTTTTAAGTAAATCGAAGCAGTTGCTAACAGTGTCAGAGAATTTTAATTCATTAAATAGTTTTGAGGCTACTTCGTGCGCTTTCTTACGCACGTAGTTGATATGTCTATTAAGGTCATTTTTATAGTGTGTTCCATCATTACCACTTTTTGTTCTGACTAAATCAGCATACATTTCTTCAACAAAGCCGATATTTACGTAACCGCCACCGCTTTCTGGGTATTTCGCCGTTAGCTCTTCACTAGAGTAATGAACTCCAGCCTTCAGACCAAGGTCATCAATTTCTTTCTGATACTCTGCAAGCTCTTCTTTAACCTCTTTAGAGTCATCTTTTTGCTTTACAACAAGTGTATTTACAAACTTTCTAAGTGCAGTCGTATACTTTTGCTCTCCAAGTTGAATTAGGCACCAAAGGTGGACTTCTGTGTTATCCATAATCACCGAGGCCCTTGATAATTTCTGGATGGCAGAAAGAACTGAACCTTTTGACGACTCTAATTCCTTTAATGCTTCTTCAAGTAAACGAAGCGATTCTTTCTGTTGTTTCATACTTCCTTTCTCGTGGGTAACACGGGCATATAACAAGTAGTTAGTGGGTTTCTTCTTATAATAGTGTATTTTCATATATTAAAACCCAACCTAGCTACGCCTTAATCGCCGAAAGTGTCTAACACTGTGATAACCAAGGTTTTTTTTAGATCGTAATTTTAAGGTTATCAATTTAAGATATTAGATATAAAAAAAATCTATATCTCCTATAGCAACCCTATCGAAGGCGCTTCTGGACAGTTATGGCGCATGGTAAGTCAATAAACATATTGACCCCGCCCGTCATAGTAAGTATCACAAGTGGCTTCGGTATTATCTGGGCTTCTACAAAAAACACTAATAACCTTATCTTCTATAAATTGGTCTTAAACTGTTTCTGCAACGCTATTTGACAAGCAGTTAGCAAGTCTCCCTCTTCTAGATTACCCTTAAAAACACAACCGAATTATAACTTTATCCGCGAATGCGTCTACTGCCTGTGCTTGAACCAAGGCGCTAAGCCAACCATCGCTAGCATTTGGCATAAAAAACCCGCCACAAGGCGGGTCGTCTGAGTAGGGGATTTGAGCCGCTTTGGCCACAGCCTCGCGTCAGGTCTGCTCATTGAATAAGTATTGGCTGCGTGAGATTAAGTAAAAATACTCGATCAGCGCACTCGCGACCCTACCCACTCGTATTAAGCACTCAGGCTTTAACCAAAACCCAATCTACCAACCCCAGCCACTTTATAACAGGCATAAAAAAACCCTCAATCTGGGAGACTGAGGGCGAAAACCGCTTTCGCGGTAAACTGACTGCAACATAGTTGCTAGCCAGTGAAAATGGCGCAGCGGACGGGACTCGAACCCGCGACCCCCGGCGTGACAGGCCGGTATTCTAACCAACTGAACTACCGCTGCTAGGTCGTCTTTAGCGTGTTTAACCACTTGCTAATAAGTGGTGGGTGATGACGGGTTCGAACCGCCGACATTCTGCGTGTAAGGCAGACGCTCTACCAACTGAGCTAATCACCCAATCTCACTAACTCATCTGTAAGGGTGTCAAGGCCTTAAGCTGTGGTGCTTGTCGCTGCACCGTGTCAGTGGTTGGCATTATAGAGATTAACAATTTGCTGTCAAAGGTTTTTTTAAACTATTTCACAACTTCTTCACATTGGCTGGATTGGTGGGCATTTTGCGTGCGCTTATGACCACCTCACCAGCCGGTCAATCAAAGCAGTTTTTTGATGTCGCTCTTCAAGCTCTCAGGCTTGGTGATCGAACCAAAGCGCTCCACCACCTCGCCCTCACGGTTGACCAAAAACTTGGTGAAGTTCCACTTGATCGCGTCTAGCAGCAAACCGCCCTGCGCTTTTTTAAGGTACTGGTAGACGGGGTGAGCGTCTGATCCGTTGACGTCGACCTTAGCCATCATGGGGAAGCTGACCCCGTAGTTGCGCTGACAAAACTCACCGATCTCGCTGGCACTACCCGGGTCTTGGGAGCCGAACTGATTGCAAGGAAACCCCAGAACCACTAAGCCGTCGTCTTTGAAGTCCTGATAGATCTTCTCCAAGCCTTCAAACTGCGGGGTAAAGCCGCACTTGGAGGCAGTGTTGACCACCAGCACCACTTTGCCCTCTAACTGCCTAAAATCAAACTCGCCGCCCTCAAGCTGCTCTGCGCTCAAATCATAAAAACTCATGCTCAGATCTCCTCAGGGTCGGTTTCGGTGTCCAAATCCAGCGACGCCGAGTTGATACAGTAGCGCATGCCGGTCGGCTGCGGGCCGTCTGGAAATATGTGGCCTAAGTGGGCGTCGCAGTTGGCGCAGGTGACTTCGGTGCGGATCATGCCGTGGGACTCATCGACTTTCTCCGTGACCTTGGATTTGTCCAGCGCCTCGTAGAAGCTTGGCCAGCCCGAGCCTGAGTCGTACTTGGTGAGGCTCGTGAACAGCGGCTCACCGCAGCATTTGCAGCGATACACGCCGTCGCTGTGCTCGTCCCAGTAGGCACCGCTAAAAGCTGGCTCGGTGCCCGCCTCGCGCGTTATCCGGTATTCCTCTGATGTGAGCTTGTCTTTGTATTGGGTGTTGATCTTGGGGTCTGACATGGTTTTCTCTCGTGTTCTTGATAACACTATCATGGTAGGGGATGGAGTCCGCTGCCGCTGTAGCCTTTTGGTCAGATTGCTTTGGCGATCCGTGAGACGGTTAAGCGCTTATGAGCGCAGGCTTTTGGCAAAATGTCAGCCTTAGACAGATCAACCAAGGCGTAGTAAATTCACTGACAAGTATATCTTTACTTTGGTTTGATTGATCGGATTTACAATCGGTTAGCGGGTAGTAAGTTGTCTACTTAACCCTCTAATTAGCTTTATGCACCGCGTCAAACTCCATCATTTTATCGCCCCGCCCTATTGAAAGCCTCAGGTAAAGTGATTATGCTTCGCAGATAAAGCATAACTTTACTCAAAAGCAGTTGGCGGCTAAGGTTGGCATTTTGCAGCTTTACTTAAGCAAGAATTAAGGGATCAACATGGACTCAGTCACGCAAGGCAAGCGCCTCAAACAGCTGCGATCAGCGCAGGGACTCTCAGCACTAGAGCTGTCCGAGCGCATGGCTGGGCTCGGCGTACCGGTATCAAAAGCGGCGATCAGTAACTGGGAGCGCGGGGTTAACGGGATCGTGCTCAGCAAGTTGCCGGCGCTGGCCGAAGCGCTGGAAGTAAGCGTGGATGAGCTGTTAAGCGTGGAAGATCTTTTAAGCGAGGCTACTGATCCGCTCGACAACTCGTCTACCCAAACCGCCTCAAGCGATGCTCAGTCAAACACCGCCCAAGACACAACGCCCCAACCGACCAATCAGGCTCATCCTATGAACCCAGCCACTCCTGCGCTTAAAAAGTCCAACAAGTTACAAAATGTCCGCTATGAGATCCGTGGACCCTTGCTGCGCGCCGCGATGCGCATGGAAGAAGAAGGTCACCACATCATCAAGCTCAACGTCGGCAACCCCGGCCCCTTTGGCTTTGATGCGCCGCAGGAGATCTTGGGTGACGTCAGCAAAAACCTCTCCGCCTCGGTTGGCTACTCTGACTCCAAGGGGATCTTTAGCGCCCGTAAAGCGATCTTGCAGTACTACCAAGCGCGCGGGCTGGTTGAAGCGGTCGACGTGGAAGATGTATTTTTGGGCAACGGTGTGTCCGAGCTGATCGTCATGACCATGCAAGCGCTGCTCAACGATGGCGATGAAGTGCTGATCCCTAAGCCCGACTATCCGCTTTGGACTGCCGCCACCAACTTATCCGGTGGCCGCGCGGTGCACTACCGCTGTGAGGAGTCAGACGACTGGCAGCCAAGCGTGGCCGATATCGAGGCAAAGATCACCCCGCGCACCCGTGCGCTGCTCGTGATCAACCCCAACAACCCAACGGGAGCGGTTTACTCAAAAGCGATGCTGGAGAAACTGGTCGACATCGCAGCACGTCACCAATTGATCCTGCTTGCCGATGAGATCTACGACCGTGTGCTCTACGACGACGCTGAGCACTTCACTCTGGCAACCTTGGCTCGCGGGAAAAATGTCCTCGTGCTCAGCTTCAACGGGCTATCGAAGTCCCACCGGATCGCCGGTTTTCGCGCCGGTTGGATGCTGATCAGCGGCAAAAAAGATCACGCTCAGGACTTTATCGAGGGCCTTGAGATGCTCTCCTCCATGCGCCTGTGCTCAAACGTACCTGCCCAGCACGCGATCCAGACCTCGATCGGGGGTTACCAGAGCATCACCGGTTTGACCGCGCCTGGCGGGCGCCTGTATGAGCAGCGAGGCCTTGCGGTTGATATGTTAAATGCGATCCCTGGGGTCAGCTGCGTCATGCCCAAAGGCGCTATGTACTGCTTCCCGCGCCTTGACCCTGAGATTTACCCGATTGAGGATGACACCGAATTCATGATGGACTTTTTGAAACAAAAAAAGGTGCTCATGGTTCAAGGAACTGGTTTTAACTGGGACGCCACCGATCACTTCCGCATCGTGTTTTTGCCGGCCGAGCGCGAACTCAAAGCCGCGATCGGGCGACTTGGGGAGTTTTTAGCCGAGCGCCGCGTCGGCTGAGCGCTGGTTTTTTGAGAAAAATGCACCCCGTCTCAGGGGTGTTTTTTTGGGCTGAACCTTCCGGTTTGATGAGGACTGCTAGGGTGGGCATTTGACTCAAGAGCCTAAACCTTACGCTTGGTGCGAGGCTCATACCGGGCTGATCCGGCTATGCTAAAATACAACCACTCTCACTTGATGCCTGATTTATGAGCGAAAAAGTCGCCTTTATCTTAGATACCGAAACCGATGCCAAAACCGATCCGCGCCCGCTTCAGGTCGCTTATATCGACCTTGCGAGCGGCGCGGTGTTCAACAAAAAGTACTCAACCGGCCGTAAGATCTGCCGCGCGACCATGGCGGTGCATCACATATCGGATGAGGACGTAGCGGATTGCCCGCGCTTCAACTTAGATGAGCTGCCGCACTTTGACTACATGATAGGCCACAACATCGACTATGACTGGCGGGTGATTGGTGAGCCTGAGGTGAAGCGGATCTGCACTTATGCCCTGTCAAAAACCCACTTTCCTGAGTTCACCGGCCAGTCTTTAGGTTCTTGTGTGTATCACTTGCTGCCTGCCGATGAGGCGCGTGCGCTGACAAAAGAGGCGCACGATGCGCTGGCGGATTGTCAGGCCAACCAAGTGCTGTATGAGGCGATCTGCGCGAGACTCAAGATCGATCCGCTCGACTTTGAAAAGGTTTATAAAGCGTCTGAAAAAGCGCGTATCCCTAAGGTGATGCCCTTTGGTAAGCACCGCGGTGAGCTGATTGAGAATTTGCCGCTTGGCTACTTAGACTGGGCGGTTAAAAGTCTGGATCAAATTGATCCGTTTTTAAAACAAGCTTTGGTTGATGCCAAAGATGCGATCAAACCGCCAAATGCGCTGGAGCAAGCTTTTAGGCAGCTGGACTCTTAACCTAGACGGAATCCTGATTTGATCACATAAAAAAACCGGCAGCTGCCGGTTTTTTTATTGCGCTTAACTTCAGTCGTCTTTTTTATCCGAGACGTCTTTTAAGCGATTGGACCTGGGGGTGACATCGGTCGCCTCCCCCTCGATCACATCGTCGTTTGCTGAACCGCTAAAGCCCCCGCCAAACATACCCTCAAAAGGGTTTCGGCCTGGCGCACCGCTCTGTCCACCAAAGGGGTTTTGGCCGCTAAACGGGTTCTGACCAGTTGATCCCCCAAACGGGTTGTTCGAGGCACCGCCTCCGAAAGCTCCGCCGCCAAACGCACCGCCCTGCTTAGCCTGCATCTGCTGCATGCGCGCAAGGATCGCTTGCTGATTTTTGGCCATGATCGCGCGCATCCACTTACCCAGCAGGGTCTGTACGGGAGGAAGCAGCACCAACACCGCTGCGATATCACTCAAAAAACCCGGCAGGATCAGCAAAAAACCACTGACCATCAGCGCCAGCGCTTTTAAAGAATCACCTGCGCCAATCCCTTGCAGTGCCGCCCCTTGAGAGGCATAAGCACCGGATTGCGCTTGGCTCAGCGCCGCTTGCTGCAAACGCACCAGCCCTTTACGGATTTGCGAGGAGCCGACAAAGATCGCGACCAAGGTAGCAATCAAGATGATACCCCAAGAAATATGCGGTGCCAGCTCTCGCCAGAACCAAATCTCAGCAAACATCAGCACAAAGAAGATCACAAATAAGCGAAGCATAAAACACCTTGAGGGATAAATAGCGGGTTTCTGAAGGCTTGGCACCTTGAGTGCAAATCATACAGACTTATCAAATTGATAAGGGTGGAGACTTTGTTTTTCAAGGGTACAAGTTGATATATGAGCACATAGCGATCAGCTCAGTCGGTTAAGTAATAGCTGGCAGGTTGTGTCGAGCCAAGCAAAAGACCTGTTAGCAAAATGCCTTCGCTGGCAAGCCCACTCAAGTGACCTGATAGATAAACTGACCTGCAGCTACTCCATAGGTGAATCTGTTAGGTGATCTACAGCCGCGCCGACTTAAGCTAAGTAAGTCGTCAGCGATTTAGCCGAAAAAGCAAAAAAGAGTTACTCCTGAATCGCAATTGGTGGCCCGTCCATGCAGACATTTTGCTAAGCTTTCGCCACAAAATTGACTGAGCTATAAGTTTTGATCGAACTCTTGCTCTTGGCGCTGGCACTCAGCATGGACGCCTTTGCCGTATCGCTGGGACTCGGCGCCAAACACACACTCAAACCGGTAAAGCTTGCGGTACTGGCCGCGCTGTACTTCGGTGTTTTTCAGGGACTCATGCCGCTGATTGGCTACTTTGGTGGCCGCGAGATCTTGGGTTTTGCCAGCGACTACACGCGCTGGATCGCCTTTGCACTCTTAGTGCTGATCGGCGCCAAGATGATCTATGAGTCCATGAGTGACGCGGTCGATGAAGAGGTAAAGTGCATCACCCATAAACTGCTGCTCGTGCTCGCGATCGCCACCAGTATCGATGCGATGGCGGCGGGATTTACGCTCGGGCTGATTGACGTGGGTCCGCTGCTGTCTTGTCTGATGATCGGACTCACCACGGTTGTTATCAGCTTTATCGGGGTATTTGTCGGAGCCAAAAGCGGAGCCGCGCTTGAGAGTAAAGCTGAGATACTGGGCGGGGTTGTCTTGATCCTGATTGGCTTTAAGATGCTGCTGTTTTAAATCTCAAGGGTACGATACAGATGGCATGCTTAGCTTCTGTGATTGGGATCACAACAGACCTAAGCGTAACTTGAGCGCCCTACTCCAAGCTGGGCTGGTACTGTCAGTTGCAGGTCATTTAGTTTAAGAACAGCCTAAGTTCTACTCTTGCTAAGTCCAAAACGCAATCCACCCGCAACCCTTACGGCTTAGGTGATAAAATCATCGCATGAAACCAAACCGCACAGCCTCATGAAGATCTTAGGGATCGACCCCGGTTCTCGGGCGACCGGTTACGGGATCATCGAGAAGCAAGGCAGTGAGCTCTCCTTCGTTGCTGCTGGCGCGATCAAGACAACACCGGGCGCCAGCATGCCGGTTCGGATCAAGCAGATCTTTGCGGGCCTCACCCAAGTGATCGCGTTAGAGAAACCCGACACCGCCGCGATCGAGCAAGTGTTCATGGCCACCAACCCTGACGCAGCGCTTAAGCTTGGGCAGGCTCGTGGGGCTGCGATCGCCGCCATGACGGCGCTGGATCTGGAGGTGTCTGAATACACCGCCCGCCAGATCAAACAATCTGCCGCCGGCTACGGCGCGGCCAGTAAAGAGCAGATGCAGCACATGGTCGCTAAGCTACTGCGCTACGACGAACCGCTGTCCTTCGATGCTGCCGATGCGCTTGCCTGTGCGATCTGTCACGCCCACTTCAATCACAGTCTAAACAAACTGCTTGGCACCACTGCCAACACCGCAGTCAACGCTCGCCGCAAAAAGGGGCGCTGGCGCCTGTGAAGTGCCTTAAGCCCGCTGAGTCAAATGCCAACCTTAGCTGCTCTCACCCATGAGTCAAAAAATTGAGACTGCAACCGAGCACAGGTTAAGTCACAGCCAAGCGCATGAGCTTAAACAGTGGATACTGGCTCAGGCTTTGGAGTTGGGGTTTGCGGCCGCTGGTGTTGCCCCGCCTGACACTTCAGATCAGATGAAGCACCTTCAAGCCTATCTGGACAAAGGTCACCACGGCACCATGAGTTTTATGGAGGAGCACGAAGCACTTCGTGCTGATCCCACCAAACTGGTCGAGAGCACTCGCTCAGTGATCTCAGTGCGCATGGACTATCTGGTGGATGCCCCGCCCTCTCGCCATAGCACCGATGAGTTTACCGGTGACACCAACTTTGGGATCATCGCGCGCTACGCCCGAGGCCGCGACTACCACAAAGTGATGCGCGGACGCCTAAAACAATTGGCGAAGCGGATCGAGAAAAAACTCACCGATACGCTGGGCTCTGAGGCCGCGCAGGATTTTGCGTGGAGGCCATTTAGTGACTCAGCCCCTATCTTTGAGAAAACCTTAGCGGAGCGGGCGGGACTGGGCTGGACCGGTAAGCACACCTTACTGATTCACCCAAAAGCTGGGTCATTTTTCCTACTTGGGGAGTTGTTTACCTCACTCGATTTACCCATCGATACGCCTGAAGCCGAGCGCTGCGGATCATGCAGCGCCTGTATCGATATCTGTCCCACCGGCGCGATCATCGCGCCTTATCAGTTAGACGCGCGCCGCTGCATCGCCTACCTCACCATCGAGCACAAAGGGGCGATCCCGCATGAGTTCCGCGAGGCGATCGGCAACCGTATCTTTGGCTGCGATGATTGTCAGTTGGTGTGCCCGTGGAACCGCTTTGCCGGACGGGCGACTTTGAGTGATTTTGATCCGCGACACGGCCTAGAAGCACCTAAGCTTTTGGAGCTGTGGTCACTCTCAAACGAGCGCTTTGATGAGATCAGTCAAGGCAGTCCGCTACGGCGACTGGGCTACTCAGGTTTCAAGCGCAACGTCGCACTTGCCATGGGAAATGCAGCCCGATCCGCAGCCATCGCTCAAGCCTTGAGCCATCCAGTTGATGACGTCACGGTCGACGAACAGCGCCGTTGGTCGCTTAAACGGCAAATAAGTAAAACTGCATAATCACTCGGACTCGAACATCACCCTGTCAATACCGCGTCTCTTAATTAGAACCATAGAAACCTTTTATCGGTTAGATTGACAATAGGTACTTGTTATCTAAGCTTAACTGTTTCTTTAGTTTTAAGGGTTATAAAAACTCTCATCAAGGGTAGGTATTATGGAATTCAACATCCAAATTCAAATGGCAGTTCCGGCAACTGGTCAATTAATCAAGGCCAACGCAGTTAAAGTTGAGGGTGAGGAGTTTTCACCCGCTGTTATTCGTGCACAGGATGGTGCCAGATACTCTTTAGTCGATATGGCAACCCAATTGGGGCCTAAAGAAGCGCTCATCACACGCTCAGGCGATGATCTGTTGATCTCAGTCGATAGTGATGACGAGACCGCAGAGATCATCATTGAGGATTTTTACCTTCACCCGAACGAAGGTATTATCGGGGAAGCACCAAATGGCGAGTACTATCAGTCAGTACCTGCCAGAAACCAGAGACACTTCTGACTATCTGGCAGTTCTGGGTGACCAGCAAGCCGAGTGGCATGTTCTGGGCAGCGAGATGGGCGCGGAAGCTGCTGCTGGCGGGATCATCTATAACGGTAACGATTTAGTCTTTAACGCACTTTGGTTGCTTGGCACCGCGACGGTTGCCGGATTTTTGATTGCATTTCACCTTAAAGACGACGATGACAATGTCGAACCACTGGCGGCTCCGACGGTCGAGGTTTCAGATTCAGGGCTTGTGATCAGTGGTCGCAGTGAGCCAAATGTCGACATACAAGTTGAGCTACCTAGCGGCCAGATCATCAACACCCAAACCGATGCCGACGGAAACTATAGTGTCACGTTAGATGCGCCTTTTACCGACGGCATGGTGACCGTCACTGCATCAAGAGACGGACAGACCGCTTCTACTGATGTCACGTTAGATACTGCTCCACCTGATACGCCAACCACAGCTCCGTTTGCTGACGATAATGTCGGCAGCGTGCAAGGTCCCATCAATGATGGCGACTCCACCGATGAC
>OJDZ01000984.1_pt1 | contig 12954 bp, 9 predicted proteins | sample 1592981 | NCBI WGS metagenome assembly OJDZ01 (sample SAMN05416851, study PRJEB24817) | seawater metagenome | isolation source: Sea water | place: Canada:Atlantic | collected 2013-07
ATCTATTTCCCTGGTCGATTAGATTCGGTGATGCGCCTTTAATTTAGTTGACACAGAGTTTTGAACGCCCTCCTTTAAATCGCTTTATGATTATGTTCGATGAGCGCGTTAGTAAGCATTTAATCTAAACGGCAGTTACACAGAATTCGGGATGGTCTCATTTGCATATATAAACCAAATAAACTCTATAGACTTTAAAAACCCACCAACACCATCAACAGATATCCTAGATATTTAAGCACCCCCGATGACGCATAATAGTGATTAGTGGTAGCCAAGTTTTTGTCAGAGTGTTTACGTTTTTTCTGTACTACCCTTACCTCATAGCCATGAAAACTCTCACGTGCACCGACACGTATTGAGCTGTTCAGACCTAAGTCTTTTTTAACATCACTTACAACTTGCTCACTATATGTCCTAACTTGCCAATGATTGGCATCAATAAGCTGACAACCTACTAGCATAAAACTCTGTAGCATCTCAATCTGGGTCTCCTTAATACCAAAATGGATCGATGAGTTATTTAAGTTATGCTTATGCGCAAATATCTCAATAAATACTCTCAACTTCTCAGGATCCTTTATAGACATCTGATATGCCCTATCTAATGCTCTAATGATTACTTCCTGATTCTTACTACCTTTAGGCCTACCTAGTAATAGCCTGTCATCGTCGAACAGCTGACTAGCGCGCAGGTATAAACATTTAGATTCATTTAGACTTATACCATGTCTAATAGCAACTTCAGGTAACAGCTCATCTCGAGAGTTTTCTTTTAACTCCTGCAGCTCCTCTAGAAAACCTATGACGTCCGCATATTTAGGGTGAATAAAAATTGAATTTGTATTCGACTCTTTCAATTCATTCAAACTACTATTTAACAGTGGCTGGCTAGCATTGCTATCAGGTTCATCTGCATTCTTAAATAATGGTGTTTTATTAACAGCCGTTTTTTTAAGGAAATATGGTCTTATCTTATTTAATTGCACAGTCTTTGTCGTTGCATCATAAGCAGTTTTGTCTTGTCTATAGATAGCAGAGTAATCTAGATCTGTTATTAACTCTAAAACTGTTATAGGTAGCTCCAAGCAAGCATTACTCAGCCGCTCCCCTGCCAGCAGATGAGCAGTATGAATATAATACTCGAAGGTTGTGTCGCACGTTAAATGTCCTGCAAAGCTGGCCAGTCCAAACCAGGATCCTTGTTCCTTGTGATAGCCAAGGACCCCTTTTATTACTTTTTCGCACTGCTCATTATCATAATCAGTCATCACCTGTGCCAATGGCGACTTACTTAGTACTAACGCCAGCTGACTAATCGCAGTATGCCTAAAGCTGTGAAATGTGAAATCGTGCTCTCCTAGCAATCTGTCCCAAATTAACTTCATGAGATTACTGAAAATCACACTGGGTAACGGCTGATCACCTGAACCTTGAGAAAACAAGTAACGACGCTTCAACCTTTTCTGCTGACGATATAACTGAGTAAATTGTTTTAACTCGTCTTTCTTAAGTAGGCAGTTAATGGGTATAAGGCGGCTTGCGCTGCTACTTTTCAATCTCCGATAGCGATTTGGTCTTAACCATATTTGCGGCTGCTCTATTCGTTGTCCATGTTCATCAATATAGATGTCAGCTATATCACGAACTTTAACACCGATAAGTTCTTTAATTCGCAACCCTGTTCGATACGCAAGACTTAACACTACTAAGCACAGGTTTTTCTGTTCATCGTCTAAGCCCGAATTGACCAAATACTCTTTCATCGCATGATATATCCGAGGTGATATCATGTTCGCATTTACCACTTGGCGTTTATTACCCCATGGGAAATGCACAAACGGCGTATTATAGGATGCTCGCTGATAATCATGGAAAGCTCGTAGTCTGCCGTAAGTAAATTTTTGAGTATCTTTGAGCTTATCCAGATATGAAACTTTGTTTTTGTTTATATGCTCATTCTTTAAGCCATTGAGACTACATTGACTTATCACATCGTCTGCACAGCCAACTAAATCATCATCTGTATCTAGATTGTCTTCACCAAAGCCTGAGTTTTTGTTCAAAATAGACCGCTTTCTTCCATCCTTAATCTTACTTTGAATGATCTCCTCATATACAGCTTCAAAGTCCTCACCAGACCATTCATCAAGATTCTCATCCATTGTTAGCATCAGCCAATCCCGACCAATACATCCCAGATATTTACTAATGGTATCTAACCTGTTATTACTATCACTCAACAAGCTATTGACCCATCCTAAAAGACGCGTAGCATTAGGTTGAGTAAACTCCTGCTGCAACAGCTCTAGTTTTACAATAGCTGGGGCTTTACTGCCCTTAAGGGCATCTTGAACCTCTTTAATAAGATTCTTACTAAAACTTGGATACTCCCTACTATTGGTGCCTTTTTCGTCAGATTCTGAAAAGCTTGCTACAAATAACTCTTCCCAAGTAAGCGGCTGTAGATTTGAGTTAATCACCTCTTGATTATAATTAATAAGCTTATTTGTGGTTAAGCCCGTCGTTTTAATCTTGCCCTGTCTAACAATAGCCAGTGCAGTGTCTATATCGCCTCCCTTCATCTGCCGCCAATGATAGTCAGCGTACTTTATTAACTGTGATAAATGCGGTTTACTTTTATCTTTATTTTGTAGTTTTAGCTTCTTACAAATCTCATTAATAATGATTTCAAACGACTTCACATCTTCTTTTTTTAACTTTTTATCTTTTAGCACGTATAAAAAGCAAAGTGTCATATCATCAGGTATGTACTCTACATAGCGCTGTAAGCTTGTAGCAGATACATCCTCTGAGGTATGACTTTGCGTATAAGAACAACCGTAATTGTCATCATCAATACTGAGCAAGATTAGCGCCAAACTCTCGCTGCTGACACCTGAATCTGGTAATTCATCAGTTGCTGGTAGCTGCAATTGATATATGTCACGTTCGCCTAGGAGCCATTGATACAGTGCTTTTAACACATCTATGTCATTCAATCCCCCATACATCACGCTACAGTAGAGCACTGACTCAATCAAATCATTGTTTGAGAACCTTCTTTTCCGTTGCCATATCTCAATTATTTGCTGGCTAGCAAGGCTTACTTGAGCACCACTTACCATCCAATCATAGGATATTGTTAAATGATCACGCTCTGCTATGACTGGCACAACTGGTTCATCCATACTCAGTTCATGAGATTTGTTATAACTCCGTATGTATTCTAAAAATCCTTGTCTGGCTAAGTGATAGCTATGCGCAGTATCAAAATGCACCTCAAGTATGCTACCAATGGTTTGATAGTATTCAGTTAGGTCTGTTCCTGTGAGTATGTGATTGTCATCAACATACGAAGCTATCAAAAATTTTGCCTCATTTTTGATACTCTCATGACTCTTGCTTTTATTTTCTTCTCTTAACTGATGAGCAACGGCATTATCCATATATATTCACCTCAACTTGTCGTAGGTTAAGCTCAACTGCAACTTTCTCTAAGTCAGCGGATAACGCTTTTAGCTCATTAATGGATAATGACGACATGGGATGCATAGCCTCCTGATCTGGATGTTCATGACCATATAGGGCGCAGATCAAATGCTCAGGGGACCTATTCGTTAGTAGTGAGCGTAATTGATGTCTAAGCCAGTTGTCTTGGTGACTAAAAAAGTGTTTTATCTGATAGCGAACCTTACTAGGTTTAATACCGGTAAAGCCTTTGGGATTTTGGCTAAATAGCTGAATGAGTGGCTGACTAGAGTTCAAAATTTTATTTATAGGAAATTGGTCATTGGGATATATAGAATTATGCATGACCGCAAATTGCTTGATATATTTAATATAATTTTGAATCGCTGTGATTAAGAAATCACTAAGAGGAATAAGCCTTCCCTGCCCTTGTCCCTGACGCTCTTCTTTATCCGACACCCATAACAGCCTTTGCCTAAAATCAAATTGATTTAAAAGCCCAGGCGCATGCTTTACGGGTCTAATCCCAGTCTGAATAAAGATGATGTGCCATAACCAGACACCATAAGCATTAAACTGCTCAATATAACGGTCCTGCCTTATGCTTACGTTCCGCTTTAATCGACCGTTATAACTCTCAGTTGCTTCAGCAAGCTCATCAAAAAATCTTTGGCAGATATCAATATTTAAAGTCATGTCACTACCAATATATTTTTTATAACGATTGCTTTTCGTGCTAGACATACTAAGCTGTCGTAGCTCACCTTGGCTGTCCGCAGTACAGTATTCGGTCAATAGTTGTATGGCGCTGTAGTAAGTCTTCTCTAAGCTTATTGTCTCAATACTGGTGTAGTACAAGGGCGAGCTGTGTTTCACATCAACTCCAGTAATCATGTCGGCATGTAATGGCTCTTGCAGCTCATTCTTTATAACTGTATATAAACAAGCGTCAATATGCTGATTTGATAACACCGGTAGCTCTAGTTGCACTTTCAAGCTTGCCAGCACTTCAGACACTTCATCGCCATCCACCGAAAACTTATTTTCAATAACTGCTTGTAGCCTCGCTGGCAGAGGTAATTTAAATTCATTATCATGGCTTTGACGATGTGGCAATAAGTGGCTTCTACGATTTGAAGTTACGTTAATAGTATTACTCATAGCATAACTATCAGCAGCCGAACCGCTTTTATGACTCAACCACTTGCGCTGACTTTTATCCAATGCCAGCTCATAAATCACGTCTTGGACCTTCCGACCACTTAGCATTGATAGTAATATAACGGCATAAACCCGACGCTGTTTATAGCTGACAACGCCAAAAAGCTGCCACACCCGAGCAAATAACATCTGATAGCTCAGTAGACTTAGTTGACGTAAATTAGTAGGAAAATGAAACTGGTTACGGCGGGCATGTCGATAGTTGTTTTTTAGCTTCCATTGCTGTAATTCTGAGGATTTAGCGGTTGTACTGGAAGGCTTAAAATCATTATCTAAGAGCGCAGGCGGGTCATCATCAGCAATATTCTCAGCGTCCGATACGTTATCATTTTTATGGGGTCTACCAAATATTGTGACTCGTAGTGGCTCATCAGCACTATTAAGGTATCGCTTATTAGTGTGTTCTTTACTAAGCTCATTGTTTTGTGAGCTGGTATAGGTTTTACTTACAAACGCTTTGTTCTCTGCAACTACTTCATAGGCAAGTCTTATTTGACCAATTTTACCAGCCAACTTTTGATTAACCACTTTGCCTGACTCTTCATCACTTCTTATCTTAGCTTCATATACGCGTAATGCTGCTAGTGCCTTCGTCAGTGAAACATGTTGAGCATGGATATCAATCAGTTTTTTAACAATCTCAGCTTGTGGGTTATTAGGCTTCAACCCCATCCTTAGACGCACACTTAGCTGACCGACTTTTACAGAGTGTTCATCCTTACGTATAGCAATCATAATGATTATTTGCAGATATGCACTCATAAACTGCCATGCTTCATCATCCCTACGTGCTTGACCATACCTCTGGTAAAACAAGACCAGCATATAAGTGACTGCCCAATTCTCAATTTTTTTCTCTTTGACGACTTTCCTGGCGATAGCTTCACATTCAGACGATGTAAATACTGGCATATCTAGGCTGGCTTGCTCACCAATATGTAGGCAGAAGCCTGGATTAATATAAAGAGTATTAATAATCAGACTTTGTATTTTTATAAAGTACGGTGAATCAAGTGGCACTAGACGATCTAAAACCGTTTGTAATTCGCTGTTATCAAACTGCTTTATATTCATTAGGGTGCACCACTCAACCAGCTCATACTTTGAGGAATACCTAGAAATCGATCTTCTAGTGCAAACTTACATTGGCGATATTCATAACTACTCTGGCTAATACCTGCAAAATGGCAATACTCCTTTACAGTCAGTTGCCTAACCCCCATGAGCTGGCATATCACACTTTGAGGTGCAGTGCATTTAAGTGCTTTAAACAAATCAGGATGGTGAATACCTTTCAAGAACATCAAGTTTATAACCTCCATCCATGCGAGCTGCTGAACATCTTTAATACTTTCAGGGATTATTAAGCATGGGTGATCGCTATCATTCTCGAACCTTAAAACCTGATCGACTCTTTGGAAATCATTAAAGAAATAAAAAGCATCGTCCCCTCCATCAACCAAGCGCAGGGGTGGACGGTAGAAATTATCCAAAAACTTCATATTGATATAAGTCGTTTTAGGTCTCAATCTCTGCCAAACACATAAAGCGGCTTTAGCATACGGATGTACATACAAATCATCCTTACTAGGATTAGTAAGTTTTTGCCCAACCTTAATTTTATTATTTTTCATCATATATAAAATAATAGTGAATATAATTCATGTTATCCAATAAACATATAGGTGTCAAACGCTTTAGTGTTGTGGGGCTTAATATCGCAAAAAAATCAATTCTATTAGATAGTTAAAATGATTCTAAACACAAAAAAACCTCTTAAAGCCATAATCAATATAGCTGTAAGAGGTTCTTACATTTTATATTTTTGTCAGGTACAAAGTACAAACTCGGGGTTTGAATATCACTACAAACCTATAGGTACTATAGAATTATCCACTTCTACTCATTTGTTAATTTACTTAGGTGATGCTGTTAATATCGGGGTTTCCATATTAATGTAGGTAGCCTCGGGTTCAAATATCTGCTAAACAAATAAAGACTTCTCAGCATAGCGATGTATAAGCAAATTACTTTTGCCTAGGACTATAAGTTTTTTTATTGGCTTAAGATTAATATTTTTCATGTTTTATGATTACATAGTGATTATAATTCATTTTTTCCAGTAATGACTTGGGTGTTAAACGCTTTAATGTTTTGGGGCTCAAAATTGGATAATGGTTATGGATTTTAAATCTTTCAGATTATTTTAAGCACAAAAAACCTATTAAAGCCACAATTAACATAGCTTTAATAGGTCATTATTTTGTAGGATTTTACTAGATGATGAGCTCAAAGATGGGGTCTTGGGGTTTGAATTTTTACTTTAGTATTTTTATTCTTAACCTCTTAAGCTCTGAAACCGACTAATAGCCTTAACTACTAAAAACGGGGATATGCTTTAGAAGTTCAAATTCGATTAGCAACCGTTCGTCAGTTAAGAAAATAACCGGTATTTTAGACGCTATAATCAACTCATCAGCAAAGCACTCATTTACTTTGTCTGAAATTAAAACTCACAAAAGGATATATTTATGAAGCTAACAAAAATACTGATGATTACTCCATTATTATTACTTTCTATTAACGCTATTGCTAGCATGGGTGATGTTAATGGTAGTACCAAATGCACCACCGTTGATTCTATTAGTAAAAAGAAGGCTATCGTAAAAGCTTGTACTTACGATGGCGCAGTAGGAGGAAGTATGAGTTATGCAATTAGCCAACTAAATTTTAAACTGCCTAATGGTAGTACTTATCGTACCGTCAATAATGCTACGTTTGATTTTGATAAAAACGGAAACCTCCAAAATTTAAAAGAAATTATTTCAGTAAATGGTAAAGCAGCAGAAATTGTAAATTTACATCATAAAACATTTAAAAAAATCTCTGACAAAGAAATAGAAAACCGTTATGAAAAGAAAAGTCCTAACTTTTCTGATGTTTTACAATGTTTCAAATACATCAAAAAAGACACTGCTTTCTGCGTACCTTATGAATTTATTAGCAGCATCTCATAACAAGTATTTGAATATAATACGTTCTTTACTCTGTACTTTAACTACCAACATTTATCTACTGGAGCAATTATGAAATCCATATCTATAACTTCTTTGGCCTTATTAGCGACTGCATCTCTACTATCTACTACTACTCTAGCCGCCCCCATCTCTTCTAAAAATATAAGCAGCTACAAAAGCAATGATATGGTTCATGTGTTTGGCTGGATGGAAGATGCTTGTTCTGGTGAAAAGCCACCTTATAAAAAGATTGCTGCTAAAGACACAGCATTTACAGACAGCATCAGAGGCCAAAAAGCTTATGACAATTTCGTAAAGCCAAAAGCGCAGTGGTTATCAGAATATCGAAATATGATAAAAGATGTGAAAATGAAAAAAGGTGAACCATACACTGAATACCGGGTAATTTTTAATAAAGGCGTTACCTACCGCAGTCAGCCTCTAGAGGAGTATATATTCAGCTTTATACCTGAATCATCAGGGGGTGAAACTGTTTTAAAGTTTGCATCGACTGCGACTGTACCTACCATTATGCCGAATTTTCAAACTCGAACCATGGAATACTGGGGTGAAATGGAAAAAAGAGGGGCTGAATACGACTCTAAAAATAAAACGGTCACCTGCGAGTTTTGGTAAATAGGATTTTTGAGTAATGACCTTTGCTGTCAAATCAGTAGACATTAACTTGGGAGATTATAATTTTAAGAAATTTTGATCTGCAGTTTATTTTTATTAAGGTATAGTTTTAAAATTAATATCGATAGCGAAGAATTATTCAATGCTAGAGTAGACCAAATATTAATTTAAACTATACCTTAGCAGGGGGCATATACCCCAAAAACCATGGTGTCCAAAATATCAATAACATCTCCATATACCATGGATTTATTTACTCTGATGAGTCTAAAAACCCCTACATACTATTACTTGTATAGCATGAAAGGCTGAGGTATGAAATCCGATTTTCTCAGGTGATGTTGTTAATATTGGGGTTTAATTCTGATGACTTTTAACAACTGCTCTCGAATTCCCACAGCAGATGTTGCCAGATTCACAGTAGAAAATTGAATTTTATGGTTATCAATAACAACATACTCATTCACATCTTCCCCTATCGAAGGATGAATAAATAGACCACTAGCATTCTCATTAAGAGGGTCATTACTGTCCTCTTGAGATCTTAGGTAGGAATACATCTGATACAGGTATCCACTTCTTAATGTTTCATCTCGATACCACCCACTTGTAACCACAGCATTGAACTTAGTATCGATAACGATGCGATGTGCTGAGTCAATATTATCAATGATGATGTCCGTCTTCATATTAGGAAGGATATTCTCCATACCTAAGCTTTTATCACTTATTTTCCACTTAAACACTTTTCCCGAGCTTACTCTATAACATTGATTTGACAGAACCGTAGCATAAAATCCAGCTACCCCTTTTTCAAAGAGTTTGCGCAGCCATGGTAGATTGTCTCTCTGTGCTGAAGACAACTGCCTTGTACCTTTAGATTCTGTTGGTAAGGCCAGATTAAACGCCAGATGTGCAGCCGTTACCATTGGCTTATCTTCAGCATCATGTCTCCCAAACCTATCCACTGATACCTCACTACGACTGGGGCGTGTTTGACTGACACCCATTTGTCTTAGACGTATATCTAGCGATCGACACCAATGAGCTAGATCTTTACGTTTAACGACTTTAGAGATAGCCTCAAGAGCCGCTCGGACATATCTATTACGCGCCGTATCAATGGTTAACTCATCAAAACGGCAAGCGATCTTGCCCCGCTCAAGCAACCTACCTCTTTCAGTACCTATAAGGTCTATTCTGCCACGTACACGACTGAGCACAGCATCACGAGATTGATAGCTATAACTTAGGTTACGTTGAATGCGATGTTCGACCCGTCGACAAAGCATTTCGGCGATTAAGTCTGGAATATCATCAGGGTTCTCTTCAACTGCAATATTTGCAACGTCAAGCTCTCTATAGATATCTGATGCATAGAGCATAAGAAGCCAAAGATTACGAACAGGTATCTTGCCTATATAGTTAACATCATCAGAGGACTCTATAGCTATGTCTTCTTTAACTGGCATATACTTGCAACCCTTCAGTCAAGCGCTTTTGGGCTTTTCGAGATTTCTCAAGATCATCGAACCAATACTCATCGAGCAAAGGACCTATCTCTGTTTCTACCACTTCAACGAACCACTCTTTAGCATCTGTGATATTCATACCAACGGCTGGCGTCACATAACTATGACCTATTTGGAATTGAGCGCCAAGACTAGGATCTTTAGTAATCTCATCATTCAAAGCACTAATTCGCTGCTCAATGTTATCTAAGAATTCTGAGTCAATACCATTCTTATCTCTTACCCAATCACGCCAGGCTTTACCAAGTATCGGTTCAAGATCGATAAAGGCAAAACGACGACGCAAGGCCAGATCAACCAATGCAAGCGAGCGGTCAGCAATATTCATTGTGCCGATGACATATAAATTACTAGGTATATAAATACGTTCACCAGCAGTTTTTCTATAAGACAGTTCTAACGCTTCATCTGGCGATCTTTTATCGGCCTCAAGTAACGTGAGCATCTCACCAAATACTTGAGCCGGATTGCCTCGGTTAATCTCTTCGATGACGATGACATATTTTGACTCAGGATCATCTATGGCAGTTTTAATCACTTCCATAAAAGGACCATCTACCAATGTCAGCTTGCCCTCGCCTGATGGACGCCACCCGCGAATAAAATCTTCATAGGATAGGTTTGGATGAAACTGCACAGCTCTTATCTTACTGTCGTCACGTTGGCCAATTAACGCAAAGGCCAGTCTTTTTGCAAGCCAAGTCTTACCGGTGCCGGGAGGACCTTGTAGAATGATGTTTTTCTTAGCTTGAAGACGCTTAAGTACCATCTCAATCTTAGATTGAGGTAAAAAACATCCGTCAGCTGTAATATCATCAATAGAGTAGCTGTCAGGAGCTACCAGTGTATCAGTCTCAGAATCTGTTTCGACATCAAGATCATTGACCAGACCCTCACTTAGTAAGCGATATACTCCCTTACCAAGTGACTTCATTTCTCCATCTTTGACCATTTTGTTTAATAGGTATTTAACACCTCCGACTACATCTTTACGATCAGGGTATCTTTCTTTAATATCATCAGTAAATCTTTCTAAAAACTCATCTATCGTAAATTCATAAGACTGCTTTTCATCACAAAGCTGTTTTACTTGAGAAGGAATCATCTCTTTCCAATTTCTCTTGATTGATTTCTCCGAACTATCTGGCTGATACTTATATGCTGCAAGTGAGAGCTCTGGAAAAGAGTGTACAGGATAGCTGTCTTCTTGAAAGCGAGCTTCTATACTATTCATCAACTCTAAATAATCAGCAGAACTACAACGTTTATTAGAACCAGTGCTATTAATCTCGATGTTGAGTTTTTTGTTAATATAGTTCTTGGATTGACTGTCTAAAGTTAAGAAGCTCCAGGGGCGAATCCAATAAAGCCCCATAGTGAGGTTCCAAGCCACACCATAGATACCCATTGCCTTGTCATAAGCATCGGCAAAGCGGGCAGAGACTTCTTCACCTTCACCTCCATCTTCTAAATCTGCAAATGAAATGCCACGTGCAAAGACATCCCATAGATTATCTATATCGTCTGACTGACGCTTATAGCTATAGCCAAAAAACCAGGTTGACTGATTATTGACGAGAGGAATGCCATCAAACGACTTTGGAACTGGCTCTAACACTCCAATCAAATCAGCTAACTCTTTAGCAATGATTTTTCGGTTTTCATCAGTCAGACCACGATTAAAGATAGCGAAGACTGTAAATGGGCATATATCTTTTAATGGGCCTCCTACAATACCCTCTTCATACTGATCATTAAGAACAGACATAGCGTCTACTTTTTCAGAGATCTTATGAATACCGGCTATCAGTTCATCGCGGCGATAGCGAAAGACAAGAAGTTTATCCGCAAACTCTTCATAAAACCTTGTCCAGCCAAAAGAAGAATTTTCTTCCATATTATCTCCAAACCTTTCACGCCAGAACGGATAATTACGGAATCTGTCGATATCTTGTTCTTTTCCATGGAATGTAAAGTTTATTAAATCCATCTTCCTCCAACTATCTGAGGTAACTTCCCAGACCGTATTGCGACTAGTGAAAAAATACCACTCCCTTAAAGTAGATTCTTTATCCCAGTCTACTTTAAGGGTTTTACCATCTCCTAGGTTTTCTACTACGGTACCTATCGCTTTGATTGCCATTACAGAAACAGTATGACCTCGATTATCAAAAGGCAACCCTCTTTTTCGAGTATAAGCTGACTTGATAGCAATTTTTTCACCAGCCTTCATAAACTTTATTGAGTCAATCAGTTTGGCTTTAGGATGTAACTCCCAAATACCTTCTTCAATAAATCGCTCAGTATGGTCTTTACCATCGTATGTAGAACCGACAAACCAATATGATTTAGAACTATCTATTTCTGAATTTTGACTCATTTATTCACCTCTATTTAAACTTCATCACTTTATTACAAAGAATTGAGCTGGTTTGTATGTTTTTTAACCAAAATACCCATTTTTGGTGGAGATTAAACTGTTTTTGAACGTTACTCTATTAATCATAGTCAGTAAGCAAATGGCTATAGAATCTAAACTTAATATTTAATGGAGTAACAACTATGAGAGTTTATATGAACAATGGCGGACAAGGTGCTGGCTGGCCAAGTACAACAGGCAACCCCTCAGGCGGTGGTCGGGATAACAACCCACCAAGTAAGTAAATCAACTAACAAGAAGGTAATTACAATGTCTAAGAATACAAAACCTCGCCCTCAATACCCAGAAAACAAACCTAGTATGCAACCATCTAAGAAGTCCGGTAAAGGACGTAGCAATAAATAAACCTCTAAATAGTGTATAGTCTCGTTTTTTATTTCAAGTCATGCGCTTAATGGGCATGGCTTGCTTTATTAAATACTGTGGCCACTGAATGCGTTCCGTTTTTACATTTTTATCTATCCTTAACTCATAATAGTCTGTTATTGATTCCCATAGCCCATAATAATCGTCATAGGTCACACAACTTTGCTCTTTATTTACTTTGTTACTTTTATCCGTATGCTCATAAATGTTTTGATAAAAGGCATAAATTAGCCATATAAAGCCTGTCTCTTATACACATCTCCGAGCCCAC
>OJDZ01000985.1_pt1 | contig 12905 bp, 9 predicted proteins | sample 1592981 | NCBI WGS metagenome assembly OJDZ01 (sample SAMN05416851, study PRJEB24817) | seawater metagenome | isolation source: Sea water | place: Canada:Atlantic | collected 2013-07
ATAAGAGACAGTAACTATACTCACTTACCCCGGCTATTGAGCGGTATAAATCGGTAATATCGCGCGCGGCTTGGTCAATAATAAGCTGCTCGGTTAATACCTGCGCAGATTGCGGTAATTTAATAAGATCTAAATCCGTTTTAGTCCCAATTTTACTTTCGGTTTCTAGGTAAAACTGCTGAGCGCGGCCTGTTACTTCTATTGTTTCAATTTCGTTATTTTGCTCGGCAAATGCCACATTAGAAAAAGCAGAAAAAGACGCAGCAATACTGAGCGCCAAATATTTTTGGTTAAACATGTTGATCCTGAAAAAAAGGTGTATAAAACACCTTAAATGATAACGACTATCATTATCATGCGCAATGTAAATAATTTCATATTCACCTTTATTTTTCGAATGAAGAGTTTTGAGCAACACACTAAATTTGCAACTCAGCTTTGAATAAATTAAGAGCATTACTGGAATACAGTATTGATATAATATAACATATCTAAAAATACACTTTAGTAAGATTATTAAATGATAAATAAACTGCCCGTCACAGTGTTATCAGGTTTTTTGGGGGCCGGTAAAACCACTGTACTTAGCCATATTCTTAATAACAGGCAAGGTAAAAAAGTGGCTGTTATAGTTAACGATATGAGCGATATAAATATCGATGCAGCCACTATTAAAAACGATGTATCGCTCAATCACAGTAACGAAAAGCTCGTCGAAATGAGCAACGGTTGTATTTGCTGTACCCTACGAGAAGACTTACTTATTGAAGTGGGCAAACTTGCCAAAGATGGGCGTTTTGATTACCTCGTCATTGAATCTACAGGTATATCTGAGCCCCTCCCCGTTGCAGAAACATTTACCTTTGCCGACGAAAACGGGGTTTCACTTAGTGATGTTGCCACCCTCGATACCATGGTAACAGTAGTTGACGCGGTTAACTTTTTAAACGACTACGAACAAGCAAATGATTTACAAGATACTGGCGAATCGTTAGGAGAAGACGACGAGCGAAGCGTGGCTGACCTACTTGTTGATCAAGTTGAATTTGCCGACGTTATTTTAATTAGCAAAACTGATTTAGTCACCAATGAACAGCTCAATAAGCTTATTGCTATTTTAAATACGCTTAATACTCAAGCTAAAATCATTCCTATATCAAACGGCAATATTAATATTAACGAAGTGCTCAATACGGGCTTATTTAATTTCGCACGCGCCCAACAAGCACCAGGTTGGCTTAAAGAAATGCGTGGTGAACACATTCCCGAGACCGAAGAGTATGGTATTAGCAGCTTTAATTATACGGCGCGCCGCCCATTTAACCCTGAAAAGTTTTATCACTTTTTGCACAACACCGAGCAATTTGGCAAGCTTATTCGTTCTAAAGGATATTTTTGGTTAGCAACACGTCCTTTATTTTGCGCGCAGTGGAGCCAAGCTGGCGGTATAGCGCATTACGGGTTTGCAGGTATGTTTTATAAAGCAATTCCTAAAAAAGACTGGCCCACAGAGCCCGAACTACTTGCTGATATAAACAGTAAATGGGTAGAGCCCTTTGGTGACATGCGCCAAGAGCTTGTGTTTATTGGTCAGTCGTTAAATAAACACGCCATGATTAAAGCGCTTGATGACTGCCTACTCCCAGAAGATGCTGTTCTAAAAGGTAAAGATTTTTGGAAAACCTTTAACGACCCGTTTCCTATTTGGGAGGAAGAGTAATGAATGCCCTAGCCCCAATAACAGCCCAAGTAAAACCGGCTGAACCGCTATACCGAAGAGCAGCTATAGAGAGTAATGCCAATGTATTGCCACAAATTTATAACCAAGACACTAACATTGTTATTTGGCAAAGAGACCTTGAGCAAACATTAACAAATGCAGTCAATACACTCATTACCGCCAACGCTTTAAAGCCACTTGAACTTGCGGTATCACCCGATGATGCGTTTGATCAATTAATAAAAGCGCTTAAGCCAGAAGATAATAACCGCGATGAAATTAAAGCTTTGTGTGAAGACATCACACTGTTGGTTGAAATGTTTTGCTGCCTATTTGATTTAAAACACGCCGGTTTGAGGTTAAAAATATTAGATAGACCCATGTGCCCGCGCTTTCACGTAGACAAAATTCCGTGCCGGCTAGTTACTACCTATCAAGGTGTTGCTACGCAGTGGTTAAATCACAGCGATGTAAACCGCTCAAAGCTCGGTACTGGTAATTTAGGTAAGCCTGATGAGGAGTCTGGCTTAATTAAAAGCCTAAATAATATTAACCAGCTAACAGAAGGCGATGTTGCACTGCTTAAAGGCGAATACTGGGATGAAAACGAAGGCGCAGGTTTAGTGCATCGCTCGCCACCGTTGGCTGGAACTAATAGCGCCCCTAGGTTACTGCTTACTCTCGATTTTATATAAAATTAAAGCGCCATTCATAAAGGCCATATTTTGTCTGGCCTTTATCAATTATACTTAACCTATCTTTGTAAGGTTATTAGCAATAACACTATATAACCCCTGAGAGTTGACCGGTTTTGAAATAAAGTCATCCATACCTACATCTAAACAACGCTGCTTATCTTCTTCATATGCATTGGCTGTAATAGCGATAATTGGAACCCGTTTATCTTCCCCTATTTCATTTTCGCGAATGCGTACAGTACATTCATAACCGTCCATATTAGGCATTTGACAGTCCATTAAAATTAAATCAAACACATTATTTTTTAATGCTTTCAGCGCTTCTAAGCCGTCGTTTGCCATTGTAATAGTAACAGCTGTTGGCTCTAACATTTTTGCAATTACTTGGCGATTTATCGGATTGTCTTCTACTAGCAGAATATGCTTATTGATCAAATCTGGTAAAGATTGCTCTTGTACACGCTTTGCTAAATCGACAATTTGCGCTTTAGGTGCATGTATCGAAAACTTAATCGTACTGCCTAAACCTGGCACGCTATTGAGGGTTATTTCACCCTCCATTTTTTTAATCAAACCTTGGCAAATAGCCAGCCCAAGCCCTGTACCGCCATACTTACGAGCTACGCTAGCATCTGCTTGGGTAAACTCACTAAAAAGTAATAGTTGCTGCTCTTTTTCAATCCCAATTCCGCTATCAGACACACTTACCGTCAGTTGCTCATCTTTGTAATCAAACGATAAACGCACAAACCCAGCCTGAGTAAACTTTTGTGCATTTGACAATAAGTTAATAATTATTTGATTTAAACGTAAGTCATCTACATTTAAGCAATCGGGTAAGTCTGGGCTGCGCTGAATAATAAACTCAACATTGTTAGAATGAATAATAGGTGAGAATAACGAGTGGATATTTTCTATAAACGGAGCAAGCAAAGTAGCACGGGGGCTTATTTGCATAGCGTTAGCTTCAATTTTAGAAAAATCTAAAATATCATTTAATATTTGTAGTAAATTTTTTGAGCTTTTTTGTTGTGTTTCAAGAAGGTCACGCTGCTCATCGGTAAGGGTGGTATCACGAAGTAATACCTCACCCATACCTAAGATGCCGTTCATAGGCGTGCGCAGTTCATGACTCATATTGGCCAAAAACTGTGACTTAGCTTTATTAGCTTCATTAGCAGATTTAACTGCTTTTGTTAGCTCATCTGTTTGCTCTGCCACTTTAACTTCCAATTGCTGGTTAAATTGGCTTAGCTGTTTATTTAGATCCTGATTTTTAATATTAGACGCTTGTAAGCTCTCTATTGAGTCCCTTAACGCACTTCCCAGCAACTTAAACTGCTCTTGTAGCTGCAGTACTTCGTACCAACTAGACTCTGTATTAAAATGTTGTTTTTCTGATTTATCAAAACCATGCATTAAATTAGTTAAACCAATAATTGGCTGAACTAATAAGTTAGACAAATGATGTATAAACAACACCACTAAAAATATCAACACTGCACTAAATAATATTGTTGGTAACCAGGCACTTGCTACTACCTTTGTTAAGTGCTTACGATTGTAAAACGTGATGACCTGCCATTTACTAACAGTATCAACATACTGATTGGTATGAAATACTTCATTATTAACAGAACGGAACAGTTGATTATCGCCCAAGTTACTTATCGTAAAATCTAAAGTTTTAAAGTCAGCCAAAATGTCAAATTGTGCTAATGAGCTAAAAACAATCCTTTGCTCAGCATCGAGTATAATTAGCTCACCAGTTTGGTTAAACAAATTCGGTATATATTGCTCTAAACGTTCAAGCTTTAACGACCCTTCCACTACACCATAAAACTCATCATTTCTGTAAATAGGCGCAGAAAGTGCAACTATAGGTTCATTACCAAGGCCACGCCCCTGAAACACACCACTGCTATAACCTTGAGGATACTGTTTAGCTTGAGAGAAATAAGGGCGGTCGTTTACAAAGCGCTTTTCTTCACTAAGTCCTTCTAATAATGTGCTGGGAATACTTTTAGCTACATAGCCATTTGGCATTGCATATAAGCTTGTAGTAAAACCTGGGTATAAATCCATTAACTGCGTTAACTGTTGTTGTATAGTAATTCCACCACCTATGGCATCACTGCTCATTACCACCGCGTTTTTATGAAACTGTAAATAGTCATTCAACTGTGTGCTAATTGATTTCGCTTTTTCTTCAAGCTGAGCATTTACCTCATACTCTATGCGTGAGTGATGATCGTTCACTAAAAAAACACTTGTAATAAGGACAACCAAAACAATAATGACGCTGACAACATAGCTAAGAATACGGGCTAGTGGGCGTCCTTGATAAGCACGACTAGCAAAGGGAACAAATATGCTCATCAAATCAACGAGTGCTAAGCTTATTAATGCATTTACCAGGTATTTAAACACTGCAACAATAAGCGTTAGCGATGCTAAATCCATTACAAACTGGCCTATACCCCAAATGATAGGCAGCCCAACTAAAAACCAAAATACGGCACCTAAGGGTAAAATAGGTTTAGAGCGTCTTAAACAAAAAATATAAAGCCATAAAAGCTCCAACAAATAAACTATGCTGGGCCAACAGTGCCCCCACCTATAGAGTAAAAAGCTTGAGACAATTGCGAGCGTAAGGCAGGAATAACGCAGTCCAGTGAATACTAAGCTGCATAAAACAAAAAATTGTCCAAATAAAAATTCAGAACTATCGAAAAAATACAGGGGTAAAAGGTTAACCAACCCGCCTATTAACCCTAATAAAATAGCTAGTGCCCACTTACTTCTTTGAGACATTACAACAACCCTTGGGCATCTGATTTAACATGTGTAGCGTTAACGTTAACGTATTATTTCATTATTGCGCAATATCTAAGTGTTGTCTATATGGCAGAAATATAGGGAATATCAGAAAATAAACTTGTGTGTATTTGGTTAAAGTTTTTTAAATTGATTAGCTGTAGTCACCCAAATGAGGAATTTGGGTGGCAGTCTTACCAGCCACATCTCGGCACACACGTCACAAACTGTGGCTGCTCCCTTCCGGGCCTGACCAGGTTCGCCTGCTAGTGTTGCGAGAGGACCAATAAGACTACCATTGAGGGCCTTGGTTGGCGCGGAAGAGATTATCTCTACTTTTACTGTGTTATTCAAGGGATAATCAAAAAAGAAGGTGCGATTGCATACTTCATATACAATCGCGGCTTTGAAATTTAATTTGTGACTGTTATTTGCTCTCTAATTGCGCTTTTATATTACGAAGTGCTGCTTTTACTTTTTTCATGTTGTCTGGACCCATGCGTAAAAGCTGTTTTTGAGCAGCAGGAAGTTGCTCCCACTCAGAAAACGCATACTGATAAGTTACTGAGTCACGTAAAAGTGGTAAGGCGCCTTCAGGCTCCGGAGTATCAAGTAGTAAATCGATAGCGTCGTTCAATGTTTGTTTAAACTCGTCATCGCCATAACCAATTTCAGTGTATGCATCGTTAATAAGTGGCTGGTACTCTTCAAACATACGGACCACTTGCGCTGCACTCATGCTAGTAAAAATTTTTACATACGGTGTGTAACGCTCATAACTATTTGGATCAATTGTTAAAATATCCCCTTCGGTAACACTAAAGCTTTCTTGGGGTTTAATAACAGGATTGTGTTTTTTAGCTACTTTGCCTTGAGCTAAGTTGTCAATAAAAACAACACCTCGACGAATAACATCATCAGTGACTAATAGGCTCATCACAGAGTCACTTAGGTACTCGTCAATTTTGGCAACAACCATAGTATCACTATCGTTTAAGGCAGGTAGCGTAGCTACTTCTGGTTCGGGTTCAACTATGCGCTGCGCTGGCACTTCGAGCTCTGCGGGCTGTTCAACTGCTGTTGGCTCTTCTGGCTCAATTATATCTGGTTCATTTAATGGCTTAAGTTCCATTATTGGCCGCTCTTTAACGGGCTCTGTTGCTTCTATGCGCGCAACCGGTTCGTCACTTGGTTTAAGTAATACAAATGCAACCACACAGGCAACAACAATTAGCGTAATAATGGCAAGAAGTAAGTTACTGTTTGTTGAGCGTTTTTGAACATCTGGTGAGTCTGACATACGAACTCCATAAAAAATAAAAATGCGATATCACTTAGAGTGGGCTAAGTGGATTAAATTCATTCTGTTCGAGTTTTTTATTAAATCAATAGTTATCTTAAGTTAGACATGCTGAATTCAGCATTAAATTATACAGTTATAACTCTATGAACAGTTAACCTTTGATTCTTCTAGCTTAAAGACTTACAGTTAATAAATAAAGTAAAGACGTTGAACAGTTTAACCACCAATATGAAAATTAAGCAAATAGATCCCAAAAAACCTAAAACAGCCTTATTACTCACTGGTGGTGGTGCTCGAGCGGCGTATCAAGTAGGTGTTTTAAAAGCGCTAGCTCACAGCATGCCACGCACGGCACCTCTTCCTTTTAGAATAATAAATGGTACGTCTGCAGGCGCAATAAACTCTGCAGCCTTGGCTTGTTATGCCTCTTGCGCGCACTTAGCAGTGCGAAAATTAGAATCTGTTTGGAAAAACTTTTCGACCTCAATGGTGTATAAAAGTGATTTTTTAAGTGTATTTGGCCATATTGCGCGTAATATTTTAACTAGCTTTCAATCAGAGCATATTAACCACCCACCAGCAAGCTTGCTTAATAACCGCCCTTTACGTGGTTTACTTAACGAAATTTTAGACTTGCATCGCATAGAGCGTAATTTACACCGAAACTATTTAGAGGCGCTTTCGATTACAGCCTCAAGCTATACCACAGGTGATTCAGTCGCTTTTTTTCAGTCAAATACACAAACAGCTTGGCAAAGAGCTAAACGAGAAGGCCGCCCAACACGCATTAATGTTGAGCATTTAATGGCATCTAGTGCTATTCCAATGGTGTTCCCAAGCGTGAATATTCATAATCATTACTTTGGTGATGGTTCTATACATCAACTATCACCACTGAGCCCTTCAATACATTTGGGTGCCGAAAAAATATTTATCATTGGTGTAGATGAACCTAAAGAGCCGCATCCACCGGGATATTCTGCGCATTACCCTGGGCTTTCTGCTGTAGCCGGACACTTGCTTGATAGTGTATTTACCGACACCATGCAGTCAGACTTAGAACGCTTGGGTAGAATAAACCGCACTTTGGGGCTTTTACCTGCGCGAGATAAACACCAAGAGCTAAAGCAAATAGATAGCTTTGTTATTAACCCCTCACAAAACTTTAATGTTATTGCAGCGCAGTATTACAACGATATGCCATGGGCGATAAAAGTATTATTGCGTACTATTGGTGTTAAAAAGCACTCTCAATCAAGTTTAACGAGTTACTTATTATTTGAAAAACGCTATACCCAGCACTTAATGGAAATAGGGTATCAAGACGGCATGGCTAAGCTACCTGAAATAAGAGCTTTTTTAGGGCTCGATTAATTTATTCAATGCCGTCTAATAAAAAATGTTCTACGCGTTCCACACGCCTTGGTTTACCTTGTAAAACGAGTATATCGTTGGCAAGCAAAATGATTTGATCTGAAGGGGCGTCTATTTCTCGATCTTGGCGTCGCAATGCCTTAATAGATACCTTGCGCTTTACTAAATTAAGCTCATTTATACTTTTATTAACCGCATGTGCTTTATCGGGCAGAGCAACCACATGCAAATACTCTAATTTATCTGAATTACTTTCATCGTTGTTTATATGCTCACCTGTAAAAAAACTTTGCAAAAATTGATAACGATTTCTTCGCTCATCACTCACTCGCCTAATAATTCGGCTCATGGGTACACCCGACATAGACAAAACATGCGAAACGATCATTAAACTTGCTTCAAGCGTTTCTGGTACAACGTCAGTGACACCAAGCTCTCGTAGTTTTTCAAGCTGGCTATCGTCTCGGGTACGTATAAGTATTTTTACCTCTGGAGCTATTTGCTTTATTGCATCTATCACTATTTGTGTTTGTTCAAACTCGGTAAATGTAATAATCACCAACCGCGCTCGCTCTACGCCCGCACACTTTAAAATATCTTTTTGTTTAACGTGGCCAAATATTACAGGCTCACCTGCGGCCTTACCTTCTTGAACAAGTATGGGGTTACTTTCAACAGCAACATATTCAATAGCTTCTGGCTTTAAAAAGCGCGCTATAGTTTGCCCTACCCTCGAAAAACCACAAATGACTACATGGTTTGTGTAAAGCGCACTTACTTGTGGCTCGCTTTCCCATGCAATGCTTGGGCTATTTAATAACCCTAAACGCCTTAAAATATAGGGTGTTTTTTCAATTAAAAATGGCGTTAACGCCATCGATAACACACCAAGGGCAATTAAAAATGAAATGTGTTCGCTGGTTAATAATTGATGCTGCCTACCCAAGGCAATTAATACAAAACCAAATTCACCCATTTGCCACAGCATAATGCCACACGCTAATGAGTCCTGCTTTCGCTCACCCATAAGTTGTGCACTGATGGCAACCACAGCTATTTTTAAAACCAATAATCCAAATAATGCGCCAACAATAATAAGACCATTGCTAAACACATAGAGTAAATCGAGCTGCATGCCTACGGTAACAAAAAACAGCCCCATTAAAATATCGCGAAATGGCCGTATATCGGCTTCAAGCTGGTGCCTGTAATGACTTTCACCAAGCATCATCCCGGCCAAAAATGCACCTAGCGCCATTGATAAGCCAAACATATAGGTTAGTAAACCTGCAAACAAAGCAACTAGTAACGTAGTAAGTACAAATAACTCATCAGTGCGCACTAAGGCTATTTCGCTGAATACTTTAGGCAGTAACCATTTACCAATAGCCCACAGTAATACGCAAACAAAAGCCCCTTTAGTTAGAGAAAATGCTAACGCCCACCCAATTGTTTGTGAATCGCTTGTGGCAAATAAAGGAAGAATAATAAGTAAAGGGACTACGGCAATGTCTTGAAACAACAATACACCGATTGCTAATTGCCCTCTGCGCTGATTAAGTTCACCACTTTCTTTGAGCAATTTAACAACTACCGCCGTTGAAGACAGCGCCATAATCGAACCAATAGTAAAGCTGGTAAGCAAACTAAAGTTTAAACAGTACAAAATTATAATAAGCACTAAGCTTGTTACAATCACCTGCAGTGAACCTAAGCCAAATACAATATTACGCATGGCCATTAATCGAGATATTGAAAACTCAAGCCCTAAGCTAAAAAGCAAAAATACAATACCAAGCTCTGCAACAAAGTCTATTTCGTGCGTATGTTCAAGCCATCCAACGCCATGACTGCCAGCTAAAACACCTGTTGCTAGGTACGCCAAAATTGGCGGCAAACCGATGCGCTTAAAAAACCACACAAAAATAACGGCAACGACAAGTAAGCCAAAAAATTGAGCATTAGTACTTTGCAAATTTGGCCTCCGGCTTCAATTAAACTAGGGGATGTAATTTAACTATAGCAAGCAATTGTTTTTAAGCTAATTTTAAAATATGGCACAAAAATCGCTTAATACTTGCAAAGCAACACTCTCGGGGGAGAATTTAATGGAAAATGTCCATATTTTGACGCAACGTGTCTCTGGTCGCGGCGACTTTTTGCCGTTTTCGGCTGAACACACACCAAATAATGAAACAACGGCAACACACGAGTTAGTCGCTGAGCTACAGACTAGTTTAGTTATTGAAGATGTATTGGCCATATACGCAAAATTTACAAAAAAGCTTTTAAACTTTACGGGATTGCAGTTTCAGTCAACGCTTGGCACTGCACAAACGTCTGAAAGCGATACTAATAGCACGCCCTATATTTTTGACTTAACGATTGGAAGAGAGCACTTAGGGCAACTTATATACTTTAGTAAATACCCTTTAGGCAAAGCAATTGAAAGCAAGTTACGCTCGCTTCACTCTGCGCTAGTGTACCCACTACGTAATGCAATGATGTATAGCCGCGTACTTAAATTGGCGACAAAAGACTCATTAACGGGTTTGAACAACCGTAGTCAATTTAATGACATTTTATCTCAAAAGCTCGAAAATTGTCGCCGCTATCAGCGCCCTTTCAGCTTAATGTTACTTGATCTAGATAATTTTAAGCAGGTAAATGACAAGTTTGGCCACAAAATTGGCGACGATACTCTTAAAGAATTTGCAACAGTATTAAATTCAAGTATACGCGCTACAGATACCGTATTTAGGTTCGGTGGCGATGAATTCGCAATACTAATAGAAGACCCTGAATTCAAAACTAATCAGGTTGTATCTGAACGTATAATGCAATTTGTAAAGCAATCTAGCTTAATGTCAAAGCATGAAGTTACGGTTAGTATTGGCTATACCTTAGCAATGAGTAATGACTGCGATATAGAAATCTTTTCTCGCGCAGATAAAGGCTTGTACAAAGCAAAAGCGTCTGGCAGAAACTGCGCTAAAGCATATTGATTATAAGGCTTTTTTAAAAGGCTTAGCTTCCCCCGCTAAGCCTTTTTTATGTAAACCCTTGCCCTATTACTTAATAGACTTTGCAGGTAAAAATTTATAAATTGTCAGTGCTACACAAAAACCTAAAAAGTAACCACTCACTAAATTTATTAAGGCTGTGGCGGTATCAAGAGGCGTAAATAACACTAAAACGAGCGGTAAACTCACCCCTAATATAAAAAATATGCCGCCTTTACCTAACCAATACGCCATTAATATAACCGCTGATGTAGTACCGCCTAAAATAGCATACGCTAAAGTGACAATGTTCAAATCAAGCAATACATTAGCAACTATCGCTATTAGGGCTGTAAATAGTATGCCTAGTGGCGCTTTATTGACTAGCGATAATCCAACATGTGGCTGTTTACTCATTTATTTACACTCCCAATAAATACCATTTTCATCATAATGTTTTTCACTTATAAAATAGCCAACCACTTGGACTAATTCGTCGTTGTAGAAAATAAGCGGCACATGACTTCGAAGCCAAGGCGCTATTTTTGCATCTTTAAACCAGTGTTTAAGCGTATTGCTGCCTGGCTTTTTTAACGGCTTTATACGCGCACTATTACAATTAAAGCGCACGGTGACTTGCTCGTTTGGCAGTGGGGCACGTAGGCCTTTACCTTGTTGCTTTATTAAAACGCGCCCATCATCAAGCGCTAGCTCATTGCTCGTTAGCGCTTCATCGGCTAATAATATGTGTGGTGTAACAAAATACAAATACCCTTGATGGCGTCGTATTTGCCCCTCGCTTAAATCAACTTGCATTTGCGCATCAGCCTGCGCATTTATGGCTTGGTTAATTATTTGCAAAAGCTGCTTTTGAGAGGGCATTACTTGGGTAAATAAGCTAAGCCATGCACGAACCACATTGGTTATGCGCACGTTGCTGTAGCTGGTTAGTTGGCTAACGCTCAGTGCTTGATGGGCATTTACGCTTTGTTTTAAATCAAGTTCAGTGTACTCATCAAGTAGCGTTTGTTGTTGCTGCAATAACTCAATGCTGCGCCCAGCACACTGTTCAAAACCTTTAAACCGCATAGCCAGTTCAGGCACTACACGTGCACGCAAAAAGTTACGATCAAAACGCTCATCGGTATTTGAGTCATCAGTAATGTGCGCAATATTAAACGCTGTGGCAAAGTGCTCTATATCACTGCGCGTAATGTTTAAAAGCGGCCTGTAGCATATTCGCCCGCTTTGTAGTTCACGCATTGCTTGCATTGCGCCTAACCCTTTTAAGCCCGAGCCACGCTTTAAACGCAGTAAAAACGTTTCTATTTGATCGTTTAAATGCTGCCCTAATAAAATAACACTTTGCGGTGCGCTTAGTTCATCAAGTGCTTTATAACGTGCCTCACGTGCCTGCGCTTCAAGGCTTGTTCGTGTTTGCCGGCTTATTGTTACCTGCGCGGTATTAAACGGTATATCTAGCTCAACGCATAGGTTTTGGCAAAAAGCCTGCCAGTCATTAGCGTATTCGCTTAAGCCATGATTAACGTATATTGCACTTACCTTTAGCTTTGGCATTTCTTGCTTTAGCACGTGCATTACATGTAACAATACAACTGAGTCGACCCCACCCGAAAGCGCAACAGTAAAATTAAACTGTTGTTGCTTAAAAAAGTGCTCTAGAGCGTGTTTAACGTGTTGATAAATGGCTGATGATTGCATGCAATACGCTATAAAATTTGTGTTAGAAGTATTTTAAAACAAAAAAGCCGCATAAGCGGCTTTTTTTAACATTTAATGTAATAGCTACTTTATTAGCAGTAACCAAACGACATTAAACGTTTGTAACGTTGATCAAGCATGTCTTCAAGCGAAAGCGCTTGTAAGTCTGCTAAATCACGCTTTAAACGCGTTTTTAAGTTACGCGCCATTGCATCGTAATTGCGGTGCGCGCCACCCAAAGGCTCATCAACTAAGTTATTGATTAAGTC
>OJDZ01000986.1_pt1 | contig 12900 bp, 11 predicted proteins | sample 1592981 | NCBI WGS metagenome assembly OJDZ01 (sample SAMN05416851, study PRJEB24817) | seawater metagenome | isolation source: Sea water | place: Canada:Atlantic | collected 2013-07
CCTTTAGAGTATTTACGTTAAACCATTTTGGGGCAGAAACGAGTTACGCTTGAAAGTCTGCTCATGGCTGTGAGTTCAACCACTCGATGCAACACACTGATTAAATCGCTCCGCAGGTGTTTCGTATTCTAGTGTTTTCCGCGGTCTCTCATTAAGTTGTCTGGCAACTTGGTTTAATCTTATCTGAGAATGCTCATTTAAGTTAGTTCCTTTTGGAAAATATTGTCTTAATAACCTATTTGTATTTTCATTGGAGCCGCGTTGCCAAGGTGATTGTGGATCGCAGAAATATACTTGAATATCTGTAGCTAGAGTAAAGTCTTTATGATTAGTAAGCTCACATCCTCTGTCCCAAGTTAATGATTTATAAAGCTCTGCTGGCAACTTATTAGCTTGTTTAATCAACGCTTCGATTACTGGCTTTGTTTTATTACTAGGTACTTTCACTAACATTACATACCTAGAGTGCCGCTCAACTAGAGTCGCGATAAAACTGTTTCCTGAGCCTTGGATCAAGTCTCCCTCCCAGTGGCCTGGAATAGCTCTGTCTTCAACATTTGATGGCCTTTCACTAATTGGTACAGCGTCAACTATCTTTCCTAACCCTTTACCTTTAAGAGTGGCGTGTTTTGATTTCCTGACTACCCGCTGCGTCCTTAAGTGTTTTTGTAGCTCTTTTTTTAAGGCGCCGCGGGTTTGTATATATAGGGTTTTATATATTGTTTCGTGCGACACATTCAAATCCTCATTATTGGGGTATCTCCGCCTAAGCCAACCAGAGATTTGCTGAGGTGACCATGCAGATTCCATCTTTTGAGCAATGATTAAACATAATTCTTTGTTGCCATACAGCTTACAAGGCTTAGGGCGTTTGGCATTTTCCCAGGCAACTTTGTCAGCTTTACTCGCTCGATATTTTTTAATCCCGCCGTGGCGGTTTACTTCACGGCAAATAGTGGAAGGTGAGCGATTAAGGTATCTCGCTATTTCTCGAAGTGACTTACTTGCTGCTAACCCTCGTGAAATGTCTTCTCGCTCTGCAAGAGTTAGTGTTGTTGGTGAGCGTTTGGGCTCAAGCGGCCGAACACCACCTGTTTTATGGATGATACCTAATATAGATGAATGGTATCGATCAAATAATCTTGCTATATCATGCGCACTATCACCGCGCTGATATCGATCCCAAATTAACCTTCTTTGTTCTGCATTATAATAAATACGCTTTCTCTGTTTCATGTAAACGCTCCTTTAACTAATAATAAGGATAGCGTTGCATTCACCAGTTGAACTCACAGCGAAAACCAGTCATTGTAGTTCGAGCAATTTTACTTCGTATTGATATACTAATGTCATGATTAAAGTTGATTTTATGGTTGGACGATGAAAACAATAGGCAAGTTGGCTAAAGAACTTGATATAGGCGTAGAAACTATACGGTTTTATGAGCGGGAAGGCTTGATAAAACAGCCTCAAAAACCTCAAAATGGTTATCGTGTCTATGACGACTCAATCACCAAACAATTACAATTCATCTGTAAGGCCAAAGCACTTGGCTTTACTCTAAAAGAAGTGGCTTCATTGATGTCAATGGATGGCGATTGTGCCAAAGTAGAATCCCTAGGCTTGCTGAAATTGAACGTAATTCAAAATAAGATAGCTGACCTTCAACGCTTAGAAGTCGTCATAAAAGAAATGACTAATTCATGCCGCAACAATAACGATCAATCCCACTGCCCAATAATCGATTCGCTAAAATAGTATTGACTCCGTACCTACCTACGGAGTTCATACTCAAATCATTCAAATAATGTTAGACGTTAAAAATGATTAATAAGATTTTAGATAAAGTTAGCTCAGGTGGTGTTTGGCTTGCGGCTCTTAGTTGTACGGGGTGCTTCCCCGCACTCGGCTCGTTAGCATCAGCATTAGGATTAGGCTTTCTCTCTCACTTTGAGGGAATTGCTGTAAATACCTTGTTACCTATATTTGCAACTCTGGCATTGTTGGTAAATTTGTATAACTGGTATAAAAACCAAAATCATGCGAGAGGTATTCTTGGGGTTATTGGCCCTATAGCGGTTTTGTTAACCCTCTATCCACTATGGCAATACGAATGGAGCACTTATTTGTTTTATGTAGGTATTTGTTTGATGATTGTAATGTCCGTATTTAACATTGTTAAACCTTTGAAGGAGCAAACATGCAAAGTATAGAGTTAAATTCTACCATTACTTGCCCTGAGTGTGGCTTCAGTAAAACTGAAGAAATGCCAACCAACGCTTGCCAGTGGTATTATGAATGTGAATCTTGCAAAGTTCTCCTAAAGCCTTTGAAAGGCGATTGTTGCGTATATTGCTCTTATGGAACAGTGAAATGCCCGCCAATTCAAGAAGGTCAAAGTTGTTGCGATAGCTAAATGACAGTCTATTAATGGCAATGAGAAGGCATAAAAAGAAATAGTGAAATGTCAGCAATCGTATCATTGCAGCCTTTATCACTAAGTCACTCAAGGGCTGCTTTTGGCACAAACCAGAAATAGCTTCCAATGAATTCTGTATTTAAATTTTAGGTTTAAGCTGGGCTCTAATTAATAAATCATAATCTAATTGCAACACCTTGCTTAAATTCAAATTATTCTTAAGTTAACGCAAATTTTCAATTTAACTGGTGCTGGCCTAATAAAGGCTCATATGAGAACCAAATAGCCAACTTATTAAATGGAAACTAAAAAATGTGGCTGTTAAAAGGTTTATACTAACTAAAAAGTAACTACTCTTAGCTATGACTCAGTTTTCTCTTTATAGTCACACAAATCCTCGATTATACAGCTTCCACATTTTGGTTTTCTCGCTGTACACGTATAGCGCCCATGTAAAATAAACCAATGATGGAGGTTAAACATAAACTCTTTTTTATTTGGCGTATTTTTAATTATGGCCTGTTCTGTCTGCTCAACAGTTTTACCTTTAGCGTAACCCGAACGGTTTGCAAGACGTTGGATGTGAGTATCTACTGCTAAAAAGTATCTACCTTCATTATCCTTTAGCCAGCCGAAGGCGGTGTTGAGTACCACATTTGCTGTTTTTCGACCTACGCCGGGTAGGGCTTCTAGGGCTTCGCGGTTTTCAGGTACGATGCTGTCATGTTTATCTACCAATATTTGGCACATTTTATAAACGTTGGCAGCTTTAGAATTAAATAAGCCTATGGTTTTTATATAATCACGGAGTTTATCGTGGCCTATATCTAAAATGGCTTGTGGTGTATTAGCAACAGGGAATAGTTTTCGGGTTGCTTTATTAACACCAACATCAGTGGCTTGCGCTGACAGTGTAACAGCAACAAGTAACTCGAACGGGCTTGAATATTCAAGCTCCGTTTCTGGGTTTGGGTTGTTATCGCGCAAGCGTGTAAGTATTTGGTAGCGTTTTTCTTTATTCATATAACTTAAACGTACTTACTTAAAAAGCAGTACGTTTCCCCTTAAGTTAAGCTGGTAACACGTGCACGAGGGCCTTTTTCGGCTTCTGGCGGTGCAATTTGTTTTGATTTTATTTGTGCATCAATCACATTTTTAGCGGCTATGAGCAACCCAAGCCCTAAAAATGCGCCAGGTGGTAAAATAGCAAGCAAAAACTGATTGTCAAAGCTAAACACTTCAATGCGTAAACTTTGTGCCCACGGACCCAGTAATAAATCGGCGCTATCGAATAACGTACCTTGGCCAATGAGTTCTCGCATTGCACCCAGTACAACGAGTACAAGCATAAATCCAAGTCCCATCATTAATCCGTCAAAGGCAGATAAATGAATTGGATTTTTTGAGGCGTACGCTTCGGCGCGGCCTATAATTGCGCAGTTAGTTACAATTAGTGGAATAAATATGCCCAGCGATTGATAAAGTCCAAATGTGTAGGCGTTCATCAGTAATTGAACAATGGTTACAAACCCAGCAATGATCATTACAAAAACGGGAATACGTATATCTTTTGGTACCCAGTTTCGTACAATAGATACGCTTACATTTGATCCAATTAATACCAAAAGTGTTGCAAGGCCCAAGCCCAGTGCGTTTGTAACAGTCGATGTCACAGCAAGCAGCGGACAAAGCCCTAAAAGTTGAACAAGAGCAGGGTTGTTTACCCACATCCCTTCTTTGTACAGTGTTTTTAACTCACTCATTGGGTTACCTCTTCACACTGGCTACTTGGGGCTGTAAAAATAGTATCAAACTCATTTTGCGCAAATAATACGGCGTTTTTAACTGAATTTACAACTGCACGAGGCGTAATTGTTGCCCCAGTGAACTGATCAAATTGGCCGCCATCCTTTTTCACAGCCCAGCGGTTATCGTCTTCACTGTGCACCGTTAAGCCTTTGAATGTGGTGATCCATGATGACTTTTTAATTTCTATTTTGTCGCCTAACCCTGGTGTTTCTTCGTGTTTAGTGGTTCGCACTCCCGCTACAGTTCCATCGCGTAATATGGCGGTTAAAAGCTTTATATCGCCACTGTAACCGTTTGGTGTTACGTGCCTAACAACAAGGGCGACTGGTTGGTTATTTTTTCGTGCACGGTAAATTACTTGCGAATTATATGGTCCTAGTCGCTCATCTGTAATAACGATACAGTCTTTCGACAAGTCATTGTCGTAGGTATTAGGGTCAAGTACTTCGTGCAATTGTGATGTTAAGTATAGTTGCTCTTGCTCTGCAATTTTATCAGCCGTTAGTGCATCAATAGTTGCCACTAGCCCAGTAGTTACAAGGGCAAACGCAGTTAAAATAGCGCCGTTTTTTGCCATAGATGAAACAATCATTTTACTGCTCCATGGCCATAAGTACGTGGCTGTGTGTAGTAGTCAATAAGTGGTACTGCAATATTTAGCAATAGTACTGCAAAGGCAACCGCATCAGGAAAACCACCAAAGGTACGAATTAAATAAACAAATAACCCAATTAGTGCGCCGTAAATCAAGCGACCTTTATTTGTGGTTGAGGCCGACACTGGGTCGGTTGCAATAAAAAATGCGCCCATCATAGTTGCGCCACTTAGCAAGTGAAATACAGTACCCGGCTCTGTGCCCGGTGCCGCTATGTAACCAATAGCACTGCATAATGCTAAGCTACCAATAAAACTAACAGGAATATGCCAGTTAATTACTTTTTCTTTTAGTAAATACAACCCGCCAGCTAAAAAACCAAGGTTAACCCACATCCAACCTTGGCCTGCCCATTCGTTAAAAATAGGCTTTTGCATGCTTTCGCTCACTGTTAAACCATGAGCTACATCTGTTTTAATAGTGTCTAGTGGCGTTGCCATTGTAGTGCCATCAATACCAGCACGTACTTGATCTAAGCTATAACCAGTAGAGGTAAAGTCCGTAAAAATAAGCCGTAATTGTTCTATAAAGCCAATAGGGTTACTTGCTAGATCTGTAACAGGTAACCACGCAGTCATTTGCACAGGGAACGATACCAGTAGCAAAACATAAGCTGCCATAGCGGGGTTAAATAGGTTAAAACCTAAGCCACCATAAAGCTGCTTTACAATCACTATGGAAAATAAACTACCAATAATAACAATCCACCACGGTGCAAATGGTGGGATGCTCAAGGCAAGTAACACCGCGGTTAACCATGCGCTGCCATCACTTAATGCAGGCCAAACAGGGCGCTTACGTATTAGCATTACTGCTGCTTCAAAAGCTGTGACAGCCACAAAAGCAAGGACGAGTTGAATAAGTACACCTGTACCAAAAAAGAAAACTTGAGCAATGAGTCCAGGAATACACGCAGCAATAACGGTTAGCATTAATCGTGTTAGCGATTTATGGCTATGATTATGCGGCGAACTGGCCATGGTTAATTTCATGACTGATCATTTCCTTCTTTTTGTAACTTTTTAGCTTTGGCTCGGGCAATAGCAGCAGCCACAGCCGCTTTTTTCTTTTCGGCGGCGGTTTGTTCTGGGGTAGCTTCACTTGGCGTTTCAGGCTCAGTTATCGCCACTTGATCAGTATCTTCATCGCTTTGTGTTTGCTGCGCCTCTTTTGCCGCTTTTTTAGCTTTAGCACGGGCGATTGCAGCAGCTACAGCCGCTTTTTTGTTATCTGCTACAGAGTCTGTTTGTGGCTCTTGAGGTTTAACATTATCGGTTTGCGGCTCGTCAATACTTGGCTCAGTCGATTGCTCAGTGTGTTGTGCCTCTTTTGCTGCTTTTTTTGCTTTAGCGCGGGCAATTGCGGCAGCTACAGCCGCCTTTTTGTCATCTGCTGGAGAGTCTGTTTGTGACTCTTCAGATTTAACATTACTGGTTGATTTGTCGATGAGACTTGGCTCATCTGGTTGCTCAGCAGTTTTAGCTGCTTTTTTAGCTTTAGCACGAGCAATCGCGGCGGCTACAGCCGCTTTTTTATCATCAGTAGGCGCTGCTGTATCGGCATCATCTGTATTAGCTTGAGCAGCTTGTGCTGCCTTTTTAGCTTTAGCACGAGCAATTGCAGCGGCCACTGCTGATTTTTTATCATCAGCTGGTGCCGTATTGGCATCATCAGGATTAGTTTGAGCACCTTGTGCTTGCGCTGCCTTTTTAGCTTTAGCACGTGCAATAGCGGCAGCGACTGCAGACTTTTTGTCGTCAGGGGTTGTAGCGTCTTCAGAAAGCTCTTTTTGCTCTTTATATTTGCGAGCTTGCTCTTTGCGCAGTGCACGCTCTTTAGCGACTTCACTATTATCTGGCTCAATCTCTGTATTTTGGCCTTCAAGTTTTTTGGCTTTTGCGCGAGCTATTGCAGCAGCAACGGCTGACTTTTCATTCCCATCGTTCGATTTGTTTTTAACACGGGCAAGGGCATCCGCTACTTTTTGCTTTTCATCATCAGACTTAGCTGGTGCCTTGCGCTTATGACGGTTTTTACGTTCTTCTTGCTCACGCTCTAAACGTTCTTTGCGCGCATCAAAGCGTTCTTTTGCTCTATCTGCTTTTATTTTTTCAGCTTGTTGTTCTTTTATTTCAACTTTAGCCACTCGGTAATATTGCACAAGTGGGATTTCGCTTGGGCACACATACGCACAGGCACCACATTCAATACAATCAAACAGGTTATGTTCTTGAAGTTTGTCGTACTCTTTAGATTTTGCAAACCACTGTAATTGTTGCGGTAGTAACGAAGCCGGGCACGCGTCTGCACACGCACTACAGCGTATACAGGCTTTTTCAGGTCCTGGCTCTGCAAGCTCTTTATGATCAGGGGCTAAAATACAGTTAGTTGTTTTAATTACACCAATCCGTACGGTGGGCAATGTAAAGCCCATCATTGGGCCACCCATTACAACACGTTGTTGTGGTACTGGCGAAAACCCTTGGCAGTCGAGCAGGTGTTTGATTTCTGTACCTAATAAAGCCCATACATTACCTGGTTTGTGTATAGTGTTACCCGTTACTGTAACCACTCGCTCTATAAGAGGTTTCCCTTCGTAAACAGCTTGTTGTACGGCATAAAGGGTACCTGTATTGTGCATGAGTACACCAATATCAGCAGGAATTCCCATGCTGGGTACTTCACGATTAGTCAGCAGTTTTATTAGTTGTTTTTCGCCACCTGAGGGATAAACTGTTGGCACGGTTTGAACAATAATTTTGTTGTTATGTTCAGCCGCTTTAGTCATTGCAGCAATAGCTTCTGGCTTATTGTCTTCTATGCCCACAATACAAATTGTTGGGTCTAAAAGTTGCTGCATTAATTCGATGCCTTGGATAATTTCAGCAGCGTGCTCACGCATTAGTGTGTCGTCAGCGGTTATATAGGGTTCACATTCCACAGCATTGACAATAAAGAAGTCTATTTTTTGCTTTGTATCGGCCTTGATATAAGTTGGAAAACCAGCGCCGCCCATGCCGCTGATACCCGCTTGATGAATTATATCAACTAACTGCGTATGGCTTAGTGTTTTTGGCTCACTTATTGGGTTAAGTGTGCACCACTCGTCTTTTCCATCAGGCTCAATAACAACACTTAGCTCTGGCAGTGCAGACGGGTGAGCCGAGGGCTTTGGCGCTATTTCTGTAATAACACCCGAACTAGGAGCATGTACTGGTACAGACCAGTTAGCAACGGGTTTAGTTAAGGCTTGACCTTTAAGTACGCGTTGGCCTTTTTCTACAAGTAATTTACCATTAGCGCCAATGTGTTGTTTTAGCGCAACTACAAGTTTGTCAGGTAGTGGAAGGCGAGCAATATTTGCACCGTTAGAAAGTGATTTTTGCTGTGGAGGATGCACGCCGCCAGGAAATTGCCAAACAGTACCTTTTTGTATTTGTTCAAGTAACTTTTCCACTCAAACCTCTAATCTATTTGTGTAACAGGAATAGCATCTAACTGCCATTTCCAGTTTTGTTTTGTTTCAGCAACCGGTAGCATATCAATACAATCTACAGGGCAGGGCTCAACGCATAAATCACAACCTGTGCATTCGTCTATTAAAACAGTATGCATTTGGCGAGTAGCACCTACAATGGCATCTACAGGGCAGGCTTGAATACATTTGGTACAGCCAATACATTCGTCTTCGCGTATGTATGCAACGGTTTTAATTGGCTCGGCTTGCTCTCCACCTGCAAGGGGTTTCTCATCAACGCCCATCAGGCCAGCAAGCTTTTTCATGGTGGCTTCACCACCAGGCGGGCACTTATTAATTTCATCCCCATTGGCAATTGCTTCTGCATAGGGGCGACACCCCGGGTAACCACATTGACCACATTGCGTTTGCGGTAAAATGGTATCGATTTGTTCAACAATGGGGTTACTTTCTACGCGAAAGCGTATTGCAGCAAAGCCTAAAATTAACCCAAAAACCAGCGCGAGTGAGCCAAGCGCAATTAAGGCATAAAACAAGGTCATATTAAAATTTCACTAATCCGGTAAAACCCATAAACGCCATAGACATAAGGCCGGCGGTTATCATAGCAATAGAGGCACCTTTAAAAGGTGTTGGAACATCAGCAGCAGCAAGGCGTTCGCGCAGCGCTGCAAATAGTACAAGCACTAATGAAAAGCCAACCGCAGCACCAAAACCATACACTGCTGATTGTAAAAACGAGTGGTCTTCTTTTATATTAAGTAAAGCAACACCTAGTACTGCACAGTTTGTAGTGATAAGTGGTAAAAATATACCCAATAAACGGTAGAGTGTAGGGCTTGTTTTACGTACCACCATTTCTGTAAATTGCACTACAACGGCAATAACTAAAATAAAGCTCATGGTGCGTAAAAATTCTATATCCAAAGGGATTAAAATATACTGATTAACCAAGTAACTAGTTACTGAAGCAAGCGTAAGTACAAAGGTGGTAGCTAAAGACATGCCGATTGCTGTATCAAGTTTTCCTGATACACCCATAAACGGACATAAGCCTAAAAATTGTACTAACACAAAGTTATTAACTAGAACGGTTCCAATCAATAACAATACATATTCAGTCATGCGAGCCTCGCGCTTTTAAAGTCCCGTGTATTATCCTTTTTTCTGCCCTGATTAACAACATGTGCAGTGATTATCATTTAAATAATCACTATTAAATTAACCAGCAGCAGTACTGATGTAATAATACGATGATGTAGATGTGTTTTTTGCTCTAACAAGATGACTTTATCGATACTAATTCAAGAGCCATAATGATCACAATAGGCCAATACTGATAAGCAAAATACTTGATCAATTTGAAGGGTTAAACCTAAGGTTAGCCGCTTTAGAATTTCAATAGTGAGTTATTACATGAAATGGTTTGGCTAAATGTGGGCCAGATTTAATTGCCCTAAAATAGGTCGCTACATCAAGTACGTTAATATAAGTTATCGTTATAAATAGGGTAGGTGTTATTTAAAGTGGTTACATAAACAAAAAAGAGCAACGAGTGCTCTTTTTTAAAATAGGGGGTTAAATATCTTTCGGTTTTTCGATGTAGTAGCCTTGAACGCCATCTAAGCACAAGGTTTCTATTATGTGTTTTTCTTCTTGGCTCTCTACACCTTCGGCAAATACACTCACGCCAATCCTGTGTGCTAGATCTACCATTAGACGCATAAAGTATTGATTATTTTTATCGTCTTCTAAACCGCGAGTGTAACTGGCATCCATTTTTATAAAATCGGGTTTTAAATCACGGAAAAACTTGAATGATGTTAAACCGACACCAAATCGCTCAACGGTAATACGTGCACCTACTCGGTGAATCATATCAATAAAGCGTTTACTGGCTTTAATATTTTGTTGTAAACCAAACTCACTTACTTCGAAAACGAGTTTAGATGCGATATGGGTATCTTTTAATAGGCGACGCTCTAGCCAAATTACAAACTGATCGTTATGTGCACTTGAGGCCGTTACATTTAAGCCAAAGAATTTCTCGGATAAGTTACGGCTTTTAACTTTTTCAAGCGATGAGTCGATGATAAGGCGGTCAATTTCTATTGCCATATCGAGTTTTTCAGCCATGGCTAAAAACGATGCAGTAGGGAGCATTTGGTTATCTTCGGTTTTAAACCTAACCTGTATCTCGGCGTATGCCTTAATGCTTTTACCCAAAGGCATAATATTTTGCATTACTAAATGCACGCGTTTTGATTCAATAACTTCGTTTATTACTTTACGCCAGTTTTGGTTACCAAAGCCTGCGCTTACATTATTAACTAAATCGGTTTCGCGTTGTACGTGCCATGCATTAGTTTGCTTAGACTGAGCCATACTCATTGCGTTATCAACCACCGAAAGTAGCTCGCCTAATGGTTTACCTTTTTCGTAACCCACAATGCCGGTATTTGCCACAGAGCTTAATTCTTGGTTTTGTTGATATTGAGTAAAGCGGGACTGTAAGTTTTCACCAAAACGCTCAGCTTCTTTAAGCGGTGTATGCGGTAAAATAACAGCAAAGTCAGAGCTGTTTAGTCTAAACAATTGGCTGCCAGTATAAGTGCCGCTCAAGTGTTTAATTATATCAGCAACACCCCTTACGTACTCGTCACCTTTTTGGTAGCCACGGCTTTGATTAATTGCTTGTAACTCACTACAGCGCACCATAGCTAACGAGCCAAACGTACTTTGCTCGCAGTTCTCGATATGCTTTTCATAATACTCAACAAACATATTTCGGTTACCTAAAGAAGTGATAACGTCTTTATAGGCTTCTTGTTTAATGCTCATTGCTGCATTTTGTATATCTTGACTTTTAGACTTTAAAAAGTGCGATAACCGGTTAAAGCTTGGAACTAAATCTTTCCCCAGCTTTTTGAGACTAGAACCATCGAGTGCAGTTTGTAGATCGTCATCAATTTGGTTTTGGTTAATATATATATCAATGATGTCAGATACCGTAGTGCTGATATTTTTGTTCAGCTGGTAAAAAATTGACTTAAGTAAAATGATAGGAATGATCACCAACACCGCTGATATAAGTATTACTATGAAAAGGGCCGTTTGTAGCTGCGAAGCTAGTTGTTGAATATTGAGCGTAAATTCTACTTTTACATCTGCTGCATCGTTGACAGCAAATTGAGGACGTATAGAGTTAAATTGAGACTGAATAAACTCGGCGAATGCTGGCAGTTCTTTAGACGAATTAACACTAAAAACTTCCGCGCCTTGATAATCTCTAAGCGTGAAGTTTGAAAAGGTATTGCCGTTTGCAATTGATTTTTTTAAATTTTCTGCAGAAATATCGTCTATAGACAGCTCATTTATATACTTACTAACGGTTACTTGAGCACTTTTTTGTGCTTCGCTCACCGCGTTATCAAAGCCCACTGAAATGAAGTAGCTTCCTGCTGCAACACACAATAACCAAGATATTATTTGTATTAAAATAAGTTTTTTAAATCCAGCCATTTTTTCAATCTTTTTGATATTACAGAGGAAAGGAATCAAGTCCTTGATTATTTAACTAAATGCAACATTTATTAGTTTTTTTTCAATGTTTTAGTTCTAGAGTAGAAGGGTAGTGGAAATAGTAGTAAATGTCTATGGAATTGTTGAGAATTGGCTCCCCCTCCCCGACTCGAACGGGGGACCTGCGGATTAACAGTCCGTCGCTCTAACCAACTGAGCTAAGGGGGAACTAAATTTTGACTTGTATGATATTGGCTCCCCCTCCCCGACTCGAACGGGGGACCTGCGGATTAACAGTCCGTCGCTCTAACCAACTGAGCTAAGGGGGAAGCGTCTTGCCTTTCAACGGGGCGAAATATTAATGACCGCGCTGCAAAGTGTCAACATATAAAAGTCATAAATTAAAAAAAGAGGTTTATTCGTTGTTTTTATGTGCAATCTGCGTGTTTTATAGCTTTATTTGAAACCATTTATTGGCCTTTCAATAAAACCATCAGTGGTAAACTAGCGCTAAGTGATCGTTTGCTATAGCCAATTGAGTAAATAAAATACGACTTTGAAATGATTTGGTCTGTGTAAAACACAAAATTTAAAAGTACTGACTCTTCGTTTTAGCTATTTATACTCAAAAACCTGACGTTAGGGTATTTTTAATCCTAAGTAATAAAATCTAAAGCGTATGCTTTTTAAACGTTTGTAATTTTAGCACCTAGCCATATACGCAAGTAAAAGCAAAGGTGCTCATAAATAATACAATCAATAACTTGCAATTATAAATGCTAAAAACAGGTTAGCTTAATAATCACATTGCAAATAAAATTTACTAACCTGATGAAATAGGTTTGCAAAGGTTATAAAACAATATAAAAGCAAATCTCATCACTTTTTAAGTTAGTAGTAAAAATGTATCTCTCTTAAACCCTTTATAAATGCGGGGTCCAATGAGTTATCCACGGTTTCTGTGGATAACCTGTCTCTTATACACATCTCCGAGCCCACGAGACGGACTCCTATCTC
>OJDZ01000990.1_pt1 | contig 12861 bp, 13 predicted proteins | sample 1592981 | NCBI WGS metagenome assembly OJDZ01 (sample SAMN05416851, study PRJEB24817) | seawater metagenome | isolation source: Sea water | place: Canada:Atlantic | collected 2013-07
GAGATAGGAGTCCGTCTCGTGGGCTCGGAGATGTGTATAAGAGACAGATATAATCCTGTTGGCAATAGTTTTTCACTTATTATAGCTTGAGTGCTGTATATTTGTTCGTGACACATCAGTAACCGGGTTTTTTAGCTCTTTTTCTAGCCAAAGCCTTGCATCAAATACGTTATCAAAAAAAGCATGCTTAATACCTGCAGCTTGGTATATCTTAGTAAATAAATATTCTGTTAGCTGTGATGTTGTGCAGTCGGCTAGGTTTAACGCTACCGCTTTTGTCGAGCCTTGGCGAATAAATTTCAAGTGATATTCGAGGCCGGCTTCAACACTAATCGCTTCACCTTTTGGCGTTATCAGAATGGCGTAGTTGCTTAAATCAACTTGCGTAATTGCCCGCAGTAGCTTTTGGTGTAAATTATCCAAGTATTCAATATTCCAAGGCCCTTCAGCTGTAATAACGATAATATTATCCTCTATTGTAATCTCTAACATGCCATCTGGTGAAAAAATACTCATGAAAGTACCTCCCTGCAATAAATGTTATCGTTTAATATTGTATATTTACCGTTAACAGACACGGACAATGATAAATTATGCCGCGTCACTTATACTTTTATAGGTCTTTTGCTAAACTAGCACAAATTTTTCCATTAATAATAATATGTCATTAGTTTCTAGTTCTTCCTTTCCTCGGGCTGGCTTTCGCCGCCGCATGGCTTCTTGGCTGTACGATGCGTTGCTAGCTATCGCAGTTTACATGACTGCTGGCGCAGTTTCGTTTCTAATCATTTCGTTAATGGTTAACTTTGCCCTGTTTGATCTTCAAGGCTATCAACATTTAAGCGATGCTATCACCAACACTTATTGGCTGTTGTGGCCAAATGAACTTTGGAAACTCGCTTGGGTAGCCTTTTTCTTTGTTTGGTTCTGGTCTAAAAGCGGCCAAACTTTGGGGATGAAGGCATGGCGTATACGAGTCCAGAATCAAAATGGCACCAGAATAACAAAAACCACCGGTATTAAACGCTTGTTACCAACACTATTAGGTTTAGGTAATTTTGCTGTTTTAGTTGATAGAAAAAATAAATTGAGTTTACAGGATAGGCTGACAGATACTGAAGTTGTGCTGTTAACGCTTGAAGAAAATAGAGGTAGGCTGTAGCCTTTAAACTTCTTTTTATAGTATAAAATGAAGTGAAAAAACTTTTTTTTCTCACTTCATTTGTGCAGCACTTATTGCTTTGTAGTTTTAATGAATATAGTGCTAACTCGCTCTTTTCTTCATTAAATACAAAGCGGCCCCGACAAAAATCACACTTGGCATAAAGGCACCAAATATTGCCGGTAATTGATACACCAAGCTCAACGACCCTAGCACTTCATTAACGATGAAAAACAATATTCCTGTTGCTACGCCCATCATAATCCTTGCCCCCATTGATACTGAACGTAATGGACCAAAGATAAACGACAACGCCACTAATAACATGACGGCTAAGGTTATTGGCTGTGCTATTTTGCGCCAAAATGCCAATAAATATCGACTGGGATCTTGCTTATTAGCATCTAAATAATCTAGATAATCATTTAAACCGCGTAATGACAATGATTCTGGCTTAACCGTTACCACACCTAATTTATCCGGTGTTAAGGTTGAGCTCCAAGACATCACTGGCTGACTCGCTTTGGTTATTTCTTTTGCGCTGATCATGGTTTCAATAACATCACGTAATTGCCAAGCATCTTTTTGATAGACGGCACTTTTCGCTGACACCCAACTCGACAATTTAAGCTGTTCATCAAAGCGATATATTTGAATGTTTTTCAAAGAACCTTGGTCTTGTACTTCACCGATATGAACAAAGTAATCACCATCTTTAGCCCACGTGCCGCCAGTAGAAGAAATTAAACTACCACCTGAAATTGCCTGAGAGCGCACTTGTCGGGCGGCGGCCTCACCTTGTGGCGCCAACCATTCACCTACCGCCATACTCACGACAATGAGTAACAAGGCGGATTTCATTACTGATTTAATAATATCAAGACGAGAAAGTCCCGCCGCTTGCATCACCACCAGTTCACTACTGCTTGCCATCATGCCCATACCAATTAAACCACCAATTAGCGCTGACATGGGGAAAAATAACGACACGTCTTGAGGGACAGCATAAAGCACATAAAGTGCAGCATGCGCTAAGTCATAATTGCCCTTACCTACTGACTTCATTTGTTCAACAAATTTAATAATGCCGCTTAAACTGACAAATACCGCTAAAGTCAGAAAAGTGGTCGAAGCAATAACCCGACCTATATACATATCTAAAATACGCATTAGGTAGCCACCTTATGTTTAGAGAGTTTAGCCTTAAAAACACGACCACTTTTACGACCCTTAACCAGTAAACTAAAGCCTAAAATCAGAACAATAAAGTGCACAGGCCACAAACCTATATATTGTGGAACAGAGCCTTTTTCTATGCCAGAGCGAATAGCGGTCAGCAGTAAAAAATAGCTTAAAAACAACAGTAATGCCGGTAGCATTTTACCAAATTTCCCTTGGCGTGGATTAACCACACTGAGTGGCACTGCGACAAGTGTCATAATAATACAGGCTAATGGAAAAGCGATGCGCCACTGGCTTTCAGCACTAGTTTCTGGCGTTTGATCTTGATAAAGCTCCGCCGTCGGTATTGCACTGAGTTTTCGTCTTTTATGTGCCACTTTTTGATCTTGAATTTGAATATAGTATTTATCAAATGCGACTTGTCGAAATTCTTTATTTTTTATATCATTTTGGTAACGAGTACCTGCGGAAAGTATCAAGCGCTGCGAACCCGTTTCCTCTTCAACAACTTGCCCCGTTGCGGCATAAACTAGACTTGAATCGATGACACTAGCATTGGCTGTACTTTGATCAGGCAGCTGCGCAACAAATACTTTTTCAAAGGTATTATCATCACGGTTTTTTTCATGGATAAAGACCACTGCTTTTTTGTTACCTGTAGTTTGAAAACGTCCAGCAATAAGTGAACTTAAGCCTGAATCAGCGGCTATTTGATCTTTAACTTGGTATTCATACTCGGCCGCCATCGGTGATAAATAAAGCGTAAATATCCCGGTAATAATAGCGGTAACAACACCAAGTATTAAGGTAACACGTACCACATACCACTCACTGACACCGCAAGCATGTAGCACCGTCATTTCATTTTCAGCGTATATTCGACCGTACGCCAATAAAACCCCGAGAAAAAAACTTAACGGTAAAATCATCCCAGCAAGATCAGGAATTTTCAAACCAATGAATGTCATCACTAAATGACCAGGAATACCACCTTCAGAAGCGTCATCAAGCACGCGTACGAATTTATTGCTGATAAATATCGTCATAATGACGAGAAATACCGCAAGTTGGGTTTTTGCAACTTCTTTGAGCAAATAACGAAATATAATCACAAAGTGATCCTATAAAAACTTTCTATAAAACATGGTTTTTTTCTGACATACAGGCATTTTTTCAGTAAACTTGTCATTTTTAGCACTAAATTAAATGTAAGCTTACTCGGTAATGCTGTTCAATCCGGCTATAATTATAGCCTTTAGCCGAATACATTTAAAAGCAAGCTTAGCGATTATTTACTGTTTTTAGCAAGCTAAATAGTATATTTTCAATAAAATATACACATTTGAGTCAAATTAGGAGACATCATGGAGTTCAGTGTAAAAAGTGGCAGTCCGGAAAAACAACGTAGCGCCTGTATTGTCGTCGGTGTTTTCGAACCTCGTCGTTTATCGGCTATCGCTGAGCAACTAGATGAAATTAGTGAAGGCTATATTAGCAACTTACTACGTCGTGGCGATCTGGAAGGCAAGTCAGGACAAATGTTGTTATTACATCATGTGCCTAATATTCTTAGTGAACGCGTATTATTGGTCGGCTGTGGTAAAGAGCGAGAATTGGATGAACGCCAATATCGCCAAATTATCAGCAAAACCATTAATACCTTAAATGAAACCGGTTCAATGGAAGCGGTATGCTTCTTATCTGAATTGCATGTTAAAGGTCGTGATACTTATTGGAAAGTGCGCCAAGCGATTGAAGCAACACAAGATTGCCTATATAGCTTTAACAGCTTAAAAACCCGTAAAGAAGAGCCTCGTCGCCCTTTACGTAAAATTGTTTTTAATGTCCCAACGCGCCGTGAACTGCCAATTGGCGAACGCGCAATTAGCCATGGTTTAGCTATCTCTGAAGGTATTACTACCTGTAAAAATGTCGCTAATATGCCGCCAAACATTTGTAACCCTGCTTACTTGGCCGAACAAGCACAAATTTTAGCGAATGATTATGACAACGTCAGCACGCAAATCGTTGGTGAACAAGAAATGGAAGAACTCGGCATGGGCTCATATTTAGCCGTCGGCCGAGGCTCTGTTAATGAATCATTAATGAGCATTATTAAATATAATGGCGCCGGTGATGATTCAAAGCCATTGGTATTAATCGGTAAAGGCTTAACCTTTGACAGTGGCGGTATTTCATTAAAACCAGGTGCTGGTATGGATGAAATGAAATATGACATGGGTGGTGCAGCCGGTGTTTTGGGTGCTATGCATTCATTAGCGGAGCTGCAATTGCCTATTAACGTAATTGGCATTTTAGCTGGCTGTGAAAACATGCCAAGCAGCAATGCTTATCGTCCTGGTGACATATTAACCACCATGTCTGGTCAAACCGTTGAAGTATTAAATACTGACGCTGAAGGCCGATTAGTATTATGCGACGCATTAACCTACGTTGAACGCTTTGATCCTGAACTTGTTATCGATGTTGCTACCTTAACTGGCGCTTGTGTTGTTGCATTAGGCGCACATGCAACAGGCTTACTGAGTACTCACAATCCACTGGCACACGAGCTATTAAATGCTTCTGAGCAAAGTGGCGATCGTGCTTGGCGCTTACCTTTATGGGATGACTATCAAGATCAACTTGAAAGTCCATTTGCTGACTTTACCAATTTAGGTGGCAAAGAAGCCGGCACCATTACTGCCGCTTGTTTTTTATCTAAATTTACCAAAAAATACCATTGGGCGCATTTAGATATTGCAGGTACAGCGTGGCGTGGCGGTAAGAACAAAGGTTCGACTGGTCGCCCGGTTAGTATGTTAACGCAATTTTTATTAAATCGTTCTGGCGCTGAGCAAGGCGAATAGTTGACACTGAATTACGACGCGGAATAAAGTCATGCAAACCCAAGCAATGTTCTACAGTATTGAAGAACAAAGTAAAGTATCAGGTGTTTCTGAACAACAGTTACACTTGCACTATGCTTGCCTGCAAGCGGCTTACTTTTACCGCCAAAACCAGCGAGTATTTATTTATACCCAAGATCAAGAAAGTGCTCATGACATCGATGAAATGTTATGGGCTTTTGATCCTGATAGTTTTGTACCACACAACCTTATCGGTGAAGGTCCAAAACAAGGCGCTGCTGTTGAAATCAGCTGGCAAGTGCCGACGAACCGCCGAGCGGTTTTAATTAATTTAACGAGTGATGTACCCAACTTCGCTAACCAATTTTCGCATTTGATAGATTTTGTGCCCGCCGACGAAACTTTAAAAGAACAAGCTCGAAATCGCTTTCGTACTTGTCGTCAATGGAATTTCAATGTAGCTCACCAAGTGGCTAGCGCACCAAAAACTATCAATACAACCAGTTAAAAATCTTCTGACGGAAAATCTGATGGAAAAAACATTTACCCCCGCAAATATTGAACAGTCCCTGTATAAAAGCTGGGAAGAACAAGGTTATTTTAGCCCTACGGGCGAAGGCGACAGCTACAGTATTGCTATACCGCCACCGAATGTCACCGGTAGTTTGCATATGGGACATGCTTTTCAACAAACCATCATGGATACCCTCATTCGTTACCAACGTATGCAAGGTAAAAATACCTTATGGCAAACAGGCTGCGACCATGCAGGTATCGCAACACAAATGGTCGTAGAGCGTAAAATTGCCGCTGAAGAAGATAAAACTCGCCATGACTACGGTCGTGAAGGTTTTATCGATAAAATCTGGGAATGGAAAGAAGAATCTGGCGGTACTATCGGCAAGCAAATGCGCCGATTAGGTAACTCTATTGATTGGTCACGTGAACGTTTCACCATGGACGACGGCATGTCTGAAGCGGTACAAGAAGTGTTTGTGCGCTTATTTGAAGATGACCTCATTTACCGTGGTAAACGCCTAGTAAACTGGGATCCTAAATTTCATACCGCTATTTCTGATTTAGAAGTTGAAAATAAAGATAAAAAAGGCCACATGTGGCACTTGCGCTATCCATTAGCGGATGGCGCTAAAACAGCCGAAGGTCTTGATTATTTAGTGGTTGCAACAACCCGCCCTGAAACTATGTTGGGTGATACCGGTATTGCGGTAAATCCTGAAGACCCACGTTATAAAGACTTAATTGGTAAACAGGTTTTATTACCCTTAGTTAATCGTTTAATTCCTATTGTTGGCGATGAGCATGCTGACATGGACAAAGGCACGGGTTGTGTAAAAATAACCCCAGCGCATGACTTTAACGATAATGAAGTCGGTAAACGTCACCAGTTACCACAAATCAATATTTTTGATAAAGACGCCGCAGTATTGGCAACGGCTGAAGTATATGACACCAAAGGTGAAGTATGTGATGCCTATGATGGCGCTCTACCTACTGAATTTGCAGGCATGGATCGTTTTGTTGCCCGTAAAGCTATCGTGGCTAAGTTTGACGAATTAGGTTTATTGGTTGAAGTAAAAGACCATGATTTAGTTGCCCCATACGGTGATAGATCAGGCGTTATCATTGAGCCTTTATTAACTGACCAATGGTACGTGCGTGTTGAAAAATTAGCGGGCCCTGCTGTTGACGCGGTAAAAGACGGTCAAATTGAATTTGTCCCTAAACAATACGAAAACATGTACTTTGCTTGGATGAACAACATTCAAGATTGGTGTATTTCACGTCAATTATGGTGGGGACACAGGATCCCGGCTTGGTATGACGAAAGCGGTAAAGTTTATGTTGGTCGCACTGAAGCAGAAGTACGTGCTAATAACACCATCAGCGCCGAGACAAAACTTCGTCAAGATGATGATGTACTTGATACTTGGTTCTCATCGGCACTTTGGACATTCTCAACATTAGGTTGGCCAAAAGACACTGACGATTTAAAAACCTTCCACCCTACCGATGTATTGGTAACAGGTTTTGATATTATTTTCTTCTGGGTTGCGCGTATGATCATGATGACCATGCATTTTAACAAAGATGAAAATGGTAAATCTCAAATACCGTTTAAAAAAGTCTACATGACGGGTCTTATTCGCGATGAAAATGGCGATAAAATGAGTAAATCAAAAGGTAATGTGGTTGATCCATTAGATATGATTGATGGTATTTCACTTGAAGACTTACTAGAAAAACGTACCGGTAATATGATGCAGCCTAAGCTAGCGGCTAAAATTGCTAAGCTTACCAAGAAAGAATATCCAGACGGCATAGAAGCCCATGGTACTGATGCTCTGCGTTTTACTTTAACGTCGGTAGCCACAACCGGTCGTGATATTAGCTGGGATATGAAGCGCCTTGAAGGTTACCGTAACTTCACCAATAAATTATGGAACGCTAGCCGATACGTAATGATGAATACTGAAGAGTTTGATTGCGGACAATCAACTGCTGAAGGAAAGTCTGGCGAGATGGAGTTTTCACTTGCCGATCGTTGGATCATCGGTCAGTTCGAGCAAACAGTGAAAACTGTGCACGAAGCGTTTGATACCTATCGTTTTGATCTTGCTTCACAAGCCTTGTATGAATTCACTTGGAATCAATTCTGTGATTGGTATTTAGAGCTAACAAAGCCGGTTTTATTTAAAGGTAATGAAGCTCAGCAACGCGGTACTCGTCACACCTTAGTTAACGTGTTAGAAGCATTATTACGCTTAATGCACCCTATCATGCCATTTATTACTGAAACTATTTGGCAACGTGTTCAACCCTTAAGTGACTTTGCTAAAAATGGCGAGTCAATTATGATTCAGGCATTCCCTGAGTTTAACGCCAGCAAATGTGATCAAACCGCCATTGATGACTTAGAATGGGTCAAGCAATTTGTTATTGCCATTCGTAATATTCGCGGCGAAATGGATATTACGCCAAGTAAACCGTTACCTGTGCTGTTGAAAAACGTTAATGCTGACGACCAACGTCGTTTATCTGAAAATAAGCAGTTTATTATTGCCTTAGCTAAACTAGAAAGTATTGAAGTATTAGCAAAAGATGATAATGGCCCGGCTTGTGCTGCTGCGGTAGTGGGTGATTTATCGGTATTAATTCCAATGGCTGGCTTAATCGATAAAGATGCTGAATTAGCACGTTTAGATAAAGCGATTGAAAAGCTAACAAAAGATGCTGCTCGTGTTCGTGGTAAGCTGAGTAACGAAAATTTTGTTGGTAAAGCCCCTGAAGCGGTCATCAATAAAGAAAAAGCTAAGTTAGCAGAAGCTGAATCAACATTGGCTAAAATGGTTGACCAGAAGGCTCAAATAGCTGAAATGTAAGCCATTCATTTATAGTGATTCTAAAAGCCAGCACCGTAGCTGGCTTTTTTTTGTCATAAAAAAGTAAAATAATCTTCATTTTTTTTAGAGATTCCTAAATTCTAATGTGTTAATATCTTTTTGCGTTGAGTTTTTGCGTTTCGGGATAAGGAGAGATCATTTAGTCATTAGACTTTTGATCAGCCTAGACGTTTTAATATGTGTTACTGGAAACCTTTCTTTGTCTATATTATAGATAGAGGGCATTTACTCCGTATATGGCCGTTTTGGCTAAACTTTAATTTTTGATCTGCGAGAAATGTTAGTATGTCTGATACAGTAACTGGTAAAGTAAAATTTTTTAACGAATCTAAAGGATTCGGTTTCATCGAGCAAGAAAACGGCGCTGACGTTTTTGTTCACTTTAGTGCAATCTCTGGTGACGGTTTCCGTACTTTGACTGATGGTCAAACGGTAACTTTCAGCGTAAAACAAGGCCAAAAAGGTCCTGAAGCTGAAAACGTAGTTGCATCTTAATTTAGCATGCACACTTAGCTTTAGCTTCTTCTATTGAGAAAATGCTAAAGTTTAAATAAAAAAACGAAACTTATGTTTCGTTTTTTTGTTTCTACCGCTAGCAAAAGTTAACTCATTCTCCTACTCTCGATTTAAATCTCCAGTGACCTAGTTAAACTTATTTAATACTAAAGTTACTTATTAATATGCGGTTCGATCAATTCCACCATAGCAGCTATATGCATATCGTCATCATTCAATGCTGGAATGTAATGGTATTGTTCACCACCTGCACAAAGAAAAACTTCTTTATTTTCGTGAACAAGCTCTTCTAAGGTTTCTAAACAGTCTGCGCTAAAGGCTGGGCTTATAATCGCAACATGATTATTACCTTCCTGCGCCAAAGTCGCCAAAGTTTCATCGGTATATGGTTTAAGCCATTCGGCTTTCCCAAAACGTGACTGAAAAGTCATAATATAATCATCTTTATCAAAACCTAATGCTTCAACCACTAAGCGTGTGGTTTTATGGCTGAAACAATAATATGGGTCACCCTGCTCTAAAAAATATTTTGGCATACCGTGATATGAAAACACCAGTTTATCTGGCTTGCCGTGTGTTTCAATATGTCGGCTGATACTTGCCGCTAATGCTTTAATATATAAAGGTTGATCATGATAGCCACTTTGAAAATGCACACTGGGGATCCAACGCCAGGTTTTAATTTTATTAAAAACAGCATCAAAAGTTGACCCCGTTGTTGGACCAGCATATTGCGGATATAGAGGTAGCACCACAATATTGTTTACACCCTGTTCTTGAAAGCTTTCTAAAGCATTTGCAATCGATGGCGTGCCATAGCGCATCGCAACATCAACTAACACCTTATCACCATATTTTTCTGTCAGTATATTCTCAACTTTTACTTTCTGTTGTTTGCTGATCACCAATAACGGTGAACCTTCATCAGTCCAAATACTTTCATATAGCTTGGCTGATTTTTTAGGTCGAACACGTAAAATAATGCCATGCAATATCATTAACCAAACCAAACGAGGGATCTCAACCACACGTGGATCTGATAAAAATTCACGTAAATAACGTCTTAATGCTCCTGCGGTTGGGCTATCGGGTGTACCTAAATTAGTCAGTAGTACACCTGTTTTTGCTGTGAAATCATGAATTTTCTTAGTTTTTCCTGCGTACCTTGACATAAATTTTCTCTACAAAATGGCGTTAATAGCGTTAACAAAAACGTCTGAATCTGGGGTTACTCGACTATTAAAATGTTTTATCGTTTTACCATCCGCACTGACCAAGTATTTATAAAAATTCCACTTAGGTGCAGTCGTTTTGTCAGCTAACGCCTTAAAAATAGGGTGTGCATCACTGCCAAATACATGCACAGGCGATAACATGTTAAAGGTTACGCCATAATTTACAAAACAAATATCGGCGGTATCTTTTTCATTATCTTCTTCTTGAAAAAAGTCATCTGAAGGGAAACCAATCACCACTAAACCTTGGTCTTTATATGCTTTATGTAGTGTTTCAAGTGCAGTAAATTGTGGTGTAAAACCGCAATGACTGGCAGTATTTACAATTAATATTGGCTTTCCGGCTGTTAATTCACAAAGATCGAGAACATCTGTAGCGTGCAGTTTTTTTTCACTGTGCTGCATAAAAGACAAACATGTCGTTGGTTCAGCACTACCACTGGTATTGGCAATACTTGCTTCTGCTTTTACCTCAGTAATAAATGCCGTTAATGCGAATGTGGTGATCAAGCATAAATTTTTCATGTATTTCCCTTTAAGCACAATCTATGGTGCGGACTATGACGTTATATTATCGTAATTACCTAAGCAAAGAAATGAACCATGGCGAAGATATTTTTTTGGCTCTTTGTCGTAAAATTGTAATGTCTAATAGAGACACTAAACCCGGTTGTTTATACGTATAGACAAAATAAACCGATCACTTAATTACCACGAAAAGATGACATACAAGTCGTATATTTATAACACGCGGGGGTTTAGTAACATAAAACAAGGCCATCGATGTAGCTGTTTTAGAAAATACACTTTATCGAGCAATTTTCTGCAATCTCTATCTTAAGGTACTATGTTAACACACCGTTTTTAAATGACTGATATACCAACAGCTAAAAAAATACTCATGGGAATTAGGTGTATTATTTACTATCCAAGTTAGTGAGAAAACTAACGCAGAAAATCTGTTACTAGCCTTTATTGAACGATATAGTATCATAGGCGCTGTTTACAGTGATTAATGTTGAAAAATAGTGACATAAGTCAAATCCTGTTCACATTTATTACGTTATTATCATTCCATGTCGCAATACATTAGCTAAGTGAATAGGTTTGTCGAATTTAAACTCAGAAATTGAAATAACAGCCGCAAGCACAAATACGTTATTAAGTGCTCGCGATTTGAGCTGTATTCGGGAAGAACGAGTATTATTTGAAGCGCTTAGTTTTAATATTGCCGCTGGCGACATTGTCCAAGTAGAAGGCCCGAACGGCGCTGGTAAAACCAGCTTATTGCGTATTCTTGCTGGTTTATCTCAACCGTACGATGGTAGTATTTATTTTCAAGACAATAATATTACTCAGCACCGCGAAACCTTCCACCAGGAGCTACTTTATTTAGGCCACTTACCCGGCGTGAAAGACGAAATGACCGCACAAGAAAATCTTGAATTTAATCTTGCATTACATGGTTTAGATAACAAAACTGCGGAAGCTACATTAGCAAAAGTTAACTTACTCGGTTTTGAAGATGCCCTTGCCTCACATTTAAGTGCTGGACAGCATAGGCGCATTTCTCTAGCACGTTTATGGCAAAGCCAAGCTAAAGTTTGGATTTTAGATGAGCCTTTCACTGCTATTGATAAACTTGGGGTGGAAAAGCTAGAACAACTTTTTTTACAGCATGCCGACAACGGCGGTTGTGTTGTTTTAACCACCCATCAAGATCTCTCATTACCGGCTGAGCGCGTAAAGAAAATAACTTTAGCTTACAGGTTTTACTAGGGTAATTTTTCATGACACTACTTTCTTATCGTGCAGCTTTCGCTTTGATCGTCAAAAGAGATCTGATGATAGCTTTTCGCCATCGCGACGATATTATTAACCCATTATTATTTTTTGTTATTGTTGTCTCACTTTTTCCATTGGGTGTTGGGCCAGAGAGCACCATACTGTCACGTATTGCTCCCGGTATTATTTGGGTCGCGGCATTATTAGCCACCTTATTGTCATTAGATAGATTATTTAAGTCTGATTACACTGACGGTTCATTAGAGCAAATGCTATTGAGCCCCCATCCTGTATTTATATTAGTTATTGCCAAAATTTTCGCGCATTGGTTACTCACTGGCTTACCGCTAATACTCATTGCGCCATTGTTAGCGGTGTTACTGCATTTGCATGAAAGTAGCTACGGCGCGCTAATGCTTACCTTATTTCTAGGCACGCCAGTGCTGAGTTTATTGGGCGCCATTGGCGTTGCTTTAACGGTCGGCATTAAAAAAGGTGGCGTACTATTAAGTCTACTGGTACTTCCGCTTTACATTCCCGTGCTTATTTTTGCCACTAGCGCAATTGATAGCGCGGCGATGAACTTACCTTATAACGGTCAACTTGCTATAATCGCGGCAATATTTTTTGCCTCGTTAACCTTAGCCCCTTTTGCTGTTAGCGCAGCACTGAAAGTGAGTACGAATTAA
>OJDZ01000991.1_pt1 | contig 12850 bp, 8 predicted proteins | sample 1592981 | NCBI WGS metagenome assembly OJDZ01 (sample SAMN05416851, study PRJEB24817) | seawater metagenome | isolation source: Sea water | place: Canada:Atlantic | collected 2013-07
TCTACACACTGCATATCGTCGGCAGCGTCAGATGTGTATAAGAGACAGGCCACCAACAATACAAACTTTTTCATCATCGATGTTGTCTAACTCTAACGCCCAGCGTGTTCCGTCAATAATATCGTGTTGGATAAGGCTGTTACGCTTTAAATAGGCGCTTTCTTTATAAGTTTTTCCATAACCACCTGAGCCTCTAAAGTTAACCTGTAAAACGGCGTAGCCATTGTTAGCGAACATTTGAGCGTCGGTATTAAAATGCCAAGCGTCTTGAACGCCAAATGGACCACCATGAACGTCAACTATCAGCGGGTGAGGTTTACCCATAGCCTTAGGTAAGGTTAAGTACCCGTAAATTGTTTGGTTATCTCTAGCACGAAATTGGATCAGTTTGCGTGGCATCATATCTGCTTCATTTAGCCAGCCTTTGCGACTAATAAGGTGATCTACAGTCTGTGCTTTCTGGTTAAATAAATAAAACTCACCTGGGTTTTTATCGCTTTTAATTGAAATAACAAATTCGTTATCCTGTAAGGAGTTTCCGGCGACATTGATGTCGTATTCAGGAAAGGTTGCGGCCAGTTGTTGATGGACTTTAGTAAAAGGGTGTTGATGATCAATATAATGATAGTCAATGCCATCAAGCATGGTTTTTACGGCAATGATTTCTCGTGAGCCGGGTGCTCTAATATAAGATTCGATATCGACAATAGGGTGGTTAAACAGTAGTAAAATCTCTTTGCTTTTAAAGTTATATTGATAGAGGGCTTGTGTTCCCCCTTTGGCTTTTGTCTTAGTTAAGTAAAGCTTAGTACCGTCGCGGTTTACTGAAATTGGTGTGTAGCGGATTAACGGTTCGTCTTTATTAATTTCTTGCCATTGATTTTGCTTAAATAAGTATTTTACTTTCTTACCGTTTCTATCTTTTCCGCTCGCTATAACTAAGTCACCTTGACCATTGGTGACTATTTTCATATTACCTAATGGTGTTTTGTTAATTAATGTTCGTTTTTTATTATAAACATTGACCTTAAATAGCTTCATTGGATCATCGTGGTCGCTTTGCCATTTTCGCGTTAACAAAAGTACATGTTTAGGATCATTCGGCAATAAATTAAGGATTTTAGCGTGTGCTTTTAAGCCTTTTTTCTGTTTGTTTTTGCTTTTATTATCGCTGTAACCAAAAATTTGCATATGTGCAGAGCCATCAATATTGACGGCAAATATTTCACCGCGATTAGATTTACGCTCTTGATCATCTAACTGATAAACTTTTGTGTAAATTAATCGGCTGTTGTTGGCCCATGAAAATACACCAACATGCTCATCACGACCAAAGCCAAAAGCCTTAACTATTTTCATTTTATTTCGGTCAATAACGACTAAAGCTGTTGTATTTTCTTTTGGTACACTTGCAGCAAAGAATTTGCCATCGGGTGAAAGTAAAATATTATTAAAAATTGATGCTTTGGTAAAATGCTCTAACGGCAAGGGCGCGGAAAAACTTCCTGTACTGAAAAAAATGCTCAGCCAGATCAAGCCTAATTGTAATGTCCGACGAAATAATATCTGCATCTATATTCTCTATTAGTTTACGTTAAACTATCCTAACAAGCGCTCTGCTAATTTGAAGTAACTAACACTAAAAACGACAGTAAATTGAGGTAATAGAGACTAAATAGAGTTAATTTTCCGTGATTAATACTCAGTAATTAAAGGGTGAGATAACCGTTTTATATCAGATTGTGGTGATAGTGCATGAGTAAACAATAACTTGTTTTGTTCACTCACTAAAGATAAGGCACTGGTGTCTTCAAAAGTTTTAAGCGGTAGCCGCACTAAAGGTGTTAGCGTGTGGTCTATAAAGTCATAAGATGCGACCTGTAGGTGATCGGATTGGCTTTGTCCGAAATAGACTTTATTGTCATAATAACGCCAAGTATAGCGAGCATTAAAAATGTCGCCGCTAATTTTATTTAATGGCTTACTTGACTGCGGTGAGTATGGGTCTCGCTGCCATAGCCCGGCTTTTAAGTTGGTATAAAGTAAGGTTGATTCATCGGTCATCACGCCATATCGACCACCGTCAAAGGTGATTCGTTCAGCATGCCCCGTTTTGATATCGAGCTTAAATAAGTCGGTAAACTCTTGCGTGTATATCGCGGTGATTATCGCGCTATCATCAAAACTCCAGGTAGGTAAATTATGTTTGGTAAACTGGCTTGGCACTTCTTTTAGCGTATTGGTTGATAAATTAAATATATATATACGGTCGCCATCACCTAATGCGGTTGGTGCTAAAAACGCAATTTTTGTTCCATCAGAAGACCATTTAGGATAGCGAATAGTTTTTTCTAATTGTGTTAATTTTCTTCGCTTAGTTCCGTCACTATTAGCAAGCCAGAGTTCATAGTTTCCTGATTCATTAGAAACATAAACCATTTGTTTAGTAACTGAAGAGTAGTCAGGATAAAGGTGATTAAAATCTGACTGAATAACCGGAAAAGGCGAAGTGGTTGTCTCTGTATTAAGTGCTAAATGAGCGATGTAATATTGCTCTTTTCTATGTTGATAATAAAGTTGCCCACTGGCTTTGGCAATAGCGGGATAACTAAAGCCCTCTAAACCTAATTTATCAACGTGGAGAGATTCAATATCTAAAATATAACCATCTCTAACATCTGATCTTTGTGCAGCATAAATAAGCGTTTTATTATTGGGTTGCCAGGTTAAACCCACAATGTCTTCTTCACTGGTGGTTAATTGCTGAGCATCTTTGCTTTTTAAGTCTACTAAAAATATATTTTCACTAAATCTGTTTTTTCGTCTCGAAACCGCAATGCTTTTTCCGTCCGGAGAAAAAGCCATATCTCGGTCACTATAACCACAGTTATTTGCACAAGAAAATCGTACTGCTTTGGCGTTAGGCTTGTTTAATTCGATAAAATAAATACCTGGGGTATCAGCAGGAGCTTCAAAACCATGAAAGGCGAGGGTTTTATTATCTGGAGAAACATCCAAATAATAATATCCACCTCTTCTAGAGCAGGTTGCAAGAATTTGCTCTTGCTGGCTAGTAACATTCATTTTAATAATGTCACATTTACTGCGTCCTTTTCGGGCAAAATATAAATATTTCCCTTCTTTACCCCAAACTGATAAACCTTCCTTATCAGTGTCAAAAGTGAGTTGTTTTGCCGGAAGTTCAGGCTGAAATGTATCACTCATGTATAAATTTTTAGCGCTATTATTTTGCGCCCAACTGTACACTAAGTACCTGCCGTCAGGGGACGGAGCAGCAAATAGCTCAGTACCTGGTGATTTAGTTATTTGTGTTATTTGCGGCGCACTATGGTTATGGCCATTATCGCTATTCTGAAGCTTAAAACCTATGATTAAAAATGTAATAACTAAAAGTACGGTGGCGTATTTAACATTTAATAGCTGTTTGAATTGATCGAGAGGTGCCTTATTTTCGCTATTTGTTATATGCGGTTTTTGTACTACTTTATCTAACCATATAGGTTCAACTAGTAATCGATAGCCAACTTTTCGAATAGTTTCAATGACATCATTATTGTCGTTTTTCAAACTTTGGCGTAGATGCCAAATAGCATTAGTTAACGCTTTTTCGCCGACATAACTATTACCGGCCCAAACTTCTTCTATAAGTTCATTACGCGGAATTACCCTGGGATATTGTTCGGCAAGATAGCAAAGTACTTCAACGAATTTTGGTTGCAGTGATTGCTTGTCTTTATCGCCAATTTGAATCGAGTATTCAAGGGGCTGAACGTGACAATTACCAATAGAAAATGGTTGTTCATACTTCATTAAAGAATAGCTGCCTGATAATTTTAAGTAGATAAAGCAAGCTGAAGTGGCTGGCTATTTTTGTAATTATATTAAATTTAAGCATAACCATTTGGTTAAGTTTGTACAATAAAATTCATCAATTTCATTACTATAAAGGTACTTTATTTTTATTTTATCGATATTTAAATTCAATAAGTTTTTTGATTAAGCTATTGATTTAAAAGGTAATAATATAAAGAGATGTTAAATAGATATATAAACGAGCTACAGCCGATTGTACTTAAGCCCTATATTTCATAAAACCAATTAGCTTACAAATGATAACACTGTCTTAACGATGACCTGTAAGGCGTTAGTGAGCTTAGTGAGCAAAGTCGAATACCTCAATGTTAATGATGTTCTGTTAACGCATTAGTCATATAAATTAAAAAAATAAAACATGAAATACGGGAGCCGAGATGAATAAGAAACTTCTCACCATAGCAATTCAGAGCACTATTTTTAGTGCCGCTGCAGTTTTTGTACCTAGTACATTGGCAGAAAACGCGCAAGAAATTCAATCAATTGAAAAGTCGGCAATTGAATCTACCAAAACAAAAAATACAGCTGAAGAAACAGTTGAAAAAATCACGGTGACCGGTTCTCGCTTACGTCGAGACAGCTTTAGTGTTGCGACGCCACTCGCTATAATGAATAGAGATGCGATTGAGGATACAGGTTTAGGTTCTCTTTCTGAAATGTTAGTTGAAGAACTACCGCAAATATCCGAAGGCGTCAGTAATTCAAACAGTCAGTCTTATGTTTCTGCAACGGGTTTATCTACCATAGATCTGCGAGATTTAGGCACGAGTCGTACATTAACGTTAATTGATGGTCGTCGTACCGTTTCAAATAGTTACAGCGGCAATATTGTCAGTTTAAGTACTATTCCTTCAGGCATGGTTGAGCGAGTGGAAGTGATCACGGGTGGTGCTTCAGCGGCTTATGGCTCTGATGCAGTAGCTGGTGTTGTTAATATCATCACACAACAAGATAAAGAAGGTTTTGAATTTAAAGTAAGAGGTGGTGAAAGCGCAGAAGGAGGTGGTGAAGAATTTTCAATCGATTTAGATTACGGTACTGAGTTTGCTGATGGTTTAGGTTATATGTATTTCAGCTCCAGCTATGAAAAGCAGCAAGGACTGAGCTTTTATGATAGAAAACGCGCGCAACAAGAAGATTCATACAGCTACAATTCGACATTAATGTGTAACTCGATGCTGACTGAAAATGGTTATCAATGTATGCGCGATATTACGAAAGCCGATTGGCGCAGCAGAAGCGATGGCACATTAGGTGGTGTTTTTGGTGAATACAGCCGTAACGACACGCAGTTTTGGTATGACGGCCAAACCTTGCGTGATGACTGGAAAGACAATGAAGAAAAGTACGGTATTGATTCAAATCAATACGTGCAGCTAAAAGTGCCAGATGAAGCCATGTCAGCGGCGGTAAAGTTTGATTATGAATTATCTAACGATATTCAAATGAACTTTCAAATGCAGTTCAGTGAAAACAATTCTATCAATAATAAGTCACCAGAAGATGAATACGAAAGTGCTTATGCATTGACCATTGACCCTATTACCGGTGCACCTGGTCGTGTTAGACCTGGTTATATCCCCATTGATAACCCGTATGTACCTGATGAAATTGCCAATAGTGGCTTATACAAAGACCGCATTTATTGGGATAGACGCTTCGGTGAAGTCGGTGAAATTCAAACCGATAATAAACGCACTACACTGCGTTCTTGGGCGGGTTTACAAGGCACCATGTTTGACGGTGACTGGGATTGGGATGTTTCCTTAGGTTATGGCCGAACAACACAAGATCAAACACGGTACAACGAATTAAATACCATTAGAGTTAATGCTGCTTTGCAAGCGGAGAAATTAGCCGATGGCAGCATACAATGTATTGATGAAGAAGCTAGAGCTGAAGGCTGTGTACCATTAAATTTATTTGGTGAAGGTTCTATTACCCCTGAAGCGGCCGATTATATTCGCTCAAACCCAACCATTAGCACTGAAATTGAACAAATAAATCTTTTAGGTTATATCGCGGGCGATTTATTTATGATGCCTGCTGGGCCAGTTGCAACGGTTTTTGGCCTTGAATATCGCAAAGATAAACAAGATCTGAGAACCAGTGATGAACAGCAATATGGTGGTATTACTTTTAACGTTGTACCGGCTTTTTATGGTGAAGTAGAAGTTAAAGAAGCTTTTGCAGAAGCTGCGTTGCCATTATTAAAAGATCAACCACTGGCGAAAAACTTAACTGCTGAGATTTCTGCACGTGTTGCTGATTACAGCTGGTCAGGTTCAGATTTAGTAAGCAGTTATAAAACGGGTTTAACGTGGGAAATTGTTGAAGGCTACATGCTACGCGCCAATTACTCACGCGCCCAACGTGCTCCTACCATTACCGAGTTATTATCTCCACCGCGAGGAGATTATGACAGTTTTGACGATATTTGTGATGGCGTTTCAGCAACATCAACTAGTGCAGGTCATGACAATTGTCGTTTAGAACCAGCAATTGCAGCACTATTAGCTGAAGATCCAAATTTCGTTTTTGAAGATGACAACAATAGTTATTCGCCCAATACCGGTAATACCGAATTAACAGAAGAAACAGCGGATACATATACTTTTGGTGTATCGATGGCGCCTGAATTTTTAAAAGGTTTGCGTATCGCGATAGATTATTACGATATTAAAATTGACGATGCTATTGCCGAAATCGATAACGCAGACATTATTGAACAATGTTATAACTCTGAACTCGCTTTTGGCGCTGGGAATAATTTTTGTAATGATATCACCCGTGATAGTGAGGGTAACATTATTGAAATACTTCAACGTTCTTTCAATGTCGATCAAGAAAGAACGCGCGGTTATGACGTAGCCGCTGCTTATGATTATAACTTAGGTGATATGGGAGATTTGAAGTTCAAGTTAGATTACACCCATGTTATTGAGCATTCAAAAACCTTTGAAACTAATGATGGTATTCAAACCAATAACTATGTTGGTGACTTAGATAATGGTATTTTTGCTGACAAGGCTTCAGCATCGCTAACTTGGTATTACGATGATGCTTGGCGCATTCGTTGGAGCACTAAGTTTAAAGGTAGTGTTATCGATAGTTTAGACCGTAAAGATAGTTACTATGGTGCTTTAGATGAAGAAGGTGAAGGTGGTATTTTCCTTGAAAATGAAGCCGCTTGTTTAGCGGGTGAAGCGTCTTGTGTTGAAAACCCAGAAGATCCTGCTTTTTATAAAATAGGCTCGTATATGAAACATAGCTTGTCTGTTTCTTATACTATGGATTTAAAAAATGATGCTGAGTTACGTTTATTTGGTGGTGTGAACAATATTACTGATGAAAACGGTGCTTTCATTCTAGGTGGTCGTGGTAACTATGACAGTGAATATGGTGGCGGTATGGGACGTTTCTTCTATGCTGGTGCTGAAGTTAAGTTTTAATTAACTGTTTAACCAACTTAAGCTGACTTAAGCACATGGATGTGCACCTTAAGCTAAGCCATAATTACGATAAACTTCGCCCGGTGCGAAGTTTTCTATTTAATTAACTTCTGGAGAGCTTATGCTTTTCAATAAATTCATTAGTGCTTTACTGACTATTAGTATGCTAACAAGTTGTGGCGTAAGTAAAATAGATGACACTAAAGGCTCTTTAGCTAATCCTCTGCTACAGTCAAAAAATCACCAAGATGTATCAAAATCATCTGTAAATATGCCACAACAAAAGCTGGAGACTGAAGCCTTAAACGATGGGCCATTTGTTTTTAAAAATACGGATGACTTAAGCGCTTTGTGGTTGTGTAATGGCGAAGAAATTAGCTTACGTGTTGATAAGTTAGCGCTGCCTTTTTCACTGCCGTATTGTGATAAAACCCTTACACTCGATAGAATCGACTTTTCGGAACAATCAATACTCGAGTATCAAGGCGACTTTGCTGTTGCCGCGAGTAGTGATTTTCATGGCCAATACGAGCTAATGTTAACACTACTTAAAAACAATAACATCATTGACCAGCAAGGCGACTGGTCTTTTGGTGATGGGCACTTTGTTATTACCGGCGATGTATTTGACCGAGGTGATAAAGTCACCGAAATATTGTGGTTTTTGTATCGTTTAGAGCAACAAGCTGAGCAAGCGGACGGCAAGTTGCACTTATTATTAGGTAACCATGAGGTGATGGTACTGAACGGTGATTTACGTTACATCCATCCTAAGTATGTTGAAGTAAGTAAGCGCTTAAAGGTTTCCTATGACCAACTTTATGGGCAGGGAACTGTGTTAGGTGACTGGTTACGCACTAAACCTGTGTTAGTGAAAGTTAATAATATGCTATTTGCTCATGGTGGCTTTCATCCGTCGTTAGCAAAAGAAAAACGTTCATTAAAAGCGATTAACCAAGTGTTTAAACAAAACCTAGTTAAAGCAGAAATATCGATACCTAGGGAAGGTTGGGGTGATTATTTACATAAAAGTAATGGACCTATTTGGTATCGTGGTTATTTTAAAGACGCGATAACAGATAATGGTGCTAGCTCTGAAGAAATAGATTTATTACTGAAGCACTTTGATATTGAACATTTGGTTGTTGGCCATACATCGCAAAAACAAGTTAAAACACGCTATCAAGGGCGTGTTATTGCTATCGATAGCAGTATTAAAAATGCTGAATATGGCGAAGTGTTGCTTATACAGGGTAAAGAAAAGTGGCGCGGCACCTTGTCTGGTAATAGGATAACACTTAAGTAAGGTTTTGATTTAGCTATTCATTTTATGATTACGCAGTAGATAGGCAAGGTCATTTTTTATCATTTTTTTGTAACATTAAAAACGGTTGTTATCGTTAACCATAATTTAACTGACTCAGTGTGAAGTTGAATTAATTTTTTGAAGATAAATATGAGGGAAACCAATGATTATTTTCGACGAATGTTGATAACTAATTAACCTGATTGAGGCTGATGATATTGCTAGCCAGTGTCTGGTTTAGCTTAGAGGGGGCGCCTAATGCCGTGAAAGTGTTTGCTGACTTCTTACCGCTAACGCATCTCGTGGCTGGCGCGCGCAAAATAATAACCGAAGGAGCAACCTTAGCTGATATCAGCTACCACCTCTCTATTTTAGTGGCGATGAGTGCGGTGTTTTTAGCCCTAGGTGCTTATCTCTTTAGTTGGAATACGGAGCGTTAACTTGCAAAGGTCTATGCAATTGTTAAGCTTAAAGTGTTTATACTGACTGTATCTATGATGCTGGATTGTTATTTTGATGAAAAATAAGTGTTTATTAGAATTTATCTGTGGTTTTAGTTTGCTCGTGCTTTTAAGCGCAAACGTTAATGCTAAAGCTGAGTCTTTGCGGGTCAGTATTCCTAAAATGCCAGTGCACGCAGAGAGTCATCATAAAGGGGTGTTGGTTGATTTTGTCAAAGTACTGGCCAAAAAACTTAAGCGAGATATTGATATTCAAGTCGTGCCTTTTTCACGCTCCATTTATTATGTCAGCACAAGTAAGGTTGATTTTCATCTACCTTTTATTAAACCGAATACTGAGTATTTAACTGATAAGGCCGCTCTGGAAGATAAAAACACAGCAACTGATTTAGATTTCAAGCAACATTTGCATGATTTTATCTACTCAGATGAAACAATTTTTCATGTCAATTTTGTGCTTTATAGCCATATAGATGTACCTATTGATCTTAATAAAATTGAAAATTATAAAATAGAGACTGATTCAGCACATTTAGCATTCTTGAAAGACGTGTCCTTGGGCTCAGATTGCATTACTTGTAGTTTGAAAAAAGTTCAGCACAACATGACCGATGGTTATATTTTTGCTGACTCTTCGACAGATCCTTTATTACAAAAAGATAAAAATATTTTGCCATCAATTAAGCGAGAGTTTTATCAAAAGTTCGCCGTTAAAATATTATTTCCTAACACTAAAAAGGGGCTCGAGCTTAATAAAGAAGTCAGCGCAGTTATCGCTGATATGCGTTTGTCGGGAGAATTGAGACAGTTATTATCGGTAGTTGATTTTACTTATGATGATTGGCAGTTAAAGCAGGGTCATTAGCAACATGTTATTGAAATGGTCAGTGTTCGACGTTAAGTCGTCACTTAATAGATTGAATCGTGTGCTGATTGCGCCTCGAAAAATGTAACTAAATAACGATACAACTAGTGTAAGGGCATTATGTTATTAAAGCTAACGGGTATTTTTTTTGTCGCTTTAGCGTTTATTGGTGCTTTTCTGCCTTTATTGCCGACTACACCGTTTTTGTTGGTGGCAGCAGCATGTTTTGCGAAATCATCACCGCGTATGCATAAAATGCTATTGGCAAATAAAGTGTTTGGGCCGATGATTTACCACTGGCAGCAATCGCGCAGTATTCCTAAGCGAGCAAAAATTATTTCCTTAACTTCTATCATTATTGCGACATTATGGTCGTGCTATATTTTGCCGGCTCTATGGATGAAAGTGTTCGTGGTTGTGTTGGTCACTTGGCCGTTTATTTTTTTATGGCGCTTACCGCTTTCTGATAGCAATAACACGCCCTTCACCAGTGATACGTCAGCATAAATGCGTAACATTTTGCAAAAGTAATTTAGCAACTCGCGGCTAGGCTAATGCTTTGCCGACAAGCTGCGCTAAATGCGGTGGTAAGTTTAATGACAAAGCAATTTCTTGGCCTTTTGTTGACATTTTTCGCCAGGTTAGTTGCACAATACGAATAATTTTATCTTCTTTATGCTTTGCGGCGAACTCGTCAAAATAATATTGCAAAAATACTAAGCAAGCCACATCTTCCAAGGTTTGGCTATTGCTGCTTGATTTTAGGTTTTGTTTGCGAATAATGACCGCCGTAGCTTCGGCATCAAGATCACTGTAACCATGCGCTAGCATAACAGCTTTAGCCGTCGCAGCATGAAAAAGACCTAATGCTTTACGCCATGTAAGATAGCCTTGCTTGCCAATCGGGAAGTCGGCGCGTTTTAGCTGCCAGCGCTTTACATGTTGTGCTCGTACCGCAATTTGTAAGTTTTCATCTGCCTCAGGCCAATACTTCTCAAGGCAAGCAGTCATGTATCGACCATATACTAATTCTTTTGGTTGACTAATGCCGTCAACAACTGTGACGTTGGTGTCTGCTTCGTTAATGGTATCGATGGCGTTTAAAACATTTTGCAATTGAGTCATAGGGATTTTTTATTTATCAGAAAAATTAAAAAGCCAGTTTACCCCGTTTTTCATTAGTTACAATAATACTTTAAGTGAAATATTCAGCATTTTAACGAAAATTTCTGTAACTAGATGCCCTGCGCATATTGTCGTGAACATGGCTTTTAAGTATAATGCTTTCCCGTCCTACTAAATTCATTTATTGACCAAAAATAAAATCAATTTAGTGCAAAATTTCTGTTTTTCCTGACTCTGGGTATCGCATGACAACTAGATATATTTTTGTTACTGGCGGCGTTGTATCGTCTCTTGGTAAAGGTATTGCTGCAGCATCGCTAGCGGCAATTCTCGAAGCACGTGGTTTGAAAGTTACCATGTTAAAGCTTGACCCATACATTAATGTTGACCCTGGGACAATGAGCCCAATTCAGCATGGTGAAGTTTTTGTTACTGAAGATGGTGCAGAGACAGATCTAGATTTAGGTCACTACGAACGTTTTATTCGTACCAAAATGACCAAGCGCAATAACTTCACCACTGGCCGTATCTACCAAGATATTCTAGCGCGTGAACGTAAAGGCGAATTTCTAGGCGCGACTATTCAAGTTATTCCTCATATTACTAACGACATAAAGCGTCGCGTGATTGAAGGCGCTGAAGGTTATGATATCGCGATGGTTGAAATTGGTGGCACGGTAGGTGACATTGAATCACAACCGTTCTTAGAAGCTATTCGCCAATTAGGTGTTGAATTAGGGCGTGAACGCGCGATGTTCATGCATTTAACCTTAGTACCTTATATTGCCGCAGCAGGTGAAATCAAAACTAAGCCAACGCAACATTCTGTTAAAGAATTACGTTCAATTGGTATTTTCCCAGATATTTTAGTTTGTCGTAGTGAACGCGCTATTCCGGCTAATGAACGGGCTAAAATTTCATTATTTACCAACGTTGAAGCAAAAGCCGTTATTTCAATGCGCGATGTTGATTCAATTTATAAAGTACCGGCATTACTCAAAGCACAAGGTGCTGATGAACTAGTGGTAAAACGCTTTGGTCTTGATGTACCAGAAGCCGACTTAACTGATTGGGAGCAAGTGCTTTACAAAGAAGCCAACCCATCAGGTGAAGTTGTCATTGGTATGGTCGGTAAATACACCGAATTACCAGATGCTTACAAATCAGTCAATGAAGCTTTAAAACATGCCGGTATCACTAACCAAGTAAAAGTAAAAATTCAATACATTGATTCACAAGATGTCGAATCTAAAGGTGTTGAAGTGTTTAAAGACCTAGATGCTATCTTAGTGCCGGGTGGTTTTGGCGAACGTGGTGTTGAAGGTAAAATTCTAACCGCACAATATGCCCGCGAAAATAAAATACCTTACTTAGGCATTTGTTTAGGTATGCAAGTGGCATTGATTGAATATGCCCGTAATGTTGCCGGTTTAACTGATGCACACAGTACTGAGTTTAACCCAGAAACGCCGCATCCCGTTGTTGGTTTGATCAACGAATGGTTAGATGAAGAGGGCAAAGTAGAATATCGTAATGCTGAATCTGATTTAGGCGGCACTATGCGTTTAGGTTCACAATTGTGCCACATTGTGAAAGGTACCAAGACTTACGACGTATATGGTAGTGAAACAATTTATGAGAGACACCGTCATCGTTTTGAGGTAAATAATAACTACCGTGAACAATTAAGCAAAGCTGGTTTAGTGTTTTCGGGATTATCTACAGATAAAACGTTAGTTGAGGTGAT
>OJDZ01000992.1_pt1 | contig 12847 bp, 6 predicted proteins | sample 1592981 | NCBI WGS metagenome assembly OJDZ01 (sample SAMN05416851, study PRJEB24817) | seawater metagenome | isolation source: Sea water | place: Canada:Atlantic | collected 2013-07
CAGCGGTAGAGTTAAAGGTTTTAATTGAACAGATGAGAGAGCAGATCCAGAATATCGAATGATATTCGCAAGCGTCCATAAATACCATTTACTAACTGATTTTAAAGAAGTAAATTAAAAACACCGTTCGTAGTTGTTCACAGTTACCCACCGAAATCCATACCTGAGTGGTGGGTTAATTGGTGGGTAGATGGGTGTTTACAAAAGCACTAGTGGTGGGTAAACTGAATCCCAAGAAATATCAGGCTTGGGGAGCACTATGAGTACTACGGGTAATCTAACGGTTAAGGCAGTAGAGTCTAAAATAAAAAACAAAGTTGCAGGTCGCTACGCCGATGGTGGTGGGTTGTATTTTGTTGTTCCAAAGTCTGGTTTAGCTTATTGGATGGTTCGCTATACTTGCAATAAAAAGCGTAAGGAAATGACGCTGGGTAAGTACTCTGATCTTTCGTTAAAAGATGCACGATTTGAAGCCGTTTCTAAAATGAAGCAACTCAGAGAAGGCCTTGATCCGTTGTTAGCAAAAAAACGTGCCGAGCAAGAAAGTATTAAAACGGTAGATGACCTGTTCCAAGATTGGTATCCAACGCTCGAAGCGAGACTTAAACACCCAAAAATCCCTAAACGCATTTATACCAAAGATATTGCGCCACATATTGGTGAATTTAAAATTGACCAGGTCACGGCCAGAGATATTCGTACCACGATAGAGGATATAAAATCTTCAGGTAGATTAGCTATCGCTAATGATGCACTAGGCTATTGTAAACAATTATTCAATCACGGCATAAAACTCGATTTACTCGCCTATAACCCTGCTGCCGCCTTTACTTTTAAGGATGCTGGCGGCGTAGAAAAAAGCAGAGAACGGAAATTGAGTGAAGGTGAACTCAAACAGTTTTTTGCCACAGCTAAAAAACATAGCGATAGTTTTAGTCGAGAGAACTACCTAGCCTGTTTATTGTTGGTTTGCTTAGGCGTTCGTAAATCAGAATTGTGCGAAGCTAAGTGGGATGAGTTTGATTTAGAAAACGAGGTATGGAACCTACCGGCCGAAAGAAGTAAAACCAATGTTGGCTTTACTATTCCACTTGCACCTGAAGTACTTAACTGGCTCAATGAATTAAAAGTCTTTGCGTGTGATTCCGAATATGTATTTCCGAGTCGTCGAGCTAGCAAAAAACCACATATGGGGGCTGATACCCTTAATAGGGCTATTACAAAGCTTTTCGGCCATGAAGCCGGCAAAAAGAAGCAACCTCCCAACTTAATGGGTGATATGCCTCATTTTACTGTTCATGACTTACGCCGAACATGCCGTACTTTGCTTGCTCAGCAAGGCACGCCAGGTCATGTTGCCGAGCGTTGCCTCAACCACAAGTTGAAAGGGGTGGAGGGGATTTATAACAAGCATGATTATCTGGATGAGCGAAGAGAAGCTATAAACACGTTATCTAAGGCTATTTCAGCCTTAAATAAATAGGGGGTACAATTATGCCATTACTAAATACATACGAAGATCGTGATGAAGCTGAAAAAGCAGAGGCTTTAATTACAGGAGTGAAACGGCTTGCCAGTGAGCGTGATGGAACTGAAACCATTTATAACCTATTTGGTACTGCTAGCTGGGGAAACTTATATAAATTGAACATGTTCAATTTGCCAGAATTGCAGAAAATAGTAGAGCTGAAGAAAAATAATCAGCCCTATGATCAGTCTAGGCACAATGAAATACTTGCTATGCTTAAATATGCGGCCAATTCATTTGAGTTAGAAGTCCCAAAACATTGGCTTTAAACAGTTTTTACTAGCTATATGGACTCATACATTCATATTGCATATTTCTTTTCTCGGAGCTTAAATGCAGCATTACCGCCTTCAAGAATCACGCAAACATGCTCACGAATGCCTTGTCCATCTAAAACTATAGGGTTCTTAATATCTATAGACTTCGAGTTTTCTAAGCTTCCAGATTTATATGCAAATTTCTTAGAATCTTGATTTTCACTTTTAACACCGTGCTGGTTAGCTACAATCACTAATTCACTATCAGCACCAACCACAATATTTGGATTGTGAGTTGCTACTATTATTTGTCTTTGAATCTTCTTCTTTTTTAAGTACTGAACTAAATCGCGATAAATCGCTCGATTGTCTAGGTCATCTTCGGGTTGATCAACTAAAATAGGGCATTTCTTGTCACTAAAATCCAATAATAACTTCAGTACAACAAATGCCTTCTTACCATCCGACATGTGCTTAAAGTTATCTTCTTCATATACAAGATCATAGGAGACGCTGTAAAAAGATTCTGTCAATATAGCTGTCGTAAGTGATTGAGAAGTATAGCCGCCTTTCATATTCAGAGTATCCGCAATCAAATTGCTAAACAGGTCTTTAATTTCTGAAATATATTGTTCGTGGCTCTCATAAGTAAATTCTGTCAGCTTGCGGATAGAGTTACTTTGAAGGTTAAGAGCCCCCGTCAGGATGCTTCTATATCGTTCTTCATCAAACTTATACTTAGCATCAATATCCAAACCGTCTTGACTATCAGATAAATTCGGAAGCAAATTTTCAATAACAGTAAAGTATTCAGAGTGACTATTAATTATTTTCGTTATCAATTCCGCTTTTTGTTTTTCTAACTCCTGTAATCCACTGACTATAACCTCAATTTGATTGAGTACGTTTTTCTGTTCTTTAATACGATCCTGTATCTCTTTAAGCTGTGACGAATTTTTATACGCTTGATCTGCTTTCACATAATCGGCATTAGACTGTGACTCACTTACCTTTGTGTTTTCTTCTAAAATCTGTTCATTTAATTCAGCTAGTGAATCTTCTAATCCTGATCGCCACTTACTGCTAATTTCAGTCTTTAAATTCTCGTATACTTGTTTGATATTTTGCCTAGCTTCATTAGAAAGACTGGAAAGCTCATAGTCTAAATCTTGTCTGATAAGGGATATTTCCTTAAGACGTTCTAACTGTGCTATATCTTTTTGTTTTGATGCAATTGAATTACTGGTGTCCTCAATAATTTTTTTATGGCTCTCATAGTTTTCTCTCTCTTCCTCAGTTAAAGAAAGACTATCTAGCTCCTTTAACTTAGCTTCGAGCCTTTTAATTTCATCTTCTACGCCTTTTCGATCACCTTTTTCAGATAGTTCAGAAGATCGCCGCGAAATATCAGCGACGACCTGAAAAAGATCATTAATGCTCGACGATATTAATTTCTTTATTTCGGCTTTTTGGGTGGCGTAAGACTCAAGAAAACTGCTTTTACCTTTTATTCTTAGAATATCTTGAATTAACTTACTCAGCTTATTGGTATCAGTCGCTAAATCGTACATGTAGCCTTGCTGAAAAAACTCAATTTCCCTATCGTCGTTTACTTCACCATCTTTCCAAACAACGGAAATTGAAGAGGCTACTTCCTGTACAAATTCACCGTACTCTGGCTTATGGGTAAAAGAAATTGGTTTTTCTGTATTTAACTTTTGTGCAATAGCTGTAAGTAAAACTGACTTACCAGTTGATCTTCCACCAATAATCGAATTCATATTTGAGTTTAAATCCAAGTGATCGTTGGCAATCAAGTCATTAGATATATCAACTCTATCAATCACCTGATAGCCAGCCTTATCTTCTGGACGATTGCCTTGAATCGCAACCCGTGAAGGCTCAAACATAATTTGTTTCAATCCTTCAAAATTAGGATCAGCTTTTATCCATGTGTAATTCCCAGCTTCGTCAGGTGATAAAATATCTCTCAAACATCTGGCATCTGTAGCTGTGGTATAACAATAGCCTGAAGTTAAATCCGACGATTTACTTGCAATATAGCCTAGAAGTTTCTCACCACCAGATTTGCCTTTTCCTTGTAATATATTGAATTCTTGGTAATTGAATTGATCACCTAAGTGAGTCCGATCAGTTTTTCCGCGCTCTTGAAAAAGCCCATTGTCGCTATTACAGTGCGGATAGATAGTTATGCCATTATTGTCTTTAATCTTGGTTAACACATCGGTGTAAGATTTGTTTGAAACCGTTAAAGCACCATTGGTCATTTTGTTGTCGACATCAATTTTAGAAAGAAAGGTTGCTATCCCTTCTGAAAAGCTACTTTTCCCATAGATTGGCTGATCAAACAATGCAAGGATATGAACCCCTTGAACATTTATTTCAACACCACCGATAACGCTAACAATGCTATTTTTAGCCGCGTCTAAAAGAGCGTCCAATAAATACGCGTGATCATAGTTGTGATCCGTAATAGCGATACAAACTTCCTGCTTTTGGAAGGTTTCTAGAAACGCAATTAATGTTTTCGCATAATTTTTAGCGCGCAACCGCTCATCATCGGTAGAGTCTGTATAGAAATAGGCTTTTGAATCAAATTTAAGCGCGTCTTCTTCTGATCCAATAACAGCAATGAAACTTTCCCATTCAGCAGAGTGCGCTGTTTTAAGCTCCTCAGCATACTCTTTCAGTTCAATATATCCGTCATCTAAGATCGTTTGTACTTGTAAATCCCAGCGTCTCCACACTGATCCTTTGCTATATGTTTTGTTCATTATATCTACCAACCTTGGTTATTTTAGTTAAGCTCGCGTTTAATTAAATGCGTTAGCTTGATCTACTTTGAAATCATCGCAAACATTTTGTCTAAATAAACACTGCCACCATCTTCCATGAAAAGGACATGGCGGTTTTCGAGTTCGTGCTTTTTAATCTTGTCACCAATATTGAGTAGGTCTGAATATTTTGTTGGTGAAAGTACAAACGCATTTAGCGTAAGCGCAGGTTCGCCAGCAGCGGTCTGAGAAGCTAAATCGGCTTCAATCTTTTTGATTTCGCTATACAGCCCTAATTTGGGATGATCTAAGTCAAGTTGCCTTAGCCCTTTTGGATCAACAAAAGATAGCCACTGTTCTCCAGTCTTATCGTCAACTAGCCAAAGTAAAAAGTCAGGATAAAAATTGCCCGCAGTTGAAAAGCCAATACCTTTGTTTTTAGAATCGGCATTCCTAAGTAAATAAAGGCTGCGACCGCCTATGGCATCGCGCCCAGCAGGCGTATCGTAAAAAGCTTGCAAATCTTCTACAAACTGCACTTCACTTGGCGCATCAAAGGCCATTGGGCGCATTTTTAATGGCACCGCATCTTTGTCTTCCAACGACAATAGCGGATAAAATAGATGACGATCAAAACTGATAGCAACCATGTGAGGAGCATTCCATTGACTTGCCTTACCTAAGTCACCTTTGGCCACTAGTGCTTTTAATGCTTCAAGCTTCTTTAAGTATTCTCGGCCGTCATCACTGTCTTCAACTTCAAACTGATATAATTTAAGCATTGAACCATGCTCATCATGCATTGGGATCACTTCATAAAACTGGCCTTCATAACCCGTTTTTAAGGCTTTATAAAAGCGGTCGGTATAGTCACACAGTAGTCGAATGAGGATATTTTCAAGACGCTTGATATCCGCCACTTTTGTAGCTTCAAATTCCGGTTTTGGCATATATAACGTATACCAGCTTTGGTGACCGGAACAGAAGTTGATAAGCCGTTTCTTATCTAAACGTAAATTGCTCCAACTCCGTTGTTGTTTAAAATCTTGTAGCGCAAGATAGATACGATCAAAGTCAAACAGAGCAAAATGGGCTTGGTTAAGCTTTCCTTCATGTCGAACATTCATTTGAAGTGCGGCATTACCATCGGTGGTGCTAATTGCTTCTAATCGTGGATATAAATCAAGCGCTATATGAGGCGTTTTTATCTTGCCATCAAATTCGGCAGGTATTTCATATAACCATGGAAAATGTGTGCGTTTAAAGCCAAGTTTTTGGTTATCTTTGTAGCCGTCTTTTAGTGCCAATGTTTTTAACTTTTTAGTTGGCAAGTTGGGCTGAGTTGGAAAATCTAACTCTATAAGCTCATCGCTCGGCGTAATTCCTTCTTCTTTAAGATAATCTTTGAAGGCAGCCATATAATTGGCACGAACACCAAAGATATTAAGTGTTTCTAATTTTTCAAGATGTAAGCCTTTTGGCCTTTGATTAGGCTCAGTGCGCTTCAGAGAGAAATCCTTACCTTTAAGACGAACGCCTCTACCAAACAATTGAATAATCTGCGAGCCTTCTCCCTGTCCCATATTAAGCAAACCCATGGTCGATACACGCCAACTGCTCCAGCCTTCGGTGAATTTACGTGAACCAATAAGTACATTAAGCTTACTCTCCTTATTATTCAGCGTGCGGAACATTGCACCACCAAAGTCATCAGACTCTGTATCAAAACTGACTACATCTTCAGCCAGTTTATAAAACCCTGAATCATCACCTATATTGATAAGGCCAAAGGGCTCTGCTTCACCTACTCGCAAGGCAAGCTCACCTTTACTATTTTTTATATTGACTAGCTTAAGTCGCTGGCGAGAATTTGCATTGAATAACTTTTGCAATATATCGCTATACAAATGGTCAATATCATCACTAAAGCTCATCAATGGCGTGAAGCGACCTTGAAATATATTATTGCCTTTAGCATCCAAAAGCTGTGCTTTATCTTCAACTAATTCCTTGAGCCAAACCTTAATTGTGGCTTCTTCGTTTAAAAAGTAACTTAGAAATTCAACCACTTCCAAAATATCAGAATCTTCACCCGAAACAGTATTACCTACGAAAACCCATAATGGTTTCTCTATATTGAAATCACTCAACTTCGAATTGTGTTGCTGCCACAACCAAGTTTGTTGGTAAAAACTTAACAGGCATGCAGTAAAATATTTACTCGCATTATCAGCTTCCTCGTACGCGTCACCATTCATATTCAAAATCAGTGATTCTTTACCGTAACCATCGTCGTAAAAATACTTATATGAATAATCAAATAAAACACACTTAGCATAGATTTCTCTTGTAGCAGTCACTCGTGCTCTGCGTTTTTCATCCTGCGTTAATACAAGCTGAGTTAGTTGACTCTCATCAAGCTTTTTTAATGCGGCAGTTTCAAAGAGTATTTTTGCTTTTTTCTTTAGTATTTCTTCCTCTGCTTTGGCAACAGTATTCCCTTTGGCAACGGCCTGACCAAATGTTGCAGAATATTCAAAAGCAAAGCCGCCTCTTACCAAGGCTTCGCGGCGCTGCATCCATGCGCCAGCAGCAGTTCCTGTTCCCCTGTGGCCTTCATCAACAAGTACAAGATTGTTACCTTCAAACGCTTCCACTGCAACGGTTTTATCGCCCATGGTATCGCCAAGCTTGTTTATGTCGATTATTTCGATAGTGCCTTTAAAGGTGTTGGTGCGGTTTTTATCGAAAAATCGGCTAAAACTAAAACCGGATAATTCAAGCTCTTCTAAATGCTGTTTGGATAGGCCTTCATTCGGTGTAAGAAGAATGATTTTATCGGGATGCACATTGTTATTACCAGCCTGAAAATAATGCAGGTATTGCTTAATATTCACATGCAGCAATAATGTTTTACCACTGCCGGTAGCATTCCAAAATGCTAGCTTATTTAAGTCATCTCGAATATATGGCTGAAAAGTCTCAGCGCCTTGTTCTTGGCTGTATTTTACTAGCTCTTCATTTAAACCATCTAAAAGCTCTTGTGGTTTATTAAAGTACCAATCGAGATATATTTCTGTAAAAAGTAATGACAAATATTGGAAGTATTTCATGTTCAACACATGGCCTTCCAATTGATTTCTATGCTTGGTTATTTCCTGCCAGTACTCGACAATATTTAGATCATATCGTCTTAAATCTGCTTCAGAAATCCAATCAACTTCAAATAGATTTCGGGTAAGTTCATGAAAGAATAAAGTCTGGCCATCTTCATCTATGCCTTCATGCTGGTCATCCCCTAAACGGAGTTTTAGCGCAGCAATTTGATTTCCCTTAAAAAAGCGCATTACCCAACGATTCAGCACTAATTCCTGATGAAAGCTACGCTTCCTTGTGGTCTTACGTGGAGGCATTACACATCCTCCTCTGCAAACATACGGTTTAAGAATTCAGGTTCGATTTGTCGCAGCTTAAGCACGCGTGTTTCACCACCTTCTTCAGCAGTTTGCGTCAGCACTGTTGGAATATTGTGATCTCCATTGATGTAAACCACATCAAACTCATTATCCGCAGGGTTGATTGCCAATTTATCACAAAGTGTATTCAAGCCTTCGTAGTCGATCCGCTCACAATCACGCCACAATACTAAACAGCTTTCTCCCGTTGGCAGGCTTCCTGTTACTGTGACAAAACCTCGCTCTGGTTGGGCTTCAATATGCTTCACAGTAAGCCCAATCAAATAGTTAAAGGTTTCAACCAAGTCGATTTTTTGCTCTTGAAATGCACCAGCGGAATCAGTCGTAATATTCATGCTGTAATCGAAAGGTTTTATAAAGTCCTCGGTAGATAGCAACGATTCTCGGCTATCTACCTGAAACATATAGTTTAACTGATAGTCTTCTTTAAAATCAGAATCAGCACTAAGCAAATCTTGCTGCTTCTGTGAACGACTCAATTGGATATTATTTAATGTATCTTCGTAACTTTCTAGCCTTAAAACTTTAATAACTTTTGGTACTTCGTTTTCAATATCTACAGGCAGACCTTTCTCCCAATTTACAGCATAAGAAGCCTTTATTACCCTGGGCTTTGTTACTGTCTCAAAGTACTCACCTTGTTCTACAAGTATAAACTTCCGATCGCCATTATCTTCTCTATTTTTGTTGATTACTGCATGAGCCGTAGTACCTGAACCTGCAAAATAATCTAGAACAATATGTTTACTTTTGGCCGATGTAGTTAGTCCTATGCATTTTTGAACTAAATTTATAGATTTTGGAAAGTCGAATATCTTCTCTCCTAACATATCAATGAGTAAAGTATTCCCATACTTTCCAGCGTCAAACTCACCTCCAGACCAAACTGTTTTGGGGACAGTTTTCTCATGCGTCAGAAATAGATCCCACTCACCATTCTTTTGAATAGCTGTAATTCTATCAAGGTTATCTCGAATAGATTCCAGTCCGAAATTCCACCTTCTTTCTACACCGTCTTGATCAATAGGCCATATTTGAATATTCCCATCACTCATTTGAATATTTTTTGACTCTGGATTGAAAGAATCTTCAGGAATGGTACCTACATCAACAACCTTCCCATCTCTAATATAGATCGGATAGAATGATAATCTTCTTTCTATCCTCAAAGAGTTTTCTCCCCACCTACGCATTTTTCTTGGAGTTTTGTTTTCTTCCAACGTACGTGCAATTACACCTCCATCAGGTGGGGTTAGAAAAAGGGAATACTCGTGAACTCGATTAAAATTCTTCGTTATTGAGCCTTTTGGATTGTGAACTACAGTGACTCTAGACAATGTATAGTCTGGGGCTACCTGTTTCATTATAATTGAAAGATTTGTTAGCTCTGAATCATCGATAGCTACAGTCTTAACTCCATCCGAACTTAGCAAGTTCATCGACTTAGACAACCTGTCTTGCATTAAAGATGCCCATGATGAGTGCTTATATTCGTTTTTATATATGATTGGCGTGGAGTTCGTATTGTAAGGCGGATCGATATATACGAATTTAATACTATTCTCATATTTTCGCTCTAGAAGATTGAGAGCATGATAGTTATCACTTTGTATTAAAACCCCATCTACAGATTCGTCCAACCCGCTAATATTTGATATTATTTTATGCCGAACCGTGGCATTGTAGTGAAGCGTGTTTACGAGTAAACCTTTTAGTATTTTCAGATCGTCAACGGTTCCATTGTTTTTATCGCTCCAAAAACCAAGCGCCCGCCATTCAGCCCATTGATAAGGATTTTCAACGATTTCCTCGTAAAGCTCCTCCGATATCAACGAAACACTTAAATAATACCCGGCTGAAACTACAAACTTCTTCTTCGTCCACAGCTTTTTCTGAAAATTTTCTAGCTGCGCCAAGAACCTGATAAGGTCTGAGGCAATGCTACGTAAACACTGAATCATCCTCAGGTTCTTCTCGATATTATTGAATACCTCAGAATTTTGCACATCATCTAAATGCATCACTTCATTTTTGATATAAAAATCTAACTCATCGCGCAAAAATCTTTCTAAGTTCTTATGAATGAAATAATCAGCAGTGTTTTTTGTTGTGTAGTTTGTAAGATGTTTTTCAAGCAGGGTACGCTTTGGTTTTTTCTCGGTCGGTGCTCGTTTTCCAACATCAAGCCACCGGCTAGCAACTTTTTCATCTGCCAATACTGATTCAACAGCGCTTTCAACTAATTTTTCCTGCTTACTGCCTTTGGGCATTGCTTTGTATTCAAAACGAATAATTAACTCTTTAGATTCATTTCCTTCGGCATCGCACTTAGTAATTTGCTCTACAGGATGAATTTCCTCTTCATACTCGTCTCCATCATCATCTATGCGGGTAATGACTTGATGTTCAGCAAGCACGAAGCGGCGCTCTTTGTCATTATCTTTACGATTATCTTTTGCAGTATCTGCTGACACTAAGCGAAAATGAACAACACGCCCATCTTCTAATTTAAACGAGTAGTTCGAAAAATTTTCACCGCTTTTTATGTAGTACTGGTCTTTATTTGCCCAATGTAGCATCACTTCTTCACCAGCATAGGGTATTGCGTAAGTATCGCCTTTGTAGCGGCGCTGACTAATAAAATCGCCTTGGTCGTAGTATCGAGAAAAGAAAGTAAGCAAGTGACTGAAAACTGCATTTTCATGATCTGCACTGCCACTAGTGGCTTCTGAAATTTTTGTTTTTAATTCCTGTACTTTGGGCACTGTATCAGCGTCAACTCCCAAGGCTTGCGCGCCTTGCTCGGCCTTTTTAAGCTCTTCTTTTAGCTGTACTACATTTGCAGCATTACCTGACGCGAGAGCTTGTTCAACCTTTTCTTTTAAGCGTTTTTCAAGATATTCATTAATTTCATCCGCTCGTGCGTTAAGAATTCGATATACGCCAAAATCTAATTCTGGGCGATCAATCTGAAATATTTCTCTTAGCTTGGTCACTAACTCGTTAAACTTGCTCATTGGTGTTCCTGTTTATAAATTTTTAAATTCGGTTCTTTTATCTGTTTTATTTTTGCAGATATTATTAGGGATTCTTCTTACACAACCCGCCAGCGTATACTAAATAGATGCTGTACTTCAGTAGTTTGAGTCAATCGTTCTTGTAAGGCATCAATCAGTTCGTCACGTTTTTCAATGATCTCATCCTCTACATCAAAGATTTTTTGCCTCTGTCTTCTTTGTTGGCGCTCCAAATCTCGCAGCTGTTGTTGGAGCTGTGATTGCTCTTCGAGCGTTGGGGCTTTTCTTGCATCTCTCTTTACCTGACTAATTTTACTCTTGGTATCTTTTAAAGCTTCTTCGCTGGCGAGTAGCTTGTCATCTGCCCAACGTTCCAATTTCTCACGTTCCGCATTAAATAAGCGCTGATTATCTTCAATGAATTGGGCTAAATTAGCTTCAATTCTTCGCTGTTGATTGTCTGCGAGGACTTTTGGTGGAGCTATGCTAATTTCCTTGGGCTTGCACAATTTTCCTTGGCTATTGGTTTGGACATTAACACTAAATAGTTTTTCACAGGCTTCCTGATCAAGCGGCTTGCCGCTATCGGTGATACCGCTAAAAACTAAGCTTTCAACCGTATCAAGTGCACTTACCGTTAGCTTATCGAGTGTCAACCAACCTGATTGCCCAACCATGTCAGAAACAACACTTAGTTTTGTTTCATGGTTACTGTAATCAAATACCAGCTCAGCATTTGGTGTATGGCAGGTCTTTGCCTTCTCTAGCGACCATTCGCCAAGTGGATGGTTTAAGCGATATGCATGTGCCATAAAGTCTGACTGGCGCTGCTGGTTTTGCTTCCCACGTACAAGCTGATAGCGACCTACAGGTGCGTTAGTTAAGGGTGATTGGGTTAATGCAAAGCTGTAATTTTGTTCGTCAAAATTTGCTTTAGCATTTGCTTCTTCATTGTCATTAAGGGCAAAGCGAGTTACCCCCCAAAACCAGCGGCTAACTTTGTCTAGTCGCGCTTGTGCTGAATCTAGCTGAAATTTTAATTTATCGTGAACATCTTCGTCGAAGTGTTCCATCAATTGACTTTGCGTTTTCTGTAGCTGGTCGTTGATGTCAGCTTCCAGCTCTTTTTGAAGCGTCTCAAAAGCTGTTTCTATATCTTCTGGCTTTCTACATGTATCGTAAATGTGGGCAATACGTTTTTCAAAATCGACACCAGACTCAATACGGCCTAACACTTCATCAGATGCACCAAAAACGCCTGAGAAAAGTTGGAATTTCTCGGTTAATAATTCCAACACTCTCTGATCTGCTTGGTTGCGAGTATTAAGGAAGTTGATCACCACCACATCATGTTTTTGACCGTAACGGTGACAGCGGCCAATTCGCTGCTCCACTCGTTGTGGATTCCAAGGTAGATCGTAATTAACTAGTAGGGCGCAAAACTGAAGGTTTACACCTTCGGCGGCGGCTTCAGTGGCGATCATTATTTCAGCATGATTGCGGAACTCGTCAATCAAAGCTGTTCTCTTATCAACTTGGGTTGACCCTGTAACGCGATCAGTGCCTTTATAATCATTCAACCAACGTTGATAAATTTCGTTAGTTTGAACGCCTGAATTCGTTCCACTGAAAGTTACAATTTTGTCTTTATAGCCATGCGTTTCTAAATAATCAGCTAAAAACTGCTGAGTACGTTTAGATTCGGTGAAAATAATGGCTTTACGCGGTGCATTATCTGTCTCTTATACACATCTGACGCTGCCGACGATATGCA
>OJDZ01000998.1_pt1 | contig 12741 bp, 10 predicted proteins | sample 1592981 | NCBI WGS metagenome assembly OJDZ01 (sample SAMN05416851, study PRJEB24817) | seawater metagenome | isolation source: Sea water | place: Canada:Atlantic | collected 2013-07
AAACATTTCTTTGGATAAAAAGCCGTTCAATAGTGGCACCCCGGCCATTGCTGCTGCTGCAACCATCGCCAAAGTGGCAGTGTAAGGCATAAAACGCCACATACCATTAAGCTTTCGCATGTCGCGTGTGCCGGTTTCATGATCAATAATACCGGTGGCCATAAATAAAGAGGCTTTAAATGTTGCATGGTTAATAATATGGAAAATAGCGGCTACAGCCGCAAGCTCAGTGTCTAAGCCAAATAATAAAGTTATCAAGCCTAGATGACTAATGGTCGAATAAGCTAATAAACCTTTTAAATCATGTTTAAATAACGCTACATAGGCGCCAAATAATAACGTCACTAACCCGGTTAAACCGACAATGATAAACCATATATCTGTGCCAGCTAAAGCGGGATAAAATCTCGCTAATAAAAAGATCCCCGCCTTAACCATAGTGGCCGAGTGCAGATAAGCACTTACTGGTGTTGGCGCCGCCATTGCATGTGGCAACCAAAAATGAAATGGAAACTGTGCTGACTTTGTGAAAGCGCCAAGGAGTATCAAAATTAAGGTAATTTCATACCAAGCATGTGCTTGAATAACTTCTCTGCTTGCTAAAATAATATCTAAATCATAACTACCAACGATATTACCTAAAAGCAGCAGACCAGCGAGTAATGCTAAACCTCCCCCACCGGTTACTGTTAAGGCCATGATTGCACCTTTACGTGCTTCGGGTTTATGCCACCAATAGCTAATCAATAAAAAAGAGCTAATGCTAGTAAGCTCCCAAAAAAACCACAATTGGATAACATTATTAGACATCACAATGCCAAGCATTGCTGTCATAAACAGCATCAGGTAAGAATAAAGCTTAGGAAGAGAGTCATGACTGCTAAGGTAATATCGAGCATAAAAAATAACTAATATACCTATGCCAAGTATCATAAAAACAAACAACAAGGCTAGACCATCTAAACGAAACGCAATGTCGATACCAAGTAATGGGATCCAAGAAATAGTCTCACGTATCACTTCGCCAGCGATTACAGCAGGCGTTAGACTAACTGTGATTAATAAAGCGACTACCGGCATCACTAACGTTAAAATAGTTGATTGATTACGCGTTAATTTACCTGTCATTGAAGAAATAATACTGCCAAATAAGGATAGCAAGGGTATCCAAAGCAAAGTCATAGAGTAAGCCTTTTTATTTTTCTAACTAGAAGTAATGATAGCAAATAGATTGCCATAATATGTCAAATGGCGTAACACTAGCAAACATTATCGTTATGAAGCTTTGAAACAAATTTTTCAAGGTAAATAATAAAACGTCGCTAAAAATATCGAACAACAGGCTTAATGAACAATTTAACAACAAAAATTCAAAAAAAAAGCTATAAGACTAGTCTCAGTGCTCACATTGAGTGTAGTATTTAGCTAAATTAAGCAGTATTTTATTTACAGGTAATTAATGAAAAAACTTGATGATATAGATTTACGCATTCTCACCTTGCTTTATAAAGACGCCGATATTACTAACAAGGAATTAGCTGCGCAAATTGGTATCGCACCATCGACTTGTTTAGAGCGTGTGAAGCGCATGAAGAATAGCGGTGTCATCAATCATGCTTTTATTGATATTAATTTTAAGAGTATCGGCGGAAACATCGAAGCGATAGCGGCGATTAAACTTCAGCCTTACTCTGAATTAATTGTCAACGAGTTGCGTGATGATCTACTTAAACTACCTGAGATTATAAGTTTGTATCACATGGGTGGTAGTTATGATTACTTTATTCATATGTCGGTCAAAGATAGTGAACACTTACGTCAATTTGTATTCAATGCGATTACCTCACGAGACGAAGTGACCACAGTAGAGACATCCTTGATATTTGAGCATAGCCGTAGTGGTGTGCTACCCAACTTCGGTGATGAGTAACGCCATAAACATGCCGTTTTCATCATAGTAGCTAAAAAGTTAGCGAATAACAGTGAAAAATATTAAATTTCCATTAGCGCCAACAGAACTTCGCGTGCTATTTTTTGAAAAAATCCACCATGTTTGATTTCTAGCAGAATCAATCAATTGGTTCCAAATACCTGATTGTAATTCCACACCATAAATAACACAGCCAATCTGGCTGCAGTCCAAATACTCCAAGATTATTTGAGTACTCAGTTCGTGTTGATAAATAAAGCTTGATAACGCCTCTGCTATATTTTCGTTGTTCAACTCAGTAACATCAGGAGCAGAATTTTCTGTTACTTTGTTGTAGTCATCGATCAACTCTTCATCTTGGCCATCATTCCAGTACAAAATAGCGTGGTAGTTAATCGGAACACTCTTTAAGACACGGTCGAGCCTCTCCTCACTTATTCGTACTGAACTTGAAGTAATTTCTACTTCACCATCTGATGCCATATGTTTAACTAAATTTTTCCTAGGCTCACTATCTAAAGCTTCAAAAACAACAGGAGGAAAAAGGTGGCGTGAGTTTCCAACAGTAGTCTTATCTATAAATAATTTTTTTTTCTCTTGTTGTATAACAACAGTTAAATTGTTGTTTAAAACGCTGACATTTTGACCATCGTCTGTACTCGTCGACATCCCGCCAAAAAAGAATACCATCAACAAAGCCAAGCCTCCGACAACAGCTAATACTAGTTTTTTTTGCATAAATAGGCACACTTTCACGACGACGTTAGGAAAAGTATAGTTCATTATTTCTGACAATATTTGCATACTTATTACCACTGTCTACACTTAGTCTATTAACGGTGATTACTATAATAACTTTATAATATACAGGTAAATACGGATGTTTAAATATTCATTCTATTCAGCATTTTGGCTTCTTATAACAGTAAGTGCCACCGCTAATTCAGCCAGCCCCAGCAATAATAATGCCCCAGACGAAGTTATCACGATTACAGCAGAGCGACTTGCAATTAATGAGTTACTTAGTCCCTACAGCACGTCACTTATTTATGAAGATGAGATTATGAAAAAGGGCATTCGTACTACCGTTGACGCTTTAGCTACTATACCGGGGGTATATTTACAAAAAACGGCGCATGGTCAGGGTTCTCCTTACATTCGGGGGTTTACGGGGTTTAGAAATGTTTTTTTAATTGATGGTATACGTTTAAATAATTCTGTATTTAGAGAGGGCCCTAATCAGTATTGGAATACTGTAGATCCTTACTCCATTGAGAAATTTGAAGTGGTAAAGGGCTCTACCTCCGTAGTTTATGGCTCCGACGCTATTGGCGGTACCGTAAACGCTATAACCAAACTTCAAACCATAGATGAGTTTAATGTCCAACCTCTAACATCGTTAGTTTACCGAGGAGCCACTGCCGAGCACTCCAATGTTTTGCGTGCCTCATTTACCCATAAAATCTCAACTAACTCTGGATTATCAATCGGTTTTACTGGCAAAGACTATGGTAATTTAACCGCAGGAGGTAGCACAAATGAACAGCCAAATACTCGCTATGACGAATTTAATGTCGATTTGAAATGGTTACTATCTATTACTGATGACTCCCAACTAACTGCTGCTTATTTTAAAACCAAACAGAATGACGTACCTCGAACGCATAAAACCATACATTCCATTAGTTTTTCAGGTACTGACGTAGGAAGTGAGCTAACAAGAAATTTAGATCAAGAAAGAGAATTACTATATTTGAAGTTAGATACAAGTCACAAAACATTGTTGGCTGATGGTGCTAACTTAACGTTTTCTTATCAAAAACAAAATGAGGTCAGACATCGAGTTAGAACTAAGAACCGCAACGACCAACAAGGATTTAATGTTAATACCTTAGGTGTAAATGTTAATTTTTTCAAACAGCATGGTTTACATAACACGATTTATGGCCTCGAATACTATCGCGATGATGTTGATAGTTTCTCCTCTACAAATGACATTCAAGGCCCAATTGCAGACAACGCATATTATCAATGGCTCGGGATATACGGCCAAAATAAATACCGTTTAAATGAAAAGACAACGATTGATGTGGGCACACGCTGGAGTTATATGAGCGTTAAAGCTAATAAAATACAAGACCCTTTTCACGGCGGTCTTATTGCCATGAAAAACAATTGGGATAACGTTGTTTTCAATTTAAGAGCAAATTATCAAATTAATCCGCAAAGCAAAAGTATCTTTTTTGGCATATCTCAAAGTTTTAGAGCTCCAAATCTATCTGATTTAACTCGTTTTGATAGCGCACGCTCAAATGAATTTGAAGTTCCATCACTACAATTAAAACCTGAGCATTATCTAACCTTTGATAGCGGTATAAAATTTCGTTCAAGTAGCCTGAATTATGACATCTCAATTTACTACACCAAAATTTCTGATCAAATACAGCGCGTACCCACCGGGAATATTAATAATGACGGCGAGTTTGAAATAACCAAGAAAAATATTGGTAATGGCTATACTTATGGCAGTGAAATAGATATTAACTACACCTTTAATGTGCAATGGAAATTAAACGCCAGTTTCGCGTATATCAATGGAAAAGTAGACACTTTCCCGAGCTCAGATGGCATTATGACACGTGAATATATGAATCGACTCATGCCAACTAATATGAGGTTAGGTATAAACTATTTTGCACTTACTAATAACTGGTGGTTACACGCTTCAATTACCGCCTATGACAACGGAGATCGTCTATCAACCCGCGATAAATCAGATACACAGCGCATTCCACCTGGTGGCACACCTAGTTTTGCTGTTTGGGATATTGGTGGCGGTTACTCAGTATCAAAGTCAATGCAATTGACACTTAACTTAGAGAACGTTTTTGATAAGAACTACCGTGTACATGGCTCAGGACAAAATGAAGCAGGTATTAATCTTGTGGCAAGCATCGAATACCAATTCTAGCTATTTACTAGCATAAAGCGATGACCAAAAATATCAGCACTACCCACATTAGCTCGGCAAAAAAAACGGATCGCAAGCGATCCGTTTTTTCTATTCCCTTTAATATTAAAAAGCATTGCTATTAAGCTTTTAATTTTCTCCTGTAAGAAGTAAAAAATAACGCTAGCGCAAGTAAAGATAGCGTTGTCGGTTCCGGTACTGTGGTCTGGGGTTGTGTGCCAATTAACGCACTGCGCATTTCTACATCAACAAAATCAAGACCCGAGGCATCAGCAAAACCAAATAGCCCTGGCGCCATAGAAACAGTGGTAAAATCGGGTGCTTCAAGAAAGTCGACATGAAACATCAACTCAGCTAAAGCAAATTCACCTGGCTGTATAGCGTCAAGCCCCAATCCTAATAAGCTAACCTCACTTAAACCAACAACGCCTGGCGCGTATTCACCGAGACTTAAATCAAGTGCATCAAATAAGCCGATATCCCCTAAGCCATCAAATAACGTATAGCCAGTAAATGACAATACAGCTGGGTCAAATAGAATATCGAGATCGAAAGCCCCTAAACTCAATGGGCCAAGGTCATCAAGGTTTCCAGCCATTAATGTTAAGGTTATACTATCCCCCGTTGTACCTGGCTGTACAGCAGGATCAAGCCATAACATCAACGACGCATTACTGACATTACTTAACATTAAGCTGACCACTAATACTAAACTTTTAATAAATTTCATTTAACACTCCAAATATTAGTTAAAGTTATACTAAAGCGCACAACGGTTATTGGTACATTGCAGCACGCATAAACGAGCATCAACTACGTTGATAACATTATCACTATTGATATCAAATAATGGATTACCCGGAGGGACTGGCACATTTCGATGACGACCGATAATGCCAATATCAATTCGATCAATTTGACCATCTTCATTAGCATCACAGTTAGTGCTTGCTGCCGTATTAATAGCTAAATCTGAGAGTATAGGACTTATATTGTCAACCCCCGGTCTGAGTGTGACCCTTACTTGAATGAACTGTCCTATTAGCCCTAACCCCGTTCCGCCATTACTTATCGGAGCGTATGCTTCTAGGCCTAAATTCGCAACCAAATCTGCAGCGCGTGCCTCAACGTTTATGCTTGCCCCCGCAGGCACATTACCTTGTGCTTCGGTATTCCATGCCAATGAGTCCCAGTCTGTTCCAGCATCGCCACCATCATTAATAATCGACCAAATACCGGTTGGATCGGTTTGATTACGCGCACCAAAACCGGTTGCATCACTGTAGGTATAGGGAGTTCGCCCAACAGGTACGGTTGAAATAAAGTTACAATCACTGTCATATTGCGAAACACTATTAAAGCTCGTGTTGATAGTCCAGATGCGCCCGCCTTTACCTACAATAGGTCCTCGACCGCCTTGTGTTGCAACGGAACAATCTGGCGTGGTATTTAAGTCGCCGGCCGCATTGGTGGTAAATTTTCGTAACGTCGGGGTACCAAACCAAACGGCACCGTCACCATCAACGGCAACACCTGTGCCGCCAGATGCAACACTAAATTGAGTGGTATTGGTTGCAGGATCAAAAGCGTGTAATGTGCTGCCCAAATAAACCCGATCGTTACCTAAAGCGATACCATAATTACTCTGCAACGAGCGATTTATCGTGTGCGTTTCAGTATTGGTATCTAATTCAACGAGTGATGATCCTAGCGATGCGCCCCATAGCGTGCCGCCAGCATCTACCGCACAGCCATAGCTACTAATCCCTGTGCTTATTGGCCCAGCAAGCTGCACACCTGCTTGATTAAATTTATAGTAATCTCGACCACTATAAGTGCCCGCCCAAAGGTTACCGCTAACATCAAGACATAGCGAACGTCCTAGATTGCCATTTTCAGCAAAAGAAGAAATCCAGACTACCCGCTCATCTTGGAAGTCATCAATGTCAAGAACACCGTCACCGTCATCTACAACTGCTAACATTTCATCCGGCGTAATGCTACAGTCACCATTAGTATCAAACGATGTATCAATAACTCCGTTACCGTTTCGATCAACCCCACCTTCAACAGCAATTTTTAATAGCTCAGGTGGCTGACCATTAAAATTACGATTAGCAACATAAACATTGCCCGTGGTATCAACAGCGGTTCGTGATGGAGCCGGCCCAGAAAATGCACCATGATTTGCGAGCGTATTTGGGTCGCCATACGACGTCAAATAACGTGCTTCCTCACAACCGTTACCAGCATTCCCGTCAGTATTGATACGTGACATACTATCTTCACCTGCATTGGCAACCCACAAAACAGGGAATGTATCGCCAGAGCTATTAAGTTGCAGTTGGTTACTGCCAGGTGCATCATGGTTAACAGAATTAAGAGTCCCCAACTCAAAATCAGCATCTGTTGTATAAATGGTCGTTGCAGCATTTGCTGCACCAGCTATAAATACGGCAAATGCCGTAGAAATAGAAATAGTTAGACTTTGTATTTTCACAATGTTTCTCCTACGGCCTTAATATCGCGACATTACGTTTTTGCGTAACATCTGATAATAATGGCAAATGGTTAGGAAGTTTTTTAGATCGTGTTAAAAATACTGCGGGCTCTAATAAAGGCTGACTTTGATAACCTTTTGCAGGTGAAATAATCTTGTGCTTGCCTGACTTTAAGTCGGCTAGAAAAACATTTGATACATTCCCACTTTGCCAGCTAACATAAAGAATCCCCGTATCATCATCAAGCCATTCGGCATCATTAACTTGAAAACGATTATCGGTTAAACCTAGCTGGTCTGAGCCATCTTTTTTCATGATAAAAACTTGAGTTCGCCCCGTTGAACCTCTTGTTGATAGAAAAACAATATCTTCACCTGAATTAGACCAACGGGGACGAGAGTCTGCGGAAGGTAAATTTGTCAGTTTAAACTCCTTATTACTAGTTACGTCATATAAATAGATATTATATTCTTTGTCTCTTCTGGATTGATAAATAAGTTTTTGGCTATCCGGCGACCACCTGGGTAAGTCGTCGTCGAATTTTTCATTATTAGTTAATTGTCTATGCTGCCCGTTACTAAGCTTTACTAACCAAAGATCGCCTTTTGCGCGTTCATTTTGTTTTCGGTAAGCAATCCATTGACCATTAGGTGACCAAACAGGTTCGGTATAACTCGTACTTGCAGTGTTATCTGTAGTTAGTTTTCGAACGTCCGCGCCATCAAGTCCCATAGAAAAAATAGCAATATCACCTTCTCTATCTGAGGTAAAAGCAATTGTTCTGCCATCGGGAGACCAACGAGGTTGGCCATCATAGCCGGGGCTTCGTGATAAATTCGTTTGCTGACTGCCATCAGCATGCATTATGTAAACCTCAGAATCACCGTTATCTCTATTTGACGTAAAGAGAATAAATTGACTATTTGGTGACCACGACGCGTCGTAATCATCACGACGATTATGGGTTAGTTGCTTCAGGCTTTCGCCATTAAGGTTAGTAATAAATATTTCACGATCGCCATCTTGATTAGAAACAAACAACAGCTTCTTTTTAGCGATATTCTTTTGATATACAGTAGGTTTTTCAGCTAAATAGGCTTTATGGGAGTTACTTGTACAAGAGCCAACTAAAAGTAAAATGATTAGAGATAAAAAAGAAAAACAATAAATACGGTTTACTTTACTCATAGTAATACCTTAAATAATATCAACACCCGCCTATATTCACTTAGTGGCCAAACACTGACTCACTACAACAAATGTAAACAATCTACTGCTACTACTTAGGCAAACATTCATAAAAAGTTTGAAAAAATAATCTATGCTTTGTAAGCATATAACAGACCAAAAGCACAAAACAATACAATTTCAATTACTTGTATATTTGTTGTATAGGATTAATTTTCATGGTGTAAAAATAATGGACAGTATGAGTTACTTAATATTTGAAATTCAAGCGAAAATGCGAAACAGGTATTTAAAGTTAGAGTTTAAAAACAAAAAAGAGCTAATAAATAGCCCTTTTTAACTAACAACTGTTGAGTTTAATTAATGTTTTTCAAAATCTTGAGTTTCAAAGTATAACGGTTTCATCGTGCCGCAATTTAGAAACTTATACTGTAGCTCTGTTTCTTTTGGCACGGGTGACGAGGTATTAAAACGTGCTAAACAACTAGATTCAAGGTCAACACCGATAATATGGTCAAAGCTAGGAGCCTGCAAAATTCGATGAATATAAATGTTATAGTTATTTCTTAATGACACCACATCATACTCTTGCGCTACGCTAGACGGTTTAATATCGTCAAAGCTTCGAACGTACATTTGTTTATCAAATGACATCGGGATATTTTCATAAACTAACATACCGTCACGTTCGAAATGTCCGGCATATAAGTCAACATTAATAACCATTTTTTCGCCACGCATTAAACGCTGAAGGTTAAAAGGTTTGGGCTTAATAGTGATAAGGTCGCCATCTCTGACCGTTTGCAAAACCGCCAAGTCATTATTATCTAATTTATATAATAATTGCACGTCATGCGGCTTATGATATAACGGCATATGTGAAGCATATATACTAGAGCCTTGAGTAAATAGCGCCATTCCATGGATGCCCATATATGCAGGATCTAATGGTGGTAACTCTTTAACTTCATCTTCTGCAAAACTTATTTGACTCAATAGAATCAAAACACCGACAAACAATTTTTTCATAAATACATTCTCAATATATTGGCTGAGGAAAAGCTTCAGCAAAGCATAAAATCTATAAAGTTAAAGCAATTTTGTGAATTCACATCACATTATAGCTTTTTTTTCAAACATAAAAAATCCCGCCTAGTGCGGGATTTGAGTATACAACTATTATCGAATTAACTTAGCTTTTAAGGTCATCGAAGAATTTTTTCACACCGTCAAAAAAACCAGTTTCTTTCGGGCTATGCTTACTGGTGCTTTTACCCATTTTTTCTTCTAACTGACGAAGCAAGTCGGCTTGATCGCCCGATAAACTTACCGGCGTTTCAATCACAACCTTACACATTAAATCACCCGTTGAATGGCTACGAACTGATTTAACACCTTTGCCACGTAAACGGAACATCTTACCCGTTTGCGTTTCTTTTGGTATTTTCAGCTTCACCTTACCTTCAAGCGTTGGCACTTCAATTTCGCCGCCTAACGCGGCCGTTGTGAAACTAATCGGTACTTCACAATATAAATGGTTTTCATCACGAACAAATATCTTATGTTCACGAACATTAGCTTGCACATATAAATCACCTGCTGGTGCACCATGCTCGCCCGCTTCACCTTCACCTGATAAGCGAATTCTATCGCCAGTATCAACACCTGGTGGGATCTTAACCGATAAAGTTTTATTTTTTTCAACACGGCCTTTACCACGACATGACGTACAAGGGTCTGAAATAACTTTACCTTGGCCTGAACATGTTGGACAGGTTTGTTGTACAGCAAACAAACCTTGGCGCATTTGAACTTGGCCATGGCCATGACACGTTGAACAGGTTTTAGCACTGGTGCCTTTTTTAGCGCCACTGCCGTCACAAGGATCACAGCTAACAAAGGTAGGCACTTTGATTTCTAAGGTTTTACCTTTAACTGCTTCTTCAAGGCTAAGGTCAAGATTGTAGCGTAAATCAGAGCCTCGACGTTGGCGAGATTGACCACCACGACCACGGCCGCCACCACCAAAAATGTCGCCAAAAATATCACCAAAGGCATCGCCAAAGTCCTGACCACCGCCAAAACCACCGCCGCCACCATGGCCACCTTGTTGAAACGCTGCATGACCGTATTGATCATACGCCGCGCGCTTTTGATCATCGTTTAATATTTCATAAGCTTCTTTAACTTCTTTAAACTGTTCTTCTTTTGATTTATCACCTTGGGTTCTATCTGGGTGATACTTCATTGCTAAACGTTTGTAAGCTTTTTTGATATCGCGCTCTGCTGCATCTTTCGATACACCTAGCACTTCATAATAATCGCGTTTTGACATAGGTTTATTTCTTTACTTCAAATTGGTGGATACTAATTTGTTTAACTTCTTACTTAGAAGCTTTAAAAAGTCATTTTAAAACATTAAAAATCTAAGCAAATTACCATCGTTTAATAAAAAATTTTCATTTCTTTTGACATAATAAAGCGCCGATGGCTATCGACGCTTTAATTGTTTGAACTCAACAACAAAGTTTAATCTTTAAATTGTTACTGTATCGTTCTAGAGCAAGGCGGACACGCGGAACATACGAAGGTATGTGAGCATGTCCAACGCTGCTATTGAGCGATATAGAGACAATCAAACAATTAACTACTTGTCGTCTTTAACCTCTTCAAACTCAGCGTCAACAACATCATCACCGCCTGATGAATCAGCTTCAGGAGCTTCACCTTCAGGTGCGCCATTTTGTGCTTGGGCTTTAGCTTGAGCAATTTCCATTAACTTAGCAGAAGCTTCGATAACGGCTTGAGATTTAGCATCGATTTCTTCTTTGCTTTCACCTTTAAGGGCAACTTCAAGCTCAGATAATGCTGCTTCAATCTTCTCTTTATCTTCGCTAGGTAAATCGTCGCCTGCTTCTTCAATTTGCTTACGCGTTGCGTGAACCATGCCATCAGCTTGGTTACGCGCTTGAACAAGTTCTTCAAACTTCGCATCTTCATCAGCATTTGCTTCAGCGTCGCGTACCATTTGCTCTACTTCATCATCTGATAAACCAGACGACGCTTTAATGGTAATTTTTTGCTCTTTACCCGTGTTTTTGTCTTTAGCCGTTACGTGCAAAATACCATCAGCATCTAAATCAAAAGTTACTTCGATTTGTGGTGTACCACGTGGTGCTGGATCAATACCTTCAAGGTTAAATTGACCTAAAGATTTGTTTGCTGAAGCTTGCTTACGCTCACCTTGCACAACATGCACAGTTACCGCAGCTTGGTTATCGTCAGCTGTAGAGAATGTTTGAGACTGCTTAGTTGGGATAGTGGTGTTTTTATCGATAACTTTCGTCATCACGCCGCCCATTGTCTCAATACCTAATGATAATGGTGTAACGTCTAATAATAGAACGTCAGTTACATCACCAGAAAGTACACCCGCTTGAATTGCAGCACCAGCAGCTACCGCTTCATCAGGGTTAACATCTTTACGTGGCTCTTTACCGAAGAATTCAGTAACCACTTTTTGTACCATTGGCATACGTGTTTGACCACCAACCAAGATAACGTCATTAATATCGCTAATTGACAAGTCTGCATCTTTAAGTGCTTGTTTAAGCGGCTCTAAAGTTGCTTTAACCATATCTTCAACTAAAGACTCTAATTTAGCACGAGTTACTTTAATGTTCATATGCTTAGGGCCTGAACCATCAGCAGTGATGTACGGTAAGTTAACATCTGTTTGTTGTGCTGAAGAAAGCTCACATTTTGCTTTTTCTGCAGCTTCTTTCAAGCGTTGCATGGCTAATGGATCTTGCGTTAAGTCCATACCTTGATCTTTCTTGAATTCTGCAACTAGGTAGTTGATTAAGCGGTTATCAAAATCTTCACCACCTAAGTGAGTGTCGCCGTTAGTAGCAAGTACTTCAAAGGTGTGCTCGCCTTCAACTTCATCAATTTCGATGATAGAGATATCAAACGTACCACCACCTAAATCGTATACTGCAACAACTTTGTCACCTTCTTGCTTGTCCATGCCGTAAGCAAGAGCAGCAGCCGTTGGCTCGTTGATGATACGCTTAACATCAAGACCAGCAATACGACCCGCATCTTTAGTTGCTTGACGTTGTGAATCGTTAAAGTAAGCAGGAACAGTA
>OJDZ01001004.1_pt1 | contig 12687 bp, 12 predicted proteins | sample 1592981 | NCBI WGS metagenome assembly OJDZ01 (sample SAMN05416851, study PRJEB24817) | seawater metagenome | isolation source: Sea water | place: Canada:Atlantic | collected 2013-07
ACGAGATAGGAGTCCGTCTCGTGGGCTCGGAGATGTGTATAAGAGACAGCGATAAGTCAATCCACCTAATCCTAAGGTTAAATCGTCGGTTAGGCCGTACGCCGCATTTAAGCTCAGTGCGCCACGACTGTCATCTTTTTCTTCTCCCCACATTAACGCACCACCAACAGCAATAGTGCCATCAGTTAAGGTCAGAGGTCGTAATACTGGGTTTTCAGGATACTCGGTTTCAGCAAACGCTGATGACGAAGCTGCGAGTAATGCCAAGCTAAAAATTGATTTACTAATAAGGTTATTGTTGGTTGTTGATGTGTTCATAAGTGTAAGTCCCTGAGTTAAGTGTCTTGTTTGTTTATGTCGCCATAATAAAGTCTTGTTGCGTTCGATTCTTTATGGCTTTTGTCTGAGAAATGTATGACTAACGTGAGAAATTGTAAGTTTTAAATTTTTTGCTACACAACGCAGCATTAACCGTTTTAAGCTCAGTTAGTACTTAACTAAGGGATTAATTAACTAAGAGGCAAGTAACAAGCTATCGTATTCATTCATTGATGAGGAAAGTATTGATGAGGAAAATATTGATGAGAAAAATTTGCGAGTCACCAAATTAATCTCTCGATGAAGATACAAAACTGTTTTCAGCTATTGTTATGAGGTAAACAAGGCCTTAGCCCATTGTTCAAAGCGTTGAACTTTTGGCCAATTAAAATGATGCTCGGGAGCAACTAAAAACAACGTACGTGGGCTAGCATAAGCGTAGTCAAAAACATTTACCAACTGACCCAGTTTAATATTGTGATTAACTAAAGCGCGACTAACAAGCGCAATGCCCTGACCTGCGAGTACATTTTGAATAATTGGCAAGGCATCTGTTGTGCGTATACTGCTGCGCAACGCTGCTTTATCAATATTAAATTGTTGGCAACAATCACTAATCGCTTCTTGAATGTCACTACTGGTATCTTCAAGTAATGGCAACTTAAAGACGTCAGTCGGAACTTGGCTATCCACTCCAACTAATAGCGGGCTAGCGACTAAGATAATGTCATCGTCAGTAAGTTTATGACTGACCAAACCCTGATAATCGCCTAGACCACGACGAATAGCGACATCTACACCACTTTGCCTAAATGACTCTAGGTTGTTATTGGGGGCAAACTGCACAGATATATCACTGTTTTCCTCCTGAAAATGATGAATATTTGGTAACAACAATAGCGAGGTAACTGAATGTAGAGCACTGACTTTTAATTCATTTGCATTAGGCTCGCCCGTAACCGCATGTACTCCCAACTTGATCTGCTCAAAGGCATTTTCAATAAATGGGAATAATCGCATGCCTTGGGCATTGAGCTGTGTTTGCTTGTTCTCACGGATAAACAACGGCGTGGAAAAATGCTTTTCTAGAATTCTAATTTGCTGACTAACCGCAGCTTGTGTGACAAATAACTCTTCAGCGGCTGCCTTAAAGCTTTTATGCCGGGCGGCAGACAAAAATACTTGTAAAGACTTCAGTGGTGGCATACGCATAATATTTTACCTATTCCTTTGCATCCAACATCAACAATGACATTAGAAAATCTTAAGTATCATTAAGTTTATATCGTTTGTAGCTTGGCATTACAAGGCGTAATTTGTTGCTGTCACCCACAAACTATACTGAGAACGTTATGAACATATTTAACTTAAGAACACTAGCCATAGCTTTTACATTGTTGATTTCACTGACCGTTAACGCTGAAAGTTTAAAATCCCGCCAATATGAACAATTGACCACTGCTATGGGATACCCCTACAAGCTCCTTATTAATCGCACTGACACAGTTAAGATTATCTACAGTGAAAACAACGAAAACATTAACTGTAAAGTTATCGTTAGCTGGAATGAGCAAGAGGTGCAAACATCGTCGACAAAAATTACTAAAGAAAAATTCAACGACAAGCCATTAGCGAGCTGTTTGCCGCGAAAAAAGGCAAAGGAAATATTGTCACGAACGTTTGAATAATGATTAATTTACGTAACTTAAAAAACGCAGTCAAAGGGCGAGTGCGCCAGCTTCCCTTTGGCTACTATAGAGACACCGGAAATCATTGGAAAATTCATAGAAAACTATGTATTCTGTTACTTATAACTTCTTGGTATCCTGGTCTTTGTGAAGTACTACATTTTATTTATTCTACTATTTCCTATAAATCTTCTAGCACAAGACCATTGCTCATCTATATTAAAAGCAAAGAAGCCACTGCTGACCTTATATACCGAACATTGGCCTCCTTACCAGCGTGTTGAAGATAATGGCCATCTATCGGGTATTTCAGTAGCCAAAATTGAGCAAGTGCTAACAGCTGCCCAATGGCCCTATAAAATGAAAGTGGTGCCTTGGGCACGAGCTATGCATAATGTTCAAAATGAACCGAATAGTTTTATATTCTCTTTAGCCCGCTTTCCAGAACGTGAAAATAAATTTCAGTGGCTTGTGCCCTTAGCAGAAGTAAAATCGAAAATATTGAGACTGAATGACGCTAAAGAAATCACTATAAATACACTTGATGATGTTAAAAAATACCGAATTATTCTTAAACGTGGTGAAGCATCCAGCACGTTATTAATAGACAATAAACTTGTCGATAAAGACAACGTAATCTGGGTAAGTCATTCAAGCCAAGCACTAAAGTTACTTAGTATAGGTCGGGGGGATATTTACCCTGAAACTGTTAATAGCTTTGATGAAGCTATTAATTCGAGTAATTTTCATGGCTCACAGTTTAGTAGTGTTTATAATTTTACCGCCCTTGACGTAACCTTATATCTTGCCACTGCCAAAACTACCAACAAGTCACTTGTTGATAATTTATCTAAAGCTTTTCAGTGTGAGAGTTTTGCGTTAGTTAATAACCAAGACTAATATCTTAATTTACTGTTATATATGAAGAATTAAGTGGCTGAGGGCGTAAATTAGCGAGCGTTGAAGTAGCGAGTGCTACTTCATACCATTTGGAGAATGACGAAAAATAAAACTCAGCTCTCTGCTCTTTTATAGCCATCATCGACTCGTTGATTGCTCTATATTCTGCATCTATGCAGTTAATCCCCACGCCATGCCAGTAAGCAAATTTCAGCTGAAACATAAGCAGTTTAAGCTTCAATCCCCCAACCATCAGTATGACCATGAAACTGAGTGACTATTTCTTCAAACTGAGCTTCTTGAGCAACAATAGCATCATAAAGCGGGATCACTTTTATCGCGCAATCTAAAGCCCATACTTTTGGATTTTCATCAATATGAACATCACAAATAACATCAGGTGCTATTTCAGCAAGATGAGCAGCCATTGCTTCTGCTTGCTCTTGTATGCCAAATAAGTGAAAAAACACAACGGTATGCATTACCGTTAAATCGACACCGGCCTTTTGCATTTCAAACAATACTTTACCTGTTTCATCTTTTGGGAACTTCATCGGACTCTTCAATGCTATAAAATTAATAACGGCATTATAAACAGCAATGTCTGAAATGAATAGAATTGATAAGTTTTTAAGTTGAATGGCTTGGAGCTTTATTGATTGCTTGGCGTCGCGGTCGACTGCATGGATGCAGGAGGTAGAGCAACGCAGGACGCAGTTGCCGAGGCAACTACACGCAAGGGCCGATTTACCTAAAAGGAAGGACACAGATCTCTACTTTGTTATATCTCTATTAAAACTTCAGCTGTTTGGAGTTCTTATTACTGTTTGGCGTCGCCGTGGCGACAACACCCAGAGGGGCGTTACACGCCAAAAGCCCCTCTGGACTCCCCGTGGCGCCCTACTCAGCTAAAACTGAAATATTAATTTTTACAGTTATCGATACCTGACGAATGCTCGTCCCTGCGCGACGTCAGTTCCAGCCATCCATGGCTGTCATCGATTAACTGCCGTTAAAAATTAATATTTCAACGCTGAGATGGGAATTTAGAGATCGTTGATATTGAGTGCCTAAATATAAAAGTAGAGAAACACTGCAGATTAACGATCACCCCAATCTGCTTGAACAAACGCTGAAATAAATAAAAGTGTTCACGTATGTTCATCAGGGATGATGAACAAAGCGATGTAGGTTATGGGTTATGTTCAGGATGAACGATAAAGCGCGATGCCATGGATGGCAAAGAGCGCAGTGAGTTCAGCGCCTTTACTTAAATAAGTGTCGAATACACTTTTATTCATTGAAGAAAAACGTTTGTTAGCAGCGCCGAGGGAGTCCAGAAGGAGGTTGGCGCCAGCCTCTCTTTTGGTGCTGTCGCCACTGCGACAATCTAATTTTAACAATTCGGTTTGGAGTTTGATTACCTGCTTGGCGTCGGGGTGCCGACTACACGCAAGGGGCTTATGTTTAGGTAACGGCCACAGATCTCCCCCTTGCATCCCCCACTGTGCCCTGCTCAGTGAAAACATAAATCACTATTTTGAGCTTACAGTCAATACCTGCCGATATTCGTCCATGAAAAGCGGCAGTCTTCGCCATCCATGGCTCAGCTTGACTGACACTTTACAAAATGGAGATTTATTCACTGATATGGGAATTTAGAGATCGCTAAAACAGCGCAGTAAACCAAACAAATAATTGAATTACGGAAGAGAACGCGAGCACCCTAATCTGCTTTGGAAAAATGCTGAATAAAATATTAATGTTCAGCTATTGCTGGCAGGACGCCAGCAAAGCGAAGTAGCACATGGATGTGCGTTCTGAGCGTTAGCTCGATACATTATTATTTTATGAAGAAACATTTATCAGCAGCGCCGAGGGAGTCCAGAGGGAGGTCGGCGCCAACCTCCCTTTGGGTGTCGTCGCCACTGCGACAACATTTTAATCCACAATCATCATTGCTCGATATTCATCATATGCAAACTGATCTGTCATGCCACTAACATAATCTTGGATTAATCGACAACGATAATAAAACTCCATTTCATCAGACTCCTCTCCTTTAATATCATTCAGATATGAGCGAATATGTTTTCCTGATAGTTTTTTAAATAATCGTTTTTCTAACAATGGGGCATTATTTTTATCTTCTATAACTTGAATAAATTCACTACGACGAAGTTGTAATATGGGCTTGTAACAATCGAGTAGTCCAAATATTATTTTATACCCCTGTAACTCTCTCGCTTCTACTTCCTTATTATTAAAAACATATTTAAAAGCTACTTTTTTTAAAGTTTTGGTTATTGCATGAGCATGGCTTTTATCTTCTAATAAAGCATTATTAAATGAACCTAGGTATATTTCATCAATATTATTGATAAATCGGTTCACAGAATGCTTTACTAAAGGATGTAAGATTCCTACCCTCAATGATACAAAAAATTGACTGTCTTGACATATACCGTCAATTTTTGAGGCACTAGTAGCTTTAGATACTAAAGTTTCCATGTCTAAATAACTTGGCGTTAACTCAAACTCTTTTAAAGTATTAACAAACTCTTCATTCAATACATCTCCAAGCTTTTCAATGTTTAGAATACCTTTTTCTACAGCATCTTCTATATCAGCAATACAATAAGAGATATCATCTGCAGCTTCCATTATATATGAGGAAAAATGTCGATGCCCTAAATCAAATTCTAGCGTCTCACATAAAGTTTCAACATATTCTTTTTCACTAAAATAATATCCAACTTTCTTCTTCAAATAACTAAGTTTATCCTCCTCAACGGGGGGATTTTCTGTACCGCACCGAGTATATTTCAAAACTCCCGCAACTTGACTGTATGTTAGGTTTAGTCTTAACAAAGATTGTATTAATCTAATTGCCTGTGCATTTCCTTCAAAATTACATATATCCCTCGTTAACTCACTACTTAACAGAGATTGATTATCAATTGAAGATACAGAAGAACCTAAACACTGTTTAAACCAGTTTTTTATAGCTTCCTCTCCAAAATGCCCAAAAGGAGGATTACCTACATCATGCATTAAACATGACATTTCGACCATACTTTCTACATGGCGCTCTAATCCATCAAGCCCCCACTGAATTTTTTGATCGCTTGATAATTTATTAAAAATACTTTGAACGATAAAACGACCTACTTGCTGTACTTCTAATGAATGAGTTAAACGGCTGCGAACTGCAGAGTTTCTTTCTAAAGGAAATACTTGAGTTTTCTGTTGTAATCTCCGCACTGCAGCAGAGTTTATGATTCTACCTCTATCACTTTCAAAATCACGAAGTGACATTGAGAGTTCTTCTTTGCTTTTAGTGTTAAATGTTCGGTTGGCTTTTATTCTCTTCGTAAAATCTATCATGTAACATAATCCATTAAAAAATATTATTTCTCATAATTAAATCCAAAAAATAATTTTTAGAATTTAATTTTCATATCTATAAATACTTAGCTGACATAAAGCCTAAAGATACAGCTATCACAATGACCTACTCAAAAAATGCTGAAATGATTGACGAACATTCTGATGTAGAGCATGGATGCCTGTTTTGCGCTGTAGCATCAAGTACACGTTAATTAATTGAAGAAATACGTTTGCTAGCAATGCGGAGGGGTCTAAAAAGAACTCCGCAATAGCTCTCTTTGGATATAGCCATCATTGCAAAAAAATTCAAACGATTTAATTTAATCGTGCTGGTTGAACTGCTTCTATTAATCCCTTCACATCAGAACTTAATAATTGACCTTTCTTAGCTTTACTGGCTAAATATTTTGGAAATTTTGTTCTTAAGTAATTATTATCTAACCATAATCTAAATTTACCTAAAGCTTCCATAGGGTAAATCCACACTTCAGAGTCCTTCTGAGGAAAATTATCAGGAAACTTATGTAAAAACTTTATTCTTTTACCAAGTTCCTCATCAAAGTTTTTATCTCTCCATACAGCTCCCCAACCAAGACCTACACTAATATCTGGCATAGTATGGTCATCAAATGGCATTCCATTTCTAATGCTTGACACCAATATATTGGAAATTTCACTGAATACACTAAAATAGCCAGCAGGTATTTCATTTAGCGTCATCCTTTCATGAAAATTTTTCCAATGCTCTACAATATCATTATTTGGAGAGTACCCAGTTTTTTCGTAAATAAATGTTCTAAGAGATAAGCGAGCCAGATTTCTATAATTACGTTTAGCTTGCTCTGACGGTGATTGAGATTCAAAAGCGTAATATTCAAGAATGGCCATGCAATTAACGTCATTAATCGCATGGTAATCAGTACCATTATTTTTTATTGGTATATATAATCCAACAGTACTTCCTCCTTGTACTGTTATTAAATGACTAATGATTTTACCTCTAGGATTATGTTTTAAGTTATCCCAGTCTTTTATTAGTGTGCTAATGACACTTGGTGCAGTTCCACATAGTGCAGCTAAACCTCTAGCGCTCAAATACGGTGTGCCATCACTCATAACCCCCATTTCAATTCCGTCTGGGGCTGAATGGGTAACTGATGAAATATTTAAACCTATTTGAGTACCGCTCATATTTATCCTTATTTAATAATGTCCATATAGATATAAGGGTTATACTTCTAGATTCAACCTCAAAAACAATGTTAATTGAAATCCACAAAAAAAGCGAGCCGTAGCTCGCTTTTTTATTATTTTATATCAACTAGTTAGTCTTGATAAGTAGAAACCGGAGGACAACTACAAATCAAATTACGATCCCCGTAAACATCATCAATACGGTTAACCGTTGGCCAGAATTTATTCGCTGCGGCCGCAGGCACAGGGAATACCGCTTCAGCAATCGTATAACCACGATCCCACGTATCGGTAATATCCGCTAAGGTATGCGGTGCATTGTGTAATGGGTTGTCTTCACTTGACCATTCACCTGACGCTACTTTACGCACTTCATCACGAATACAAACCATCGCTTCAATAAAACGGTCTAATTCAACTTTAGATTCCGATTCCGTTGGCTCAATCATAAAGGTACCCGCTACTGGGAACGACATGGTTGGCGCATGAAAACCATAGTCCATTAAACGTTTCGCGATATCGACTTCAGTTACCCCTGATTCAGCTTTAAGTGGACGTAAGTCGATAATACATTCATGGGCAACACGGCCATTTTTCCCGGCATATAAAATCGGGAAATGTTGGCTAAGTTTAACCGCTAAGTAGTTAGCGTTAGTAATCGCGTACTTAGTGGCATCTGTTACGCCTTTACGGCCTAATAAGGCAATGTAGAGGTAAGAGATACATAAAATACCGGCACTACCGTAAGGTGCGGCTGAAACGGCGCCGTTACCTTGGGTGCTTTCGCTAACATTGATTAACGCATGGTCAGGTAAAAATGGTGCTAAATGCGCTTTAACGCCGATAGGACCCATACCTGGACCACCGCCACCGTGTGGAATAGCAAAAGTTTTGTGTAAGTTTAAGTGCGAAACGTCAGCACCAATGAAGCCTGGAGACGTCACGCCTACTTGTGCGTTCATGTTTGCGCCATCAAGGTAAACTTGGCCACCGTGCTGATGAACAATATTACAAATTTCAGCGATGGTAGTTTCGTATACACCGTGTGTTGACGGGTACGTGATCATGATACATGACAAATTCTCGGCTAACTCGCTAGCTTTGCTGCGCAAGTCGTCCATGTCAACGTTACCTTCTTTGTCACAATCAACCACAACCACTTTCATGCCAACCATTTGTGCTGACGCTGGGTTAGTACCATGTGCAGAAGCAGGGATTAAACAAATGTTACGATGATCGTCACCACGGCTAGCGTGATATTTGTGAATCGCGATAAGACCGGCGTATTCACCTTGTGCACCCGAGTTTGGTTGCATTGAAATGTTGTCGTAACCGGTTAGCTCGATTAATGCGTCGCCTAACTCGTCAATCATTTGCTTGTAACCTTGTGCTTGGTCAACTGGCGCAAATGGATGCATGTTAGCAAATTCAGGCCATGATACTGGGATCATCTGTGCCGTCGCATTTAACTTCATGGTACAAGAGCCCAATGAAATCATCGAGTGGTTCAATGCTAAATCTTTGTTTTCTAACTTTTTGATGTAACGTAGCATCTCAGTTTCACTGTGATACGAGTTAAATACTGGATGGGTTAGAATCGCTGTTTCACGTTTTAATGCCGCAGGAATTGAGTCACTGCCTAATACACGTAATTCTGCGTCAAGTAATTCGATGTTCAGGTCATGATCGTCACCGAATAAAATATCTAATATCGCTGCAAACTTAACGCGGTTGGTGGTTTCATCAAATGATATACTGATTTGGTTTTCAACGTCAGTACGGAAGTTAACGCCACGGGCTAATGCGCGAGCCACGATGTCAGCTTTTTTCTCGCTTGATAAGTTAAAGGTTACAGTATCAAAAAATTGTCCATGTAAAGGCGTTAAACCTTTAAGGTTAGCAGCATGCGCTAAAATGTCAGCAAAACGATGAATACGTTCTGCAATTACTTTTAAGCCTTTAGGACCATGGTAAACCGCATAAAATGCCGCCATGTTCGCCAGTAATACTTGTGCAGTACAAATGTTTGAGTTGGCTTTTTCGCGGCGAATATGTTGTTCGCGCGTTTGCATCGCCATACGTAATGCTGGGTTACCGCGAGTATCTTTTGATACCCCGATAATACGACCCGGCAGTGAACGTTTATATTTATCAGAGGTGGTGAAAAATGCCGCGTGTGGCCCGCCGTAGCCCATTGGCACACCAAAACGTTGGCTTGAACCAATAACGGCATCAGCACCTAATTCACCAGGCGCTTTTAATAGCACTAAGCTCATGATGTCAGCCGCAACCGCAACAATGCCCTTTTTCTCGTGTACTTTTGCAATTAAGTCGCTGATGTCAGTGACTTCACCGGTGGCGCTTGGGTATTGTAATAAGGCACCAAATACGTCGTGCGCTACAACATCAGCCGCTGGCGCTACAACAATGTCAAAACCAAACATCTCAGCACGTTGCTTAACAACGTCGATGGTTTGTGGATAAACATCGCTTGAAACGAAGAATAAATTTGATTTTTTGTTTTTTGATACCCGTTTTGCTAATGCCATAGCTTCAGCTGCGGCAGTACCTTCATCAAGTAATGATGCTGACGCTAGGTCTAAACCAGTTAGGTCTAAACACATTTGTTGGTAGTTTAATAATGACTCTAAACGACCTTGGGCAATTTCTGGTTGGTATGGCGTGTAAGCCGTGTACCAACCTGGATTTTCTAACACGTTACGTAAAATAACATTTGGTGTTAGTGTGCCGTAGTAACCTAAACCAATATATGTCTCGTTTACTTTATTCAAACTCGCCACCGCTTTTAAATCGGTTAGCGCTTGCACTTCAGTTTTGCTTTCTTCGATGGCGGGTAAATCCGCTAAACGAATATCACTTGGTACGATTTCGTTGATCAAGGCATCAACAGATTCAGCACCAATATCGTGCAACATGGCTTGAGTTTGCTCGTCATTTGGACCAATGTGACGACGAATAAAATCTTGTCTTTGCTCTAATTCAGCTAAAGATAAAGAGTCATTATATTGAGTAGTCATAAAACAGCTTCACTTAGTATTTAAACGTAATATAAAAGAAAGCCCCGGTATTCGGATGAATCTTCGAGGCTTAAATATTATTTAGCGATGACAATTATGTTTTAGGCAAAGGTTAATCGTTCCAAACTTAACCTCAGTACCTACATCCATGTAGGCAATGCTGTCAAGTTGCAAACCGTTGCAGCTTACTGGTGTAAGTGACAAGGTGAGCAACATCGACAATGCAAGACTAAACTTAATTGACGACGCTAAATTAGTCTTCGTCGATCGAGTTTGCATAACCTTCAGCATCAAGCAAGCTTTGTAACTCGCCTTCGTCTTCAATTTTTAATTTGAATAACCAACCGTCACCAAACGCGTCAGAGTTAACTAGCTCTGGTGAATCTTCAAGGTCTTCATTCACTTCAACCACTTCACCTGTTACCGGTGCGTAGATATCTGATGCCGCTTTTACTGATTCCGCTACGGCAACGTCGTCGCCAGTGCTTACGTTGTCGCCAACATCAGGTAATTCAACAAATACCATGTCACCTAAAAGGTCTTGTGCGTGTTCAGTGATACCGACAGTAACGATACCGTTACCTTCGTTGCGTACCCATTCGTGTGATGTTGCATATCTTAGTTCTGAAGGAATGTTGCTCATTGTTTTGTTCCTAGTCTTTATTTTTAATATTTTATGTAAATGACTATAGTACGACGTGCGGCCTGCGCCATTCATTCCATACTATAGCTTAAATTTTCTGCATTTCTAAGCTGATTTTATCACCAAGGCATGAAAGCCTGTGATGATAAAATTTATTTAAAAAACTTTTTTGCCGTTACGGACGAAGCTTGGCTTAATTACTTGAACTTTAACTAGCTTTTTACGCATTTCAACTTCAACTGTACTGCCTAATTTAACACTACGTGGCACACGTGCCATAGCAATACTGTGACCTAACGTTGGTGAGAAAGTACCCGAAGTTATAATACCTTCGCCGTCTTCACTGATCACTTTGAGGCCGCTGCGTAATACGCCTTTTTCTTCCAGTATTAAACCAACTAATTTAGGTTGGTCGCCAGCAGCACGTTGCGCGGCTAATGCTTCACGGCCGTTAAAGTTACGATCTTCTGGTTCCCAGCTAATCGTCCACGCCATGTTAGCAGCTAATGGCGACACGCTTTCGTCCATGTCTAAACCATAAAGGTTCATACCTGCTTCTAAACGTAGGGTATCACGCGCGCCCAAACCACAAGGTTTAACGCCAGCGTCTAATAGTTGTTGCCATAAATCAGCAGCTTGCTCGGCAGGTAAAGCGATTTCATAACCGTTTTCACCTGTGTAGCCTGTAGTGGCAATAAATAAATCGCCGGCTTGTGCTGAGAAAAATGGCTTCATACCGTCAACCGCAGCGGTTTGCTGCTCGTTTAATAAGGTGGCTACTTTAGCCTTTGCTTGTGGGCCTTGTACGGCGATCATGGCAAATTCTGGACGTTCAGTTACGGTAACGTCAAAAGCAGCTGATTGTTCAGCTATCCAAGCTAGATCTTTTTCACGTGTTGCTGAGTTAACCACTAAGCGGTAATCAGTATCTGTGAAGAAGTAAACGATTAAATCATCGATAACGCCGCCTTCAAGGTTACACATACCGGTGTAAAGTGCTTTACCCGCTACGTCTAACTTCGCCACGTCGTTGATCACTAAACGACGTAAAAAGGCTTGAGCATCTGCGCCTTTTACATCAACAATAGTCATGTGTGAAACATCGAACATACCAGCGTCTGTGCGTACCGCATGATGTTCTTCAATTTGAGAACCATAGTTGATCGGCATATCCCAACCGTAAAAATCAACCATTTTAGCGCCAGCTTCTATATGCTTAGCGTGTAATACTGTTTTATTTGTCATCGTACGTTTCACTCACGTTAGTTGTTTTACCTAAGTTTTTCAGCGCTTAAAATTAGCACAATAACTAAACCTAGGATAAAGACGGTAGATTTACAAAAAGTGACAAAGATTATAGCTCTGAGTAGCTGTTGATTCAACAGATAAGAAAGTGATTTTGAAATTTAAAACCGACTAAACATACTATTCCAAATTATATTTTCAAAAGTCGGCTATTTGAAAATATAATTCCTTGAGTATACAAAAAGCTGTCTCTTATACACATCTCCGAGCC
>OJDZ01001019.1_pt1 | contig 12558 bp, 7 predicted proteins | sample 1592981 | NCBI WGS metagenome assembly OJDZ01 (sample SAMN05416851, study PRJEB24817) | seawater metagenome | isolation source: Sea water | place: Canada:Atlantic | collected 2013-07
CGAGATAGGAGTCCGTCTCGTGGGCTCGGAGATGTGTATAAGAGACAGCTATTGCACGTGACACATGGTTAGCCCCAATAATTAAAATAGTATTAGGTGATGGTTGACGTACACCTAGTAACTTAGCCACAGGGATTGCGGTTAGGCTTTGTAGTACAACAGTTATAATAATAACTGTAAAAATAAGTGGAACCATTTTTTCTGCATCAGCCACACCCGCTTCCATCATGCTAAGTGCAAACACCGAACCAACAGCGGCTGCTACAATACCCCTTGGCGCAATCCAGGCGAGTACTAAGCGAGATTTAATTGGTAAGTCGGTACCAAAGGTAGAGATAGCAATACATAAAGGGCGTGCTACGAATAACACAATCGCTAAAAATATAAATACATCACTGTCTAACATCATTAAGTCGGAAAGCTGTAGACGGGCTGCGAGTAAGATGAAAAGCGTTGATATAAGAATCATCGACAAGTCTTCTTTAAACTCTAAAACAGAGTCTATTTCTAGGTCATCTTGATTCGCAAGCCAAATACCAAATACCGTTACGGCCAATAAGCCTGACTCATGGCTTAAGTAGTTTGATACAGAAAAGCTAATTAATACCAGCGCTAAAATACCAAACTTATGTAATTCAAATGGCAACCATTCTCGGCGCATTAATTGAGTTGTAACCCAGCCTGCTGCTACCCCTATTGTTAGACCAACTCCAACAGTTTTAACTAAAGCAACAATAGTATGGCTTAGTACCTCGCCTTGGCCTACTAACATTACTGCTTCAAATACCAGTACAGCAAACAATGCCCCGATAGGGTCAATAACAATCCCTTCCCAGCGTAGAATGCGGTCTATGTCTTGTGTGGGGCGCATGGAGTTTAGTAAAGGCGCTATTACTGTCGGGCCTGTTACCACAAGCACTGCGCCGAGCACAGCAGCAACCCGCCAATTGAGCTCAAGTAACCAATAGGCACTTAAACTAATTACAACACAGGTTGCAATCATACCAATGGAGCATAGGTTTCTGACTACTTTACCAATTCCCTTTAACTCCCTAAAGTGAAGGGTAAGGGCGCCTTCAAATAGAATAACAGCCACACTTAATGATACGACAGGGAAGAGTAAGTCGCCTAAAAGTGCATCAGGGTCTAAAACACCACTAAATGGCCCAAGTAACAGGCCAGTGAGCAATAAAAAAAGAATAGCGGGTACTCTAAATGCCCACGCTACCCATTGGGCAAGCACTGAGCAGAGTGCGATACCGGCTATGTAAATTGCTGACATAGATTAAGAATTCCTTATTATGATTTTATTTAAAGTATAACGATTTTAGTTGTTATTAAAGGGGTATACACGGGAAAATCAACTATTACTATTTAATTTTAGCCGCTAACAAAATATTAGTACGTATTAATTATGGTTAGCGTTGCTAAATATTTTATAAATTATCAATAACACCTTCTATCTTCATGATTTGAAAGTAAAAAAGTTTGTTACTAAACGCTTTTCAATGTGGTCGTTTGAATTTTAGCCTTGATCTTACGACCTAATTTAGCGTATTATACTTCGAGTTCGAATAATTAGGTATCTAATTAAATTATCTGGGAAATAAATTCGTCGTTAATGTTACGGTCATATTTGCTAGGTATAATCGTTATTTAGAAGCTAGTTCAGTATTTGAACGCATAAAATATAATTTATTTAATTACTTGATACGGTTTATCTCAAGCATTTAAAGTTTGAGTTGAATTGATATCTTTCAATGTTTAACCCCCATCGTGGCGGTTAAATCTCGGTCCTTTAGTCTTCACCCTATCTGTTGGTGTACCAGACTTTAGAGGCTCTATGTATGTTGTTAATAAAAAAGTCACCAAGGCTTTTTACAGCGATGCATAAACAACACTTTTTAAACTTTCTTATAGGCATTACTTTCATTGCAAGGTATCTGCTTTTTATATCTGAGCTTAAATTTAAAGCCTTGCTTTTAGATTTTGGCTTTCTTGTGTGTGTTTAAAAGTGTTGCCAAAAAACACAAATTCGAAGCTACATATATTGGTAGCTATTTAGTTTAGCTCATTAACACTGAGCACAGATAAAATGGAAAGTAGAAGACTTATGCAAAAGTTAAATTGGCGACGCATTGTTTTAAAAGTAGGTAGCGCACTTATTGCTCCAGATCAAGACGGTTGTCGTTCTCGTTACATACTTACTATCGCACAGTTTATTGTTCGTTGTCGTGCTCGCGGCATTGAGGTCATTTTAGTTTCATCAGGTTCTGTTGCGGCAGGTTCGCATCTATTTCCATCAGATCAACCCCGTTCAGTTGTATTAAAAAAAGCAATGGCCGCCGCTGGTCAAACTGAAATGATTGCTATGTGGGACCGCTTTTTTGATTTTCCATCTGCCCAGCTTTTGCTAACTCATGGTGATTTGCGCGACCGAGAGCGTTATCAAAGTATTCGTGAAACCGTGTTTACATTATTAGAGCATGGTGTTTTACCTATCATTAATGAAAATGATGCGGTAACTACTGATGACCTTAAAGTAGGTGATAACGATAATTTATCAGCAATGGTTGCAGCAGCCGCTGATGCAGACGCTTTACTGATTTTTTCAGACGTAGATGGTTTATACGATAAAAACCCAAATCTTCATGACGATGCTGTTTTATTACCTGAAATAAAATCAATTGATGATTCTATTTACGCCATGGCAGGATGTGCTACTAGCGCGGTAGGTACTGGCGGTATGAAAACTAAAATAGAAGCGGCAGAAAAAGCAACATCACACGGAATCGCAACATATATAATTAATGGTTTTAAAGAAGAGACATTTAATCGTTTATTAGAGGGTGACAACCCTGGAACAATATTTTTACCATACGAAAAACCAATGCAAGATTCTGTGCATTGGATGACACACACTGCGAATGAGCAAGGTGAAGTTGTGGTAGATGGAACATTTGATGAATCAATCGAAGGTGAAACAGGCATAATTCGCGGCGATGAAATTGTTGAAGTACATGGTGAGTTTGCAATTGGCGACACCATACTCGTTAGAAGTGAAGATGGTACGCGTTTAGCTAAAGCGACCGCAAATTACAGTAGTTGTTTGTTGAATTTCATTGCAGACAACGAACAAAGTGAATTTAGTGAAAAAATGCAGGATTCTATTGGACCTGTTATTTCAGAAAAAGATATCGCATTATTGGAGAAGTCATGAGTTTAATTACGGATATTTCGCGTCAGGCAGCTAAAGCTGCAAATACACTTGCTTTACTCGACACCGAGACAAAAAACCAAGTGTTAACAGAAATGGCTGCGGCATTAAGAGAGCAAAAAGCATTTATAATTCAAGAAAACGAAAGTGATTTAAGCGCTGCGCGCGACAACAATTTGCCTGCGGCAATGGTTGATCGTCTAACTCTGAACGATGAGCGCATAGAATCGATGGCTGAAGGGATAGAAGTTATAGTAAGCCTGGATGATCCAGTGGGTCAGCTTCGTGAAATCACGGAACGACCTAATGGTATTAAAATTCGTAAAATGCGCGTACCACTTGGTGTTGTTTGTATGATTTATGAAGCACGCCCTAATGTGACCGCAGACGCTGGTGCTTTGTGCTTTAAATCGGGTAATGGCGTTATTTTACGCGGTGGTAAAGAGGCGCTCAAAAGCTCACAAGCGATTGCCAGTGTAATGCACAGTGTACTTGAAAAGCACAACTTACCCGTTTCATTAATCTCGGTTATTCCAGATCCCGATCGTGCACTTCTTATGGAGTTGATGCAGCAACGTGATAGCATCGATTTAATCATTCCTCGCGGCGGTGAAGGGTTGATTAACTTTGTTACCGAGAACAGTACCATTCCTGTTATTCAGCATTACAAAGGCGTATGTCATTTGTATGTCGATAAAGACGCAGACCTAGAGGTTGCGATTAATTTATTACTTAATGGTAAAACACAACGAACGGGTGTATGTAATGCACTTGAAGGTTTGGTTGTACATGAAGATATCGCAGATGAGTTCCTAAATTTATGTGCGGTAGTACTTCGTCAAGAAGGTGTAAAGATCAATGCTGATAGCTTTGCTGCCAAATACTTCGATAATGCAACTGTTTTAGCTGATGATGAGTTTGGTGAAGAATACCTAGACTTAGAAATCGCGATACGCGTAGTACCTACATTTTCAGCCGCTGTTGAGCATATTGCTCAATTTGGCTCAAATCACACAGAAGTGATTTGTACTAAAAACCAAGCCGCAGCTGAGTTATTTCAACGTAGTGTAGATGCGTCAGTTGTGATGGTGAATGCATCGTCTCGTTTTTCTGATGGTTCACAGTTAGGATTGGGTGCAGAGATTGGCATTGCTACATCTAAGCTTCATGCGTATGGCCCTATGGGGCTTGAATCACTCACAACAGAAAAATATTTAGTGAATGGCGAAGGCCAAGTTCGCGAATAAATTTTATATTAATTTTACAAAAGCCGAGCATAGCTCGGCTTTTTATTTTTGATAAAAATCACTTTAATTTAGCTAGCCAATCGTTTACTGGCTCAGGTTTATGCAAGTGATAACCCTGTAGTATCACCTCCGGGTATTCCTGTAGTAAATCGAAGTGTGATTGGTTTTCGACACCCTCTGCAACAACGTCTAATTCAAATAAACGTCCCAAACTCACAATCATATCTATTATTAGTTTGTCATTTTTATTTGTTGGCGCTTCGAGCACAAAAGAACGGTCTATTTTAAGCTCTTGAATTGGTAATTGCTTTAAATATGTGAGGCTTGAATAGCCAGTTCCAAAATCATCAATTGATACTTTTACACCCAACTTTTTGAGGTTATGCACAGCTTCAATAGCAGAGTCCATATTATTTAGTAGCGTACCTTCAATAATCTCTATAGTGAGTTGCGACGCAATAACATTATTAATTGTTAGCTGTTCAACTAAAAAGGCTAAAAAGCGTGGCTCATGGAAATGTCGACCACTTATGTTTATTGATAAACTTAAGTGAGGGTGTGTTTGATTAATCTTAGCTAATGTTTTTAAGGCATTTTCACATACCCAGCAATCTAAGTCATAAATAACGTCAGACTCTTCAGCAATAGAAATAAACTCACCGGGGCTAATAAAGCCTTTTGTCGTGTGTTGCCAACGAAGTAAAACCTCAGCTCCTTTTAAAATTTGATTACTATCATATTGGGACTGTAAATGAAGTGATAACTCGTTATAAGCGATTGCTTTACGTAGGTCTTGCTCAATTTCGAAACGTCTTTTTGCTTGTTCACCAAATGAGGTGTCAAAAAATGTAACTCGGTTGCCCCCTTTCTCTTTTGCTTTATAGCAGGCAGCTTCACAGTTTCTGATAGTCTCGATAGCGCTTTCCCATTGCCCATGTTGCGGGAATATGTACATACCAATACTTACTGTTAGGCTAACTTCCTTTAAATCAACAAAAAAAGGCAGTCTTACGGATGTAAGAATTTCTTGTGCTTTTTTCTCTGCAATAATTTGAGCTCTTGCTCTGCCAATGCCTTTATCTAGGACAGACAACGTTGCAAAGGCATCGCTTCCCAAGCGAGCAATAATATCATTATTATCAGTATTTGTATGGATACGCTTAGTTAGTTCTTTTAGGACATGGTCACCGGCTAGCAGGCCCATTCCATCATTAAACGAGTGAAACCCATCTACATCGATAATAAAAATATAGGCAAAATTTTTGTCAGTGGAACAGCTTTGTAATTGCTGCTCTAACTGCTTTAAGAAGCTGTTACGATTAGGTAGGGCGGTTAATTCGTCATGCCAAGTTAAGTAATCTATTCGCTCCTGGGTCACTTTTAGGCTTGATATATCGCTAAATACACCGATGTAGTGATCGTTGGTATCGTGTTCATTTTTTACAAGGCTCAACGTTAGCAATTCAGGGTATAACTCACCACTTTTGCGTCGGGTAACTAACTCACCACTCCAGTAGCCGGCTTCACTTGCGTGTTGCCATACTTGTTCAAAGTTTATATTTGGCTGATTATTTTGTTTGATATCGTGAATATGCATATTCAACGAATCAGCTTCATCGTAACCCGTGATGCGGCAAAAAGAAGGATTAACCGCGATTATTTTGCCTGTACTGTTAGTTATCACAACACCGTCAGCTGTACTCGTTAGTGCGTGAAAAAAGAGTTGATGTTTAGATGATAACTGCTTTAATTCTTTTTCTCTAACATCCAGCTCCATTGCTAAAGATTCTATTTCAAGCAGCTTGTCATGTAGGTCAAAGTTTTTCTCTATTAATCGGTCTAGCATACCTTGTGCTGTTATATGTGTACGAATGCGAGCTCTGACCAAGGCTAATTTATAAGGCTTGTGAATATAATCTATGGCGCCCATAGCAAAGCCTTTTTCTTCAGACTCTTCTTCTGTAAGCGCCGTAACAAAGATGATGGGAATGCCTTTTGTTTTGGGTTTCCCTTTTAGTATAGTGCACACTTCATAACCATTCATTCCCGGCATCATTATGTCGAGTAAAATTAAATCTGGACGGGTAGACTCAATAAACGTTAGAGCTTGCTCTCCACTTGTCGATATTCGAACATCGTAGTCGGTTGAAAGCCCTTCTACCAAAATATGTAAGTTACTTGGTTCGTCATCAACAATTAGAATTAAAGGCTTTTGTCGCTGCGCTTTTTGTTCACTTTTATTTATGGTGGAATGAGTTAAATGCACTGTTAATCCTTTTTACATAGTATTTAAATTCTGAATCACTCAATCATTAATGCTTTGTGTCTGCTTTATATGTTTCAATAATCGAAATTACAGACGGATAGTCGAAACTATTAATCGCCTCTATTAGTTTTGATAAGCCGTGTTCAGTATCATAGCTATTCGCTTCTAAATGCCTTTTTAGGTCGTTTGGGATAGGACGAGACGCTAATGCTAGTGAGTGAATCTCATTTATCACTACCAGCTCATCTTCGAGATTGTGTCGTTTCGGCTCTATATTTTCCAAATTGAGTGTCGCTAATAATTCTTTAATAGAAAAAAGCGTTGCTGCCAAATTTTCTTTTAATAAATCTATATTAAGCGAACTTTCCTCAAGTAGTGCTTTTTCAGTCTCTAATGCACACTTTTGCAGCTTCTCTAGCCCTAATGTACCCGCTAACCCCTTCAGTGTATGCACCGTTCGCTTTAAAGTAGCAACATCATTATTGTTTATTAATAAATCAGCCTTCGCTGAAAAGTTATTATTACCATCTATAAACCGAGTAAGCAATGTCATGAGTAAGGTTTCATTGTTATCAACGTTTTGCTTTGCTTTTACTAAATTTATTGTTTGCAAATTATCTCTACTTTTTAGGTGTTTATCTAAGCTTTCGTAAAGCGCGTCAAATACAATGGGTTTAACCAAAAAGTCATCCATACCTGCATCAGCGGCTGCTTTTCTATCTCTGGGCTCTACAGCGGCACTTAAAGCAATAATAGGCATATTGTAGCCTTTAGCTCTTAGCTCTTTTGTTGCTTCAAGGCCGTCCATATTGGGCATTTGTATATCCATAAATACAATATCAAAATGTTGAGCCGATACTTTATCTATAGCGTCTAGCCCATCGTTTGCAATTGTTGTATTAAGGTCAAATTTACCTAGCATTGCAGAGGTTATTTCTTGGTTAAGTTTATTATCATCTACAACAAGTGCCTGATAGGCCGCTAGTTTTGGCAGGTCTACCGTTGCAGGTAAAGGGGCCTTTTTGTTATTAGTGTGAGCAGCGCGCTGCTCAGCAATGGTGAATGGAAGGGTAAATAAAAACTCACTTCCTTTACCAAGTTCACTTTTTACTTGTAAGTCACCACCTAATAATTTGGTTAGCTGTTTGCTAATCGTTAGGCCAAGCCCTGTACCTCCGTACTTTCTTGTTGTACTTGAGTCGCCTTGAGCAAATGATTCAAACACCCTATCAGATTGGGCTTGCGTCATACCAATTCCGGTATCACTAATGCTAAAGCGCAACTGTACTTTGTTTTCTTTTTGAAAAATGACTTCTATGGTTAATGACACCTCACCCTTATCGGTAAACTTAATGGCATTACCAATGCAATTATTAATTATTTGATTTAGCTGTATAGGATCGCCCAACAGAGTCAGGTGTCTGTCGGCATGCACAACACAATTTAGAGCTAGTCCTTTTTGTTGTGCATTAATCGAAAATAAATCTTCAACGTTAGATACGATCGTATCGAGTGTAAAAGGAATTTTCTCAAGTTTGACGTTATTAGAGTCGAGTTTTGAAAAGTCTAAAATATTGTTTAAAACTTGCAGCAGGCTCTGCGCACTAGAAAATGCTTTTTTAGCATATTGCTCCTGCTTAGCGGGCATTTCACTACTTTGTAAGAGTTGAAGCATACCCAATATGCCGTTCATTGGTGTGCGAAGTTCATGGCTCATATTTGCCACAAAGTCGATTTTTGTTTTATTAGCCTTGTTTGTTTCCTCTATTGCTTGAGTAAGCTCTGTATTCATGGCTTCCATTTTTACATTTAAAGCGCGTGTTTCATCAAGTAATTGCTTCGTTTCCTCACTTTTTAAATAAAGTGTATTAGCCGCTTTTAACACAGATGCAATTTCGCTCAGCTTTGCATGCTTATTTTTTAGTGTAATTGGCTCACCTTCATTCATACTATTAAGTAACAAGGTAAGCTGTGATAGTGGTTTAATAACAAAAGCAACAATAAAATAACAAAGCAGCAAAATAATAATCAGAATTAGAAAGGTAAATAGGCTGCTTTGCTTGGTTTTTTTCGTTAATTCACTATTAAATTGCGACTTAACCAAATTTAATTTTTTTTCTTCAGCGCTTTTAATTTTATTAGTTAGGTATAAAAGTTCGTTTTCGATCCCTGTAAGCACTACATTTACAGAGTACGTATAACTGCGAGTTAGCAGTATTAGTTGGTTATGTGTTTTTTTTAAATTAATTGTTTTATCAAGCAAGGAGTCATTAATAGCTGACATACGGTTAATTTTTGTGTGCAAAAACGCTAGATTTTGCTTCACATTTTGAGCTTCATCAAAATTAGGTTTATAAAGGTAGCTGACAGCTGCATGCTTAAGGTTACTAATGGTTAGTAAAATATCATTGTATAGAATTTTTTTATCATTGTTTGATACTGACTCAAGTGCCATTACCTTTTTTTGCAGCTCTTCAATGGGCAGCTTAAATCCAGATAAGTATATTTGCTCGCGCTTTTGTCTATTAACAACTACTTTTTCAAATGTTGTTTCATAGTTTTTTAGGTGCTCGCTGAGGCGAGTAAGCATATTTTTATATTCTGGGGTTTTGTCTAGCGTGTTTAATGTTAATTGCCCTAAATGAATATTTGCTTGGTCTAAATATGTTTTAAACTTTGCAATATTATTTTTATTAGCGTCATCAATAAATGAAACTGCATGACTTTGTAAGGCGATGACATCTCTTTCTAGCTTTACGACAGCTTCACTTTTACTAATTGCATTGTTTTGAATGTTTTGCAGGCTGGTTAACGATTCTTGCAAGTGGTTAAATAAATAACTTTGTAAAAGAAGCAGTCCAGCTAGTACCGCTAAGGTCGCAATTATTTTTGATTTAATAGAACGCATTATCGACTTATTAACTCATACCACTTTTGTAAACTGTAGTCGTAGGTTGGCATAACGGTATTCCATACTGCAACATTACTGAAGCGTTTAGTGTAACTTCCACCATTTCTTTGTTCGCCTTTTCTAACCGCAATATTACCATTTGTTTCTAGTAAATCAGTGCTTGCGATTTTGCCGTCATACCAATAGTCCCATTCATTCTGTGAAAGTAATGGTTTAGAACGCTGCGGATTGCTTATGTAATAACCTTGGCGAGCAATAAACGCACCTGGCCAGCCAGATAACCACCAATTCATATAATCGTAAGAAGCATCTTTCACACTATCATGCGTTTGTGATGACAAACACATTACACCATGCCAGCCTCTGTAGCCTTCTTTAGGTGCTGCAAAGCGCACATTTATGCCTTGGCCATTTAGCGCAGATACTGCAGGAGAAAACATGCTTTCAATATGAACGCGCTCATCTTTCATATACTGAACAGATTCAGGTACTGAGTTCCAATAACCGCTAAAGTGGCCTTGGCGTTTATAGTCGAGCAATACCTTAAATAAGTTATCTAACTCAATGCGAGTCATTGCTCCAATATTGTTAATTTTAACAAGCCCTTTAGCTTTAGCAGCAAGCGCTAAGTCAAATAAACCAATAGTTGGTGCATTTACAATACCTACTTTTCCCCTATGCTGCTCATCCAATAACCATCCCCAGCTTTCTGTTTCATAGGCAATACCAGGTTTAATAAATTCAGTGTTATAACCAAAAGAGTCAACATTATGAACATAGGGTAAAAAGCTTATTAAGTCGCTTTCTTGCTCACTGAGTGTGCCATCGGGTTGTACGTTTAATATTTTGAAGGGAGCGTCACCTGCACCTATATTGGCATCTTCTGATAACTTTCCTGTTTTTGTAAGGCTATTTATTTCGTTAAAATAAGTAAGGCGTTTTTTTTCTATGGGTTGTATTGAGCCTGCATTCCACAACACATTAATACTGTTTGACCACTGCTCGTATAAATCAAATGAGCTGGGGTCCATTGAGGCTCTTTGCAAAACAGCGGCACTACCAGCGGGCGTAAATTCAATATTAATGCCTAAATCACTCATGGCTTGCTTACGAATTGCGTCCTGTAAGGTTACATGTGTGCCAAGCACTCTTATTGTGACCTTATTTCGAGCAAAAACATAAGGAACATGCGTTATAGCGCCTGCAGTTAAGCCTATAGCTGCAAGTTTTTTAAGTGTTGAGCGTTTTGGAGAGTCCATGATTTACCTAAGGCATTAATAGATATACAAGTATGTATAGCTAATAATTGATAAAGACTCAAGATAATAGAGATAAATGAAAAACAAAATAAAATGAATGAATTAGGGTGTTTTTGAAGTAAAGAATATATTTGAGAAAGGAGTAGGAAAGTGGTGGAGCTAAGCAGGATCGAACTGCTGACCTCCTGCGTGCAAGGCAGGCGCTCTCCCAGCTGAGCTATAGCCCCACATTCCTAGTTTATGTATAACATAAACGCTTGGCTGCTGAGTTCCAAGCGGGACGAACTTTAAGTTTTTTTATAAATTTGGTCAAGTATTTTTTCGCTAATTTTCACTGTTTAGATGAATTTTTGATAGACTCGGCTTAATTACTCATTAAAACGACAGAAAATAATGAAAAAAAGCGTTTTGGTACTGATGGTTTTACTTTCGGGTTGTGCATCAAATGAAGAGCCGCCTTTTGAAATAAACAACAAACAGTTTTTTGAAAAACAAGATGAGCAAGGAAATAATGTATTTGCTTATGTTGTATCAGTTAAAGCTAAGCACCGTGAGAACTTTAATCTCGATCGTGGACGTAATAACAGACCTTCTCGCAGTGAAGTTAAGGAATATATTGAGCAAGAACACTTTGAAGAGTCGAGTGTGTTAAAGCTAAAACTAGAAGATCGGGCCGTTGAATTATTAAAGCAAGAGCTTACAACGCGTGAATACTGCGCTAATAATCATGAAATAACAGACGTTCTGTGGCGAGATCTAAGCGTGCAATTAAGAGGGCGTTGTTTGTAACTATGTTAGCGGACAAAACAAAATTAGAGGCGTGTTTAGCGCATTTAAATATTAATTACGATGTTATCGAACACCCACCTTTACATACTAGCTTAGCAGCGGATGAATTACTGCTTGAACGCCCAGGTACCCGTTTAAAAAATTTATTTTTGCGTGATAACGAAGGTAAACGTCACTTTTTAGTAATTACAGCTCACAATAAGCAGTTGGACCTAAAAGCGCTTTCTAAACAGCAAGGTTTGTCGCGTTTAGGGTTTGCTTCAAGCGAACGTTTAGCAACTTATTTAAAAGTTGCACCAGGGTGTGTATCAATGCTTGCGCTACTAAACGATAAACAAAATGCGGTAACAGTATGGTTAGATCAAGATATTTGGTTTGGTGAGTTATTTCACTGCCACCCCTTTGAAAATACGCTGACATGGATTTTGAGTAAATCAGACCTGGAAACCTTTTTTAATCATACGGGTCATCAACCGCGCGTCATGTTTTTACCGTCAAGGTAAGCCCAGGTAATAAGAAAAAAGCCGCACAAACAAACAACAAGTAAGGTAAACATAAATGCTGTTTGTCCGTACTGTTGATAAACTAAACCCGGTAATAGCGAGCCACAAGCCCCGCCACTGTAATAAAACGAGACATACCCTCCGTTTGTCACGCTTGGTGGTGCTTTACTTATTTGATTGACCAGTGGAGCTGCGGTTGAATGAATAATAAACATAGCCGCACAAAATAGCGTGAATGCAGTTAAAAATACGCTTAGCTGGTGGCTTATTAGCGCAACAATACTAAGGCTATAAAAAATGAAAGTCGCTGCTAATACGCTGTCTCTTATACACATCTCCGAGCCCACGAGACGGACTCCTATCTCG
>OJDZ01001031.1_pt1 | contig 12491 bp, 10 predicted proteins | sample 1592981 | NCBI WGS metagenome assembly OJDZ01 (sample SAMN05416851, study PRJEB24817) | seawater metagenome | isolation source: Sea water | place: Canada:Atlantic | collected 2013-07
GGATTGTAGTATTTAACTGGGGTCGGTAAATCTCCCGTGAGCACCTCTGAGACATCATGGAACATCGCCTGAGTTGCAATTTTATAGGGGTTAACGGTGCCGTTAAAATACTTATTGCGGATCAATGCCAATGAGTGCGCAACCATAGCAACTTGTAGGCTGTGCTCTTGCACATTTTCAGTACGTACATTGCGCATTAAAGGCCAGCGGTTAATAAGCTTCATGCGGGCTAGATGGGCAAAAAAGTGACTCTTTTGTGGGGTGCTCATAATGTAGGATCTGCCTGACGGTAGTGTTTAAAGAAATTGGCGATACGTTCAATGGCTGGGCGTAGCACATCAATGTGAGGTAAGAAGACTAAACGAAAGTAACAGCCGTCGGTTAAATTAAATGCCTTGCCGTGCACAAGCAGCACCTTTTCACTGCGCAGCAAGTCCATGATCATTTGCTCATCACTGGTAATATTAAATTTCTGTGCATCTACTTTAACGAAACAGTACATTGCACCTTTAGGAGCGACGCATTCAAGCCCATCAATTTCATTGAGTAGGGTTGTGGCAAGGTCTCTTTGCTGTTTTAAACGCCCACCGTCGGCAATTAAATCATTGATGCTTTGATAGCCGCCTAAGGCAGTTTGAATTGCGTGTTGGCTAGGTACGTTAGCGCACATACGCATCGATGAGAGCATGTTTAAGCCATCGATGTAATTGCTGCCTAGCGCCTTTTGACCACTGACCACTAACCAACCTGCACGGAAGCCTGCAATACGGTAGTTTTTCGATAAGCCGCCAAGAGTGATAAAAAATATGTCATCAGCGAGGGCAGCAATACATTGATGCTGCGCGCCGTCATAAAGGATTTTGTCGTAAATTTCATCACTAAACACCATTAAGCCGTGCTCACGAGCGAGCTCAGTTATTTGTAATAGCAGTGCTTTACTGTAAACCGCCCCAGTTGGATTATTTGGATTGATAAGTACTAAGGCTTTTGTGTTAACCGTGATCTTGCTTCTGATGTCATCAATATCAGGCTCCCAGCCCGAATTTTCGTCACACCGATAATGCACGGGATTACCTGATGACAGGCTAACGGATGCCGTCCAAAGGGGGTAATCAGGGCTAGGCAACAGTACTTCATCACCGTCATCTAGCAAGGCTTGCATTGCCATTACTATTAGTTCACTTACGCCATTACCTATGTATATGTCATTTACTGAGATATTTTTGATTTGCTGTTGCTGATAATACTGCATAACAGCAACACGGGCAGGGTAGATCCCTTTTGACTCAGAATAACCTTGTGATTTAGGCAGATGATGTATCACATCCTTCAAAATGTCATCGGGCGCCTCAAAACCAAAGGGAGCAGGGTTACCAATATTTAGCTTTAAAATACGGTGACCTTCATCTTCCATTTTCTGTGCTTGTTCTAATATTGGGCCACGAATGTCGTAACACACATTATCGAGTTTTCTAGATTTGTTAAAAGTACGCATGAATTAAACTAGCTGACGGTAAGTGGCAGCAAGAGTAATACAGGGTAATAGGGGATGTTAAGTATAAATGTGTGTTCTGTGCGCTTTATCAACATAAAAATACGTAACGGGTGGTATCAGCGCTATATAAGGAGGAGAGCGAGAACCTTCGGTTGGCTCTCACGCAATACGCGATTGTTTTTTAATTGTTAAATAATAATGAACAGTTCGATCTTTTTACCTGACAAGTTGAGTATATAGGATTAATCTAAAAGAGCAGTAAGACAAAACAGACGATAAATTTCTTTCTTAGTTTGGAGTATCTCTCTATGTCACAATCGTTTAAAGACGCCCCTCAAAATGCGATTACTGGTAGCCGAATCGCCCGAGTCATACCGTGCAAACAATTATCGCTCTCTGACCCTATAGCCTGGTTAAAACTTGGATTTCAAGACGCGATGCGTGCACCTATTTTAACCTTAGTGTTTGGTGTGTTTTTTGCGGCTATCCCATGGTTTATTACCTACTTAGTTGAGTTAACCGGTTGGCATCTGGTCATAATGCCGGCCATTGTGTGCTTTATGTTAATCGGCCCTTTTTTAGCGGCGGGTCTTTACGACATAAGCTGGGAGCTTGAAAAGGGGCATAAACCTTCTTTATGGCACAGCATTAAGGCGGTGAAACGCAATGCAGTAAATGAGTGGGGTTTGGGCATACTACTTATGGTCCTCATGATTTTCTGGTTACGTATTGCGTCTTTGATCCATGCTTTATATCCGCCTTACCTAGATGAAAACTACGCGAACTTGTTACCCTTCTTAGCCCTCGGTGGCGTTATCGGGGCAGGTTTCACGTTACTGGTGTTTTTCTTAAGTGCATTTACCCAGCCGATATTGATGGAGCGTAAAGTCGACTTAGCCACTGCTGTACTGTCCAGTATGAACACCGTATGGAGCAATAAAATCCCTATGTTGTTCTGGGCAAGTATTATTTTTATGGCCGTGCTAATTGGCTTTGCAACGCAGTTCTTTGGTTTTATCATCCTCATGCCCATCATTGGTTATGCTACGTGGCATGGTTATATTGATAGTATTGAAGTAAAACGCAAACGCTTGTACGCCTAACGAAACCTTCTGCATTTTTGGCCTCAATATACTGCCATGTATATCGGGGCCAGGTTCAAACCTCATAATTCCAACTGCTAAAATTGTTTATTAGAACAACGGTTTTTAATCGTTGTTGATTAAAAGCGGATAATCATCATGTTTTCGCGCTTTAATTAGAATAGCTATCCCTTCTTTTGTTAAATTCACTCCAAATTTGGAAACGCCCCATCCTAGTATTTACACTAGCATTAACACTCAAGTAACAACTTTCAAACATGGTCAATCATGGCGGTGTTGAGGAACGTTAAAGAGGGTTTATGGTGAACGAAAGAAATCATCTCTCAGATGTGGGGATAAGCCACAAAGTTAATATCATTGGTAAAGGTACAGTCGATCTGCCGATGCTACAAATTTTGCAGCCTGACGGTAGCGTACATGACGATGCAGATATGCCTGACTTAAGCAGGGATGAAGCACTGAAAATATTCAGGACCATGCACTATATAAGGGTGCTTGATGAGCGCATGGTTGGCGCACAGCGCCAAGGGCGCATCAGCTTTTATTTAGCCTGCAGTGGTGAAGAAGCGTCGACTATTGGCAGTGCTGCGGCGCTAAGCGAAAACGATATGATCATGTCCCAGTATCGCGAGCAAGGAGCACTGGCGTACCGGGGCTATCGTACAGAGCAGTTTATGAATCAAATGTTCAGTAACAAGCTTGACCCTAATAAGGGACGACAAATGCCAATACACTACGGTGATAAAGCGCTTAACTTTATGACCATTTCGTCTCCGCTGGGCACACAGATTCCCCAAGCTGCTGGTTATGCTTACGGACAAAAAATGGCAGGCAATGAAGCTCTGACTATTTGTTACTTTGGTGAAGGCGCTGCTTCTGAAGGGGATTTTCATGCCGGGCTAAATATGGCCTCAGTGTTAAATTGCCCAGTGATCTTCTTCTGCCGTAACAACGGCTACGCGATTTCTACCCCTGCTAGTGAGCAATTTAGTGGAGATGGCATTGCTTCGCGTGGTCTAGGGTACGGAGTTAAAACTATTCGTGTCGACGGCAATGACGTATTAGCCGTTTATTTGGCAACGCAAAAAGCACGAGAAATTGCGCTTAAAGAAAACTGCCCTGTATTGATAGAAGCCATGACCTATCGTTTGGCAGCCCATTCTACCTCTGATGACCCTACAGGCTACCGTTCTAAAGAAGAAGAGCAAAAGTGGCGTGAGAAAGATCCCGTTCAACGCTTTGAAAACTGGATGAAAAGTAAAGACTGGATTGATGAAGCACAACATAAGCAATTCGTTGAACAAACCCGCCAAGACGTGTTAGCAGCGATGAAAAAAGCCGAGCAAGTGGATATTTGCGAGATAGATGATTTGATTAACGATGTATACGACACGCCGCCATGGCACTTACGAGAGCAATTAAGCCAATTAAAACAACATATTCGTTTGTACCCAGAAGCCTACCCAAAAACGGCAGGGAGAATCAATCATGATTAAAATGAATATGCTACAAGCAATCAACAATGCGCTCATTACCGCTATGACTGAAGACGAGAAGGTCATGGTATTCGGTGAAGATGTGGGGCATTTTGGTGGGGTATTTAGAGCCACAAGCAATCTTCAGCAGCAATTCGGCAAAGGTCGCTGCTTTAATACGCCCTTAACTGAGCAAGGTATCATTGGCTTTGCAAACGGGCTGGCATCACAAGGTTCAGTGCCAGTGGCGGAAATTCAGTTTGGCGATTATATTTTTCCAGCGTTCGATCAAATTGTGAATGAAACCGCTAAGTTTCGCTATCGTTCTGGTGGGCAATTTACCTGCGGCACGTTAACCATACGTACGCCATATGGTGGCGGTATTGCAGGAGGCCTATATCATTCACAATCACCAGAGGCCTTTTTCGCGCATATTCCTGGTATGAAAATCGTTATTCCACGTAATCCGTATCAAGCGAAAGGCTTGTTATTGGCTTCGATTCGCGACGACAACCCCGTTTTATTCATGGAGCCAAAGCGTTTGTATCGTGCGTCGGTTGGCGACGTGCCTGAAGAGGATTACGAGTTACCTCTGGGTAAAGCTGAAGTAGTCAAAAAAGGCGATCACATTACATTGCTTGCTTGGGGAGCCCAGGTTGAAGTCATTGAAAAGGCTGCTGAGATGGCAGAGAAAGACGGCATTTCTTGTGAAATAATCGATTTGCGTAGCATATTGCCATGGGACGCGGAGACCGTAAGTGAATCAGTCAAGAAAACCGGTCGACTTCTTATCAACCATGAAGCGCCTCAAACGGGTGGTTTTGCCAGCGAAATATCTGCCACTGTCCAAGAGCGCTGTTTCTTATACCTTGAATCTCCTATTACCCGAGTGTGCGGGTTAGACACGCCTTATCCTTTGGCACACGAAAAAGAATACATGCCGGATCACCTAAAAACCTACGAAGCGATTAAACGCTGCGTGAATTTTTAACCACTGATATCGAGGAAAGATGAAATGAAAGACTTTATTTTGCCAGATATTGGTGAAGGAATTGTAGAGTGTGAATTATTGGAATGGTTAGTATCAGAAGGCGATATCATCGTTGAAGATCAACCGGTTGCAGAAGTCATGACAGACAAAGCCACAGTGCAAATACCCGCTATGTACAGTGGCACCGTTAGAAAGTTGTACTACCAAGCAGGTGAAATTGCTCAGGTGCATAAACCTTTGTTTGCCATGGATATTGAAGGGCAAGAGAACAGCCCGTCTACTGATGTACGAGAGCACGCAAGTAATACTGAGCACAGTGATGCTGACGACCACGTCAGTACATTAGGCGCAAACCAGAGCACAAATACCACGTCAGGCGTTACAGCAAACGACAGTAACCTAGAAACATTTATCTTGCCGGATATCGGCGAGGGCATTGTTGAGTGTGAATTGGTTAAATGGTTAGTCGGTGAAGGTGAAGAGGTCATTGAAGACCAACCCGTGGTTGAGGTCATGACTGATAAAGCATTAGTGGAGATACCCGCTAAGCACAATGGCACAATTGTCAGCCTTTGCTATCAACAGGGTGATATCGCTAAAGTCCACTCTGCTTTATTTACTATGCAGGTTGAGGGCGCACAAGGCCAACAGCAGACACTTTCGAAAGACACAGCACAGAAGGTGACAACACCAGAGCCTACGTCTCAAACGCAGGGGAGCACGTCAGCTAATTTGGCAACAGTAAATCACAAAGTATTGGCTAGCCCAGCTGTAAGACGCGTGGCGCGAGAGCAAGACATTGATTTATCAAAGGTACGGGGCACAGGGGATAAAGGACGCATTTTAAAATGCGATTTAACTCAACAGCGAAATGAAAAAAGCGCTGATAACACTAAAGCGCACAGTGAAACGCACAATGCTACGCAGCGTAACTTGCAGGGTGCGACGCGTGTTGAGCGTATTAGTGGAATTAAAGCGGCAATGGCCAAACAGATGGTACACAGTGTTGCTACCATTCCTCACTTTACCGTCAGTGAAGAAATTCAAATGGATGCCTTGATAGCACTTCGCGCTCAGTTAAAAGACGACTTCGCCGAACAAGGTGTAAAATTAAGTTTTATGCCGTTCTTCATTAAAGCCTTGTCTATGGCGTTAAAAGCGTTTCCGATTATTAACAGTCAAGTTAACGCTGATTGTACTGAGTTGACCTATTTCAATGATCACAATATCGGTATGGCGGTTGACGGTAAACTCGGATTGATGGTGCCAAATATCAAAGGCGTGCAAGATATGTCGATATTCGATATTGCTAAACGCGCTGCCGAGTTGATTGAACAGGCAAGAGAAGGGCGCCTAAAAACGCAAGACCTGACAGGCGGGACGATCAGCATTTCAAATATTGGCGTATTGGGTGGTACGGTAGCTACACCTGTGATCAATCACCCAGAAGCCGCAATTGTCGCCCTTGGCAAAATGCAACGTTTACCGCGTTTTGATGAGAATGATAACGTTCACGCGGTGAACATTATGCATGTCAGCTGGTCTGGAGATCACCGCATTATCGATGGTGCTACCATGGTGAAGTTCAATAACCTTTGGAAGTCATACATTGAGCAACCGATGAAAATGTTAAGCACATTGCGCTAATGCATAGCGTTAATTCGCAACGACACGAGTTGCAGAATAATGAATAAAGCCCGCCTCGAGCGGGTTTATTTTTGCTTAACACCAGTGACAAGGTAAACTAGCGGTCTAACGCTTAACAAGCCAATGACGTATTGTGTCATCAAGGAGTCAATCAGTTGTTTAGTTATCGCCACGGCTACCATGCGGGTAATCATGCAGATGTGTTGAAGCATATCTGCCAGATGTTGATCATCGACAAGTTAAAACAAAAAGACAAAGGCTTCACCTATATCGATACGCACAGTGGTGCGGGCTTATATGATTTAACATCAGAACAATCCCTGAAAACCAATGAGTTTAAACAAGGTATCTCTAAACTGGCTGATTACGCTGGTGTACAAGAGACAATCTTGGCCTATCAAGAACTCACGAGTCAGTATGTAAAATGCCATCAGTATCCAGGATCGCCAGAAATTGCACGCATGTTAATGCGTGAGCAAGATAAACTGCACTTAATGGAGTGGAACAACCAAGAGGTTATTAACCTTAAACGGCAAATAAAAGGCCCGAATGTTTCTGTGCATCACAGGGACGGATACGAAGGGCTTATTGCCATGACGCCACCAGAATTAAAACGTGGTCTAGTGCTAACCGATCCATCCTATGAAACCCCCGAAGATTACCAGTTAGTCGTTGACTCCATTAACAAGGCTTATAAGCGTTGGCCCACAGCAACTTACGCAATTTGGTATCCACTGTTGTCAAAACGTGATGCATCACAAAGTGAGGGGTTTGAACGCGCCACTACTAAGCACAAAAAAAGTCAAAAAATGCTTGAAGCACTTTCTCAGCAAGACTTTAAAAATGTACTGCAGGTAGAATTAGCGGTACAAGACCCTGATACCTTTGCAGGAATGTATGGCTCTGGTATGGCGATTATTAATGCACCTTGGCAACTTGATGTGCAAATTAATGATTGTTTAGCCGAAGCTACCCCAGCAATGGCACAGAGCAAACAAGCGTCATTTCAAGTGAATTGGCTGGTGGAAGAAGCGTAAGGCTGACAGCAAAATGGTTGCCCAAACTGATCTTAAACATTTCTATATTCCAGATGAGCAATCTATTTATTTGCTCTCTCATAAGGACGCGAAAAAGCTAAAAGACTGGTTCAAATTGTGTACAGAACAACTTGAACGTCTTGGCTATCAAGAGATTGAACTAATAGGAAAGGGGGCTTTTGGCTTTGCGTTTGCGGGTAAGCCCAGTTATGACACAAGCAAGCAATACGTATTTAAATTTTCCCGGGCCAATTTACCACAGCACGTACAAGACCGCCTTGAGGAAGAGGCCTACATGCTTGGACATGTGGCGCACCCTTATGTACCCAGCCTGATCGAATTTCAACGGATCAAAAAACAATCTATCTTAGTCATGCAGCGGGCTACAGGTAAGGATATGGAAAAAATATCACTGGAACTAGGGCCTCTGTCGCCAAGATTGGTAGTAAAAATTGCTGTGCAATTGGCAGATATATTACAAACGCTTCGCGCATTTTCTGAAAATGGTCAGCCAAAGCCGATTGTTCATGGGGACGTTAAACCATCAAATATTGTGTTTGATCCACTCACTGAAAAGGTCGGTTTGATTGACTGGGGCTCATCCGTTTTTGCTCAACTTGATGCGCAAGGAAATTACTTAGCCAATAATGTGATGGATTTAATGTCCAGTGATATGCAGCAAACCAATGCCCGTCTTGGTGATGTGTATTTCATTGGGCCTGAGCAGTTAAGCGGAAATTTGTCGTCGCCTCGTTTTGATGAGCAAGGTTTAGCGAGTACCTTGTATGCGTTAGCATCTGGGCAATCAAGTCGATTTGGCGCTCAAGTGATTAGGCCCAACGCCTTGGGTTTACCTAAAATGCTCGGTGAGATATTAACGGCTATGCTCAGTGATGATGCGCAAAAAAGAGCACAAGGTGGTGACTATCTACTGAATAATATCCAACATTTGAAGAATCTAGTGTTCAGCGTTGAAGACCCGCCCCAAGCCCCAGCGCTAATACCAGGTTGGAGCCATCAAAAATCCCGCGAGATAGACACAGTTGTTTACAGCTCACGAAAGTCATTCTTACGCGCCGAAGGTGAGCAAAGTACCGAGGAGTTACGCTACCTCAATGACGAACAGTTCGAGCGATATTACAAGAATTACTTACAAGGTATGGGAGAAACGGAAAAAGCCTTTATTTCTGAAGTAAGCCGCCTCGGCAAGTACCCTGTGGTAGGCGGATTAGCCGTGCGCTGGACACCGCAAGGGGTATACATAGATTCTAGTCTTAATGTTTACGACCCTAAATTAAAATCATCCTTTGACGCCACGGTGAACAATATTGTGACCTTAGCGCGCTCGATTCATCGGGTCGGTGTATTTAAAAGCTGTATGTTTAACGCGCGTGATACCTTACACATCGAGCGAGAAGATGAAAATACCCCCTTTGTCCCGTCATCAGATATGTGCATACCATATGAATTAAACAAGGTATCAGTACAAGAAGATCAAAGCCGGATGCATTCATATTTTGAAGATGGCGATGACCCTGATGAATTACTGACTTTGCCAGATGATCTTATGACGATTATTCATCAACTAAACGGGATACATCACACGGGGTGTATTATTTTTGAAGCGCTTCCCAAGCACTTAAAGATCCATAGCTATTACACCTTGCTGGATCATTCATCAGCAGATGAGTTTAAATATTTACTGAGCAAGATTATTGAGCTGGTGCCCATGATCCAAGGCGTAGGTATGTCAGGGTTTATGAAGTTACCCTATAAAGATACGCGTTTTTTCGAGCATCAAGCTCATTTACCTGATAAATTTTACCCTAGAAACCCATATGCCGAGCGAGCAACAGGCTCGTAAGTTAAAAGCGACAACACACAATTTATTCATTTGAGAGATTATGAGCGATATTAAATTAGTAGATTTATTAACCTTAGAAAAAATAGAAGACGGGTTATTTCGTGGGCAAAGTTGGGACTTAGGTTTCAGGGCGCTGTTTGGTGGGCAAGTCATGGGGCAAGCCATCGCTGCCGCTCAGTTAACCTTACCTGAAGGGCGCGTAGCCCACTCTTTTCATGCTTATTTTTTATTGCCAGGTGACGCTAAAAAACCTGTGGTATTTGACGTGCAAACCGTAAGAGATGGTCGCAGTTTTTCTACTCGCCGCGTTAAAGCGATTCAAAATGGTCGTAATATTTTTTATATGACAGCGTCATTTCAACAACCTGAAGCGGGGTTAGAGCACCAGTTTGCACAAATGCCTGATGTGCCAATGCCTGAAGACTTACCTCGCGACACCACCTTCGATGATATGGATCCTGAAAAGTTATCGACGCGTATGCGCGAAGCCATTGGTTATCACAAACCACTGGATATGCGCTCGGTGCAGCAAATTGACCCTGTTAATCCAGGTGTGCACGAACCTAAACGCTACATTTGGATGAAAGCAGAAGAGGCTTTAAACGGTAACGTTCATTTAAATCAGGCTATGTTGTCTTATGCGTCTGACTATCACTTTCTGTCAACGGCAATTCAGCCACATGGCGTGTCTGTTCGTGATAAGAACTTAATCATGGCGACTATTGATCATGCAGTATGGTTTCATCATCCGTTCGATTTTGACGACTGGGTATTGTACTGCGCTGAAAGCCCGTTTAGTGGTGGGTCGCGTGGCTTAGTGCGCGGCCAATTCTTCAATCGTCAGGGCAAGCTTGTTGCGTCAAGTATGCAAGAAGGCCTAATGCGTAAAATTTAGTTTAAGGAGTCGGTATGTTGTATTCATTAGGGAACGATAAGGTCACTGTCGGTAAAGATGTTTTTATTGCGCCGGGTAGTCACGTTATGGGCAAAGTGACCTTGGCAGACAACGCCAGCGTTTGGTTCAATGCAGTATTACGAGGCGACTGCGATGAAATAACCATTGGTGAGGGCAGTAATGTTCAAGATGGTAGCGTACTGCACACTGATTTTGGCGTGCCCCTTACGGTAGGTAAAGGCGTTACCATTGGGCATAAGGTGATGTTACACGGTTGCCAAATAGGTGATTTTTCCCTGATAGGGATCAACAGTGTGATTTTAAACGGTGCCAAAATAGGCAAGCATTGTGTTATTGGCGCAAACAGTTTGGTCACAGAAAATATGGATATCCCAGACGGGTCACTGGTGATGGGGTCGCCGGCGAAAGTAGTCAAAAGCATTCCAGATGCGCAAAAGAAAATGCTTGAAGCATCTGGTCAACACTATGTTGAAAACGCCAAGCGTTTTATCGCAGAACTAAAAGTACAAGACTAGCAGATAAAAAAATGCTCGGACCATAAAAGCTGATCCGAGCTGAGGGGTATGGCTCATATGAGCCTTGCGCTAACTATATCCAATGTACAAATCAAGTGTAGTTTAGTTACGTACTTTTGCTAGGGCTTGTTGATTTTTACTGCAAAAATGTTTTGCCAAGATAATCTCGCCTTCATAAGACGCGCTTTCGTGCATTCACAAGAATAAATCCTGTCATTTTTTCTATTCACATTATTTATGTCGGTTATCGACCACTTGTTGCTAGCTTAGATCTAGGTAACATGGGAAACACATCAACAAACATAAGGCTTAGAATATTCATGACAGCGCAATTCAACACTTTTATTCCACCTGTTAGAACGTTGATGGGGCCGGGCCCATCAGATGTTGATCCTCGTATTTTGAACGCTCTTTCACGTCCTACGTTAGGACATTTAGATCCCGCGTTTATCGGATTAATGGACGAAGTCAAAACATTGCTTCAGTTTGCCTTTCAAACTGACAATCAACTTACAATGCCTGTTTCTGCGCCTGGTTCGGCGGGAATGGAATCTGTTTTTGTTAACTTACTTGAACCTGGTGACAAAGTCATCGTCTGTCAAAATGGTGTTTTCGGTGGACGAATGCAGCAGAATGTACAGCGCTGCGGCGCAACGGCTGTAATGGTACAAGACACCTGGGGACAACAAACAGACTTGCAAAAAGTGGAAGAGGCCTTAAAGGCTAATCCAGATGCGAAAGCTGTAGCGTTCGTTCACGCTGAAACGTCTACTGGGGTGCGCAATGATGCCAAAGCAATTAGCGAACTCGCTAAGCGTTACGACTGCTTAAGTATAGTCGATGCCGTAACCTCTTTAGGCGGTATAGAGCTTGACGTAGACGGTTGGCAAATTGATGCCATTTATTCAGGCACTCAAAAATGTTTATCATGTGTTCCGGGGTTGTCTCCAGTTTCCTTTAGTCACGCAGCTGTTGAGGTGATAAAAGCCCGTAAAACACCTGTGCAAAGCTGGTTTTTAGATATGGATCTTGTCATGGGGTATTGGGGGCAAGGTGGGAAGCGCGCTTATCATCATACAGCTCCCGTCAATAGCTTGTATGCCCTACATGAGTCACTACGCATTTTACACAACGAGGGGCTACAACCTGCTTGGCAGCGTCACGATGAAATGCATCAGGCATTAAAGTCTGGCCTTGAAAATATTGGTCTGGAGTTCGTTGTGGACGAAGCGTATCGCTTACCCCAATTGAACATGGTAAGTATTCCAGATGGTGTTGATGATGCCGAAGTACGCGGTCAGTTATTAAGTGAATTTGGCTTAGAGATTGGCGCTGGGCTAGGGGAGTTAGCAGGCAAAGTGTGGCGAATCGGTTTAATGGGTTACGGCAGTAATATGAAAAATGTTGATTACTGCGTTAGTGCGTTAACAAGCGTGCTTAAACGCTAA
>OJDZ01001039.1_pt1 | contig 12418 bp, 7 predicted proteins | sample 1592981 | NCBI WGS metagenome assembly OJDZ01 (sample SAMN05416851, study PRJEB24817) | seawater metagenome | isolation source: Sea water | place: Canada:Atlantic | collected 2013-07
ACGAGATAGGAGTCCGTCTCGTGGGCTCGGAGATGTGTATAAGAGACAGAAGAAGAAGAGCGTAAGAAGTCAGAAACGGCCGTCATCATGGTTGAGCAGGACTTAGCGATTCAGCGAGAGAATCAGCAACGTGAAATTGAAGTAGCAGGTCAAAATCGTCTGCGTGCAGTTGTCATCGAAGAAGAGAAGGTTACGCGTGCCCGTGACTTAGAAATCGTCTCTCGTGAGCGTGAAGTTGACTTGCAACGTATCGAGGCTGAACGTGCGATTGAACTTGAGAAAAAAGAAATCGCCAATGTCATCCGCGAGCGTATTGCGGTCGACAAAACAGTGGCGCAAGAAGAAGAGCGTATCAAAGAAGTTCGCGAAGTTAGTGAGGCTGAGCGTTCTAAGCAAACACGCGTCCTAGCTGCTGAAGCAGATGCTGAAGAAATCAAAGTACGTCAGGTGAAAAAAGCCGAAGCCGAAGAGCTGTCAGCCAAGCATAAAGCCGTTGAAATCACTACGCTTGCTACGGCTAACCTTGAAGCCTCTGCCAAAGAGTCAGAAGCCAAAATCAGAATGGCTGAAGGTATTAAAGCCGAAGAGTCTGCACATGGCTTTGCTGAAGCTGCTATTCAAGAAGCCAAGTCGGTCTCTATGGAAAAAGAAGGCATTGCTAGAGCCAATATTATTAAAGCGACTGGACAAGCTGAAGCTCAGTCAGAGCGTGAAAAAGGTATGGCAGATGCTGAGGTTATCGCGGCTCGCGGTGAATCTAAGGCGAAAGCTGAGCGTGACATTGGTATGGTCGATGCAGAGATTATTGCTGCTCGTGGTCAATCTACTGCCAAGGCTGAACGTGAAAAAGGTATGGCAGATGCTGAAATCATCGCAGCTCGCGGTGAGTCTAATGCCAAAGCAGAACGCGAAGTTGGACTGGCAAAAGCCGAAGTCACTCGTGCACATTTCCAAGCCGAAGCAGATGGTCTGGTCGAGAAATTCAATGCAATGGGTAGCATGAATAAAGAAGCGCGTGAGCACGAAGAGTTCCGCATGAGTCTTGAGACAGCCTTGCAAGAAGCACTTGCTTCTATTGATGCTGGTAAAGAGATTGCCAAAGAAAATGCTGAAGTATTGGCAGTAGCACTACAAAAAGCCAAAATCGATATTGTTGGCGGCGAAGCGCATTTCTTTGATAACTTTGCCAAGTCACTATCTATCGGTAAAGCCATCGATGGCCTAGCAGGTAAGTCAGATACGTTGAGCGGTATTATCAATGGCGTGATGGCTAGTCAAGCTATGAAAGCAACCAAGCAAAATGATGATAAAACCATTTAATATTAAGACATGTCTTTATAGATTGAAGACACGCGCCAAAATTAATGCATTTCTCCCTTGATAACTAGCCTGTCATTTAGGAGGCAGGCTGAATCTAACCAACTCGTTCTATACATCTTCATAGAGCGATAGCCAACTTATTATTAATAATGAGTTGGCTAATCTAAAAAATCAGCAGTGATGAATCGTTTTTTTAGATTAGCCAAGTGCTTCTTTACTTTCGATGATCTTTATCTCAAATAACTTCTTATTTTCCTTATTGCCAAAAAATTCTCTTATTATGTATGTAAAACGGCGATTAGTTGTGCATAAATACGCATTTAATTGTGCATGACGTAAAAAGCATTTAATTGTGCATAGATATGTACAATTAAATGCCGATAGTTTAACAGCCTTTAAACGCTCATTAAACGGGATATTTGGCGTAAGTGACATTAGGTGCTTCGCCTAGTACCTTGCTGCTCACTCGGTCATAATAGACCTTCTTGCCTGTCTCCATCTCTCCATCAAGCAATATGGTTGCTCCTGATTCAGTCTGAGCGACTAACTTGCCACCGCCGCGCTGTCCCGTAATGAGAGCAGTACCTCGCTCAGTACGACTGAACAATTGGTCAAACTGACTTAATAGATTCATCTATAGCTCCTATGCGTCCAAATAGCGATCGACACTGATTGACTGCCATACTGTGGGCGCATCGTTGTCTTGATCGATATCAACGCTAACACCTGTAATTACACCTCGCCATGCGCCCTCTGGATCATTAAATTGCCATATCTCGCCTAATTGCGCGAGTGGCAGATTGTATTTATCTGCCCATCGCAGCTTTATCGTATAGTCGCCGTGCGTGCCACTGTCAGAGAGTATAGCAGTGCCTGCGGGTAACATTGCGTCTCTATCAGTGTGCAATGGATGGTCTTGCGTCGATGCTTCAGCGTCACGTCCTTGTGTTTGTCTGTAAACCTCTGCACCTTCTGTTGCACTATTAAGCCGCACGGTGTTGTAGCGTGGATTGACACGCTTTTGGTCATTTATCTGTTTGATAACGTCTGCTGGTACTATCACATCAGGCGTAGCAGTTGCCATGTCCCACGCTGCAACTTTCCAGCGGGGCTTTAACGACACCCTAGGCTCACTAGGATGGCTTGTAAGGAATCCACCAGCTGCCTTGGCAATATCAGCCAATACAGCAATGGGTGTCTTACCTGCTACACTGTAAGCGTCTGCTGGGACTAACCAATCATTGATATCCCAGTCCAAAATGCTGATAGACAGTCCATTAAGCTGCTGCGCAGCAATTTGACTGACGTAGCTTGCCTGGTCAATCAATCCACCTTGCGAAACCGCATAGTCTGCACCCAGACGCGCTGTAATTGATCGTCCGCTCAAGCTATACGTCTGCTGTGCAAATTGACGACTACGCTGCTGATCCTCTGCTATAAAACTCAATAGGAAGCCGTTAACCATCACATTAATCATCGGCTCTGAGCCGCGTGGTACGTCAAGTTTTGCTTTTATCTTAGCGTAATCTTTGGCAGTGATAGCGATATTGCCTTGCCAGTAATAGCCATCCATATCCGTTTTGATACCAAATGACAGCGGGTCAATAGCTATACCGCCGACATTGGCTGTAATGATGTTATGCACGATATAACTCCTTAAATTTGGGATAACTGGTGGCGGATCATCATGCCAACACGTCAGCGCAAGCGGTAAATTGCTTGATAATAATCCGCGTCGCTGCCTTGACATACGTAGCGGCAATTGACTTGATGGCGGTCTGATGCGACAGACGTTGGGCGGTTTAACGGGCGGCGGAATAGGTATTGGATAATATCGGTCTGGCACCAGGACAGCGTGCTGTACTTTAGTGCTTTGGCATCTATCAATACCGACGCCATGTACTTTATGGCCTACGCTTGTTGCAAAATTAATGGCTGGTTGCAGTGGTAGCGTCTTGCAGTTGCGATGGTACGCGACCTTTGTACTGTGCGCCTTAACATAGCGCGTATAGCCGATTGTTGAGCTGTGTTTAAACTGACGCTCGTTGTAGATCGGTATAAATGCGATATAGCTAATACGTGCGTCGCGTGCTAACTCAAATACTTGCGATGTCAGAGCAAACGCATCATTGGCAATCGGTATTAGGCCGCGCATCTGCATCGAGTAGCGCTGTGCAATGTTGACCACATCTGTACGCATGACATCGCGGTCATTAGCGATGTTGCGCCCGTTATGATGCCAGTTGCGGCACTGATTGATATTGCGCACGCTTATGATAACACTACTAATGCTCGCTGCTAATGCCGTCATTGGTGGTGCATACTCAAGCGGCGGTTCTGGATCGACTGGGTCGGTAGGATCAACTGGCGGTACAATAATAGGCACACCAAATATCGTACCGAGCTTACGTGTCATGCCGAGCGGTAACGCATTAGCTGGCGGCTGCTCGCTGATTAGCTCAGATAGCGGCAACGGTAGCGCGTTAGACGTGACATAGCGCGGTGGCATCAGCACACCACGCGGATTTGTCATTGCCAATGTCAAAGCACTTGGCGTTGGCTGCTCGCTAATCCGTCGCTCCATGCGCAGTGGCAGAGCATCACCATAAACGTATGTGTAGCGTGATAGCTCGCCTAGCTTACGGTCAAGCGATAGCTCTAACACATTAGAGCGCCGCGAACTACTGATGGCACGCTCAAGTAAAAGAGGTAACGAGTTAGACATAATTACCTCAGTTTAATTTAAGTCTGCCATGATGCTTGTATCGCCATTTGCTCATCGAGCGTAAGATCATCAGAGGGCGTTACATCATCCCAAACAAAAGGCTCGTACTCTTTTTTGTAGTCGCGCACCATTACCATGTATTTTTTAGCGGGGTCTAACCCTAAAAACATGTAGTGACCGTTTTTTAGTGACGTTACAACTTGCTCAACTGCCATTGTTTGCGCGTTGAGTAGCCAAATTTTGCGCGATGCAGGTTTGCCAGCTACTGTTACGATACCGTCACTAACACCTGCAATATAGCTGTGATGCGTGAGTGATAGCGTTGTATAGCTCTTTGCGAGTACATACATATCAATACTCCCAATAATCTAAATAAATCATTATATTGCGAGCATTTGATTCGACTACATCGCGTGTATTATACGATCTCGTAACGCAGACATCTAATACGCTACGACCTGCCACATTAGATTCTTTAATGCCAAATACATCATTCAAATTATTATTATCATGCAAAAGCAGACCGGGGTGAGTCCCAGCCATATAGCCATTATGCAAAAACACTTCGCTAACAACACTTACGTTTGACACGCCAAATAATTTTGGATTGCCGTAAAATACAGCAATATTTGCTGCATTGATGCCTATATTATTTGACTCATTAATACTGATTGTGCGTGATGAGTCTTTATCATTGAAAAACTGAAATGGATATGTTGTTGCATTATAGCCTAAACTCCAAAATGCAAGGTTTTTACCGCCTGAATCGGTTATTGCAGACTTAACTTGCCCGATGTAAATAACGCGAGACACAACGTCATTAACAGCTGTGCTCAAAAAGTGCTCGATAAAATAAAACCCGCGCTGAGTCACAAGCATCTGCCAACCAGTGAGTGGATCAGCAGCAGTAATAAACCCAAAATTTTTACTAAGGTTGTTTTTTGATGGGTTATTTCTTACATCCTGATACTGATAATACCAAGTCGTAATGCTTGTGCTCGTATCATCAACCCCCAGTCGATAATCACTCATCGCAGCACTTGGACTCACAAACTCAGCAACATGATCGACCTCATTAGCGATTGACCATCCCGCACTTGCTTTGTCGCCATAACCTGTAACTAAACAGGCTTTGAGCACAGTTTTAACATCGCCTGCCACGCGAGCGTTATAGTTAATCTGTGGCGCGTCAGCATCAGTACTGCTAAATCGTAGCACTGGCTCTGATACTGGATTTAAAAAACTCATCTCACTCTCCTTAAACGATAATTTCGGTAGTATCGCCGTATAGACACATCGTATAACCATCAGTGCCTTGTGGCGGATTTGGATTTGGTTGCACAGCGCACAGCACTAAGATTGGTAGTAGTGTGCCCCATGTATTAAAGCGGATGATATCTTGAATCGCCCACGGCGCATCGGCACCAAAGGCTTGTTTGGGTAACGTAAAATACGGCTTACCTCTGGCGGGGTTAAGTGGTGCAAGGTCAGTCAATGTATCGCCACGCTTAACAAAGCCCAGCGTCTCACCGTATAACTCAAACTGATTCGTGCCCGTCATCTTAATCATCCAGCGCTCTTTGATCGCGCCGTCATCAGTCAGGATCATCGGGTAATCTTTAAGATTGAGCTTGTTAAGTAGCTGCTCACCGACTGGCGTATCAAGCCAGACGTTATTCCAACTCTTTTGAGTAAACGGCACTGAGACGCGCACTTGCAAATCACCACCGATCAACACGCTAGACACATACGTATCAGCGATAGGATAGCTACGACGATTGGCAAAGATGAGTGATAGCGTGCCGTCAATATCAGCTTCGCGGATGCGGTTGCGCTCCTCTTGAGCGTGCATCACTTTTAAAGGCATCTTATAGTCAGACAGATCAAGCGGCGTGCGCCAGGTAATAGTGCCAGCGGCAAGGTCGTAGTCCCACAACTCTGCATTGACTTGCTTATCGTCGGCATCCATGACAGCAATACGAGTCACGTCAGTACGCGGTAGTGTGACCGTTTGACCGCCTGTGTGCGCAGAGCCGATATCGGTCGTTTGGCGGTTGCCGATGATGATCGTGTCGCCACGACGAAAAATCGGGATGCGTCCGTCTTGCGGTAGTCGTACCGTGTCGATTTTGACGACATTACTATCAATTGGTAGGTAGCTGTACGAGCGCGTATCGTAAGTAATCGTGTTAGCGAATACGTGCTCAGGTCGCCATATTTTACCGTCCTCGTTGACTGCGTCCGCGTTATACCACGGCTCTGACTCATTGCCCGCAGCGGTAAGCCAGCTGCCAAACTGCACTTGTCCCAAGCCGTATTCAGCGTCAACAAAGCCTTTAATACCTGGCGCATCTAATTTACCTGACAAGTCCACTTTGGCACTGAGATTAACGCCGTCAAGCGTTGTGGCTCGCACCTCCAAACTGCCTGGCCGTATCGGTGCCGATGGCGTGCGGAATGTTACAGAGTCCACTGGATTGCCACTCAAGCTGGTTGATAATGATTTAAGCACAGGACTTGCACCATTGACCCACTGCCACTTTGTCAGCGTGACATGAGCCGCTTGATAATCAATGCTACCCGCAAGTGTTGCTGCGCCAGTATTTGCGTCTAAATCAGTATAAATACTGCCATTTTTGTCAAAGTAATTTTTACCTGAGTAAGTAAAATTGACGCTAGACGGTGTGACAATCTCCGCGTAAGTCGTCAATAAATCGATATCAATATCGCCACTACTAAGCTGCTCAGTGACAGTAGTCGCAGCAGTAGCATCAAAAGCTGAAGCATCAGCACGAGTGGTACCAGAAGTCGGTAGCGTACATTCAATCTCTGCATACTCATAACCAGTAAGAAATGAGCTTTGCAGATAGACGCCGCCACCTGAGCTGCCCGCATTACCAAACGCACCGCCATTGCCAACTAACACTAAGTCACTAGCGTATTTAGCTTTTGCTAGACGTCGAGTGATGGCGGGATTAAATCGCCCTTGGCCTGTCTCATAGTCAATACTCCCAACGATAACGTTGGCATCATTGAGCAAGTTACCAACGCCATCATCTCTGACAATGCTGTCAATATAGCCATTAATTGATGCAGCATAACCGTCAGGTAGAGCGGCCTGATAACGGATAGAGAGCGTGTTAGGTAAAAAATCGGGCGTGGTAAATGTTGTATCGCCATTGCTATCAAGCGCAGATAAAATGATATTAAAATCATTTGCTGTGCCGGTGCTGTAGCTTACTGTGATATCTAACAATCCCGCTGGATGATTAAAATTAGCACCCGTATCAATCAGGATTTGACGGGTGTCTTTGTTGTATTTACCAGTCCATGCACCTGTGATATTACCGCGTGCATCACTAACAGCGGTTTTTGACGTGCCATCGTTCCAGCCGATTGATATGGTTTTTGGTACAGCAGCTTGCGACAGTTGCAGCACCATCTTGGCTGAAGGCGTAGCATCTGAGCGGTTAAAGTAGCGAGCGCGTGTGCCCCAAGACCAGACAATCGCGCTGCCAACGTCGGGCAATTCGCCCGTACTTAGCTTTGCGCCGCCAGTCACAAAGTTAACATCGCCAGAGCCATGAGCGGCTGATGCACCGCGTAGTACACCTGTGCCGTCATCACGCAAGTCGTACCAACGCCCTTGCGCACGATAGCTGACGATAAGACTGCCTGGTGCGGGTGGCGGATTGATATTTTTTGTCCAGCTGCTTCCACGGTTGTTTATTGTGACCTCTTCACGCGCTGTGTCCGCGACTTGCAACTCGCTGCCAGCTGGTCTAAACGATACAGAGTTGATATAGCCCGTGTAGTTAGTCGCATTGATAAGTATCTCACCAGCGCCATAGTTGATCGTACCGACAGCCACCTCTGATAGCATCAAGGTGCCGCCGTTATCGGTAATCGCACCATTATTGGTAGCGATAGATACCGTATTGGGCACAGCAGCATTACCCATATATAGTGAGGTCGTACTACCTGCGCTGTGCGACTTGTTGACAGCCAATGTGACCACGCCATCCGTGCCAGTTTTAGCACCATCAAGCAGCGTCTGACGTTGACCAGCAGCCGTGAGATTGGTCAAAAACGTTTCGATCTGGTTGGTCGGTACAATTTTTTCCATCAGGCTTGGAATTTTTAGTGTCTGCGTGTCTTTAGCAATAGCTGCGGCCAGTGGCTTAACCCCATAGTATTGAGCAGCGTCGGCAACGCTGGTTTCACGTATTTTGCAGGGGTTATCGATGTAGCTCTCAGACGGATAGTCACTACCGACAAAGTCAGCCTCTAGTTGACTGCTGATTTCCATCTTGACGACTGTGCGCGTAAACTCTTTTTTACTGTTGTCTTGCGCGGTAAACGTACGATCCTCGCTTGTGACACGAGTAACCTGTATATATTGCTCAACTTTAGGGAAACCTGCTTTGTCTTGGCGCAGACAATAGACATCACCAACCAATGGCAGCGGCTCACCAACGCGCTGATAGGCTTGGATCAGACGACTGTTTTGTGACTGAGTCGATAGCAGCAGCATCCGTGACTCAATGGTTGCGACGTTATACGCCTCAATGCGATTAAGCGACTCATGACGTAGCTCACCAAACTTAGTTGCTCGGCTCAAAAGATAGCTGACAGTGTCATCAGTAGGCGGCTTGGTAATTGCAGCAAACGAACCAATTAATGGCTCGTCATCAGCACGCTGTACGCCCGCATAGATGAGACGTGAGTAAAACCCGCCGTTGACTCGTGCAATACCTGAGATGGGATTAAACAGCTCGTTGGCTTCGCCAGATATGGGCGTGCCAAGCGGCATACCGCCGCCATCGTCGTTGTCCGTCAGACGCTCGGACGGGAAAAACTGTAAGTCGCTGCGGTTAATCTTGGTTTCTGGAGTTGCCATTTTTAGTCCTTTGAGCTGCTTTTAAATTGGGTTTAATGCCGACTTGATAGCCAGTTAAACGGTCAATAAATTGATGTTGGCGGTAAACTTGTCGTCTGGATGCTCATCACCTGCGCGTATGACTTTGACAGGGGTTATGTCAGTCAGCGCAGACGCAGTAAACATCACAGTGAAGCTGCGGCCATCAGGATGCGTCAGCGTCATGGTCAGCTCTGGAATCTGCACCCATGCTTGCAGCTGCTCAAGCTCGCTGCGCTTGATACGAGCATTGGTACAATCAAGCGTAATAGGACGACCTACCAGCATCGTGCCTTGCTGGATATCAACAGCACCGCTTAGTGTATAGACAGGTGCTGATTGCTTGAGCGATGACCAGTCATACTCGTCAAGCCAGTGGTATTGGCTATGTAGGCTCATCACGGCCTGATCGGTATTGCGTTTTAGTGTCCAGGTCATGTGCGTCGTTTCGCCTCGTCTTTGAGTTGTTGGGTAAAGCTTGCGACTGCTTCAGCTGCCGCTTGTTTTTGGGCAGCTTCGATACGTGCATCCAATGCGTCTACAACCTCAACTGCATTGTTATTACTGCCAGCATTGTTGGTCGTGTTAGATGTACTGCTATTAGATTGACGACTAGATGATTGCGGCGTGCTGCTTTGCTGTGCTTGACGCTCACGATCTTGTGCCGCTTTGTCTTCCTCGCGATTGATTTGCTTTTGCAGACTGAGGGCGCGATTGAGCTGGGCAATCTCTTCAGTATTGCCGCGTGCTTTTGCTTCGTTCAGTTTTTCTTCGAGTTCGGTGAGTTTGCGGGTTTGCTCTATGTCGCGGGCTTTGTCTTCGTTGCCTTGTAGTTTGGCAAGTGACGCTTCTAAACTATCGGCAGTATTTTTGGCATCATCAGACAGTCCCTGCATACGGGTGCGAGCGCCATCAATGGCGTTTTGTAGATTGTTTAGCGTTTGGTCGTCGAGACGTATCATGCCTTCCACATTGGCGTCCGTTGCTTTACGTAGCGCGTGCTGAGCATCGACTAGGTCGCGGCTAGTGACAGCGTTGCCGCTCAGTGCTTGCGTCATCTCGTTAGCACGGTCTCTTGCTTGCTCAAAACTATTGATTTGCTCAGTGACCGCATCATCGACGCGCTGCATGTTGTTAGCAAAGTCAGCGATGCCCAGAAACTTCATGCTGTTCATGCTGTCCGTTAAACTGCGCCAGACGTCATCGACTTGCTCAGTCGTTGCGCCCATTTGCTCAAGTGCGCTTATCTTGGCTTTGATAGTGCCGGTGATCTGCTGCATGACAGCGAGACTGGCGCTTTCGTTTTCGGTCGATTTAGCGACAGCAACAGCGGCTTTATCGGCGGCATCAGCCTGTTCTTTTTTGGCATTTGCGTTATCAGCTGTGGCATTGGTGTTGTAGGTGTTTGCGAGAGCATTATTGTTTAACGCCTTGGTTTGCGCGTCTACCGCATCAGCGCCACCCTGCATACCCACTTGTAGTAGCTTCATTTGCTCAGCAGTGACTTGACCAGACACACCAGCCGCTTTAAGCGTTTGGCTAATAGCCTCAAAATCCGCTTTGGTCTTGGCCGCAGCAAGTGAGGTATCTAGGGCCTGAGTCAGCGCCGATTTTAAGGCATCAGCACTGGTCGCTTGCTCTTTGATAGCGGTAATGCCATTGCGTAGCGTCGTCACCATCTCAAGCCCTGATGCACTCATGCTTTGATTGACGGCATCCATACTGATACCGAGGCGAGATAGTGCCGCTGCCTGGTCATCAGCCGCGCTCTTGGCGTTTCTCTGCTCGAGCGCGACACGTTTGACTTCGTCAGCGAGTTGGCTGTTACCGTTAGTCGATGCAAGTAGTTGCTGCTGAAGCATGGCTTGAGCTTGGACGTTGGTGCCAACTTGATCGGACGCTGCGTTATAAGCGCGTGCAAGTTTGGTCGTGTCATCTTCAGCAAGTTTTGCGACGGCGCTAAACGCTGATAACGCTTGCGTGGCTTGAGTATTGATACCCGTTGTAAATTCGTCAACATCAAGTCCTAACGCCTTAAAAGACTCTGACGCTTGATCTAGATCTGTTTTAAGCAGCTCACCTAGATTGTTTTGTTTTGCTTCTAAGTGCATGGCTTCTAGACTATTTTTAGTCTGGTCAAGCTCAGCAGATAAGATTTGATAGCGCGCGCTATTGGTTTCGCCATTTGCTGCCATTTCAGTCAAAGCGGTTGTCATTTGTTTGACACTAGCTTCCGCGCTAAATATATCGTTTACGAGCTTACGGTTTGCGTCAGCCTGCTCTAGCGCAGCAGTGGCGGCTTCCTGCTCAGCCGCTGCAAGCTCTTCAGCGGCTGCGGCGGCTTTTTGTGTTTCATCTGCTACTTTTTTGGTTGACTCGGCACCAACTTCAAAGTTTTCATAATACTGATCGAGATTTCCAGTCGTTATGATGGAATGAATCATCGCTGGTATACGAGCTAAATTATCGCCAAACGTCCTAACAGCGGGTATATTTTCATATAAGCTATCACCAAGTGCTGTGCCTATTGTCCATGCGCCTGCAACAGCAAATAAACCGCCTAGGCTTGTCAATCGAGCAGCTAAACTACCCGCAGCAACGTTTGCGCCCAGTATTGATGTATTAGCTCTAGCCATCCCAGCACTAATGCTAGCGCCTGCGCTAATACCTGCTGCGCCTGCAAGCGCCATGGTGCTTTTAAGCGCCACCATCCCCACTTGAGCGCCAGCCACCAAAACAACCAACTGAGTGAGCATTGGAAAACTTTCAGCAAAACTATTGACTGCGCCCGCAATACCCGCAACACCATCTGCGGTAGCGCTGATAACTGGCAGCAAATACTGGCCTAGTGTTTGGGTAAGCGCGGCAAGCGCTGCCTCGGCACGCGCTGTGGCAGCTTCAGACGTTGACATCTGCGCTTCAAATTCAGTTTGCATCGCGCCTGCGGTAGCTGATTTATCAGCAGTCAAACCCAGCGCTTCGTTGTAAGTACCTAAGCTACCAACGAGTAGATTGACGTCGTCTGAGTATTCCTGACCAAATAACTTAAACGTCGCAATCGCACGCTGCTGATCGTCAAGCGTGCTCAGTGTCTGCAAAAAGTCAGACAAAGCAGCCTGCGGATTGGCTGCAATATCTTCAGCCAATTTATCGCCCGATAAACCGATACCATCTAGCGCTTCTTGAAAGCCTTTACCTTGTACTTGTGCTGTTTGCAGTTTAGTAAGCAGACCATTAACCGCAGTAGCAGCAACTTCAGGCGTTTTACCCAGTGCGATAAATGCCGCAGTCAATGCAGCAGCTTGCTCTTCAGCGAGTCCAAATTGCTTAGCGGTACCACCAATTCGTACCATCGCATTGACAATATCAGGCTCAGTCGCAGCCGTATTATTACCTAGTGTGTTACTGTCTCTTATACACATCTCCGAGCCCACGAGACGGACTCCTATCTCGTA
>OJDZ01001046.1_pt1 | contig 12348 bp, 8 predicted proteins | sample 1592981 | NCBI WGS metagenome assembly OJDZ01 (sample SAMN05416851, study PRJEB24817) | seawater metagenome | isolation source: Sea water | place: Canada:Atlantic | collected 2013-07
TACGAGATAGGAGTCCGTCTCGTGGGCTCGGAGATGTGTATAAGAGACAGGCTCGATAGGCTCCAAGCTTTGAGTAACGACTACAAATGGCTCCGCTTTATCTAATAACGCGGTAGTTTGCTCCTGCCACGCCAAAAACTCCGATTGACTGATGCAGCCATGAAAAACCATGTGGACCACTGGCCAGCCCGTGACAGATATTGGCATAAACATTAATACTAATGATAACAATTCTTATTAAGTATAATTGTTTACCTAACCATGTCAACCCAGAACCACGCTCAAACCTGAGGCGCGAGCCGGGATTCGATCAGAGTGAGCATGTCGTCAACCACCTAAAAGGCTAGCCAGCATAGGATCTACTTGCATCAGGGCTACTTGAATCGGTTGAAAACTGGCTAGCACTTAGAGCGCCCTACTGAGGAACCCGGCGCCATACACGAGCAGTCCGTATTGTATATTCAATAATGATTATTGATTTGATAATGATTCTTATTTGTATTAGAGTCTTTTCAACTTCACCAGATTGGACATGCAAATGGGCATCAAACAACCAATAGGCAATGACTTCTATCTCACGCGCCAAGCCACCTTTGAATCCAACGTTCGCAGTTACCCGCGCAAATTGCCCCTGTGCATCAGCTCGGCAAAGACAAGCTACATCACCGACGCCAACCACAAGCGCTACCTTGACTGCCTAAGCGGGGCCGGTACGCTGGCGTTAGGTCACAACCACCCTGTTGTGATTGAGGCGATTGAGCAGTTCATACAGTCGGGCTTGCCGATGCACACACTGGATCTGACCACGCCACTTAAAGATAAGTTTAGCGAGCGGGTTCTGGGGCTGTTGCCCGGCGGTGGCCAAGATTACTGTTTGCAGTTTTGCAGCCCCTCAGGTTCGGACGCAGTAGAGGCCGCTTTAAAATTGGCTCGTTTGCATACTGGGCGTGAAACCGTCATCAGCTTTAGTGGTGGATACCATGGCATGACCCTAGGGGCGCTTTCGGTCACAGCCAATCTGACATTGAAGAAAAAATTTACCAGTTCAGCTCAAGTGCAATTTGCTCCTTTTCCAGGCAGTCATCGACAATCCAACACCGATGACTATGCCTTACTACTGGCAGACCAATTGGAGCGGTTGGTCAGCGGGGAACAAAGCGGGGTCAACCTTCCCGCTGCTGTCATCTTGGAGGTGGTGCAAGGAGAGGGCGGCGTCAATCCCGCTCCCGATTGCTGGCTGAAGCGCATACGCGAGATCACCGCCAAGCACGGGATATTACTCATCGTCGATGAGGTGCAGACGGGATTTGGCCGCACAGGACACATGTTTGCTTTTGAGCAGGCAGGGATAGAACCCGATTTGATCGTACTCTCAAAAGCAATCGGTGGCGGGTTGCCGCTCGCAGTGCTCGCGATCAAAAAACAATTTGACTCTTGGGAGGCGGGCGGACACAGCGGGACATTTCGTGGCAATCAACTCGCGATGGCAACCGGTTTGGCCACGATCAACTTCATCGAGCAGCACAACCTCATACAAAATGCCCGGCAGCAAGGCGATCGCCTGAAACAAGCCCTGCAGTCATTGCAGGATCAATTTGAATTTATCGGCGATGTGCGCGGACGTGGCCTCATGCTTGGTGTGGAGATCGCGGATACTCACGCACCCAGAGACAATTTTGGTCACTTCAAACCCGCACAGCACCTAGCCAAAAAACTGCAACAGCTGTGTTTCAACAACGGATTGATCCTTGAGCGCGGCGGTCAAATGGGCTCGGTGCTGCGCCTGCTTCCTGCGCTAACCATCACGGCAGAGATAGTCGATGAGATCGTGGAGAAGTTGCATAAAAGCTTCCAAGAGGCGATGGCTGAAGGAGCGTAATCCACTATGTCCATGAAAAGCCCAGAGCCAAGCCCAACTCACCGCGATCAAGTCAGCGCTGCTCGCAGATCCCTAAGCGCTGTTGAGGGTTTCACACCAACCGCTCAGCAAACTGCAAGCCCTGATCAGCGCGCGGGCGCAACCCAACCCCCCATTTCAGCTTCAGCTTCAGGGAAGTACTTTTTAAGTGGTTCTGATGCGAGCGCAGCTGAGCAGTTCTCCGCCTGGGTCAGTCAAGCTCAGGAGCTGATTTCGACGTGGAACCTAGACAAATCTCTGTTCAGCGGCGCCGATCACAAGCAGATCCAAAACACCTTTAGTAAGTTCACCCCCCACGATGAACCGATCGAGAGCGATCAAATTCAGCAATATTGGGAGCAGTTCCTACAGCACAGCGTCAACCCCAATCAACCCCAGTGCGCCGCGCACCTGCACTGCCCTGTCTTGGGAGTGGCTGCCGCCAGTGAGTTGATCTGCGCTGCTGCTAATCAAAGTATGGACTCGTGGGATCAAGCACCAGCAGGCACCGTGATAGAGGAGCAACTCATCAATTGGTTTGCCACTCGGATCGGTTTTGACAAACAGGCTGGTGGGGTCATGACCAGCGGCGGAACTCAAAGCAACCTGATGGGACTCATGCTCGCCCGAGATCACTACGCCATGTCTCAGCTTGGTGTCAGTATCCAAGAGCAGGGTCTGCCACCTCAGCTGAGCCGCGCCCGTATCCTATGCGGGGAAGACGCCCATTTTTCACTGAAAAAAAACGCAGCGGTTTTGGGTTTAGGCTTTGCGTCGATACAGACCATAGCCACTGATGCCGCAGGCGCCATGTGCCCCGCAGATCTGCAAAACCAGCTGGAAAACTTAAGCCAGCGAAACCAGCCAGTGATCGCTGTGGTGGCCACAGCGGGCTACACCGATACTGGAGCGATCGATCCACTTGAGCCCATAGCAAAGCTGTGCCAACGCTACGGGGTCTGGCTACATGTAGACGCTGCCTGGGGCGGGGCGCTGCTACTGAGTAAGCAGTTTTCAAATCGACTGCATGGGCTCAACTTGGCGGATTCGGTGACGCTGGATTTTCATAAGCACTTTTTTCAGCCGATCAGCTGCAGTGGTTTTTTTCTGAAAAATGCCGCGCACTTTTCACTCATGCACCTAAACGCCGACTACCTTAACTCTGAGCGAGATCAGCAGCACCAAGTCACCCACTTGGTTGGACGCTCCCTGCAAACAACACGGCGCTGCGATGCGCTCAAATTGGCGGTGAGTTTGCGCTACCTGGGTTTGGAGCAGTACAGCCTGCTCATCGAGCGGCCGCTCGGACTCGCACTGGATTGCGCCCGCTTAATTGAGCTGGACCCTGCACTTGAGTTACATCAGCAGCCCCAGCTCTCAAGCGTGCTGTTTGGAATTCGATCTGATTTTTTTACTCAACCTTGGCAGCTTGACGGCATCGATCCTGAGACATTTGAGATTGGTCGCAGCAGCGCAAAGACAGCGGAAAGCTCATCTGGTCAGTGGCTTGAGCAAAACCTGCATGAGTTTTACCACAACTTAAGTGAGGCTCTACTGCAAAGCGGACATCTCAATCTAGGGGTGACGCGCCTGCGCGGCAGGCCGTGGCTCAAGCTCACCCTGCTCAACCCACAATTAAGCAGCGCTGAGCTTGGCCAGATGCTCAGTGCAGTAAAAGCTGAGGCGCTCCAATTGAGCAAAAAGAATCGTGGGTTGAGTGCCGCAATCACAAAAAGCTCTGTTAGCAGCACCTTCTAGGTAACTCAAGCGACTCAGAAAAGCCAGTCACCCGATATCGATCTGATTTATGGACAACCCAAATGAATAAATGTCACACAGCAAAGCTAAAACCTAACCACAACTCAAGTGATTCTTCGTGCGCCGCTCAGGCAAGGCGACTGGCTGTGCAAAGTTTCCTCAATGCGTTTTTAAAGGAAACTGGTTCAGGGGAACTGACTCCTAACGATCCAACCTTCATATTTGAGCAGCCGATCAGTCCGATCAAGGCGGTGATAAGTGTTGAACTAGAGGGCTGTGAACAAACCTTGGTTATCCCGCTTGGGTACCACAGTGAGTTTGGCCAACACCAACTCGCCTCGCTTCCGTTGTTGGTCGAATCAGTCGATGCTCAGCAGCAGTGGACACCAGAGCCTGCTCTGTTGATCGCACTGATCTTGCGTCATTTGTGGCTGACGCGTGACCACCCAAACGCTCAACCAATCAGCCCCAAACGCCCAGCAGAGTCCTTAAGAATTAGCAACCAAGATCTACAACTGATCGCCAAGAGCCAAGCGGCAGAGGCGGTGCTGGACTGGCCTCACGTATCGCAACCAACTTCTCCCCATCAGGCTGCATGCGAAGATCAGGCGTTAGCTACTCAGGGTCATACAGAGCTCACCCATCAAAGCAAAGCTGGTCCAGCTCGGTCCACTGCTGAAGCAACCTCGCCGCCGAGAGATTCACCAAAGGCGCCCCGCGAGCTTTACCGATTACTCAAGCGCTTTACCCAGAGTCAGAACAACACACAGATTTTCTTACGAGAACAGCGAAGCACAGGCTTCGATCCAGCCGCCTTAGACCAGAGTTTTATCGAGTCGGAACGCGCGTTGGTGGCTGGGCACAGCATGCACCCGGCACCCAAAAGCCGAGTCGGGTTCACGCCAGAACAACTGATTGAATATTCCCCTGAAACCTCAACAGGTTTTGCACTCAACTATTGGTTGATCGCCGCCAGTTGCTTGGCTCAGGGTAGCGCTATCCACCCCAGTCCAAGCCAATCCATGCGCCGGAAACTGGAGCAAACCGCGAGCCTTGAGCAGCTTGAGCAGCTCACCAACTACTCCTCTTACGAATTACTCGCTCTGCACCCTTGGCAAGCCAATCACCTACAAAAAAACCCCTCGATTGAGCGGCTGATCAACTCAGGACAGATCATCCAACTGGGCAAAATGGGACCTTTGTTTTACCCCACCACGTCAGTCAGGACGCTTTACTCAGCTGAGTGCGATTGGATGATCAAATGCTCGCTCAGCATACAAGTCACCAACTCACTTCGAATCAATCTGCATAAAGAGTGCCTGCGCGGTGAGATCGCCTCAACTATTTGGACCAGCGAGTTTGGAGCGAAACTCAAACAACGCTGCCCAACCTTAGACGCCCTAAATGACCCAGGCTGGACAGCCATCATCGATTTGAGCGGTGAGGTCATAGATGAGAGTATTTGTATCTGGCGGCAGAACGTCGATCACGAGCGCCCCATCACCAGCATGGCCGCGCTTTGTCAGCAAACCCAAGCAGATGACTCCCGCCTCAAACGCTTGCTAGAGCACTGCGCGCTCAATCAAAACCGCGTCGCAAACGAGCCACTCCGTGAATTAGACGATCATCACCTCTCAGCAAAACAGCACACACCTGAGGCTCACCCAACCCAAGCAATCAACCAATTAACCAGTAATTGGTTCGCTCAATTCTTGCAGGTAGCCGTCGCTCCCCTGCTTGAGATTTATCATCGTCACGGCATGGCGTTTGAAGCGCACCAGCAAAACACCCTGCTTGAGCTGAAGGGCGGTTGGCCGACACGCTTCTGGTTACGCGACAACCAAGGGTTTTTCTATATCGAAGAAACGGCTGGCCAGATTCTTGGGCATTTTCCTCAGTTAAAGGGTGCCGCGGCCTCCGTCGGACCCAGCCAACTGGTTGACGAGCGCTTTATATACTACTTCTTTGGCAATACCGTCAGCAGCTTGGTGGTGGCACTGGCGCGCACCGGTTTCATCAGTGAGGCCGAGCTGTTCGCTCAGCTCACGCTTTTTCTATACAACCTGCAAGCCACTTATCCGGACAGCACTTTGTTGCCAGCTTTACTGCATCAGCCCACTTGGCCCTACAAGGCCAATCTGCTGACCCGACTGTATGACATGGATGAGCTGGTCGGTCCGGTGGAAACACAGTCCGTCTATGTCAGCGTGGTTAATCCGCTTTATGAAACCGCGCAAAGCTTGGCAGGCAATCCGTCACCCAAGTGCGAAACAGAGCAAAAACCCTCTGCTTGGGATCAACCGCTTACCGCCGCTACCAGCCCGCAACCAAGCAGCGCTACCTTAGCGCCCACCATCCACACAACCCAAGCAGGTCATCACCATGCTTGATCTCATCGGTGTGGGCTTGGGGCCATTTAACTTAAGCTTGGCGGCGCTAATCACCCAGAGCAACTGCCAACTAAGCGCCCGTTTTTACGAGCGTAAGCCCCAGTTCGACTGGCACCCAGGACTCCTGCTTGAAGGAGCCACGCTGCAAGTGCCCTTTTTTGCTGATCTGGTCACCATGGTTGATCCGACCAGTCGGTTTAGCTTCTTAAACTACCTCAAACATCAAGAGCGACTGTTTGCGTTTTACTTTTTAGAAAACTTCTTTATCCCGCGGCGCGAATACAACGCTTACTGCCAGTGGGTTTGTGATCAGCTTCAGAACATCAATTTCAACACCTCGGTTGAGGACGTGGAGCAAATCGACGGCGGTTTTCGCGTTCACTTGCGTAGCGGGGCCGCTTCAGCACCGCTTGAGCAAATTGAGTGTAAAAACCTGGTGATCGGTACCGGCACAGCGGCCTATCTTCCCCCGGTGCTAGAGGAATTTGCCGTTAAGCACCCAGAAGCTTGCACGCACTCAAGTAACTTCATGGAATTTGAAAATGCCCACCCTAATATCGACTTACTGGTGCTGGGATCAGGACAGTCGGCTGCTGAGATCTTTAGCAGACGCTTCAACCAGCAACTAGACCACCAAGCAAATCCGCGTTTCCAGCTGGACTGGATCACACGCAGCGCCGGTTTTTTTCCTATGGAGTACTCACCGCTGGGTCTTGAGCACTTTACGCCGGATTATATGCAGCTGTTTCACAGCCTTGAGCAAGCCCAAAAGGATCAAATCAATCAGGCGCAAGGGTTGCTGTACAAAGGGATCAGCTTTGAGTTGATTCGAGAAATCTACCAAGATCTCTATCACCGCAGTGTGGACACCGATCTGAGTGAAGTGACCTTGGGTAGCTCCAGTGAGTTAGTCAGCATCCATCGACAGGGAGGGCGCACCCACTGCGTTTTTTATCACCATCTGCTCAACCAAGAATTCACCCTTGAAACCGGGGCTGTCATCGCCGCCACAGGTTTTCGTCAACAGCTGCCCAGCTGCCTGAACCACTTAAAACCTCTGCTTGATCTGGATGACCAACAACGCTTAAAAGTATCGCTCAATCATGAAGTCTTGTTTACAAACTCAAGCACACAAGGTGCCCTAAGCAGCACCTCTAAAGAACCCGAAAGCCAGACCGAGCCAACCTCAGGCCGCTTGTTTGTGCAGAACCTTGAGCAGCACACTCACGGGGTGGGGACACCAGATTTGGGACTGGGGGCGTACCGCGCGGCACGTATCTTAAACGCACTTAGTGGGCAGGAACACTTCACTCTGTCTGAGCAGGGGGCATTTCAGAACTTTGGTGTTCCACGCTCCGCCGCCTCAAAGCGCGAAAACTCGCTTGATCGCGCTTTTGCGTCACCCGCTCGGCGATCATCAGCGTGCTGATCAATTATTTACGCCCCAGTAGCGCCTCGCTGCTGCTGCTGTGCGGGTTTTTGTTTGTCTTTACCGAAACCCTGCTATCGCCTTTTTATCCGCAGTTTTTCGCGCAGGTTTTCGGTGTCACGAACCCTAGCATGGCAGGAGAGTTTGTGACGCTATGCCGCTTGAGCGTGCTGCTCTGCGCCCCGCTATGGGGGCTGATGACGCGGTGGGTGAGTCCCCTCAAGATATTGATCTTTACTCAAAGCACAGCTGCTGTGATCACTTTTTTTATGGCTCAGGCCAGCACGCTTAAGGCGTTTATCATCTTAAGCGTGCTGCTCATGGCGTTTAAAAGTAGCTACTTTTTGTTCTACAGCTTGCTTGTCGAATTAGGTGGTCAAGCCAAAAACCTACAAAGCGTCGCCAGTGTTCAACTGGTGGTGCACTTAGCCCTCATCGCTTCATCTTTAGGCAGTGTCTGGGTGATTAACTCCATCAACCCGCTGGCTATGTTTCAATTCGTTGCTGCGCTCGACGTACTCCAAGTGGGTCTGTGTTATTGGGTGCTCAGCCGCGCAAACTCACCCCACAAACAAGATACTCACTCCACCGCGCCACCTCTTGGCGAGCGCACAACCCCGAACCGCGCGCAGCTTAAAACCGATCAGCAAAATGCCCACCTACCTAAGCCACCGCCTCCAATTGGGGTGTATCAGTTATCTCGGTATGTAAACCAGCTTCGTCAGCTCATACCGCCTGTACTAATCGAGCGACTTGCCTCCATCAAACGAGCGACTGGTAATACTACCGATCAGGCCAAAGCTTTCGAGCCAAGCCAACAAGAGGCGATGCCAGCCCCCAAAAAGGCGCGAACCGCACAGCTGCTGAGTTACGCCGTGCTGGTGCTGTTGTTTGCCCTGAGCCTGAATCTGCTGCGCCCCTATCTAACACTCTACTTAACTCAGGAGTTGCACTTTAGCCAGTGGCAAGCTGCGGCGGCTTATCTGATGCCCTCGGTGATGGCCATCGCCATCTACCTTGGCCTGCGCATGAGCAAACACAGCCAGATTCACCCCAAGTTTTATCTCACCTTGATTGCCACCATCGCGATCAGTCTGATCGCACAAGTTTGGGTCAGTGACTTTTGGGCGATGCTGCTGGTTCGCGGCAGTTTTGGCATGAGCTTACTGCTGGCGCAAATCACGCTAGAAACCCGCCTGTTTACCCTGGCCGGCGATCAAAAACACATTTTTTTGAGCCTGTCTTCCAGCGCTCAGCACTTAGGGCAACTGCTTGCCCCTTTTCTGGCTGCCGTCGCCATCGCAAGCGTTGGACTGCAGGTTCAGTTCTGGCTAGCCACCCTACTGTTGTTGATTTGCGCTCCATTTGTGCGCAGCGCCCTTTATCCATCACCCACCCTTCAATCTGGAGTCACCTATGTCCGCCCGTCAACTTTTTGAGCAGCACGCCATCAACACCCCCAAAACCACTAACAAGGCTTTAAAAACAGCTGGCGCTCGTTTGGTTCGCATGACTGTTCAACAATTTGCTTATGAGCAGATCATCAAACTTGAGCCTGATCAAGCCAGCTCCCAGCAGTTTCACTTGTGCCTCAACCAGCAGCAGTACACCATCAAGGCGCGCCCGCTTGCCTTTGGTGAGTTCGACGTCACCAAGGTGACCCAAGAGGGCAGTGAAATCTGGCAAGTCAGCCATTTTTATCAACAGCTGTGCGCTGAGCTGACTTGTGCTGAGCGCGTCCAGCAAGGCAAACCACAAATCAACGCCATCACAGCGGCTTATTTAATTAAAGAGATCAACCACACGTGGATGAGCGAGGCGCACTTGTTTGGTCCCGATCGAGTGAGCAGCCAAGCGTTGATTGACTTGCCAGCCGAACAGATCGAAGGTGAGCTTCGCGGGCACCCCTGGATTACTTTTAGCAAGGGTCGTTTGGGGTTTAGCTATCAAGACTACCAAAAGTTTGCCCCCGAGATGCGCCGCGAACAGCCACTCGGATATGTCGCTGTGCACAGGGATTTGGCTCAATTCAACGCCAGTACCCCCGTGCAAGCCACTGAATTTCTGCAAGCCGAGCTGGGATCGGACTTTGAGCGATTTTGCCAGCGACTCACTGAGCAAAACTTAAGTCCTGAGGACTACCTGTTTTTACCTGTTCACGAGTGGCAGTGGCAACACTGGATCTACCCAAACTTCCTAACTCAGATCGCCCAAAACCAACTGGTTTGGCTGGGCTTCGGCTCAGACACCTACCTTCCGATGCAGTCGATACGCACTTTTTGCAATCTGAGTGACCCAAAGCCTACTCAGGCAACCTCACTCAACACTCGCGTGGCCAAACACCACGTCAAACTGCCTTTATCGATACTCAACACAGCAGTCTATCGAGGACTGCCCAGCGCTCGGAACCGCGCCGCGCCGGCACTTAGCGCTTGGCTGAAACAAACCTTTGATCACGACCGCGATCTAAAGCGCACTGGACTTGTCATGCTGGGCGAAGTGGCCACCATCACGGTTGATCAACCCAGCTTCGATCCTCTTATCGCTCCGCCCTACCAGTTCACCGAACTGCTGGGCTGCTTATGGCGTGAAAACCCAACCAACTTTCTAAATCACAACGAGCAAGTGCTCAGCCAATCCGCTTTGCTGCACCAAGACACCGAGGGAAACTTTGTGATCAGCGAGCTAATCAAACGCTCAGGATACTCACCGCAAAATTGGTTAAAGCAGTTTTTCAGCGTTTGCGTCACTCCCCTACTTTACTGGCTATATCGCTACGGCGTCGTCTTCTCTCCGCACGGTGAAAACAGCCTGCTGATTCATGAAGGCGGAGTCCCTAAGCGACTGGTGATCAAAGATTTCATCGACGATGTGAACTTAGCCGACGAGGACTTCCCCCAACTAAGCACCCTCCCCGATCAAGTCGATCAGTTGTTGCTTAAGCTTCCCGCACAGGAGCTCAGCCACTTCATCTTCACCGGATTATTTGTGGTGCACTACCGTTTTATCGCACCGATCCTGGGCCAAGAGTTCGGTATGAGTGAAATGTCATTTTGGGGAGAACTGCGCGCCGTGATTGAAAGTTTTCACGACGAAAACCCCGACTTGAAAGATCGCATTGATCAATTTGATCTACTGCGTCCTGAGTTTGAGCGGGTTTGCCTCAACCAAGTGCGCCTGTTTACTCGCGGCTACCAAGATGCCCCAGATCGACCCGAGCCCATCATCGCCGGCATGATGATCAACCCGGTTGGCGACGCCTTTGCCCCATTTGCTCAGTCGATCGCCGCGCCTCAAGTGGAGCAGCGCACATGAGCACCCAGAAAACCTCGACCACGCCCATCTCGATCACGCCCACGCTGTCGCAACAGCTCCCTAACCACTACGAGATCACCATAGACGGTGTTGCACTCTCGCTGACTCAAGTGGTCTACCCCGACCACTTAGAGTTGCTGCACCGCTGGATGCACCTGCCGCACGTCATACCGCAGTGGCAACTCAACAAAACACCGGTTGAGCTGGCGGTTTATTTTGAAAAGATGCTCAGTGACGATCACCAGCGGCTCTACTTGGTGGGCATCAACTCTGAGTGGGTTGGATACACGGAGATCTATGAGGGGCATCGCGATCGACTGGGGCGTTACTACTCAAGCGAACCCATGGATTTGGGCTGGCACTTGCTGATCGCCGAGAAAAGCGCTTATGCCCAGGGGTATTTGCGTTTGGTCATACGCGCGCTGAGCTACTTTTTGTTTGATCAGCCTGGAGTCACTCGAATCGTCGGCGAACCTGACGCCAGCGTTAAACCTTATGAGGTCGTCGCCAAATCCCTTTGCTATGAACCCCAAAGACTGATCCCCATGCCCGAAAAGACCGCCATGCTCTACTTTTGCGATCGGGAAGCGTTTTTAAAAGCTTACCCTAAGCCCTGAGGCGCCAACTGACTACTCGCGCGCAGCTCAACTGACATCTAAATCACAGCTCAGCGCTGACAGCGCATCAGATCAGCAAAAGCCGCGTCAGTTGCTCGGGCGCGCTGCGGGTCTTGAGAGGGTCGCCAGTAGTTACTCTTGATCTGAGCAACCCGAAGCTCATGGGCTGCTTGGCAGCGTTGCCTGCGCGCTTGGGCGTCATCTACCCTACTGTTAGAACGCGCAGCGACCGTAACTGATTTTTTGGGCTGAGGCGTGAACTTAAGCGCCGCGTAACCCGACACTTGAGGCAACGCTTTAGGCTTGGCATCAAGACTGCAAGGGGTATCGCTATAGGTGGTTTTGCCTTGTATGCTGCACTTGTAGATATCGGCAGAGGCGGCGCTGCTGACGAGCAAGGCAAGCGTTAGAAAGGTGAGAGTCTTTTTCATGAGTATTTATCCTTTGGCCCGGTAGCCCAGCGCCTCAGCTAAGTGCGCGCTGGTTATAGACTCACTTTGCGCCAAATCAGCGATGGTGCGCGCAACTTTGACCACACGATGATAGGCCCTCAAAGACAAGTCGAGCTTGGCTTGAGCGGCGCTCATCAGGGTTTTTTGCGCCTCGCCGAGCGGCGCATGGATCGGCAGCTCAGCAGGATCAAGCGCCGCGTTGGGTTTGCCTTGACGATCAAGCTGGCGAGCATGTGCCGCGAGCACCCGCACGCGAACCTGCTCGGTTGACTCCTCATCCGCGCTTGCGTGGATCTGGCTCAGCGCTGGGCGCGGCACATCTACCCACAGATCAAGCCGATCCATGAGTGGGCCCGAGATCTTCGCGCGGTAGCGCAGCACTTGATCGGCGCTGCAGTGACAGCGACCGCTCGGATCACCTAAATAACCGCAAGGGCAAGGGCTGTCTCTTATACACATCTGACGCTGCCGACGATATGCAGTGTGTAGA
>OJDZ01001049.1_pt1 | contig 12309 bp, 8 predicted proteins | sample 1592981 | NCBI WGS metagenome assembly OJDZ01 (sample SAMN05416851, study PRJEB24817) | seawater metagenome | isolation source: Sea water | place: Canada:Atlantic | collected 2013-07
GAGATAGGAGTCCGTCTCGTGGGCTCGGAGATGTGTATAAGAGACAGATTGATATCTAATCGAACAGGTTTCTTTTCATCATCCATGTTACGAATATCATTTAGCGTCGACAGATAAGTAAACTGTGGGTCTTTTTGTTGGCGAATCTTAGACTGCTGATTGAGCGTCGCCAATGTATCACTGGTAAACTTCCCTTCAGGCTTATACGGTGCCGTTCTGATAGTATCCCAAGGCAATGCTTTTTTCTGAGCGCGCTCGCCAAAGGTCGCATCGTCATAGATATTAACTAGCTCAACGTCTGGTACGACACCTTTATTCTGTGTACTACCGCCAGTGACACGATAAAACTTACGCTGAGTTAAGGTAGCAGAGCCTAAAGCTAAGCTATCAAGCTGAATCTGCGCCGAGCCTTTACCAGTTGTCGTACTACCAACCACTAATCCGCGACCATAGTCTTGAATAGCAGCGGCAAAGATTTCACTGGCTGAGGCTGATGCTAAGTTGGTAATGACCGACATTTTGCCATCATACAGCTGCTCGCCGCCATCGTTGTCGCGGTACACTTGAATATTGCCGCGATTATCACGAATCTGTACCAGTGGTCCACTCTTGATAAAGAAACCTAACATCTTGGCAACTTCATCCAATGAGCCGCCAGGGTTGTTTCTCAAATCAACCACTAGGCCATCGATATTTTGTTTATTCAACTCTTTTAACGCTTTTTCAGTATCGATACTGACGCTACGGTAGTCTTCACCATTACGACGCGCACGATAGTTTAGATAAAAGCTTGGTATCTCAAGTACGCCAATACGTTTTGGCGTCTTATCAATATTAGGACGCTGCACTTCTACCACTCGCTGAGTGACGCCTGACTCTTCTTGCTGAATAATGTCTCGTACCACCGTGACCGTACGGGCGCTAGCATCTGGGGTGTTAGGTTGACGTAGTTTCAGTGTGACCGATGTACCGCGTTTACCGCGAATCAAGCTGACAATTTCACGTGTTGACCAGCCAACTACGTCCGTCATGGTTTCGCCGTCTTTTGCGATACCAACGATCAAATCATTGGGCTTAATCTGACCCGACTTAGCGGCTGGACCACCATCGACCAAAGTCACAATACGAGTATAGTCCGGATTTTTGCGATCTGGACGAATAGAGACACCAATACCTTCTAACTGAAGGCTCGACTGGATTTGCAATTCAGTCGCCTGAATCGGTGCATAATAATTACTGTGTGGATCATAAGTGAGCATCGCCGTATTTAAGATGGTCTCCATGATTTCATCATCTTTAAGACGCTTAAACTGCTCTTGTTGACGCGACAAACGATTTTGTAAAATCTCATTTGGCGTACGCTCATCGTTACGTACCAAGTCTTGTCCACGAGTGATATCTGGATTGCTTAAAAATACTTTCTCTTTGGCTTTTTCATCTTCTTGACCGAGCGTAATGCTCATCAACTGAAACTTTAACTGACGTTCCCAGTAATCACGCTGCTCTTTTTTGGTTTTAAAATGGCCGAGTTTTTCACGATCAAGAATGATTGTGTCATTACCTGTCAAATCAATATCTGTTTTGAGCATCTTGGTGGCCATCGCAAAGTACTCGTTTGAGCGTTTGCGATAACGATCAAACACCTCTACCCCTGCAGATAGATCACCTTGTTTTAAACGAGCGCCAAAGTCTTCAGCGTGTTTTTTCTTCAGCTCATCAACATCAGATTGCAAAAATAACGTATGGTTTGGGTCAAGGCTATCAATGTACATTGATAGGATTTCGCTACCAGTCTTACTATCTAAAGGCTGATTGAGATAATGACTGCGATCCAGCAAGGCGGCTACTTGACGGGTGGTGACCTTTTGCTCAGGGGTCTGAACGAAACTTCCCGTATTGGTCTCGGCGACTGCAGTACCGTAACTTTGGGTCAAGATAATACCGGCGATGCCCACTGACGCTGCACTGAGTAACCACTGTGCTGGTTGTTTTTTCATCATATGTACCTAGTTATTTGAAGTTAATAGTATTGGGTAATTCATTAGAATTAGAAATGCTCGAATCTGTTATGACCTATAAATGCTGCGCTTTTTATTCTTATACTTTAGGTATCATTAAATACTGATATATAGTCAAAAATCAATCAATATTATCATGCGCATAAATACTGAACTGTCTCAAACTGTATAAGCAATCTTACACGCTACGTCTGTACATACCAAACTTTCTATCACTTTTATCATACATAGCAATTGAGGGCTATCAACATCGATTTAATGACTGAATCTAATAGCTATTAGCAAATTGATTTGACCCCAATAATCTGCCACATTATGCTCAATTAATAATAACTGTCATAATAAGACATCTGAACAATGACTGATAAGCGATAAGACAGGCATAGTCAGTCACTCTCATAACATAACCATATATAAAATAAGAAGGAACACGCGATGTACGGCGTTTTAATGATAGATATCGATAGTACCGCTTTGACCGCTGAAGATGTCAGTTTGATTAAACAAGCACAAGTCGGTGGAGTAATATTGTTTGGTCGTAACGTCACAGATGCGGCCCAAGTCAGAGCACTATGCGACGATATACGTTATCACAATCAAGACATACTTATCGGTGTGGACCAAGAAGGTGGACGAGTCGCAAGGCTACGTGAAGGCTTCACGCCCCTACCTGCTATGGGTCGATTGGGTGAGCTATTCAATCAAGACCCGAGTCAGGCACTTAGCTGCGCCTACGATTGCGGTTATCTAATGGCAGCTGAAGTACTAGCTGTAGGAATTGATTTGAGCTTTGCACCCGTACTGGATAGAGATGGTATTAGCCAAGTCATCGGTGACCGCAGTTTTCATCATGAGCCGCAAGCCATCACTGCGCTTGCAACACAGTTCATGCGTGGTATGAAAGTGGCTGGTATGGCAACCACTGGTAAACACTTCCCTGGTCATGGTGCCATCGCTCCTGACTCGCACGTATCAGAAGCCATCGATACGCGTAGCTTAGATGAAATTATCAATAGCGACATGCAACCTTTTGCTCAAACGCTACATAGTCTGGACGCTCTTATGCCAGCACATGTGATATTTTCACAAGTAGACGACAAGCCAGCAGGTTTCTCCAAAATTTGGCTACAAGATATCATTCGAGATGAGCTTAAATTTGATGGGGTACTATTCTCTGATGATTTATCGATGGCAGGTGCAAAGGCGGCTGGTGATGTCAGTGCTCGCGTAAAAGCAGCCATTGATGCTGGTTGTGATATTGCCCTCGTATGTAACGACCGTGTGGCTGCTCATGAGGCGGCTAAAGCTGCTCAAGATCTGCCTTACCCTAACCAGCAACGTATCAAAACCATGCGCGGCAATATCCCAACATGGCAAGGCGACCTTGAATCTACTTGCCAGCAATTTGAATACTGGCAGCAAGCCAAGCAGAATGTTACTCAGACTTTTTTTGGTAGTCAAACGGATACTCAGACTGCTAAAGAATCAACAGATCCTACTCTGTATAAATAATAGCTTACTTAACTATCATCGAGTAGCATACAAAAAACCGCACCTTTATAAGATGCGGTTTTTGTCATTTAACTATTATTGTCTAACTGCAAGAAAAAGAAAAATATATAAATTAATTGGTTGGGTCTACCGCAGTACCTTGGGTAGCATCATCGCCATCTGGTAACAAATCATCATTGTTACTATCCAATGGGTTCATATCTGGATCTAGCGAATCACTGTTTATCATCATGCCATCATTTGCGCTGACCACTTCGTCATTGACCATAAATTCAATACGGCGATTGCGGAAGCGACCTTGTTCGGTCGAATTATCTGCGATTGGTTCTGATTCGCCTAAGCCTTTGGTAGTTAGTTTACTAGCATCAACTCCCTTAGACACTAGATACGCTTTCACTGACTCAGCACGCTCTTGAGACAGCTCCATATTATAGGTATCAGAGGCTTGACTGTCTGTATGACCGACAATCATCAGCTTAATATCAGGTACATTATTGATGATTTCTGCAGCACGGTCTAGCAGCGCCTTATTGACTTCAGGTATAACCGCTTCATCTACTTGGAAGTTAATCACCTGAATACTCAAAGCGCGAGCAACATCACGTGGATCTGGGTTATCACCCAGATTGGTCATCGCCACATCTGCAGCAGCCAGACTATCATCAATCTCACCTTGTAGGTCTAATGGACCTTCAGCTTGCACGGTCATGGCAGGAGCAGCTGCTTGTAAGTCAGCAACCAACTTGTCCAACGCAGCTTTATCAGGAGCATTAACAGTAATGTTATCGCCTTTGATAATCATGCTCGCGTTCGGTACATTTTTGATAATTGGTAATATCGTTGCCAGTTGAGCAGATGCTGGCATATCTACTGCAAAGTTATCATCAACGTCAGCACGGCATTTATTGGCTTCATCACCAAATGCACCAGTCAAAGCATTCATAACATTGGTTTGTAATGTCTCATCACCTACGCTCATACGACAAGCATACAGCTCGCTATTTTCACCAGTTGCGATACTCAGTGATGCAGGTTCAATCGCGCCTGCAACCGCTAGTGCCTCATTACCTTGCACCCCTTGCTGCACTGTAGCCGCTGGTGTTGCTACAGGCTCAGGGTTTTCTTGACAGCCTCTGAGTAGAGCCCAAGCCAATGCACCCAAGATAATCAAACCAATAATAGGTAGCAGCGCTTTCATAAAGCTCTCTTTTGGCTCTTCTTCTTTTTGTAGTGGCGCTGTACTGGTCGTATCAGAAATCGGTGCACCAGCCGTAGAGGTGGCAGCGACCGCACTAGCAGGCAAAACAGTACCCGCCCATGCAGGTATATGATGCTGATAACTGTTCAGGTTATCATTCAAAAATTGCGGAACAGGCGTGGTACCAGCTAAGCTTTTTATTTCATGAAAAGCCAGTGGCGCTGCCATCGCAATCAAACCACGTGAGGCCGTTGCATCGACATTATGTTTGCCTGCTAATTCGCGAGAAATTTGGTCGCGGTGTGCCCCTTCTGTCCATACACGGTCATAAAAAGCATTGTCATCACGGGCAATATTTTCATTAGCAAAGCGACTAAAAGTATCATTATCTGCAAGACGAGCAGCAAAAATGGCATAAAACTGTTCTAGTAGATTTTTCTTAGCTGGGCTACGGTCATCTTCCAATACGGCTGGGCTGACGGTGCGTGTCAAATGGCTAATAATATCCATAATATGGCTCTCCCCTTAATTTTTATTTATATCATTCGTTCGTTCAAAAAGCAGCTGTATCATTCTTTTGTATTAAATCATCATAGTAGTAGTCATGGTGGCGATGAATTCATCAAACTACTTTATTTGGTTTTGATTATTATAAAATTCTTAAGCTGCTATTCACAGTCTGTACGTTGTTGTGCAAATGATACAGTAAGTAATGTTTCGGTTGGCACACGTAACTATAGCCAAGCTACATGAAATCGTAGGCCATATAAAAAGGCACGTCATATAAAGAAGCGTGCCTGATAAAAAACTACCTAACTTGAGCAGGTTCAGCAACGATGACCGTGTTTGCCATCTCGTCCACTTCTGAAGGTGAAAAAGGTCCCGGCGGTCTGGTCGTTTGATTATTCGAAGGAAAGTTGTTGGGAGTATTACTCGCGCCATTAGTAGGCAGATTGTTGGGCGCATTATTAAAGCTATTATTGTTAGGCAAAGGAGTTGGTATCACACGATCTCCAGTATCATCATCTGATGCTTGGTATTCGCCAGAGTTACTATTTAACCCATTATTATTGTATTGATTATTGATCCCCGTCCCATCATCTACAAACTGGTTATTTGCATTTGCCATGTTGTTCGTAGCATCACCAATATTACTATTATCAGGCAACGGCAGTGGCGCTGTACTCTCGACTACCATCGCTGGTACTAAGCTTCGTATTTCTGTGACCAGTTTTTGCAGTAGCATATTGTCTGGCGCCTCCAGTGTGAGACTGTCATTTTGCACATGTAAACGTGCAAATGGTGTTGATCTAAGCATCGTCAAGACATTGGGCAGTGTCTCCACAGGCATATTAGCGATTGTGGTTGCGACCCCATCCTGTATGTTTAATTCACAAATACTTGCCTGCTCACCAAAGCTTGTATTAAGCGCCTGTTGCAACGTGCTTTGCAATGCAGCATCGCCAACGGTCGCGCTACAAGTGTACAAGTTGCCGCCATTGTCTACACCGACAATAAGCTCAACAGGAGCCGTTGTTGGTACAGGAGGCACGGGCGCCGGCGGTAGTTCAACAGGTGCTGCGACCACAGGTTCTACTGGTATTCCATTATTGGGTTTCACTAATAAGGCCCATGCTGCTAGGGCAAGCGCAGCTAGAGCTACTATTAATAGAAACACACGTATTAGTAGATCGTTTCGTTGATTACGAGTGCGTACTTGTGCATGCTTCAAGTTGCTGTTTTCTGCCAGATGATAGGCTGCTGGATTGGCATGAATAGCATCACTACTGGCAATCGTATCGTCATCTAACGCTTCAGTCTTTGCGCGCTCAGCAGTTGATATTTGCTCTATACTTTCTGCATCATTATTCGTTATTGGTGCAACTATGCCAGCTATGCCAGTATCTAAAGTAGAAGAATCGTCAAGTCTATTCGATATGTCGTCACTTACTGGCACCTGTACTTGCACATTATTATCATCTGAACCAAAGCTTTTTTGTATTTGTTGACTAACGCCTTGAGTAGCCGTAATCACAGCGGCTGCCCAGATAGGTAAATATGGACGTAAAGCAACCTGTTTTTCTTGTAAAAATGCTGGCAAAAACTGCCCATTAGCCAATACTTTTAGCTCACGATATGCCAACGGCGCGGCACTAATTAGTAATTGCTCAGTTGTCTGCTCATCAATGTGATGGGTGGCTGACAACTCTTGGATGATCGTCTCTTGCAGGATTTTATCTTGCCATATTTGTTCAAATAGAGGGCTTTCATTGTTGCTGCTAGTGATTACTTGATCAGTGCGCAGCAGCTGTGAGTAAACCTGTGGCACAGCTAGGCGCGCGGCCAAAACAGCATAAAACTGCTCAAGTAAACTGACATAGGCGACATTATTGCTGTCATCATTACCCATTACAGCTGGGGTTACCGTTTGTTCTAGCTGGTCAATAATGTTCATATTCCACTGCCTCTATCAGCCTTATTTGAATGTGCAAAATTAAGCACTTATTTTATTTTTATCCATGTCACTTGGGTATATTACTTCTTTATCAGTGGTAGCACTTGTAACTAGTCTGAACATTACATTAGTTACTGGTGTCTTCATTAGCTACGTTCTAAAAGTTTCACTTATGTTGCATGGTACACTGCTACATTATTCACTATAACCGCATAAAAAAGCATCGTTTTGTCACACAATAGGTATTCGCGTTATCGCAACTGCTGTTAGTATTAGTCTATTGCTAATGGTTAGTACTTAATACGGATCAGACGTCAAACTTATTTTTTACTCAGCCGTAACGCTTAGGCTTTGAATATTGTCATTTGTAGCTTGTCATTTGTAACATTGTCACATATCAGGCACGGCCTAAGGATTTTCCTTTGTTAAACCATACGACGCTTATTATCATTATTACCGTTATTGTCAGCTTATTGGCTTGGCAAAACAAGACGCTATTTAATCGATTGATTTTTTACCCGCCAGCAGTCAACAATGGGCAATGGGATCGCTTTGTGACCCATGGCTTTATTCACGCTGATAGTATGCATTTGCTCTTTAATATGTTTACTTTATATTTCTTTGGGCGTGCTATCGAAGGACTATATCAGCCGTTTTTATTCGGTTACGGGTTTGTGGTTTTTTATGTTTTGGCAATTATCGTTGCCATGATTCCAAGTTACGTGAAAAATAAGAACAACGCCAGTTATTTGAGTTTAGGCGCATCAGGCGGTGTATCGGCTGTGCTATTTGCTTTTATTCTGCTAGCACCATGGGAGAGAATTTACCTCTTTGCCGTGATTCCTATTCCTGCGATACTATTTGCCGTCGCTTATATATTTTATAGTATCTATGCGGATCGACGCGGTGGTTCAAACATCAATCATATGGCTCATATGTGGGGCGGTGCATTTGGCGTTATCGCTACGATTGTTTTGGAACCAAAGGTACTACCGCACTTTATCAATGCGTTGCTATCACCAGGATTTTAGACATTTTTACGTATAATAAAGCTAGCACTTTAAAGACAGCTATACTTTATAAATACTATTGTGCGCACGTTATATTTCTACATTTGAGATTTAGTAATACATTATGATTATAGATATTATCGGTGATATACATGGTTATGCAGACAAACTGGTCGGTCTGCTGCATCAGTTGGGCTATGAGCATAACGGTCAGTATTTCGTGCCACCGACAGGTCACAGGGCATTGTTCATCGGTGATTTGATCGATCGTGGTTCGCAGCAATTGGCCACGCTGGAGATTGTCTTTGCAATGCTAGATGCCGATGTGGCCGATGCAGTGATGGGCAACCATGAATACAATGCATTGGCATATGCCACGCGCGATCCCAATAATACCAGCCAGTATTTACGCTCGCACAATGATATCCATAGACGCCAACACGAGGCGTTTTTAGCAGAGATACCATTCGGCTCAGAGCAACATGAGTACTGGTTGCAACGTCTATACGAAATTCCATTATGGATTGAGACCGACTATGCGTGTTTTGTGCATGCTTGCTGGGATACAGATAGCATGGCGATACTAAAGCCCCTTCTGACTGATGATAACTGTCTGACTCCAGCAGGTTTAATCGCAACGGCTAAAGAAGATACCATCGCCTTTGACGCTTTAGAACGAGTACTAAAAGGGGTTGAAACGGGCTTACCTGATGGCATTGTGATGGTAGATAAAGAAGGTACCGAGCGTACACGAGTACGAGTACGCTGGTGGCTAGATGAGTTAAATACACGCACACTTCGTGAAGTGTCTCGTGCTCCATCGTCCGCGTTGGCACAGATACCGCCTGATGCGCTGGCTGAAAATATTGAATTTGCGCTAAAAACTCATAAACCTGTGTTCGTTGGGCACTATTGGCTCACTGGCACACCTGAGCCACTCAGTCCACAAGTTGCCTGTACTGACTACTCTGCAGCAGTAGATAGCGGCTACCTAACGTGCTATCAACTGGATACCGAACAACCATTACCATTGACGGTCAATCACTTTGTTCAGCATTATCACGATGAAAAACATGTATAAAATCGTGATATCACTGCAATTAGCGCCATACCAGTATTAAAAGTCAAACTTGGCTTTACGAGTGTAGCAAAATTTTTGTATGATGGTCTTTTTGAGGATATCCAATCATGAGCACCACGAATACTGCTGCTAACCAGAACGGTCCAATCACCTCCCCTGCTGGTCAGCCAAAAGTCGGCATTATCATGGGTTCGCAGTCTGACTGGGCAACTATGAGTGCTGCTGCGCAATTGCTTGCAGACTTTGACATTGCTTTTGATTGTGAAGTTGTCTCTGCACACCGTACGCCTGACAGATTATTTGATTATGCCAAAAGCGCAAAAGATAATGGTCTACAAGTGATCATCGCTGGTGCAGGCGGTGCCGCTCATCTGCCAGGTATGTGTGCCAGTCAAACGCCGCTACCTGTTTTTGGCGTACCTGTAAAGTCATCTATGCTGAGCGGTTGGGATAGTCTACTGTCTATCGTACAAATGCCAAAAGGCGTCGCTGTTGGTACTTTGGCGATTGGTGCTGCTGGTGCTTATAACGCTGCCCTACTTGCAATTCAAGTATTAGCATTGCATGATGATACGATTGCTACTAAGCTCGATCAGATGCGCCAGTCTCAGACTGAGACCATTCTCGCTAGCCCAACACCAGGTATTATCAATCCTTAGGTAAATATAAATCGATCAGCTCTTATAGCAGAGTCTTTTAGATTGAAGGCTTAACGATTGAAGCTATCAATATATACTTTTAAGCAATTCTGAGTAGAGATAAGGTGCATACAGTGCACCTTTTCCTATTTTCACCCATTGAGTTTTAGATTTTAATAGACCAAACACCTTATTCACTTTTATTCAAAGAGCCTGCCATGACTACAGCAAACGCTTATCCTGTTACCCAAACCATTCGTACCATCGGTATTTTAGGCGGTGGTCAGCTTGGTATGATGCTTGCCGAAGCCGCCATGCCATTGGGTTACCAATGCGTATTCTTAGAAGACAATGCAGAATGCCCTGCCAGCCTATACGGTCGTGTCTTTCATAGCGACCAACTAGAAGACTTTATCGCAGTAGCGGATGTCTTTACCTTAGAGTTTGAAAACACGCCAACGTCTACGGTCGAACAGCTAGTTAGCTTGTCGAAATCTGGCAGCAAGCAAGGCATGTTTCCACCATTGATTGCGCTTGATATCGCTCAAGATCGTCTAAAAGAAAAGCAGATGTTTAACTCGCTTGATATTGCAACCGTACCGTTTATGGAAGTCAATTCTGAAGCTGAGCTCAAGCACGCTTGTAAAGAATTGGGCCTGCCTATCGTTCTGAAGACCAGCCGAGGTGGTTACGATGGCAAAGGACAGTTCGTCATCAAGCAAGACAGTGATATTAAGGCTGCTTGGCTAGATTTAAAAGACGCCGTCAGCGGCAAAGGCTCACTCACGCCAACACCTGCGCCGTTAATTGCTGAAGGTTTTATTAACTTTAGCCGTGAAGTCTCTATCATTGCAGCAAGAGCGCAAAACGGTCAGGTACGCTGTTACGATTTGGTCGAAAACCATCATCACAACGGTATCTTGGCAAAAACTCAAGCACCTGCTGTTGGCACGAGTCATCTGTTTCAACAAGCAACAGATGCTATTACTAAAGTCATGAACCATTTGGACTATGTCGGCGTTATGGCGCTTGAGTTGTTCGTCACCAAAGATGCTCGCGGTCATAATGCGATATTGGCGAATGAGATTGCACCACGGGTTCACAACTCTGGCCACTGGAGTATCGAAGGCGCTATCACCAGCCAGTTTGAAAATCATATCCGTGCCGTGGTTAACTTGCCGTTAGGCGATACAGATAACGTGCATCCTGCGATTATGGTAAATGTACTGGGTCAATATCCCGATATCAGTGCAGTGCTAAACATCGATGGCGCTCATTATCATAGCTATCATAAGGCTGAGCGTGACGATCGTAAGATTGCTCATATCACTTTGATGCCTAATGACGTGACTGATTTAGAGCCTGCTATGGCAAAATTGGTTGCTATCTTGCCAAACAAGGTTGGTCTAGATAAAGAATATGCAATTGTAGATACTCAGCCTAGTAAAGCAGATGTGGATACTAAGAGTAATGCTAAAAATAGTGCTCAGAACAGTGTTCAAAATGATGCCACAGCTGATGAACTAGATACTAAAGACAGCCAAGCAGACAACCTGACTACTACTCCATCAAAACCTGAGAAGGCTAAAAAATAATGCAAATTTGGGTGGACGCAGACTCGGTACCCTTGATTGCCAAAGATTTGATTATTAAAACGGCTGAACGTACCAAGACCATGGCTATATTTGTCGCCAATCAGCCGATCAAGTTACGCAAGTCGCCCCTACTTGTTATGACTGTCGTGCCATCAGGGTTCGACAAAGCTGATGATTATATCGTCGAGCAGATACAAGCTGGTGACTTGGCTATCACTAGCGATATCCCTTTGGCCAATGACATTTTGGATAAAGGTGGTATGGTACTGACGACACGCGGTGTGGTCTACGACAAAAACAACATCAAGCAAAAACTCAATATGCGCGACTTTATGGATACCATGCGTGGTACTGGTGTCCTAGAGTTACAGGAAATGAGCGGTCAGAAACCCTACGGTGATCGAGATAAAAAAGCCTTTGCCGATGGTCTCAATCGCTTGGTTCGTTAGTATTTTTATCGTTCTATCTGACGCTTACTCATTCTGCCATCTGTGACACGATGTCATCTAATCAACGTTTGCTTCCTTGCAAACTGTATACACTCTATAACCAAACACTATTCAATCTGCACGCTTTATAACGAAGCGTGCTACCTATCTTTGTTACTCTATATTCGGTTTTTAAGATAAATAAATTTACTGAATAATTCAAACAATAGCATTTAAATAAAAATAGGAATGGTTATGAAAATTTTAGTCGTTGGTGCAAGTGGTCGAGTGGGCGGTGATTTGGTTAAGCAGTTATTGGCTGACTGTCTCTTATACACATCTCCGAGCCCACGAGACGGACTCCTATCTCGTAT
>OJDZ01001050.1_pt1 | contig 12308 bp, 8 predicted proteins | sample 1592981 | NCBI WGS metagenome assembly OJDZ01 (sample SAMN05416851, study PRJEB24817) | seawater metagenome | isolation source: Sea water | place: Canada:Atlantic | collected 2013-07
CGATCATTGAAAATAAATATTACTAACTGTCAATAGGGCCCTGGTGAACGGTTACGATTTTTTATGTTGGTAAGATCAGAAAGTTTACTCCTGATTTTTTCTATACCATCTGCAACACTATCATTTTCGCCAAACAAACTCTCCTGACCTTGTCTGAATATAAGGTAGTCTTTCGCAAATTTCTTATCTTCACTCATGACATCAACTCCCTTTAATTAATTTTTACTCATCGCGATTCCTGAATGAGAAACTGAATCCGGTAACTCGATAAGATACTTTTTTCTATATTTAGTATGATATTAGGTGGTATTACGAATAAAAATACAAGACCTATATTTAATCAAATGAACAGACAAAACTTATTCAAGCTCATCAACTTAATCCAATACATTCAAACCACTTCAATTTCCGTCAATCAATAGCCTTTAAGCTTCTATACTCTTCAAACGCAAACCGATCCGTCATACCACTAATGTAATCGATTAATAATCGAGATCTGTAATACAACTCTAAAATTTTATCTTCATCAGAAACGGTTTCTTGTTCGTGTATGCTTTTCACGCTGTCGCTGTAATGGCGTTTATGTTTGTTGGACAAATCATGATACAACCTAGTCTCAATAGGACATGGTTTCAAAAACTCGGTTTTGGAAAGGGACTTAAATTTTTCATAATCTAACTTAAGAAGTGGCATATAAGCATCAAGTAATCCTGATATTATCGCGTGACCTTGTAACTCTAAACGCTCTACTTCTTTAGCAGAAAAAACATATTTAGAAGCAACATCTTTCAAAACTTCTGTTGCTAAGTGAAATTCATCATTGCCATCTAACAAAGACTCATCAAGCGTCCCATCGAACACAGCTTCATGGTTTTCAATATATCTGTAAGATGCATAATTAGCTAATTCATTAACCAAGATAGTTCTTAACGTAAGAATGTATGAATGGTTCTTATTGTGAGACTCTGACTCATATCTCTTGTAAGCCTTTTTAGCAAGATTTGGTAAATATCTTTTTTTGACTACTTCATTATCAACTTTTTCATCATCTAAATAAGAATCCCATATATCGTTTATAGCTTTATGAAGCTGATCTACATTTAAAATGCCTTTATCTAACGCATCATCAAGATCTGCAATACAGTAAGAAATATCATCAGCAGCTTCCATAATGTATGTCAGCGGGAATCTATTGCCAGATTCAATATTTAAGTTACTTTGAAGCGTTTTAACATACTCTTCTTCAGAGTAGTAATAACCGGGCTTTTTCTTTCGATAGTAATAAAGATCACTTTTATCAGTAGGCTTTGGTTCGTAAGCAGGTCGGGTATATTTGATTAGACAGGCTACTTGTGAAAAAGATAGGTTTAAGTCTTGCAAACTATGTAGAAGTCTAATGGCTTGCGCGTTACCTTCAAAACAAAGTAGGTCTTTTACTAGTATATTATCCTTAACCTCATCACCGAATTTTTCAGTGAAAACATTCAACAGTGACGTTTCAGACCACATGTTTATGGCTTCTTCTCCGAAATGACCGAAAGCTGGATTTCCAACATCGTGCAGCAAACATGCGATTTCAATAGCACTGGTAAAGCCATCTTTTTTATCGTCTAACCCTAAAGCTTTTAACTTGTCAGCTTCGTTTAATTTTTTTAAAACCAGTTTTGCGATATATCTACCAACTTGTTGAACTTCTAAAGAATGAGTTAAACGACTTCTAACCGCAGCATTGGACTCTAGAGGGAATACTTGAGTTTTTTGTTGCAACCTTCTAACAGCAGCAGAATTAATTGAACGCCCCCGATCTGACTCCATTTCTTCATCAAATGTTTCTTTAGGAGCCGTTGATGCTCGAAAGCGTTCATGCTTTAACTTTTCGTTATAATCCATACTGAAATTTCCCTTAATATTGTTATTATTCAAAATAAAAATTTTACAATTCCCACAAACATTATGAATGTTTGTTCAATATCTATATCTGTTGAGGCAAGTGTCGTTACTTTAAACCAAGTTTTCGTTTTATATCTAGAGGTATGTCATTCAACAATCTTCCATACAGCTCTTCACAAGTATTCTGAAGTAATTTTTTGTTTTCATTCGTTAGTTTTATAGTACTGTTTTTTAACTCTTCTTTAGTCTTGTGCTGATACCCTTTGTTAGGCTTGTTTATTCGGCTTTCTTTCGCTACATGAAGTTTTTCGTTTATATCATTAAAATATTTTTTTAATCCTACCGAGTAATTATTGCTATTGAACATTGGCTGAGACCCTTTTCCAACTCTTCTAGCGACTTCTGCTTTTGAAATAGTCCAATACTTTTTATATTTATAACTATCTTTATCTGGATGCCCCCTGATGTAGCGTAACTTTTCCTCTTTAAGATTATTTATCGCTTTGTAAGCTTCTTCAGCAGTGGGATGAAGCTTGATCCATTCTAACTTCTTATCTACTTCTGTACTCTCAGGCTCTTGGCTTCTTTCTTCTTTCAATAAGAAATCATCGTAATAATTATTACTCATTTGGGAGCCTCCTCAGAGCTGACAACCATTTCGATTGTTTCATTTAAGAAATCAATATATTTTTGATAAGGTGATACATCGTGATTTTTACCCAGTTCTTTTATACGTTTGAGTGCCAGCCTAACAGTCACTAAATGCGCCATTTTGATAAACAGAGGGAGGTTTGGGTTTCTACAAGCTTCGACATCTGGTTTGATATATACAACAATGCCGTTGAAGTTTCCCTCTTCGATATCACCGTTGATACAGCCCAAGCAAAGGCTAGGTTCAGCTTTGTGCCGCTGAGGTGTACCATCTTCTGAGCACTTAGCGTGGACAAATGTACCCTTTCGTAATACACACGTATTCCAAGGATTAACTTTAATATCGATTATTCTGTCATTCGAAACTTTGTTTGTTAGTTTTTCATACTCTCCGTGTGTTTTAACATGAGTAATAGCAACAGCTTTATTTATGAACCGATCAAACAGACCAGAATAATGCCTTCTTTCATCATTAAGACTCTTGATTCTATTTCTTACAATATGATTTATTGTTGTTCTCTTGGCGACCTGCATTAAAGCTTTAGCTTCTTTCCCCTTCAAATATGCCATGAAAAAACGTTCATCGATATGTTTGAAATTTGCTCGAATAAACTTGCCTATGTCGCCTTTATATCGCCTCAAGACAGCTTCGGCCCATACATGCCTTAATGCGTGAGGAGTTGCGTTAAATATTCCAATTCTAAGTTCATCTATTATGGCTCTTATATCTGAATCGCTGATATTTTCACGAGTTACTCTTATGTATTCCAAAGTTTCTTGAGATAAGCGATTTTCGAGTATTTCAATTGCAATCTCATCAAGTTCATCATTGATATAACGTCTGATGGTTTCTGCAAAACGTAAGTGTTTCTGATCAACCGTATAACTTCGAGATATTAATTCTAGGACTTGGTTATCATTTCTCAGCTTATCTCTTAGTTCTTGTAGATTCTGAATTATTGCACTATTCAAATCGTATTTAGCAGACAAATACTGCTTTCTTTTAAATTCTACTAAATCACAATGAGTATCCTTAACCATTAGTAGTTCAAGTTCATCAAGTTCTAAAAACGTTACGTATTTTTCAGGAAAACTCTGCCAATGTCTTGCTACCATTCTACTGACATGACTCTCAATTAGCGTAGCTTCTCCAAATGTGGCAGAAGTCAACGCAAAACCGTTGTCATTTGTTGCTGTAAAGGCAGACAATTGCTTAATTAGAATTGCAGTTGATAACGTTATTTCTCTTTCTAGTAATGTCTCGCCATTTGTCTTTGGTGAAATCCACTTAATATAAAAACTGAACGGTGAATATACAGCATCTGAAATTTCTTTATTAACAGCAGAATTTAACGATGATTCAGGAAAGCCATATTCACTCGCTCTCCAACCAGTATAAGCAACCATAGCCGTTACACCAGCAGCTTCGACATCCCTGAAAAAACTCCCCATTTTGACATTAGTTCTATCACGAAATAGATCTAAGTATTCGTCCAAAAGTGCAACTGCTTTCTCTAAATCTAAAGTTTGTTCGCTTAAAACTTTGTCACAATGCTCATCGAATTCTTGTAATGAAAAGTCGATCTTAAAGCCTGTGTTATCACTATTAATACTCGCAGCATATTCTGACAGTATATATTCTCTTTTTTTTAGCTGACTATCATAAAAGCGAGAAAACATCAGTGCTCTCACAAACTCATGTGAATCAAAACGAGTTTCATCTAATTTTAACTCTAATATTATTTTATTAAGCTTATCTATATTAAACGCATGATACTTCAAAACTATTTCGTTAAATTTAGTGGTAATTAAATTGCAGAGCTGCTCTTTATTTTCATTAAATAACGCATCCCATTTAGATTGATTTCCTTTCTCTTCTAAATCAAACCCTAGTTCAAAAACAGAACAACGAAGAGCTGTAGCAAAAACAATATGTTGCTCAAAGAAGCTTGCACAATAATCAACATAATGTTTACCCACATCCAAAGTTAAAAAATCAAATGTTCCTCCATTTTTGTAATCTGCCAAAGTCATACCCATTTGTGATAGACATGCTGAATTAAACGCCTTATTTAAATCCTCCTCATGGATATTAGTAACAACACTTTCTACACTATGAAGGCGTAAAGTTCTTGTAATACTTGATAAATTAAACATTTTAAATCGAGAGCCATAAGCGGGAGATGACAGGCGTCTAACAAAAGCTTTGTCTACAAAATCGTGAGTTAGAGTTAAACTAAAGAAGTCCTCCAGCTTGGATTCATCAAGTAATTTAATATTATTTTCTCGAAGATACGCAAAAAGCATTCTTAGCATTTCCAAATGCCAAACACTTCTATAGTCCAACGAGTTATTGTGCCTTTGCTGTAAAAAGAGCCACTTGGCAAAGTCTATGATCGTTAAATTAATAAACTCTCCGACTTCAAATTCAATTCTAATACTTGATTTAAATTTTAAAATTTCATTATTGAAGTCGCTAAAATCTAACGTTGCATACAAATTTTCTGCTCTGGCAGTGGTTGAAGAAAAAGGAATTACCCATTTATCACTTATAAAGGAAGCGTGTCCTTTAGGGTCAATTAAACGCAACATGTCATTACAATGCTCTACGAACCTAGATTTAGAGTTGTTGATATTGCTGACCGAACTAACCAAACTATTCACTTAGTAACCCCCTGTAAATGCGGTAAAAATAGGTGGCAGATCTTTCTTATACTTCTTATAAAGCTTCTGACCTTCAATGACCGTTTTTTTACTAAACAATCTGTTTGATAAAACCGTCTCTATCCATTCTGCCGTGGGTAACGCCTCTAGAAACAAATATTCTGGTGCGCGTTGAAAGATTTTTTGATGGCTGCGTTCTAATTCGCCTAAATAGTGTAAAAGCTTAAGAACAGTTTCAGGTGAATCAACAAGATAAATATTGTCAGGCAGACTACTTTCACTGCCTTCATTAGATACCAAGAAGCCAAGGCCGTTGACCTTGCCATTACTTTTGCCAGTAACTACTTTTAATAGCGCCAAGGTATTATCTGCTCTTAGTTTAATCGCTTGTAAGGCACTTTCTATTGTTGTGTTATATTCAGAAACTTCTGACATACTGGGCCTTAAGACATTCAAAGAAATGTCATTCATAACAGTGCGAGTGATTTTTCCACAGTTATCTATCCAAGTTTGATTGTCTTCAGTACGATAGTTAGTACGTTCTGTCTCATTTGTATGAGAGTTGTAATTAGTAATTCGACTTGGGTCAAAGTTATCTGATTGAGAGTGTACTCTTGAGTTCTTTACTGCTTCAGAGCTAAAAATACGAGTCACCGTTGGTGTTTCGCAATTTAAAAGCCAGTTAGTATTTTTTCTCTCATAATTCTCTTTTCGAATACCTTTTTCGCATATACCTACAACGCACTCGATGAATACGGGTGAAACCTTTTCTTTTGATAAATGGGTATTTATCACGTCACGAATACAAGATTTTCCCAAGAACTTGAAGAACAGTGAGATGCTTGCTGTTCTTCCCATCTTGGACTGTAATGAACCATCATTATCGATTAACTTACAATCAACTTTAAGTCTATCTGTTCGGTCATTTAGAAACGCAAGAATAGAAGTGCCTAATAACGAATTTCCTTCAACCGTTTCAAGATCATGGTAGCTTTTTGAGCGAGACTTAAAATAGTCTGATTCTATTTGAGTAACTTCCCCTGTTTGTCTTTTTGAAAATCTTAAATCACTCAATTTTATTTTAAATAAATCATTATATGGAACCGTTTGGTATGACATTAATAAAGCAAATAAGTAATTTTCCCCTTTAGAAATAGGGATCTTTTTATGTCTTTCAGATGAGTATTCTACTAGCTCTTGAATAAAGTCAGGATTAAATAAAAGTGAATAATCCGTGACCTGACGAAAAACTGTGACTCTTTTATTCGATATCTTTGTTGTTTGGGCTGCTATTTTTCCACCATCCCAAAATTCATCTTTCGCAAACTGATGTGCCTCTTCTACACATTGAGAAAAAATTAAAGACTCTAAAGCAGTATTAATAATGCTATCTGCTGTGATTCCAGTAAGGAGATTTCTCAGTTTCTCAAAAAATTCTCTTTGATTATTTAAAGTAGTATTTTTAAATGCCGCTTCATCTACACGAAACTGTTTACTTTTGCGACCTCCGCTATAATTATCTAGATGAGGGCGAATTAACTTCGCAGGAAAGTAGTTTGGTTTAACCTTTTTCTTGTGAAATAAATCAATAAGCGCGTGTTTTGCTTTATTAATTTCAATTAATGCGCTGCTTATTGTAATTTGGAATGACCGCATCAATAATTTTGGTGATCCAGCTCTTTGATATAGCTGTGACCCAACACCGATATCGTCTCTTCTTAACCAAGAGTGAAATCCAAAGTAATCAGTAAGTGTAGTTTGAACACTATCATCACTAGCTGCGGGTTTATTTTTTGATAGAAGATCTAGGTATTTATAATCATCTGATGCAAATAATTCATTACCAAATGGTACATAATTAAGCGCTTTATTTATCAGTCGTATTAATTCAATCATTCCAGTGCTTTGAGTCTTCACTCCATCGTTTTTAACCCGGTAAGATTCAAAACACTTTAAAATGTTTACGCGATTTAATTGATCTACCTTAAGTGCATTCAAGTAACTCATGAATTTAGGGACGGTATAAGACAATGCTTGACGATTACCACTAGTCCCCTCATCAAGAACAAAAGTTATATAATTGGCAGCGTATAAAGCCGAAAATATTAATCGCTTCTCGTGTGATTCGAAATCTTCAAGAGTTACGATTTGCGACTTTGCACCCTCATATTCGGGAACAATAAATTTATCAGTCTCAAATGGCTCAAATTCAACAGCTCTAACCGTTTGTTTACTTGAAAACTCTGCCAGCATTTCAGCTTGTTGTTTTAATAAGCTCGCTTCTACACTATCCATTTGAGCACTCCAAGTATGATTTTTCTTGATCAAGCTTTTCTTTTACAGACCTAATGTATTTTCTCGTTGTTGTCGGAGCATCTTTGCCTTGAGTTTCATGACCTAATAATTCTGCAACTAGTAAATATGGTCTAGATAAGTGCGTAACATTTTCAAGCTCAAGTCCATCCTCTTCAACCGCATCATGAAACTTATCAGTACCGTAAGAATGTCTAAGGATGTGGTATGTATGTTTTTCGTCTAACAAATGAAGGTATGTTGGTAATAATCCTTCCTTTTGTTTGTCAATTACCAAAGCACGTGTATCTTTAAAATCTCTAGATCCTTGGTATTCCTTTATTCCATGTACAGTACGACTTGCAGGATCAGTCAAGAACAAACTATCTTCACCACAATCGGGTCTTTCTGTCTCGTAATAAAGTTTAAAACGCAACATGACGTCACGTGGAATATAAATCCATCTAGAAATGCCGCCAACACCACCTCTGCGGCCTTTAGTATATTTACCTTGAAGCCAATACTTGAACTCTTGCTTTTGTTTGTCTATGCGCGTATTGAGTTTTAATTCTGTATCTATTTCCTTGAGAAACGATTTCAGACCTAAATATGATTGACCACCAACTTTAAAGTCATTAAGTAATAATCCCATATTTTCCTGCGTACGTAGGCCACATTCTCCACCTGCCCGCAACGTACATTCTACTCGAAGACTTTTAGCATTGGCATAAAGTTCAGCCCGCATACGTGGAGACAGATACTTGATTACATTTCTTCTTTTTGTATTGTCCCTTGCAATAGATTTTTTATCGTCTTTTACACGGATCTCTTTAATGTTGGTAAACCCATTGAAAGCCAAATAGTTGTAGTAATACGTCAAGCCTGAAACTGCTTTCTCGACCATTTTCTCGCTGGTATTTCGTTCCAAGATCAATACACTATTAATATAATAATTTAGAATTTCTTCAGGTAAGTTATGGTGTGTACTTAGAGAAATTGAAGGTGAGTTTTCTGAATAACTTTCAAGCCACAACAGAAACTTTCTTAACTCGTAAAAGCATTCGGTAATTTTTGTTTTTGATAATGTTACTTTATTAAGCTCTGCATCTTTTATTCTGCGCTTTCCAGACCCATCTACCCATGTTAATTTGTATACTTGTCTATTTTTATAAAGTGAATGTAAATATAAGTTGGGTAGCAACAATGGAATACCATCATCGTCACACATCATCTTTGTTTTATATTTTTCACTTTGAAAGTTATACATCATCTATTTCTCATACCAAATCTAATTACATACTAATTTACCTTTCCAACAATAGATACACTTTTATCTTTTTTAGTGGGTGTCCATTTCCCCTTGGACACGGTGGTGAAATTGCCCTTCATTATATGATGCACGAACATGGCGGCTTTGAAGGCAACGGCCAGACCTTTCGTATAATTACTCAATTAGAACCCTACACCGCCGAGCATGGCATGAACCTATGCCGCCGAAGTGTACTGGGCCTTGTGAAATACCCCAATTTTATCGATACCTTAACAACCCCTAATGTTATGGGTGAGCGCCCCGCATCATTACGCCAAGTCAAAGCAAGCCAATGGCATCCGCCTAAAGGCTTGTTTCGCTGCGACGAACCTTTGTTCGATTGGTTGCTAGCGCCTTTTAGCGCTTCTGACAAAGACAAGCTCATGTCATTCAACCAGTTTGATAACAAGCACAGTAAAACGCGCTTCAAGTCTTTTGATTGCTCGATTATGGAACTTGCGGATGATATTGCTTATGGCATACACGATTTAGAAGACGCAATTGTAATGGACATGGTGAACCGACAAGACTTTATTAGCGATGTTACCCTCCCGCTTAAGTCACTAGAGATAAAATGGTTATCAGATAATATTGATGAACTGACCGATAAGCTTTTCAGCAAAGCCCATCACGAGCGCAAAAACGCTATTGGTGCTTTGGTAAACAGTTTTATTACCGCCATAGAAATAGCCGATGTAGAAGGCTTTGAGCATCCGCTGCTTGCCTATAACGCTAAGATGCCAACCGACTTTGAAAGTGGTTTAGAACTGTTCAAGCGCTTTGTTTATAACAAAGTGATTCGTCGTCCTGATGTACAGCAGCTTGAATATAAAGGCCAAATGGTAGTGATGGAGCTACTTGAAGCCTTCAGCTCTGATCCCGAACGCTTATTACCCGAAAACACGCAAGAGCGTTGGTTGAAAGCGTGCGAACAAAATAACGGCATGCGCGTGCTCGCAGACTACATCTCTGGTATGACCGATGAATTTGCTTCACGCTTGTATGGCACACTCTTTTCTCCTCGACAAGGTGGCATTCAAGATAACTTTCACGGTTAGCGTTAAGCGTGGAAAAGGTTGAGTGTGGAGAAAAGTTATTCATTTGCGTAAACCAGGGCTAAACGTTAACTGCATCTGCAACGGTTTGCGCATCTACAACTTGGTTCACACTCCCCTGAATAACCACGGTGGCAGATATTTTATCCTGAATGGCTTGTCTGTTTGGGTCCCAATACACCTGCAAAAAGCCTAATAACCCCGTCGCAAAACCTGCTCCGTAACCGCCGTACCGGCCAAAGCAATCAAGCATGCCAAGTGGCTCACCGCTAAGCGAAACCACGCGAATATTACACACTTTTTTACCTGGAGTTTGCCCGCGCCAGAGTAAAGAGAACAAGGTAAAATAAACCGCAGCCCAACCGAAACCTAAACCTAGATCTTGAATAATCCCTTTACCCCACTGCAAAATACTGGTGACAGGTGTTGTGCTACTTTCATTTGTAGCTTCACTCGCAATGCTCACTGGCACTAAATCTGTATTTTTACTATCTTCTGCTGCATTAGAGTCTTCACCTGCTATAGCCATCAAGTGCAATAGCGATCGGGTAAATTGAGTACTTTCAGCGTCTTCAATTTCAGCAAGTTCAGGTAATTGAGCAACTAAATTAGCGCTAGCAGCGCTCTGGCAAATTTCATCGCAGTTTTTATCGTTGTCTGTTTGCGCTAAATAGGTACGTATTATGGATTTATCATGCTCACTTAACTCATCTTTCCCTTCTGCTTCTTCTATTTGAATTCCTTGTATAGCGCTATCGCCTTCAAAGAAATCTATTGCTAATGAGAGTACCGTTAGCGAGCTTACAAATAGAAAGCTTGCCGCAAAAAGCTTTAAGGCTCTGCGCCAAAACGGCGACATTTTAGGAAGGTATTGTTGTGCAGTGCCTTTATAAAAAGCCATAGCAGCAACAAAGGCAATTAACGTTGCGCTAAGCTTCGCAGCCATAAATATTAAAATGACATCAATGATCATTGCCAGTGCGCGCTTAATCGGTGTGGCTAGAGGGATACCTAATAGCGCTTGGTCAACGTTAAAGGCATACGGGGTGATCACATCTCTAGTTTCTGAGCTAGATAGCGCTGATTGCTCTTTTTCGTTGGTTTTCATTTTTATACTTGTTATTAAAATAGGTAAACCATTTAAATTACGCGCTTTTTATTTTTAGCTCAAGCTAAAGCTATTGATTACTATGCACAAAAAAACCTAATTAGTTCAATTGGTATCCCTTACTTACCATTATGTCTCACTGTGCTCTTGGTAATACATGAAATTTTATTCTTAGTTGGTGGGTCTTTGTAGTTACGCAAAATTCTTACTTATCGTTACAATAGTGCGTGTTTGTTGCCTTGTGCAATCTTAAAACCTTGCCTTCACGTAAGTAATGTAACCTCGGCGCCTTCGCGCGACGTCGACGGTACTCTGCTAATCGATTTTTAATGTTAAAGCGCGCTCAATAATAGTGGTGTAAGTATGTCCAAAACCTTTAAACCATCAGTAAAGTTAACCGACAATCATGTGACCGATGAAAGTGTTTACCTTAATCGTCGCCAGTTACTAAAATCTCTTGGTTTTGTAGGTGCTTCTGCTCTGCTTTCAAACTCTGCGAATGCAGCAGGTTGGTTTTGGGAAGACGATGAAGAGCAAGCTGTGGCATTTAAAACCCAAGCGTTGAAATTTAGCCAACCAGAAAAATACCAAATTAGCGAAACTCAAACGCCAGAATCTAAAGCCACCTCTTATAATAACTTTTATGAGTTTGGCACTGCCAAAGATGAGCCGGTTAAAAACGCGCAAGAATTTGATACTTCTGAGTGGACACTAAAAGTAGATGGGTTGGTGAATAAACCGCTTACACTAAATCTTGATGATTTAACGAAGCGTTTTCCACTTGAAGAGCGTATCTATCGCCTTCGCTGTGTAGAAGCCTGGTCTATGGTTATTCCTTGGATTGGTTATGAGTTAGGCGCATTACTAAAAGCGGCAGAGCCCTTATCGTCAGCCAAATATGTCGCGTTTGAAACCCTATACGAACCTGAACAAATGCCTGGGCAGCGTAACCGTTTCTTGGGTGGTGGTATTAAATACCCTTATGTTGAAGGCCTGCGTTTAGATGAAGCCATGCACCCGCTTACGCTAATGTCGGTAGGACTTTACGGTAAAACCCTACCACCACAAAACGGCGCGCCCGTTCGATTAGTTGTGCCTTGGAAGTACGGCTTTAAGAGTATTAAGTCGATAGTCCGTATCCGGTTGACCGATAAACAGCCCCCCACTACATGGAACCGCTTAGCGTCTAACGAATATGGTTTTTACGCTAATGTGAACCCTGAAGTATCTCACCCTCGTTGGAGTCAAGCTAGCGAACGCCGTATTACCACTGGTGGCTTGTTATCACGTAATAGAATACCTACCGAAATGTACAATGGTTACAGCGAAGTAGCGCCAC